>JABLTR010008709.1_pt1 | contig 25613 bp, 24 predicted proteins | sample 7160071 | NCBI WGS metagenome assembly JABLTR01 (sample SAMN14651230, study PRJNA627086) | human gut metagenome | isolation source: feces | host: Homo sapiens | reverse complement strand
GGTGAAGTCTTTGTTACTGATGATGGTGCTGAAACTGACCTTGACCTTGGTCACTATGAACGTTTCATTGACATCAATTTAAATAAATATTCAAACGTTACCTCAGGTAAAGTTTACAGTGAGATTCTTCGTAAAGAACGTAAAGGAGAATATCTCGGAGCAACTGTCCAAATGGTACCGCATGTGACTAACATGTTGAAAGAAAAAATTAAACGTGCAGCAACAACAACTGATGCTGATATTATTATCACTGAGGTTGGTGGGACTGTTGGTGATATGGAAAGCTTGCCATTTATTGAAGCTTTGCGCCAAATGAAAGCCGAAGTTGGTGCTGACAACGTGATGTACATTCACACTGTTCCAATTCTTCACTTGCGTGCTGCTGGCGAATTGAAAACTAAGATCGCACAAAATGCGACTAAGACACTTCGTGAATATGGTATCCAAGCCAACATGCTTGTCTTGCGCAGTGAAGTGCCAATCACGACAGAAATGCGTGATAAAATTGCAATGTTCTGTGACGTAGCACCTGAAGCAGTGATTCAATCACTTGATGTGGAACATCTTTATCAAATTCCATTGAACCTTCAAGCACAAAATATGGACCAAATCGTTTGTGACCATTTGAAACTTGATGCACCAAAAGCAGATATGGCAGAATGGTCAGCAATGGTTGACCATGTCATGAATCTTAAGAAAAAAGTGAAAATCGCTTTGGTTGGTAAATATGTAGAGTTGCCAGATGCTTATATTTCAGTGACTGAAGCTCTTAAACATGCAGGCTATGCATCTGATGCCGAAGTTGATATTAACTGGGTAAATGCCAACGATGTGACCGATGAGAATGTCGCTGAACTTGTTGGAGACGCAGCTGGAATTATCGTGCCTGGTGGCTTTGGTCAACGTGGAACAGAAGGTAAGATTGCAGCAATCAAATATGCGCGTGAAAATGACGTTCCAATGCTTGGGATTTGTCTTGGAATGCAATTGACAGCGGTAGAATTTGCTCGTAATGTTCTTGGACTTGAAGGAGCTCATTCATTTGAATTGGACCCTGAAACAAAATATCCAGTCATTGACATCATGCGCGACCAAGTTGATGTTGAAGACATGGGTGGAACATTACGTCTTGGACTTTACCCAGCAAAATTGAAAAATGGTTCACGCGCTAAAGCAGCCTACAATGATGCTGAAGTGGTTCAACGTCGTCACCGTCACCGTTATGAATTTAATAACAAATATCGTGAAGACTTTGAAAAAGCTGGTTTCGTATTCTCAGGAGTTTCGCCAGATAACCGTTTGGTTGAAATCGTTGAACTTTCAGGCAAAAAATTCTTCGTTGCTTGTCAATATCACCCAGAGTTACAATCACGTCCAAACCGTCCAGAAGAACTCTACACAGAATTTATTCGTGTAGCTGTTGAAAATAGTAAATAAGCTAAAACTTATAAAACTCTCCTTAACTCAGGAGAGTTTTTTATTTTGTTTAAATAATCAGAATATTACAAATAAATCGTTGTCTTATATTTTTCTTTGTGGTACAATGAATTCATTAAATCAAGAATGGCTCAACCATGGGGTTTGTAGGTATAAAAATTACAAATAATGATTTGCAATTTTTTATAAAAACTAAAAAAAGGAAAAACACATGAAAAAACTTCATTGGAAAATCAGCTTAGTTTTACTTACTGTTTTTCTGCTTATCCCTTACGCAGGAGAGTTTAGCATCCTAAAAGTCAAAGCAGATGAAACTCAACAGACGGAAATATCCAGTTCATCATCTGCCACGTCGGACGCTCAAAGTTCAGAAGTTAAAAATTCCGAGCAAAAGCAAGTTCCGACAGAAACGACACCACCGCCTTCGTTCACGGGGACTTTGAGCGATATGATAGACCAAGTCTATCCGTCAATAGCCGCTGCTCCAAAACCCAGCCCAAAATCTTTTGTAAGTGATGATGGTGTCACAATCAACGGACAATTTTACTCTAACGCAGAATTTGATGCCCTTCTTGACAAAATGACGCTCGCACCTAATGCGCCAGAGTTTACAGTGGACGCAAACGGTCAGATACATTTTGACTATGATTTACGTACTTTCCCCCTTGTTGCACCAATATTTGTTGCCGCACTTTCGATAATCGGAAAAGTTTTTGTGACAGGCGCCACGATTATCGTAGGTGGTCTTATGATAAACGAGAACAACAAGGAGTGGAATAAGGTTACCTCCCGTCTCAATGCGGCGCAAAGAGCAAAAGTTGAGGCTGAAAAGGCTAAGGCCACTAAGAAAAAGAAAGCAAAAGCAACCGAAAAAGAACGTTCAACTGATGTTCCAAGTTGGGGGCGGGGTGAGAAACCAAAAAAAGGAGAAAATGGGAAAGATTTCGCAGAACGTCTCATGAAGAGAAAATATGGTAAAGGCAAATGGAGTAAGGCCAGTAAGGAATATAGTCAGTTGAAAAAATTTGGAGATAGAGGTGGAAAATGATGGACAAGAAAATTATTTATCGTCTTAGTCATGAGCATGATAAGTATGTAGAATATGAATTTAAATTATTAGGATATTATTCTAACTTAGAAAAACTGAAAGAAGCTGTTTTACGCTACAAAAAGTTGGAAGGTTTTAAAGAGAATCCTATTGATTATTTTAAAATGAGATTAGTCATTGTTGATGAGGATAATGATTATATCAATGGTTTTGAAGCATATGAAGAACAGAAAAATGGTCGTTCTTTTGAAAATGAACAATTTTTAACAGACGCTTTGAAACAGTTTGAAAACGATCATATTAATGGTAATGAATTGAAACTTTTTGCTTTAGACTTTTTGTACGAATTTGGAGAACAATATGAATATAATGATTTTTATCATTTAGGAGTTTATTCATCAGTTGACCAAATAAAATATGCTATTGAAAGATATCGAAGCCTTAAAGGTTTTAAAAGTTTGAGTGAGGAGTGTTTTGAATTTCATGAGATTGAAATTGATAAAGACAGCGAGTGGTTAGAGGGATATTTTAAGCAGAACTGGAACGAATATTGAAGTAGTGAGAAAAACTACTAAGAAACCAATTATAGCCTTTGTCCAGATATTCTACTCAATAAAGTGGAAATAAATGAAGATATGATAGAGAGAATGGGTACAGTCAAGAATATAGTGACTATTCTATTTCAAAATTAATAAAATGGACTGTCCTGAGTACTGGCTTTGAGAAATATGATATTCATTTAATTTTTAATAAACAATAAAGCGCTTTAAAACGAAAGGAATCACATGAAAAAACTTCATTGGAAAATTATTCTGATAACGTCAACGCTCTTTTTGCTTACCCCTTATGCTGGAGAATTTGGCAATCTAAAAGTCAAAGCAGATGAAACAGTGCAAACAGAGACATCAAGTTCGTCATCTGAACAAGCAGCAAGTACAGTCAAATCAAGTCAATCGGCAAGCACAGAGCAAAGTCAAAGTTCAACAGAGTCAGCACCCGTTCCCCCACAAACGGCGCAATCTTCTTCCGCACAGGAACAGACCAAGACATCAACCACTTCACAACAGTCACAATCAGGCACCTTAAGTGGCATGATTGACCAGATGTTCCCGCCCCAACTCCCCGCTCCTACTAAGGCAAAGCCTAGTGCTACGATTGAATATGTTAATGGTGGTGTAAAATTTAATAATAAGTTTTATACCGAAGCAGAATTTGCAAAATACATTGAGAAAAACTTTGTCCCTAATCCGCAAGTCCAATTTCATGTGGACGCGTCAGGAAAGATTGTCATTGATTCTCAAACAAGGATAGCCTCGACTATGAATTGGCCAGATATTGGTGGAGCAGCGGCCAAAGGAGCTGTTGCAATAGGAAACTTAGGAGGAGCAAGTATTCTCGCTAGCGCTGGTGCTGCGCTTCTTATAGGTGGGGGATTGACCGTAGGTTATGACCTGCTTTTTCCACACAAAGTAGGCGGAGATATCAAGGCCACTCCGGCTATGATTGCAGCGATGGCACGTCATGGGAAAAATCCGGGTAATACAAAGGCGACACATAAAACAAATACCACCAGAGCTAACAAGCAGAAACATGAAAATCGGCAAGAGCCTACCAGAAATGGTAATAGAAAAAAACCAAGCTTCAAATCTAGAAATAATATCAGGAAGTGAAAACTCATGAAAAACATACAAATAATGAATTTTGCAAATGATGATAATGAGTATCTCAATATTGGTCATATTTATTATCAAAGTAAGAAGTGGTTACTGTATAGTTTTATTACAGTTCCAGGAATGTTTGGAGGAGTTAGTCTGCAACGGATTTTGCCAACTGATAATTTGGAAATAATCTCAGAAGATAATTATATTGTAGCAATTAAAAAATATGCCAAAAATGCTAAAAAGCTAGGATTTTATGACCCATTTGGTCAAGAAAGTTTACTGACAGATTTTGATTTGAAAAATTTGACAGATGAAACTATTTGTAAAATGTTTTTGAATTTCATCAAAGAAAAAGAAGTTTTTGTAAAGGTCACGCTGCTTGCTAAGGGTAAGATGGATTTGGAAAACTATAACGAAGGTAAAATTTTAGAAGTTTCTGATGAAGCATTTACCATTTGGGATATTGACACAGATGTTGTCAAATTTGATGAAAAGTACGAGAGAGAATATGGAGATGTCTACATGATTGATGGTGTAACGCTTGCGCTTAATCAAATGCAGGCGGTCATCAGACAGGAAGGCGAATGATAAAATCATGATGTTAGAAAATAAACTTTACAGATTAGACTTAGCCTTTTTTGCTGACGAATTTTATGTGGGTTATATTCGTCAGGAATTTTTAAATTTTTATCTTGTAGAATTGATTGATGCTTGGGGACGTTTTGAGAGTTTAAAACTTGTTAATAAAGAAAAAATAGAGCTTATGACAGCTGAAAATTCTTATTTGGATATTATGCAAGATTATATAGATATCAATCGCTCGGTCAATAATTATGATGTCTTTGAGCTTACGAAAAAATGGCAGAATTTCATGTTAAATCTGCTCAATCATCAACTTATTAGCTTTCTTGATGAAAATGATGAAAATCAGGAAGAAACGCTGGTAATTGCAGGTCACTCACAAAATGATAAGCTTGATATTTTTCCAGTAAGTGATGATGTGCTAGGGTCAAGCTTTATTATTCAATCACTTGATGAAAAATCTTATTTAGATAGCGAACGATTCGCACAGCTTAACTATTTGACGGTTGATTCGCTTGAATTGGAGCTTTTACGAAGGAACATTGGAAATGAAAATAATTGGCAATATAAATCTTGATATTCGCCCGTCTGTCAATCGTTTCATTGCTAAGGAAATAAAAAAGTATGTAGCTTGGCTTGAAGTCAATCACTCATTACCTAAAGAACTAAGAATTATTGTAACAAGTGCAAGTTTTATTAGAAGTATTGACCACGAGCATGTGAGCTCAACTTTTTGGGCGCCGTTTGATAAAGAAGAGGCATGCTATATGAAAATATCAACAGGCGATTTCTGGGAGTTAGAAAAATGGGGGAAAGATAGTGCGATTTATTCTACTTTGAACAGTATTTCTCATGAGCTGATACATTATCATCAATGGTTGGAAGACAAAGAATTGCATGGAAATGAAACTGATAAAAAAGCTACTATATTAACTAATGAATATGTGGAATATCGAGGTTTTCCTCACGGAGAAAATCGTATTCATCGTTGGGGTTGGTCCGGCATTCCAAAATATAGAAAATATAAAAAGACGCTCTAATAAAAAACTCAAATCGGGACGTGAAAAAGCATACGTTTGGAAAGGAATATCGAAAATGACGCTCAATAAAAATATTGTTCTTCGTTTCACACCTACCGTTCATCGCTTAATAAAAAAAGAAATTTTTCGTTATTTCGTATGGTTAGATAAAAATTATGAATTTCCTGAAAAAATAGTGATTTATATTTCTGGTGGAAAATTTGTTTTTGGAGAAATTGCTTGGAAAGAAAAAATGTTGACAAATTTTTCCGTATTTCCTGAAAAAGGTGATGGTTCTATTCTAAAAATGGCTTGTGGCGATTATATAGAACTGCTCAAAGAATATGATTTTCAAGATATGTTGGGGATTATGCTTTTCAGTCTTTCGGAAAATATTCAAAATTATTATCAGTGGGTAGATGATTTGGAGTTTGATGAAGAGAAAGCGAAAGAGAGCGCGCAAGAAATGTTAGATGAATATTGGGGGTACAGGAAAAAGGCAAAAGCCTGAAAGGTGAAAAATTATGATATACAAACTCTCTGGGACATTAACTCAAAAAATTTATATGAAATTTGTGATGAAAAAATTTTTTGGGCTTCTATCGTGGTATTTGTTATTCTTGAAATTTATGCCATTTATAGTCAGTCTATAGTTGGATTGGTCTTTGGGATTGTTGCGTCACTCATTTTTTATTGGGCTTATTATTGGTGGTTAGTGAGATTATATAAAAGCAATAAGGGAGTCCAGGGATTTCAAGAGTTTATAATAGATGAAGAATATATTTATCAAAAATCAAATATTAGCGAAGCGACTTTTGATAAAAGTTACATTCATAAAATTGGCTATTATAAGGACATTATAATCATTTATATATCAAAAGGTCAGGGTTTCTTCTTGCACCGAACTTGGTTAGAAAATGGAACTTTTGAAGAATTTGCTACTTTCTTAAAAGAATATTATGATAAAAAGTAGCTGAAAAAGGAGAAAAAATGCGAAAAGTAGGATTAATTGGTTACGGTCATGTTGGGGCAACAGTTGCTTTGGATATCGTTCAGGGGGGCTTCGCTGACGAGCTAGTAATTATTGACAAGGATAGAAAAAAAGCAGAGGCAGAGGTTTTAGACCTCCTAGATGCCCTTGCTTTGCTTCCATTCTATGTCAAAATATACGTGGGAGAATATGATGATTTAGCGACTGCCGATATTGTCTTATCTACATTGGGTCATATCGAACTAATTAAACCGGGCGGAGATAGATTCACTGAATTAAAAGCAAATATTCCAGAAATTAAAGAAGTTTCTGAGAAATTAAACAGGATTAATTTCAAAGGAATTTTGATTGCAACAACCAATCCGAACGATGTGATTGTTAATATTTATTCTCAATTATTAAATCTTCCTAAATCACAGATTATTGGAACGGGGACTTGTCTGGACACGGCACGTATGAAAGCTCAAGTAAGTCGAGCGTTGGAAATTGATGCCCGAAGTGTTGAAGGTTATGTTTTGGGGGAACATGGTAATTCACAATTTACGGCTTGGTCAACGGTCAGAGTTGGTGGTCAATCTTTTTTAGAGATTGCTAAAGAAAAAAATTTAAATTTAAAAGACTTAGAAGAAAAAGCCCGTCAAGGAGGATTTGCTGTATTTAACACAAAAGGATATACCAACGTAGCCATAGCCGCAGCAACGGTTTCCTTGATGAATCTGGTGCTTTCTGATGCAAAAAATATTGCTATCTGCTCACATTATGACGAAAATTTTAGTTCATATATTTCGACACCTGCCTTGATTGGTAAAAATGGGATAGAAGCATTGATAAAACTTCCACTAACTTTAGAAGAAGAAGGCAAATTAAAAAATTCAGTGGTTGAAATTCAGGAAAAAATAAATTATTTTAGTTAAAAGTAAAAAGCCTGTTCAATCGAACAGACTTTTTTTAATCAGCATTAGCAATGCCTTCTTCTTCCTCATCATCAGTATTTTCTTCAATACTATCAAGAGTTTCTTCAAAACTATCAAAGGTTTCTTCAAAATCATCAAGTTGGTCTTCAACATCATCCAAACGTTCACGGATATCTTGGTTTTGTTGATAAACTTCGTTTAGAAGGATTTGAATATCCCCAAGCATTTCAGTTTGGATTTTTTGGATTTGCATATTTGAAGCTTGATCATCCATCATTAAGTGATCAAGTTTTTCATGTAAAGCAGCAACACCCTTTTCTGACTTAACATTAACTTGAAAGTCATTTTTGGCAGATAAGCGGTCATGGTGTGCGGCGCGGTTTTGGCTCATCATAATCAGTGGCGCTTGCATTGCAGCAGTGATTGAGAGGAAAAGATTGAGCAAAATGAAAGGATATTTATCCCATTCAACGCCAAAGAGGCCAGTCACATTGACAAACATCCAGACTACTAAAATACCGAGATAGGTGATAATAAAAGCCCACGAACCGACGAATTCGGTGACTTTGTCAGCCACTCGTTCACCAATAGTTTCTTGAGTTTGGAGCTGTTCTTCAACGTCGTGAATTTCAAAGTTTGCTTTAGTTAATTCTTCATTAAGCAAATCATTGACGGTGAAGTTTTTTTGAAGGTCAAGGTGAAACAATGTATCTAAGACCTCTAACCGAAATTTAACCTGATGTTCATTACAAATGAAGTCATGACTAGTCGCTTCAGGATAGTCACGCATAATGACGGTTTGAAGGCTAGGGTCAAGATTCTCAAGAAAGTCTCCTCCTGATCTACGGTGAATACGACCGTTAACGAGACAGACGACTTTGTTCTTATTAATTGGAGTTGGAGCCATTTTATAGCATGGTTCAAGCTTAAAAAATCAAATTTCTTATTTTGTGAAATGGATCAAGTCATTAGGACTAATATCAAAAAGATGGCGCAAGAAGAGCGCTAATCTAATCTTGGTCAATTTGACAGAATAAGTAATCATTATAATTGCGGGTTTGGGTCGACCTTTCAAAGCTTGAGCGCTCTCCTTTCTTTTAGGTTCTAAGGGACGGTTTAAATAACAATGTCCATATTAAATTATAAGGTATTTTAAGAAATTTGCAAGCCTCAAGAAACAAAATAAAAATCCCTATAGCAATAAGGATTTTTATTTTGAGTTTAGGCGTTTATACCGCACAAAACTGATAAAACATCAGTTGTTTAGTTTGCTTTGGCTTCTTTTTCCACAGCAACAGCTTGGAAAAGATATACAAAGAGACCAAAGATAAGCGAGATAATAGTTGTCCAAAGTTCAGGATCTGGAACACCAGCAAGGGCAGTAGCGACATAGCCTACAACCTGACCAAGAGCAAGCGACCAGAAAAGTGTGACAATAAGTTTCATAATTACGCTTCTTTCCATATTTTCTATCCGCCTATAGTATAGTACAAATCAAGTCAAATTTCAAATTTTATATCTAATTGAAGGACGATTTATTTGTTATTTTTTTACTATTGATATTTTCCACTATAGGGAATTTTTGAGATTCTAGAAAATTATAGTCTTCAATTTGTTTGACATCTGTGAAGAAAGCTCTGTTTCTTTCAGTCAACATAATATTAGTTGCTAGACTTTCTTCAAAGCGAATGAGATAGGTCGGTTTTTCTAAAGCAATAGCGTATCCTAATTCCCAAGCGGTACCCGAATCGGTATCTTGTTTATCAAAGTCAACGATAGCAACGATGATATCTGCTTTATTGACTTCTTTAACATCATTTTCCATTGTCGCTTTGGCCCATTCTGGGGTAAAAGCTTCAACTTCTTTTGGTAAAGATTCAGGATGTTGACATCTCATTGGGCTAAAAAAGTTTGCTACTGTTTTATTTTTTGAAAGTGCATTTTCTAATAGTTCAACTTTATTTATTTGTGTCTGACTGAAAAATGGGGCGGCAAGGTAAACATTAACTGGTTTATTAAACAACTTGTTCAAGTTTTAAATCTCCTAATAATTCGATTGTTTCTTCGGCAGAGTCAACGAGAGAAATGGCATCAATGACTTCTTTAGAAATCATCCCTTCCTTAAGTTGCAGGCGCAGTAGGTCAAAAAGTGGTTGATAAAATTTTTGACCTACAAAAATAACAGGGCGCACGCGAGTTTGATTGATGGACATTTCAGTTAAAAGTTGAAAGCTTTCTTCTAATGTTCCAAATCCTCCAGCTAAAATAACAAAAGCTTCGCCTAAATCTATCAACTTGCGTTTACGCTCAGCCATGTCATTTGTTAAATAAAGTTTAGAGGCATTTTGACGAGGAGGTTCTAATGGGAGGACTCCCGCAGGATAGACAGCAATCACTTGCCCTTTATTTTGAATAACAGAATCTGAAACCATACCCATGCAACCTTCTTTTGAGCCCCCATAAACAAGGGTATGACCTGATTGTGCAAGTAATCTCCCTAATTTTTCACTGGTATCTTTATAAATTGGATTTTTTCCATCCCTTGATGATAAGAAGACAGTAACATTCATTAATTATTTTCTCCTTCAATTTCTTTTAGTTTTGCTTTGATTTGTTGCAGAACTTGGATTTTTGATTGCTCATTCTCTACAAAATCATATTTATCGCCATCAATTTGAATTTTGGGGCAAATATCGAAAGCTTCAAACCATGTATCATATCGGCTATTTAATTCTTTATAATAGTCGTATAAACTTGGGTCATATTCTAATTGTTCAAATTGTCGTCCTCTTTTTTTGATTCTTTCTAGCATTTTATCAAAGGAAACCTTGACATGAATAAGTAAATCAGGCCTCTTTTTAAAAGATAAGCTGTCGATTTCTTCTAACATATTTTTGAGTAAGTCATCATAAACTTCAACCTCTGTTTCATCAGCACGTCCTAAATCGGCGTTCAAATGAAAAAGCAGACTATCTTCATAAATTGAGCGGTCTAATACATTATTATTATCAGATAAGGCTCTTTTGATTGAATCAAATCGCTTATTTAAAAAGTATATTTGCAATAAAAAGGCATATTTTTGAGGGTTTTCATAGAATAATGGCAAAACCTTATTATCGTGAACACTCTCATAAAAAGCCTGTGTTTCCAATTCCTCCGCCAACATCTCAGTGAGAGAGCTTTTTCCTGCTCCAATTGTTCCAGCTAATACTAGCACTGTCATTACACCTTTCCTATTCTATTTTTAGTTTTACTGTTTATTTAATTAAAAAATGAGTAATAAATAAACAAGGCTTGCTCATTATAGTGCAAAATAAAAATATCGTCAAATTGAATTTAAAAGTGCATCTAATTCCGATAATAAAGGCTTTTTAAGGTCTTTTAAATTTTTTTATTACGACAATTGGTAGCTTGCAATATTTAAGGAATTGTAATATTTTTTGATTGGGAACAAGGCTAAAAAGCAGATTTTTTATTCTAAAATGTCAAAAATGTTGGACGTTTTCAGCTTTTAAATTATTTATAGGTATCTTTATGATTAAAATTAATAAAATGGATGTGTTTTAAATAACAAAATATGTCAAAAAGTGAATTTAAAGAACCTTTAGAATTTGATTATATAAAAATAAAATTTCTAATTTAATTATATAATTTCTTATTTTTATTTGATTGTTGACTTTTTACTAGTAAAATTATATATTGAAAGTAAAGAATAAGTAATAATGGATTTTTATACACCAGAAATGATTGAATTAGATTTGGTGTTTCAAGTTTAGGAGAAACTATGAAAATTAAAAAAGAGCTTTTGCTTTTACTTTCTTTGACGATGATAGGAGTTGGAACTGTCCATGCTCAAGCTTCTACAAATGTGCCCCTTTACCGGATGTATAATTCAAATTCTGGTGAACATTTCTATACTGAAAATCTTTATGAAGCAACCTCCTTACATAATGTAGGATGGAATTACGAAGGGATTGAAAGTTATGAACCAGTTACTGGTGGGGCTCCTGTCTATCGTCTTTACAATCCAAACGCTGGTGTTCATTTTTATACTACAAGTGCTTATGAAAAGCAGAACTTGGTGAATCGTGGTTGGCGCTATGAGTTGATTGCTTTTGTTTCGGGTGGAAATATTCCAATATATAGGGCATACAATGCGCATAATAGTCAGCATAATTATACAACTAGTGCTGGAGAACAGAACAATTTAACTAGCCTAGGTTGGTCAAATGAAGGAATAGCCTTTTATGCAAATGCCCATGGAAATCCCAATGATAACACCATTTCTCGGCAACCAGTTTGGCATTCTAATTTTTTATATCAAAATGATCCACGCTGGGCAAATGTAAGGGTGGGTGATTCAACCATGGCCCCAGAGGGCTGCGGCCCCACATCAATTGCCATGATTTTAAATGGATATGGTGCTAATTACAATCCTGTCCAGATTGCTCGAACAGCTAATCAAATCGGAAACTATAATAATCCTAATATTCCCGGAGATGGTATTGATGGACAGACTGTAGTGAAAACTTTGAATTACTACGGAATGCAGATGAACCAGATTACAACGAAAGAGCAATTAATTAATGAATTGAGATCAAACAAACCTGTTATCTATGGTATGGAGTGGCTTTATACTTATCCTAAGATTTCTCACTTTGTCGTTCTTTCAGGATACAATAATGGCTATACAACCGTACATGATCCATTGAATAGGATTACAGGTAGTAACTCAGTTGAGAGATTATGGGCACATCCCTCACAACTCTCTGACGATTGGAATGCAGGACGTCCAGCATGGTCAGTTCTTCCTAAGTAAATATTAAAAGGAGTAAATTTTGAAAAAAAACATTGTATTTTGGAGTGCGCTTGTGGCGCTTGTATTTTTGAGTCAAGGTAAAGCTTTGGCCAACGAGGTTCCAGGAGGGACAACAACTATTAATGGTGATAATATTGTTTTAGAAGCACCAGTAAAAGCAGGTCAATCTGAAGCGAATGAAACACAAGCTCCTAAAGAAGAATTAGGTCAGAATGATTCAGTAAGTCTTCGTTCAAGAATGGCAGTTGCACCAGCGACTCAAGCACAAACCCTAGCAGTTTATAGAATGTACAATGCAAATTCTGGTGAGCATTTTTATACAAAAAATTCTTATGAACGGGATTCTTTAAAAAATATTGGTTGGAATTATGAAGGAGTGGGATGGCAAGCGCCAGAGAGTGGTTCACCAGTTTATCGACTTTATAATCCAAATAGCGGTGAGCACTTTTATACCTTGAGTGCCTATGAGCGTGATGATTTAAGAAAACATGGTTGGAATTATGAATCTATAAGTTTTAATTCGGCAGCTAATACAGGGATTCCAGTTTATCGTGTCTACAATCCTAATAGTGGTTGGCATCACTATACTTTAATTAGTTATGAAAGAGATTCGTTAGTAAAAGCTGGTTGGCGTAATGAAGGCGTGGCTTGGTACGCTGCTAATAATGGACAAACCAATAATGATAATTATCGTTTGTTGGGGGTTCGTAATTATGACCAATATGCTTTGGGAGCACCGAGTGGTTGTGAAGGAGCTGCTTTATTGCAAGCTCTGCAATATAAAGGAAAAATTACTAACTGGGGCTTGGTACAATTTTTAAATACAATTCCCAAATCAACAGATGGAAGTCCAAATAGTGGTTTCGTAGGTAGTCCATTTGTTGAAGCATCAAATGTATATTCAGCTATTTATCCGGGTCCTTTGTCAAATTGGGCCAAAAAATATGATACAAATGTTCAAAATATTTCAGGAACAAGCGTTGATGGATTAATCAATGAAGTTAAAAATGGGAACCCAGTAGTGGTTTGGGTAACGATTAATTTTCAACCGGTTCGTTGGGGTGCTTGGCCATTTGGCTCAGCAGTAAATAATAATCATGCAGTGACTTTGGATGGCTTTAATAAATCAAGCAATCAGGTTCATGTTTCTGATTCAATCAGTGGCTCTTATTGGTTAAATCGGGCAACTTTCGAAACAATTTATAATGCACGCAAATATGCTGTCGCTGTTCGATAGTGAGTTGAAATAAAGCAAGAATGAAGATTCTTGTTTTTTCTTTTATTTAAACTTAGTCCAAGTTAAAGGTAAAATATAGTATAATAAAAGTAATATAAATTTGTAAGAAGTTATGATTGGTTCTAAGAGAAAGGAGGAGAAAATGTTTGCACCCTTAAATACAAAAACAGAATACAGTTTTTTAGATAGTGTTGTTAAACTAGACGATTATTTGGAAGGGGCTCTACGTTTAGGCTATAAAACGGTCGGAATTTGTGATGTGGGAAACCTCCATGCAGCCTTTCGGTTTGTCAGAAAAGCTCAAATGCTTAATTTACAACCAGTTATTAGTATTGAATTAAATTTTGAATGGCGGGGTTTGCCAGTTTCTTTTTCTTTTATTGCTAAAAATACAGAAGGTTATAAAAACTTACTTCGGATTTCAACATTTCATAATTATGATCGACGTCAATTTTCTGATATTCAAAATCATTTGTCAGGAATCGCACTGGTTATTCCAGAAACTTATGGGACTTTAAGTGAGCTATCAGAGCTTGCAGCATTTGCCGACGAAGCCTATATTGGGATTGACCAGCAGACAGATAAAGGAACTAAATTTAATTTACCAACCCTTCCTTTTCCAGCAGTTCGTTATCTGAATTTTGCTGATAATGAAATTTTAGCTATTTTGCACGCGGTGCGTGATGGGCTTTCCTTTGACGAAAGTTTGACGGTCAGTTCAAATGAATTGCTCCAAAGGCCAGAAGCTTATGAATCTTATTTTCAGAAATATTTTCCGCAAGCACTGACAAATCTGTCAGTATTAACAGCAAAAATTGCTTATCAATTTGATGAAAAATTGGAACTTCCGAGATTTGATAAGAAAAGGGAAGCAGTTGAACATCTTCGAGAAGAAGCGATTTTAGGACTGTCTGCTCGACTTGAAGAAAAAAAATCACTGACAGAAATTTCGTCAGTAAGTCTGGCAAGTGCTTTAGCTGAAGAATCAACGACGATTGATTTGTCAGTATATCAGGAGCGTTTAGAAAAAGAGTTGTCAGTCATTCACCAAATGGGATTTGATGATTATTTTTTGATTGTCGCGGATTTGTTGCGCTATGCGCGTGAACAAGACATTTATTGCGGAATGGGGCGTGGGTCGGCTGCTGGGTCTTTGGTTGCCTATGTTTTGGGAATCACTCAGGTTGACCCTGTCAAACATAATCTTTTCTTTGAACGTTTTTTGAACCCAGAACGAGTGGCCATGCCCGATATTGATATTGATATGCCCGATGACCGTCGTGCTGAGTTGCTGGCCTATATGAAAAATCGTTATGGTTCAGACCATGTAGCACAAATTGTCACTTTTTCAACTTTAGGAAAAAGACAGGCGCTCAGAGATGTCGGTAAAGCCTTTGGGATGACCGAAGCTGAATTATCTAATTTGACTCGGATGCTTGTTCGCCGTTTTGGAACTCTGGCTGATGAATATGAAAATAATCAACGTTTTAAAGCCGAAGTATTGAAAAATGGAAAATTAAAACGAATTTATGAAGTCGCCAGACGAATTGAGGGAATGCCTCGCCAGACTTCAACACATGCCTCAGGTGTTGTTCTTTCTGAAGAATCTTTGATGAATTATGTGTCATTAAAACCGTCAGAAGATTTAGCTTTGACTCAATATGAGGCACCAGATGTGGAAGCGATAGGGCTTCTAAAAATTGACTTCCTGGGATTACGTAATTTAACGATCATTTCGAGATTACGTGATTTGGTGAAAAAACGTCAAAAAATTGATATTGACCCGTTAAAAATAGATTTAGAAGATGAAACGACATTGGCACTTTTTAGAGCTGGAAATACGATGGGAATTTTTCAGTTTGAAAATCCGCAAATGCGACGTTTTCTAAGAAACCTTGCACCAAGCAAATTTGATGATATTGTTGATGCAACCTCGATTTTCCGTCCCGGTCCATCACAGTTTATTCCACAATTTGTTGCCAGACGTCATGGAAAAGAAATTGTTCCAGTTGTCGATGATTCTATCAGTGAAATCTTAAAGCCGACTTATGGAATTATGATTTATCAGGAACAAATCATGCAAGTGGCTCAAGCTTTTGCCGGATTTTCTCTTGGAAAGGCTGACCTTCTTAGACGAGCAATCTCTAAGAAAAAAGGGTCCGAGTTGGAGAAGCTGCGCGAGGATTTCTTAATTTCTGCAGGAGAACTGGGTCATTCTAAAGAAAAAGCAGAAGAAATTTATGACCTGATTGAACGTTTTGCCAATTACGGCTTCAACCGTTCGCATGGCTTCGCGTATGGGGCGCTTGCTTTTCAAATCGCTTATTTTAAGGCACATTTCCCTGATGAATTTTATGAAATACAATTACGTGACCGTAAACGGGAAGTCATGATTTTAGATGCTTTGGACAATGGTTTTGAGATTGAAAAACCAAATATTAATCAGATGAAAATTGGTGATTTTGTAAAAAATAAAAAAATTCGATTAGGATTAGCTCATGTTCAAGGAATTTCCCGTGATTTGGCAAAATGGATTGTTGAAAATCAATCATATAAGAATTTGGCAGATTTTGTTGAGAAATTACCCAATAATTTTCATAAAAAAGAAAGTATTCTACCACTAATCCAAATTGGTGCTTTTGATTATGCTGATTCTAATCGAGGAAAATTGGCTTATAATTTGGCTGACCATGCTAACTTACTAAATTATTATAGTGATGATATTTTTATGGCAAGTTCTGGTGGCGGTTTTGCTTATCATGAAGCAGAGGATTATTCAGAAACAGAAAAATATGATTTTGAGAAAAATTTGTTAGGGATTGGTGTAACACCCCATCCTTTGCAAAGTTTGGCTCAGAGATTTTCAGGAAATTTCACGCCAATTGCTAATCTTGTCAAAAATCGTAGAATGACGATTTTGGTTGAGATTAATTATATTCGGACCCATCGAACAAAAACAGGGCAAACAATGGCATTTTTAACTGTGTCAGATAGTCGTGAGAATTTTGATGTTACTCTTTTTCCAGAGATTTATCGTCAATTTTCGAGTGAGCTTGAGCAAGGAAAATTCTACCTGATTAGTGGGAAAGTAACCGAACGTAATGATGAATTACAGCTTGTCGCTGACCGAATGAGTCCAGCTTTGGAAACTGATAAAAAACTTTGGTTAAATTTAAGAGATGAGAAATATAATCAAAAAATTTCGCAAATTTTACGTGAATTTCCGGGTTCTCATCAAGTGATTCTTCACTATTCAAATTTGAAAAAAACGATTCAAACAAAGATTTATGTGGAAGAGTCGGAGTTTTTGAAAAAACGATTGGAAGGATATGTTATTGGTATAGTTTATAAATAAAATGGTTCTATCAAGGGCCTTTTTATTTATAGTTGTTTAGAAATAGGAAAAGTGGTAATATTAAAAAAAATGAGCAAGAGGGATGTGATGAAAAAAGTAACAATTAAGGATGTTGCACTACAAACTGGTTTATCAGTGAGCACAATTTCTAGAGTATTTAACAATTATGGTGATATCAGTGATAAAACAATTAAAAAAGTTACTCTTGCGGCTAAGGAATTGGGCTATACTCCAAACAGTGCAGCAAAACAACTCTCAAGTAAGAAGAAAAAAATTATTGCTTTAATTTTGAATGAAATTAATGTTACCCCTGGAGTTGCTATGCCGTTGGAAGTCTTAGGTGGTGTGGTCGATAATTTGGATAAGACAGATTATGAATTTGTTTTTTATGCCACCAATTCTACTAAACAAAAGCAAAAAAGTTTGAAGCAATTTTGCAATGAACGTGATATTACGGGTTTAATTATTCAGGGATTACGTATTTCTGACCCATATTATCAGGAACTGGCAACTTTTGATTTACCCACTGTTGCGATTGATTTAGATATTGAAAATGATAAGGTTGGAACGGTCTCAACTGATAATGTTAAGGCTGCCTTTGAAATGACTCGTTTGTTGATAAATTTAGGTCATAAGAACATTATTTTTATCAATGGAACTAAAATGGCCACCGTTGCACAAGCACGTGAGTCTGGCTATCTTGCGGCAACTGAGCATTCACAAATTTTTTATGCAAATTTTTCTGAAAATGAAGCTTATCAGTGGGCGATTGATTATGCTAAAAATAAAGGATTTAAAAAAGAGGATGCTATCTTTGCGGCTTCTGATATTATGGCAATTGGGATTATTAAGGCTTTTAGAACTCTAAATTTAGTCAATAAAGTTGCAGTGGCTGGTTTTGACGACATTACACTTGCTAGTTATATCACACCTTCTTTAACGACAGTTCGACAAGATATTAGGAAAATCTCAGAGTATGCGGTGAGGAACCTAATTTGCCAAATCGAGACTGGAGAAGTCAAGCATCGTTTTATACCTTTTCAGATAATTGAGCGTGAAAGTACGAGTATGAGTTAATTTAAGAAACTCATATTTTCTTATTGACAAATGAAAGCGATTACTATATAATGTTTTTTTGTAAACCTAAAACGTTTTAGCTGGAGGGAGAAAATGAGAGCATTAATGTTTCTACAACGCTTTTTAGCAACAATAATTGATTTAATCATTGTTTATTTACCAGTTTTACTTCTTGTTCAGCTTGTTTTTACCAATAAAGGAGCGAGTAGTATTGGAAATTTATTTGCAGCTATCGTCTTTGTCTTGTATAATTTAATTTCAGAAAATAGTTTTCAGGGAAAAACGATTGGAAAATATTTTGCTAAACTAAAAGTGAAGACGATATCAACAGACTTATTGGAAATGTGCCAGCGGGAATTAGCTAAGTTACTCTATTTTTTACCAATGGTTGGTTGGCTTTTTGTCTTTATTAGTGTGGTCATGTATTTTGTAAATGGTCAGTTTTTACATGATAGAATTGGAAGAAGTGAGGTAACTATCAGTGGTTAGTCAGGAGAATTTACCAGAACTTTTAAAAAATCCAATTTTGCCATTGGCTTCAATTTTTCTTTTAACAATCTTAGTTGCTTATTTACTTGCATGGTTTTATCGAAATGACTACGACCCGATGAAAATGATAAACGCATATTTAATTTATAGCTTACCGCTTTTCTTGCTTGGACTTTTCATACATGTGAGGATAATATTAATATTTGGAACATATATATTGGGAATGATTATTTTGATTTTTCGAAATCAGCATTACTTTGATCGTTAAAGTATATTTAAAAAATTTTAATGATTTACTAAAACGTTTTAGTTAAAGTTTAATAAAGAAGAAGGAGAAATAAATTTGAGTTTTATGTATTACAATGAAAAAAATCTTTGGCAGATTGAGCAAAAAGGATTTGACGAACGTTTTTTGGGAAAATCAGAGGCCATTATGGCTCTGGGCAACGGTTATTTTGGGAGTCGTTCCAGCGAGGAAGAAGCTTATATTGGCGAGAAGCGTGATACTTTTGTAGCAGGAACTTTTAATTCCTTTGATGAAAATGAAGTCACAGAATTACCTAATCTTCTTGATATGTGGGGGATGGAATTTCTTATTAATGACCAACGATTTTCGCTGACACAAGGCCTTGTCAGCAATTATTCTAAACGCCTGAATCTGAAAAATGGCGAATTGTGCCGAGAATTTATTTGGGAATTAAAGGATATAAAGTTAAAATTCAAATTTCAAAAATTTATCTCAAAAAACCGTCAGCACTTGCTGGTCAGTCATTTAGAACTTGCTAATCTTACTGACAGAGCCGTCAGTATAAAAATGCGTTCAGGCATTAATGGGCAGATTTCAAACGAGGGCAGTCAGCATTTTACTGACGGAGAAAAAGGGCTGACAGAGGGCAAATTTATCCAGATGATGCCAATGACGACAGGCTCAAAAATTCAATTTGTCCAAACGGTCGAGCATAAATTTGATATAGAAGTATCAGAGCGACCAGAAACTGGACGGCGTGCTTTCTTTATGAATTACAATTTTGAACTTGCTGCCGACTGCTCGGTTACTATCGAAAAACGTGGCTCAATTTATACGTCAATTGATAATGACCTTGCAAGTCATGATTTAAATGAAATACGTAAACAAGCAGTTCATGAATTACAGAACATAGAGAAGTTGACTTATCAAGAACTTCTGACAGAGTCGCAACTTGCTTGGCAAAAAATCTGGGAAAAGCACCCGATAAAAATTGACTCCGAAAATTTCCGTGACCAATTGGCCATCAGATTTGCCAAATATCATTTGCATGCCATGGCACCGGCTCATGATGAGCGCATGAATATTGGGGCAAAAGGGCTTTCTGGCGAGGGATACAAGGGACATACTTTTTGGGATACGGAAGTTTTCATGTTGCCTTATTTTAATTTTACACATCCAGACATTGCCAAAAAACTTGTCACTTATCGTTATTTGGGACTTGATGGTGCGCATAAAAAAGCGAAAAGCAATGGCTATGAAGGCGCGCAATATCCGTGGGAAGCGGCGAATCCTTTTGACGGAGAAGTCACTCCTGTTTGGGGTGCAGCGGATATCGTGACTGGTCAGTCGACAAAAATCTGGTCAGGATTTATTGAGCAGCACATCACGTCAGACGTGGCTTTCGGCATCAAGCAATACATTGATGTCACGGGAGATGAAGCCTTTGAAGTGGAAAAAGCCTATGAAATTTTGATTGATACCGCAAAATTTTGGGTCAGCAGATTGGACTATATTCAGGAAACCGATTCTTATGAAATTCGCGATGTGATTGGACCTGACGAATACAAAGAACACGGCAATAACAATGCTTATACCAATTATACTGCCCACTGGAATGTTGTCTTTGCCATAGATTTAATTCAGAAATTAAAAAGTCAAAAACCCGATATTTATGACAAATTAGACCAAAAATTCAATCTGAATTTACTGACAGAAATCCTGTCAGCAAAAGTGGATAAGATTTTTCTACCAAAAGCAACTGCTGACGGGATTATTCCGCAAGATGATACTTATCTTAGTAAAAAAATATTAGATTTACAGAAATATCGTAATTCTGACGGCGTTGACAGTCTTTTCCACGATTATAATTTGGAGCAAGTCAATCAAATGCAAATCACAAAACAAGCTGATGTCTTACTTTTGATGTTACTTTTCGAAGGATTATTTGATAAAGAGCAAAAGTTGAAAAACTTTAATTATTATGAACCGAAAACAACACATGATAGTAGTTTGAGCCTTTCGACTCACGCCATTCTTTCGGCGGATTTGGGAAAATTAGAGCAATCTTATGATTTCTTTAATAAAGCTATAAATATTGACATGGGCGAATATATGAAGTCCTCAGATGCAGGCATTCACGCAGCAAGTCTTGGAGGAATTTGGCAAATGATTGTCTTTGGCTATGGGGGCTTGCGAATGGTAGAAAGTCAATTGCGCATTGAACCTCATTTACCAAAGGAATGGAAAGCGCTGGAATATGGTTTTGATTATCATGGAAAAGCCATTCATGTCGAGCTGACAAAAGATAAAATGACTCTGTCAAAAGAAAATGATGGTCATGAGATTAGCTTCATGAATAAGGGACAAAAGTATGTCTTGAAAAATCAGTTAACAATCAAAATGTGAGATAAAAATATAAATAATTTCACAACATAAAATTTCCACTAGGAGGAAAAATCATGAAAACTTGGAAAAAAGTTTCGCTCATCAGTCTGACAATGGTCGGCACAATCGGCCTTGTTGCCTGCGGGAATTCGGCTTCTGGCTCGAAAAATACCCAAACTAAAACACTGACAGTCGGTTATTGGAAAGGCTCAGATACCGAAAATGCGACCTTTGACAAATTGGTTAAAAATTTTGAAAAAGCAAATAAAGTTGATGTAAAGCCTAAGGTCTATACGGATATCACGACTCAACTTCCGACTGATCTCTCTGGTGGGACGGCTCCTGATGTCTTTTACATCGACTCATCTTTCTATCCCTATTTGCAAAAAGAAGGTGTCTTAAATGACCTGTCAAAAGTTGTCAATAAAGATGATTTTTATTCGTCAATTGCCAAAGCTTTTGAAACGAATGGAAAAATCTACGCTGCACCAAAAGATGTGTCAACTCTGGCAATCTATGTGAATAAAGACATCTTTGCCAAAGCAGGAATTGATATTAATTCCATTCCAAAATCATATGAAGATTTTATCAAATGGGCGCCAAGCGCTCAAGCCAAGATTGACGCGGTTTATGGGAAAGGTAAAGTTTATTTGATGAATGTCAATGCTGATTTGACCAGAAACTGGCAATTTATCACAGCTGACGGACAAAACCCTATCACTAAAGATGGAAAGGCAGATTTATCAAATCCAACCATTTTGAAAAATCTTGGAACAGCCGTTGATTTATTTAATACAGGAGCAGTAGCAACGCCTCAACAAGTTGGGGTGGGTGATGAGGGAGCCGGTTTTGGCAATGGAAAATTTGCCATGGCGCTGACAGGAAATTGGAATTTCCAAGTTTTTAATAGTCAATACAAAAACCTCCATTATACAATCATTCCTAATTTGACTTATCAAGGTAAAAAAATGACCATGCAATACACGGTCGGTTGGGGCGAATACAAAGATACCAAAGCAAAAGCACTTGCTGACAAATGGATTCAATATGTCACAGGAAAAGAAGGAATGTCCACCTGGATAAATGGTGTTGGAACACTTGCAACGCGTCCAGATGTTGCTGACAGCTCAACTTTCTTAAAAGCCAATCCCTTACTTCAAGTTCATCAAGATTCGATTAAATTTGCAACCCCTTGGCAAGATGGGACAAATCTGACAACCCTTGTTTCATCGTACGGAAACTTTATTCCAAATGTTTTCAAGAAAGGGGCAACCGCGGCTGATTTGAAAGCAGCAATGAAACAGGCAGACCAAGATGCCAATAGCAAAATATCAAAATAAAAGTCATTCTGTCAGTAAAATTTAAGTCCTGTCAGTAAATTTATGCACAAGTAGAAAGCAAAATTTACTGACAGAAACGTGAAATTTACTGACGAAAGCTTTACAAAGACAAAAAGAAAGGATTTGCTCACATCATATGGAAAAACAAAAAACGAGTAAAAGAGCCAGAGGCGAGATGTTTCAAGCTTACGGATTTTTAGCCCCTGCCCTTCTTGTTATTCTCATATTCTTTGTGCTATCAATTTTATTTGCGGTTTATTTGTCATTTAACAATGTCAATCTTATTGCGCACAATTATCAATGGAATAATTTTAAAAATTACACTAACCTTTTAGGGGATAAACAACTTTTTCGAGCTTTAGAAAATACAGGTTTCTTTGCTCTAGTTGTGGTGCCAGTTCAAACGATAATCGCTTTGGTCATCGCCTATATTTTGGCCAATAAAGGCATCAAAGGAAAAACCCTTTTTCGTTTAATTTATTTTTTACCAACATTGACAAGTTCAGCAGCTTTGACCTTAATTTTCATGTTTATTTTTAATCTAAATGGTCCAATCAATGGTCTCTTAGAAAGTCTTCATCTGATTAGCCAACCAATTAATTTTATAAATGACACCAATTGGACTTTAAAGGTAATCATGATAATGAATATTTGGTCAACAGTACCCTATTTTATGACCATTTATCTGGCTTCTTTGGTTGATTTACCTGATTCAATGTATGAAGCCGCTGAAATTGATGGGGCGAATGTTTTTGATAAATTACGTTATATCACCATTCCTTATTTGCGGCCAATTACTACTTTTGTTTTACTGACAGGGATTATTGGAACTTTTCAAATGTTTGACCAAGCTTATATTTTTTCGGGAGGAACAGGTGGACCTGCAAATAGCACGCTGACCGTCAGTCTTTTAATCTTTCAATATGCTTTCGGTCAAAATAATCAAATGGGCTACGCAGCAGTCATCGCAATCATTTTGGTAATCATCATCTTTATTGTCGCCAGGATTGCTGAGAAATTAAACGGAGGAAATGGTTTTGAAAAGAACTAAAAAACAAAGTCTGCTTCGGACGCTGCTTTATATTATTTTGATTGCTTATGCTTTTATTACATTTTACCCTTTTATGTGGGCTTTAGCCGCATCTTTTAAACCATTATCTGAGATAACGAGTGGAAGTTTATCACTATTTTCAAAGCATTTTACGATAGAGCAATACCTCTATCTCTTTAGCCCAGCTTCTGGTTCAATGTTTACACAATGGTTGATTAATTCAGTGATTGTTTCAGTCATTGGAACGGTAATCAATATTTTTCTGAATACAATGGCCGGATACAGCCTTGCTAGATTGACATTTCCAGGGCGAAAGCAATTTTATTATGGAATTTTAGCCATGATGATGGTGCCCGCGCAAGTCCTCTTGATTCCCAACTATTTGATCATTAAAAATTTAGGAATGTTAGATACTTTTTGGGCGCTGATTTTACCAGCCGCGATTAATATTGGAAATATCTTTATGATGAGACAATTTTTCCTAAGTTTTCCCAAAGATGTTGAAGAAGCAGCCAGAATTGATGGATTATCCCGCGTTGGAACTTTTTTCCGTATTGTCATGCCCCTTGCTAAACCATCAATTGCAACGCAAGCAGTCTTTGTATTTATGGGATTTTGGAATAATTTTTTATCACCCATGCTCTATCTACATACTCCGAGCAAATTTACTCTGACTGTCGGCTTGCAAATGCTCCAATCAGCTGACCAAGGGGGACAGATGTGGAATCGTGTCATGGCAGCCTCAATCCTTACCATTATTCCTATTATCATTTTGTATATTATATTTAATCGTTATTTCTTACAAGGCGTTCGAATGGACGGAGAAAAATAAAAAAACCGCTTAGCAAACGGTTTTTTATTTTATCCCACATAAAGATAAACAGAGAAGAACATGAGGATTGCAGCTAGTAAAACAAAGAGGTGCCAAACCACGTGAGCGAAAGGAAATTTAAAGTGATAGATAAGCGCTCCGACGGAATAAACCACGCCTCCTGCAACTAAAAGCCAGAAGCCAACTGGATGTAGGGCATTCCATAAAGGATAAATGACAATCAAAATCATCCAACCAAGAACAACATATAAAACAGTTGATAATTTAGGTGTTTTACCCCATTTTGGCAAGTAAATTGAAGTTAAGACAATCCCCAAAATAGAACAAATCCAAATCACTGCTAGCACAATCCAACCTAACCAATTATTTAAAGCAACTAAACAGTAAGGCGTGTAGGTTCCAGCAATTAAAAAGAATATCCCGTTATGGTCAAAAACTCGAAAAACTTTGACCGCTTTAGTAAAATGTAAACTGTGTGCTAATGTGGAACACAGAAAAAGAATTACTAATGAGGCTCCATAGATTGTAAAAGCAACAACTTCAAGTGCAGACCCAGAAGCAGCACCTTTAATCACGAGAAGAACTAAGGCGGCAATTGCTAAGCCGGTTCCTGCTCCATGAGTTATCGCATTGAAAATCTCATTGAGAATCTGATAGGTTCTTGAACCTTGTGTTTCTTCCATTTGTTCTCTCCAATTTATTGATTTATTCAGCTTTTGAGCAATTTTATGATTTGTTTTGAAATCAAAAAAATAATATTTTCAACCTTTTTTGCTCTTTCCAACTGAAAATTTGTTATAATATATGATAGCACAAATTGTATAGAAAAGGAATTGAACGAACGACTCTCTCATATAGAGTGAGCGTAAGTTCAAATAGTAAATATGCCAATAAAAATTGTGACAGATTCATCCATTACGATTGAGCCAGAACTTGCTCGCGAACTTGACATTACTATTGTTCCGTTGTCAGTAACGATCGATGGAACAATGTATTCAGACGACGACCTGAAGTTTGAAGATTTCATGGTCAAGATGGCTGCATCAAAAAACTTGCCTAAAACAAGTCAGCCACCAGTTGGTGTTTTTGCCGAGGTTTATGAAAAAATTGCTGCTGAGGATGATGAGAT
>JABLTR010041719.1_pt1 | contig 25630 bp, 32 predicted proteins | sample 7160071 | NCBI WGS metagenome assembly JABLTR01 (sample SAMN14651230, study PRJNA627086) | human gut metagenome | isolation source: feces | host: Homo sapiens | reverse complement strand
TAGCAGAGTGGATTATGAATTCCGGAATTCATAATCCACTCTGCTACATCTACACCGGCCTCATTGACAGAAGAACCACTTACGGCCAGTCCTTCCATCAGATTTGCTTCCGGGCAGAGATCGGCAATATCTTGTTCGCTTCTACCCATGCGGCTTCCGGCATGGGTGCAGAGGGGCAGAATCGTCTTTCCTGAAAAATCATATTCTTCCAGGAAGGTAAAAAGGGGCTGTGGCAGCGTACCCCACCAGTTGGGATAGATCAAAATGACGGTATCGTACTGATCCATATTCTCCACATGGGAAACCAGTTCCGGTCTGGCATTATCATCCTGCTCGTCTGCGGCCACATCTGTGGTTTCATCATAATCAGACGGATATTTTTCAACAGTTTCAATCAGGAATAAGTCCCCACCGGTTTCCTGCTGAACCATACGGGCCAACACCTCTGCATTGCCGACCAATGTATCGCCTTCCAGATTCAGGCTCGCTGATGCGATGGCGTCCACACCATCTTCAAAATCGGTATTTCCCACACGGGAAAAGTAGGCAACCAAAATGTTGCTGGCACTTTCTTCTGCCGGCTGGTTTGCCGTGCCTTCTCCGCTGGGAGCATCAGCCGATCCGGCTGGTTCCGGTATGGCACTTGTTTGCGTGGCTTCCTCCGAAAGCACACTGTTTGGAGATTCCGCATTTTCTTCACGATTCCCACAAGCAGAAAGGGAAAAGACCATCAACAGCATCAAAGCCAGAGAAACGATCCTCTTCATTTATCCTTTCTCCTCCTTTATTAAAATCCCAATTCACTCAGCCATGTCTGCACATCTTCTTCGCTGACACTGGACCGGAAGCGCATCCCCTCCTGCCAGTCGCCGGTACCGGCCAGCTCCGCCAGCAGCTCGCCGCTCTCGCCCAGGCCGGAGCTGGTGGAGGTGCAGAACGGAATCACGGTTTTTCCGGTGAAATCATTGGCTTCTACAAAACCATCTACCGGCCATGCCGCGATGCCCCACCAAATGGGATAGCCAATAAAGACCGTATCATAGCTGTCCCAGTTCTCAACGGTGTCCGCAACAAGTTCCACGTCCCGCAGGCTTTCGTCTGCGTATTCCTGGGAGACCCGGCTGTTGTCATCGCTGTAATTCAGGTCCTCATCGGTATAGGGATCAGCAGGCTCCAGCTCAAACAATGTCCCGCCGGTCAGATCCGCGATATAGCCTGCGGCCTCCTCCGTATTGCCTGTGGCGGAGTAGTAAACCACCAGGACATTGCTCTCAGCACCTTCTGCAGAAGGTGTTTCACTTGCATCTGAAGTATCGTCTGTCGTGCTTACCGCCTCAGAAGATTCCGGTGCTGTGCTTTCCTCGGCGGATTCCGTCTGGCTCTGGCTACTCTGGTTTTCGCTATTTTCGGCTATATTACCACAGGCTGCAAGTGAGAAAGTCAACAGGCCCGCCAAAAACAAAGTCATTATTTTTTTCATGTACAATTATCTCCTTTCATTGAAAAACAAAAACCAGCTTCTGACAATCCAAATCCTGGGCAGAAGCCAGTTCGACATTCCGCAGTCGAATTGGTTTCAATCTTTTGCTTATTTCTCCGGCTTTAGCGGGCCGTAGAAGTAGGAAGCTGTCGCACCGCCGTCAATGAGGAAGTCCGCCCCGGTGATGAAGGCACCCTTATCACTCATTAGCAGCTCCGCTACATTTGCCACTTCGTCCGCTGTGCCGGGACGACCGGCAGGGCACTTGGCAAACATATTTTTATAGAAATCACCGCGTGGGCCGTTGAACTCGTCCAGAGCCAGCGGCGTGACGATGATACCGGGAGAGATGGAGTTGACCCGTGCGCCTTTCTCGCCCCACTTTACGCTTTCTGCCATGACACGCTTTTCGTTGCAGCGTTTGGCCATCTGGTAGGCGTGGAGGGTATCACGGATATTTTCCGGCTGGAGGATGTCCAGCTTCAGCAGCTCCTCCGTGGGGGTGCAGGCCAACTGTTCGTCCTCCTCCGGGGTCAGCGCCGGCATACGGTGGCCGGACTGGCTGGAGATGGTCACGCCTACGCCGCCGGGAGCGATGACCTTGCCCACTTCTTCCAACAGCACGGCAGTGCCGTATAGGTCTACCTTCAGAATCGCCTCGATGGGGGCCTGGCTGGGGGAAACGCCGGCGGCGTTCACCAGCATGGTGATGGGGCCGTATTTCTGCGCCTCGGCAATGATGTCCTGAATGGATTCGCGAGAGGAGAGATCCATCTCCACCGCCACGGTGTCAAATCCGGCCTCATTCATGGTGCGGGAAATTGTCTGGGCGTTCTCCATTTTTTTATCGCCGATCACGATCTTCATTCCGTAGCCCATCCGGCGGGCAATGGCCATGCCGATCTGTCCGGCACCGGTCAAAATCATGACATTTTTCATGTGAATGGCTCCTTTCTTATCCTGTTCTGCTTTCTATTTTAATCATCATATGAAGGATAACAATTTCAGTTTTGCGGATAGTTGATAAGTACAGCTAATCCGAATAAAAATCAGAGTTTTGCGTACTCCTCGTCCGTTACTGGCTCCAGCCACTCATTGGATGCACCCTCGGCAGTCACTTCTACCGCCAGATGGGAGAACCAGCTGTCTGACGCAGCACCGTGCCAATGTTTCACCTCTGGCGGAATGTTCACCACATCACCCGGATGCAGTTCCTGGGCAGGCTTGTCCCATGCTTGATACCAGCCCCTGCCTCCAGTGACCAACAGGATCTGCCCTCCTTTGTGATGAATATGCCAGTTGTTCCGACAGCCGGGTTCAAAGGTCACATTAGAGATGGGCCCGCCCTTGTCCGTCAGCGGCTGGAGATATGCCTGACCAATAAAATATTTGCTGAATGCTTCGGGCAGTTGATTGCCCATAGAAAATACACTGGGATTCTTTTTCATTTTCTTGTCCTCCTTGTTTGATAGGAGCTTGATTTACTGATTTCAATTTTCTATTTTTATTGCCCTGTCATCTTAAGCATTGCCGGAGAATATCGTTCCCCGTAGATTTTGATGTCGTCTACACTCTGTTCCAACTTGTCCCAGTCTTCAGCCGGCACCTCCACATAGGCGGCGCTCATATTTTCCCGGAGCCGATCCTCCGCTTTTGTGCCGGGGATCGGGACGATCCACGGCCTTTGATGGAGCAGCCAGGCCAACGCAATTTGGGTGGGAGAGAGGCGATGGTCTTTGGCAAAGCCTTTGACGAGCTCCGCCAGCGCCTGGTTCTTTACCAGGTTTTCCGGATCATTGAAGCGGGGAATGGTGCTGCGAATGTCGCTCTGGGCGAAGCTCTGCCCCTTGGAGACAGTTCCTGTGAGGAACCCTTTTCCCAGCGGGCTGAAAGGCACAAAACCGATGCCCAGTTCCTCCAAGGTGGGCAGTAGCTCCCGCTCCGGCTCCCGGTACCACAGAGAATATTCGCTCTGCACCGCTGTTACCGGAAATACCTGATGGGCGCGCCGAATGGTCTGGATACCTGGTTCAGAAAGTCCCCAGTGCAGAATTTTTCCTTCCTGCGCCAATTCCTTCATCGCCCCGGCTACTTCCTCAATGGGCACCTGGGGATCGACCCGATGCTGATAATACAGGTCTATGTGGTCGGTACGCAGACGGTGCAGGGAACCTTCCACCGCCTTTCGGATGGTTGCCGGCCGGCTGTCCAGCCCCAGGCATTTGCCGTCCTGTATATCCCATCCGAATTTGGTGGCGATCACTACCTGATCCCGCACCGGTTCCAGCGCCTCGCCCACCAGTTCCTCATTGGCATAAATGCCATACAGTTCTGAAGTATCAAAGAAATTTTCCCCCATCTCTACCGCCCTGCGCAAGAACGCAACGGCTTCCTTTTTGTCCGGAAATGGAGGATAGCTCTGGCTGAGGCCCATACAGCCCAGTCCTACGGAAAAGACTTTCAGACCGGAGTTTCCTAATGTCCTGCATTTCATTTCGCGTCCTCCCGGCTTGCAGCCGCCTCGTTCACACAGCGCAGGGCATTCAGGCTGCGGGGATAGCCGGTATATGGCAGGCACTGAGAGATGATTTTGATGAGAAACGCCTTATCATTTCCAATCCGCATATTGCCAGCGGCGTGAGAGATGAGCTGAGGCTCGCATCCACCCTGGGCGGCCAGGAAGCAGAACGTAATCATCTCCCGCTGCTGGTAGTCCAGACCCTTGCGGGTGTAATAATCACCGAAGCAGTTGTCCGCAAGCCAGCGGTTAATATGGCGGCTCTCCTCCGGGCCGCTATTCTGAAAGCCCCGCATCCCCTCACCGAAGATGTCCACCTGTGCCTGATTTCCCGCTTCCATCCGTGTATCTATCGTGGTAGTAGCCTGCCCTTCCAGAGGCAATTTCACCCCACGAGATGTGAGAATATCATTGACAGCATGGAGGAAAGGGAACACCCGTCCAATGCCCAGATACGCCACCGCCTGGTAAACGATCTCCTTTGCCTCTACCGGCGTCACTCCAAAGTTCAGAGCCGCCGGAAGCATGGATTTATACTCATCGATGCTTTGACTTCCAATCAGTGTGGCCAGAATGGCCATCATCCGGGTGCGGTCGCCCAGATCATCGCTGTTTACCACCTCGTCAAAGGCGAAGTTGTCAAACCGCTCGATGAACTCCGGGTCTGTTTCCAAGAAGTTTGAATGATAGCCCGGAAACATCCGCTCATGATACTGTCTGGAATTTTCTGTTATACTCATTTCATCCATTCACCTTTCCTCTATTTGTCAAACTCCCGATGAAGCAGGGAAAAATGCCGCCGGGAATATTCCTGTTATTTCCCAATTTCACAGGTATCAGAAAACACAAAATTTTGTTACCTATTTTAGTCTTCTTTCTCATATCAGCAATCCGTATTACGGGGATATTTCATAAGTGAAGCTTATTTTAATCCCCGGAAATCTTAGTCCAGGGAAATGACCTCGTATTCCTGGGTTCCAAGGCCATGCTGTGCCGCCGCTTCCACGGTATGGATGCCATGACGGGAATTCATACGCTCGATCAGTGCCTTTTTGCCGGGGTCAGGGGAATTGACCACCGCATCATAGCAAGCCTGATCCACCGCTACCGGGTCCACAGAGGCAAAAATGCCAAGATCCGCCATCTCCGGTTCCGCCGGGTGGGAGTCGCAATCGCAGTCCACGCTCAGCCGGTTTGCCACATTGATGTACAGCATATTATCTGCGCCCTTGTAGGCGATGACCGCCTTGCAGGCGTCCGCCATGGATTCCAGGAAATGATCTTGGGGCGGAAGGTTGTCAAAAAGCTTCGAGGCCTCTGTGGTCACGCCGGCGGTATGGATATAGGTCTTTCCGTGGGTGGAGCCGATGCCGATGGAAATGTTCTTCAGCGCCCCGCCGAAACCGCCCATGGCATGACCTTTAAAATGGGATAGAACCAGGATAGAATCATAGTCCGCCAAGTGCTCGCCTACAATGTCCTTGTCCAGATGGAAACCGTTCTCCACCGGGATTTTCATTTCTCCGAATTCGTCCATAATGTCGCAAGGGGCCATGGCCTTAAAGCCATGTTCTTTGATTGCCTTCCAGTGTTCTTTTGGGTCCATCCGTCTGCCCTCATAGGCGGTGCAGCACTCGATGATGGTGCCATTCAGCTTTTTCACCAGTTTGCCAATGAGTTCCGCATGCAGATAGTTATTCCCGCCCGGCTCTCCAGTAGAGATTTTCACGCCAACCTTACCCTTCAGTTCCACGCCAAGGGCCTGATAGATTTTCACAAGGCTCTCCGGTGTGATTTCTTTTGTAAAATATACTTTTGATTTTTCCATGTTGAAATCCTCCTTATAGATTTTGGACTGCGTTCCGGGCCCACCGGCTGATGTCGGCCTCTGATTGTTCTACTTCATGCCCTAAAAATTCCTCGCCGGGGAGAATTTCCGCGCCGGGAGCATACTTCTTCAGATCCTCCAGGCTTCTGCCAAAACCGCTTCCACCGCTGGTCACGAAGGGGATTATCTTTTTCCTATCCCAGCTGCACTGCTCCAAAAAGGCCACCACTGGCATGGGCAGGGTATCCCACCAGTTGGGGAATCCCAGAAAGACCACATCGTATCCGCTGATGTCCGGGCACTCTTTCAGCGCGGGGCGGATGCCTTTGTCCAGCTCCTCTTTTGCCTCGTAGATCATCTTCATGTGATCCGGATTGTAGGTTTTCACCGTCTCCAGTTCCGTCAGATCGCCGCCGACAGCCTGCCCGATAAACTCCGCAGCGGCAGCGGTGTGTCCTTTTTTCAAGTTGACAATTTTCATCCCCGGCGCGATGGTCTCGCCCTTCAGGGAATAATACACAACAGCGATCTTTGCCATTGCTTTTCTTCCTTTCCCAATATCTTAATAGGTAGAGGCTATTGCCTCTGTAATTCGCCACTTACCGCCCTGCTTTGCCAGGTGGCATACAAGCTGCAACCGCCAGGTATGCCAGTCGCCGCCAAAGACAGCCGCATGTACCAGGCTCTGCCCTGTTAATTTTCCCCGGTCTCCATCCAGCTGAACGGCGATTTTCTGATGGCGGGCAGAACTGTAATTCAAAGTGCTGTCCTGGACGGACTGGATAAAGGCCTCCAAAGGCTGGCGCATCCCGGTCATGTGGATCAGCACGAACTCTGGTGCCAGCACTTCCCGCAGAATGGATTCGTCTTTCTCCACCATGCCCTGGTACGTCCTTCGGTAACACGCCTCGGCAGCTTCCCGAGCCTCCATATCGTTCACCGTCCTTCTGCCGTGTCCGTTTCCAGCCGAACCGTTACTGTGCCGTCGGCTGTTTCCAGAAAGGAGGCGGCATCCTCTTCAAATTCACCAAGATAAGCTACCGCATAGGGAGAAATGTCTACATCCTGAAAGAGGAAGGACAGGGCGTTCCATCCATCAAAGTAGCTGATCTGATTCCTCTTTGTCTTGGAAATCATTTGACAGCCCTTTTGCGAAAGGGATTCCGGCAGTCTGCCATAGTATTCATGGCCGCCCCGCGCTTGCATCTGGATTTCAATGGGGCAGAGTTCTGCCAGCTGTACTGTCAGCGGATTTTCTTCCAACCGGGCATGAAAAACCGTGCCATTGATGGAAGCCTGCAAACGCATGGACATCCTTACACCTGCTTCCTGACCCATGTCTCCACTTTGCTGCGGGAGTTTGCCGCCTCCGCTCCATGGATGGACAGGCCGCTTTCCACCTTGGCTCCCTTACAGACCTTTTTCAGATCCCGCCCGCTGGAACCCATACCGCTGCCCTCGTTGGTGCAGAAGGGTAAAATGCGCTTGCCGGAAAGGTCGAAATGCTCCAAAAAAGTGAACATGGCCATGGGCATGGTTCCCCACCAGTTGGGGTAGCCCACAAAAATGGTGTCGTATCCATCCAGGCTGTCCGGATATGCCTTCAGTTCCGGGCGGGCGTTCTGCCGCAGCTCCGCCTTTGCCTCGTCGATGCAGGTGTAGTAGTCGGCGGCGTAGGGCTTCACCGTATCAATCTCAAACAAATCGCCGCTGGTCATGTCGGCGATCATCTCGGCCACAATCTCGGTGTTGCCCTTTGCCAGGTTCCGCACGCTGCCGTTTACATAGTTCTCACCCTTGCGGGAATAATACACAATCAATGTTTTGCTCATGGATAATACCTCCTGTTTGTTTTCTGTTTTCTATTTTAGGCAGGATCAGAAAATCTGCAATTTCACTTTCGAGGGTATTTGATTAGTTTGGCTTATGCGAAAGCAGCTTTGGCACTCCTGGTACAGATGTCAAAGCTGCTTGGAACAATGAGACTTGATTTACCCAGATTTTTCTTTTAACGCCATCCCGCAAAGCCGTCGAACTTCTCCGAAATCTCCTTCAGATGTTGGGTAATCTCAATATGCTGAGGGCAGTGCTTTTCGCACTGATGGCAGCCGATGCAGTCCCCGGCCTTGGGATGGGTCTGGGTCAGGTTGTAGTAGTAGACCATCTGGGTGGTCATGTAACCGTGCTGGAACAGGGCAAAATACTCCGGGATAGGGATGTGTTTAGGGCATTGTACTGTGCAGTAGCCGCAGCCGGTACAGGGGATTGTGAGCTCTCCCTGGATGATCTGTGCCGCCCTGGCGCAAAGCGCTTTTTCCTCCTCATTCATGGGGCAGAAGTCCTTCATGGTTCGGATATTGTCCTCCAGCTGCTCCATGCTGTTCATGCCGGAAAGCACCATCATCACGCCCTCATGGCTGGCAGCAAACCGCAAGGCCCAGCTGGCGTTGGAGGCCGCCGGGCTGTAGGAGTGGAAAAGCCGCTCCGCTTTCTCCGGGAGGTTGACCAGTGTACCGCCTTTGATAGGCTCCATGACAATCATGGGCTTTTGGTGCTTTCTGGCCACCTCATAGCACTTGCGGGACTGGATGCTCTCATTGTCCCAGTCCAGGTAGTTGATCTGCAGCTGCACCACCTCGATTTCCGGGTGGGCGGAGAGGATTTCATCCAGCAGCTCCGCCTTGTCGTGGAAGGAGATGCCTATGTGGCGGATTTTACCCTTCGCTTTCTTCTGCTTGACAAACTCGAAGCTGTCCAGCTCCAGGGAAACCTTGTAGTTCACCGCTCCCTGGTTGTGGAGCAAGTAGTAATCGAAATACCCGCAGCCCAAACGGTTCAGCTGGTCCTCGAAAACCTGTTCCTGCTCCTCTTTGCTGCGCATAAACTCATTGGAGAGTTTGGTTGTAAGTACATAACTCTCCCTGGGGTAGCGGTCCACCAGCGCCGCTTTCAAGGCCGGCTCCGAAAGCCCCCGGCAGTATTTGTAGGCGGTGTCAAAGTAAGTAAAACCGTTCTCCATAAACGTATCAACCATGTGTTTCACCAGGTCTATGTCCACCTGGTCGCCCTGAAACGGCAGACGCATGAAGCCAAAACCAAAGTTTTTCATGATGGCACCTCCTCAGCTTGCACGATGCCCGCCAAACACCTGGGACATCGTCATGTGATCCAAAGCGTCATCTATGCGGGCCACTTCTTCTTTTGTCAAATGGATAGCCGCCGCCCCCAGATTTTCCTGGATTCGGCTTTCCTTGCGTGAGCCGGGAATGGGCACGATATAGGGCCGCTTTGCCAGCATCCAGGCCAACGAAATCTGCGCGGGGGTGGCGCTTTTCTCTTTTGCAGTGTTCTCGATGAGGATTAACAGGTCGTGGTTTTGAGCCACTCCCTCTTTGGAGAACTGCGGCATCGTGGCGCGGTAGTCGGCAGGGCTCTGTTCAAACTGGGAGGCATCCCGGTATCGGGCGGTGAGGAAACCGTTGGCTAAAGGACTGAAGGCTACAAATCCCACATGCAGCTCATCCAGTACGGGGAACAGCTTCTCGTAGTCCCGGTACATCATAGACAGCCGGTTTTGGATGGCTGTCACAGGACACACCGCATGGGATCGGCGCAGGTAGTCCTCATTGGCCTCGGAAATCCCCCAGTGGGTGATCTTTCCTTCTTTCATCAGCTGGGCCATAGTATCCGCCACCGCCTCCGGCTCCACCTTGGGGTCGATGCGGTGCTGGTAGTACAGGTCGATGTGGTCAGTTTGCAGCTTGCGCAGGCTTCCCTCCACGGACTTCCGGATGGTCTCTGGGCGGCTATCCAGCTCCAGATGATCTCCCATGTGGCGGACGCCGCACTTGGTGGCGATGATTACCTTATCCCGGTAGGGTTTCAAGGCCGCACCCACCAACTCCTCATTGTAGGCGGTGGAGCCGTCTGGATTTGTGCCCGTGTAACACTCCGCCGTGTCGAAGAAGGTGTACCCCATGTCCACCGCTTTGGCGACGAGCTCCGTCATTTCCTTTACATCAGCCGGAGCGCCAGAGGCATGGGTCATCCCCATGCAGCCCAAACCCACGGGAGAAATAGACAGGTCCGTTCCTAAAATCCTTGCTTGCATTCTCAAATCCTCTTTTCTATGTATTGTATGTTCTCAAAAAGGTATCTTTTATCAATTTAATTCTATGATTTGCGAGATTTTCTTTCAATCTGATTCTGGAGGTTTTCTATTACTCCAGCTTATGTGAAAAGAAGCTGGCAGTCATCATCAACTGTCAGCTTCTTTTTGTTCTGGATTTGATGGGCCGATTTATTCGGCCTGCTTATCCTGGGTCATCAATTTCTTCAAAAGATCTGCGAATTCTTCCATGTAGTAGTTGGTCTGATCCTTGCGCCAAAACGCACAGTAATTGCGCATGATCTGCTGGTCTCCTTGATAAATAGGCAGCCGCATGATGGAAGTTCCCGGAGGGGGCAAAGTTCCCACACTCTCCACTGGGAGAAATCCACGATTACTCAAAACCAGAAGCCTTCCTTCTTCCAGGTTATCCGCAAACAGATAGCTACCACCAAAGCCCAACGTATTCTGGTAATACTCCTGCTCCGTGTTCCGCTGCTCCCGTGAGGCGATCAGGATGCAAGGCGTACTTTGCAGTTGCTCCAGCCGGACGCAAGTCTGCTCGCTGAGAGGATGATTGACGGAAAGCTCCGCATAGCAGCCGCATTGCATCAGTTCATAATTTACATAGAGATTGGAGAAAGCCCGGCGTTGGTCGCTCAGTACCAAATCCACGCCGCCAAAACGCAGCAGATCATAGAGTTCTTCGTGGGTGCCGTTGACGATATTGATGGAGACCTCCGGGTATAGCTTGGAGAATTCCTCTACTGCATGGTACAACTCCAACCCGCTGTAGCAACGCAGATACCCAATGCGAAGCTGCAGTTCTTTATCCTGGCCCAGGCGCTTCGTCTCCCGGATCAGGTCATCTAACTGACCCAAAATCGCCTTGCAATGGGAATAAAAATACTGACCGGTAGGTGTGATCGTAAACCGCCGGTTTTCCCGATGGATCAATTCTACCCCCAGTTCCCGCTCCAGCGATTGGATCTGCTGAGAGATAGCGGACTGGGAAATATAGCACTGTTCGGCGGCCTCTGTAAAACTGTTGCAGTCAATCACTGCGACAAAATATTCCATCTGCCTGAGCAACATAGCCTATTCCTCCTTGAATCGTATCTTTGTGGAAGATGAACTTCTCCGTGGATCAGCCGGCTTCTGTGCATCTGCGGGGATCGCCCAGGAGTGTCCAAACTTTTCTGCGCCAGGAATGCGCCCCTCTGTGCAATATTGATTGACCCGCCTCTCTGACACGCCCCATAGCTGCGATGCTTGCCGAATGGATAAATACCCTTTCATACGATCTCCCTTACTCCTTAAAAGTCTTTTCTTTATTATATACGGATAATCGTATAGTTTCAAGTCTGGCAAGCAATGCAAACATATACATGTTTGCGATTTTGGCGGGTTTTCTAACCCGTCAAAACGCTTGTTGAGGGATAACCCCCAAGCCCCCAAGATCGCCACCTTCGGTGACGGCTGCGCGTCCTGCGGACGCTGAAAAATTTTAAGAAGCAAAAGGAAACCTCTATGCAAATGGTTCGTCCATTCACATAGAGGTTTCTTATTTCCCGTTCACTTGGCATAGGTCAGTATTTTACAATACTTCTTTATGATCCTCTGCCCTTGCCGGGGGGATTTATTTTATCGTAATCTTTAATTTATTGTGAACCTATAAAAAGCAGTCATATTTATAAATGTTGTCCCATAAATATTTTATAAAAAGGCAGGGAAAAGATATGAATAATAAATTGGGACAAAGCTTTGAAAAAGTAATTGATAATTTAAATATAGATAAATTGATGATATTAAAGCAATTGCCTGATGATATTAAATGTGATGCACAGGAAATAAGATTTAGGATAAATGCTCCGATTATGGTTGTATGTAAATCATCGCAGTATTTTATATTTGATTCAGGAAAAGCTTCTGTTATTCCTGGGACAGGTATGCTTATAACTACAAAAAAAGATATGGAAACTATATTTGCGAGTTTATGCGAATTTTCAGTACATAGTTATGAAAATGAAATAAACTGCGGTTATATAACTATTAAAGGCGGACATCGTGCCGGTATATGTGGAACAGCAGTAATGGACAATAATATTATTAAGAATATACGCGATATATCATCAATAAATTTACGTATATCAAGACAAATTTTTGGATGTGCAGATGGAGTAATAAATTTATTAAAAAATAATATGCATGGATTAATAATAGCAGGACCACCTGCTTGTGGAAAAACTACAATTTTACGCGATACTGCAAGACAAATAGCTTCAGGAGCATTAGGTAAAATATACAGAGTTGCTATAGCGGATGAAAGAGGAGAAATTGCTGCAATATTCAGAGGAGTACCTCAAAACGACTTGGGTTATGCATGTGATTGCCTTGATAGTTATCCAAAACATATAGCTATAGACCATGCGGTAAGATGTTTATCTCCTAAAATTATTATTTGTGATGAAATAGGTACATCTGAGCAAGTTGAGGCTGTATCACAGGGATTTAACAGCGGAGTTTTATTTATTATTTCTGTACATGCTTCTAATAAACTTGAACTGCAAAAGCGTCCGGTAGTAAAAAGCCTTTTAGATACAGGAGCTTTTGAAAATATAATAATGCTTTGTTCAAGCGATACGCCTGGAAAAATAAAAGAGATATATAAAGCGGGTGATTTATATGAAAATTGCAGGAATAATGCTTATAACAATATTCTGCATTATGACAGCTTTACGCCGTGCCAATACATATAGAGCACATGTAGATGAATTGGAAGCGGTCTCACATATGATAAATATATTTATGACCCAAATAAGATGCAAAAATGAACCAATTATAGAAATAATTGAAGATTTATGCAGTAATAATGATTTAAATAAACTCGAGTTTTTAAATATATGCAATAAAAAAATTAAATCAGGTATAGCATTGCCCATTGCATGGAGGCAATCAATTAATGAATGGAAATGCAAACTGACTGATAAGGAAAAAAGTATATTATTATCCTTTGGCAATAATCTAGGTATAAGTGATGAACAAAGTCAGATAGAAAATTGTGAATATCATGATTTGCAAATTGTACAGGCTTTAGATGTAGCAAAAGAAGAAAAAGATAAAAAATATAAACTGGTTATGCAATTAGGAATATTTGCGTCATTAACTGCCGCAATAATTTTAATATAACGTGGAAAAAACGGATATTGACGGAGGGATATAAAAAAATGGATATTGATTTAATTTTTAAAATAGCTGCGGTAGGAATAATAGTTGCAGTATTAAACCAGGTATTGATACGATCAGGACGTGAAGAACAGGCGATGCTTACAACACTTGCTGGATTAATTGTTGTATTAGGGATGATAGTTTATGAAATAAGCGATTTATTTTCAACTGTAAAGTCGGTGTTCGGTTTATGAATATTGCAGCCATTGCGGCAATAGGTATAGTAACGGCAATATTTGCAGTACTGTTAAAAAAATATAATCCCGAATACGCAATGATTTTAGCAATATGCGGTGGTTTGCTAATATTATTTCTTATTTTAGAGCAGGCAGTACCTGTTATAGAGCGGGTATGGGCAATGATAGATAAAGTAGGAATACCATCGGAATATGCACAAATATTATTTAAATGTCTTGGAATATGCCTTATAACGCAATTTGCATCCGATTCATGTAAAGATGCAGGTGAAAGTTCATTAGGCACAAAGATAGATACTGCCGGAAAGATAGCATTGGTGGTTATTTCATTACCGCTTATGGAAAAATTAGTGGAAACAGCAACTTCACTTATAAAAGGATAGCTGTATTTATAAGGAGTTAAAAATATGTGGATTAATAAAAAACAGCTTCCAAGAAAAAATTTAAGAAAATGCATGCCAGTACATATATTTAGACTCAATATAATGCGATGTATAGCTATTATAGCGGCATTATTTTTATGTACTATCAATGTAACAGCTTTGGAAAGCAATATAGACCAATATGATGTTGATAGTAATTATAATGAACAGCTTGAGGCAAGCGGAGCGGATGAACTTATTGATAAACTTCCGGATGAAACGCAGGGATTACTTGATTCCATAGGTGTTGACAAGATAGAACCGGGACAGGTGCTTGATATGTCGCCGGGTGAAATATTCAGTTCAATATTTGATATATTAAAAAACAGAGCGTTGGCGCCTTTAAAATCATGTGGTGCAATAGTTGGGATAATTATTATTTATGCTATTTTTGACGGCTTAAAGTTATCAATAGGAGAACGGCCGTTATCAACCACTTTTGGCGCAGCATCGGCTATATGCGCAGGTATGGTAATAATGATACCTGTTTTACAATGCTTTTCTGAAGGACTTAAAACAATAGAAAGCTGTCATATATTTATGACGGCATATGTACCTGCTTTTGTCGCTATTATGATAGCGGCCGGACAGCCGATATCTTCATCTATTTATAGTGTTTTGCTATTTGCAGCGTCACAGGGAGTATCGACAATAGCTCATAGTCTTATAATGCCGCTTACTACTATATTTTTTGCAATATCCATGATTTGCGCTATTGTACCATCCATTGATTTAACAGGAATATCTTCATCAATATCAAAAATTGCAACTTGGACGCTTAGCCTTAGTATGACTTTATATGTAGGATTATTAACAATACAAGGAGCTGTAGGAAGTTCGGCAGATTCATTATCATTAAAAACTGCCAGATATTTTGCCGGAAGTTTAGTACCGGTAGTCGGCAGCGCTGTAGGCGATGCTATGGCGTCTATATTTTCCAGTATATCAATGGTGAAAACATCGGTTGGGGCTATAGGAATAATATCCTGTTGTGCAATTTTTATTCCTATATTACTTGAATTATTATGTTATAAAGCAGCCTTTGCTATATGTTCCGGCATAGGCGATGTATTTAATGCTAAACATATATCGTCAATATTAAAAGCCGCAGGTTCAGCTGTAGGAATAATGTTAGCTATTATTATAAGTTATCTTATGATGATTATTATATCTACAGCAATTATGTTAATGATGAAACCTGCATAAAATTAATAAAAGTAAAAAAGGCGGAATAAAAAATGGAGATTATCAGACAATGGGCCGTATCAATATGTTTTGCAGCGGTAGTATGCGCGGTAGTTATGATGATTGTCCCTCCGGGTTCAACTGAAAAAGTATTTCGTATTACAGTATCCGCGTTCTTTATATGTTGTGCGGTATTGCCTATTATAAGTAATTTTTCCGATATAAATCTTGAGTTGAATCAAAGCTTTGAACAAAATGAAGACTTAGCTATAGATATAACACAAAAAATGGATGAACAGATTATAAGAGAGATAGAAGAACAATTATCAAAATCAGCACAGGAAATATTTAATATGTATAACTGTGATGCTAATGCAGAATTTTCTGTTATAGCTAATGAAGACAGACAGGTAAAAGTTAATCAAATAAAAGTATATATACCATCAGATGAAGTGGATAAAGCTCAGATGATTGCTAATGAATTTTTAGATACATATGGATGCAGTCCTGAAATTATTGCAAAGGAGTGATTTTTAATTGGATAAGAAAAAAGGTAAGGCATCCAGCCTTAATAATATGATGGAGTTTTTTAAAGGGGATAAAGGCAAAAAAATCATTGTCTTTGCAGGTATAGCAGGAATGGTTTTGATATTATTATCAGCCGTACTTCCAAGAAGCCCATCAAAAACTCAAACAACAACAGAAAGTACAAACGCTCAGTATGAAGCTAAACTTGAAGAGCGGCTTACTAATATAGTATCAAACATAAGCGGCGCTGGTAAAACTAAAGTACTAGTTACATTAGAAAATGGTGTGGAAAATATATATGCCAGCGATTATAAAAAAAATAGCGATAAAACTGAGGAATATGATTCAGGAATAACAGAAAAAACACAAGAAACTACAGATAGCGAAGAAAATATAGTAATGGTGGAAGGAAGTGATGGAAGAAAACAGGCCCTTATAACAACACAGATTGAACCTCAAATAAAAGGTGTAGTTATAGTCTGCGACGGAGGTGAATCAGCCTCAGTTAAACAACGTATTATTGAAGCAGTAACGACTGCTTTAGATATATCATCAGAAAAAGTTTGCGTAATAAAATCAATTTAAGATTATTAAGGAGGATATTATGGGTAAAATATTTAAAAAGCGTTATATTGCGCTTGCGGGTTTAGTATTGGTTTTAGGTTTAGCAGTTTATTTAAATTGGCGATTTAATGTAGAAGATAAAGAATTACAGGCGACAAGAGTATTAGCAGAAGATCAGGCAATGGAAGACGCCGCTAAAAATTACGGCGACGCAGCTTTTGTAAACGCATCATCTGATAGTATTGTGCCGTCCTCATCAACTGCTAACACAACAAGCGGTAGTACCAGCGAATATTTTGCACAGGCTCGTCTTACACGTCAACAAACAAGGGATGATGCAATATCGGTTATTAGGGAAACATTAAATGATGTAAAGGTATCAGAAGATGTTAAATCAGCTGCTGCTCTTGAAATTGCTAATATAGCAAAACAAATTGAAAATGAAGGGAAGATTGAAAATTTAATAAAAGCAAAAGGATTTGAAGAATGTATGGTATATTTAGATGGAGAAAATGCGGATGTTGTAGTAAAATCTCCAGAGGCTTTAATATCGAGCCAGGTTATACAAATTAAAGATATTGTACAATCACAGGCAGATATTTCCGGGGAAATAAAGATAGTTGAAGTAAAATAGTTGTTAAAGCGGGATTTTGTGGTATAATAAATATATCTATATTTATTTTAGTTTATTTTTTACGTCCGTTTTAACCTTTATATTAAAGGAGACAAAATGAGAACTGAAAAAAATATACAAATTAGCAATGATAAAATGGTGATATCAGAAAACGTATTAAAATTTATTGCACAAAACGCTGCATTGGAAGTTGATGGAGTTCATTCAATTGCAAAATGCAGTGGGGTAAAGAAAATAATCGGTTCAAAGGGATGTTCTTCCTCAGTTCAGGTGCAAAATACGGAACAGGAACTTATTATTGATATTTATCTTAATTTAAAAAGTACAGCACAAATTATGAAGGTTGTTTCAGACACTCAGCATAATATAAAAAATGCTATTCAGGATATGACTGGAAAATCTGTTACAAAGGTTAATATTCATGTTATGGATATAATATTTGAACAAAACGGTAAACAATAAAAATATTAATGAAAATATGCAGCATTACGTATGACAATTGTATTGTAAATGTAGTGCTGCATACAACTGCTTTTAGGAAGAAGTGATAAAAAATATGAAACATAAAAAATCAAGAAGGCAATGGCGTGAAGTCGCATTTTTACTTATATTTGAAAAACAATTTACAGATGATACTATTGAACAAATAATAGATGCGGCAAAAAATACTTTTTCAGCTGAGACAGATCAAATATATAACCTAATAGCAATGCCGGATGAATTTGTATTACTGTTAGCCAACGGAGTATATGATAATCTTGAAGCAATAGATAAAACTATAAAAAATCATCTGATAAAATGGGATATGAAACGCATATCAAAAGTAGCGCTTTCTATTTTACGTCTTGCCTGTTATGAAATGATTTATATTGACGACGTACCTGTAAGCGTATCTATAAATGAAGCAGTTGAATTAGCAAAGTTATATGCAGGCGATGATGAACCGGCATTTATTAATGGAGTATTAGGAGCTATTGCTAAAGATATTGAGAAAGACCAGAAAAAAGATAATCCCATTGAGGAATGTGAAATTGTATGAGTATTTGTTTAGGTATAGATACAAGTAATTATACTACTTCATGCGCTTTATATAATGAAGACGGTCATGAGATAATTATGCAAAAACAGCTTTTAAAAGTAAAACAGGGTGAAAAAGGTTTAAGACAAAATGATGCGGTATTTCAGCATATTAAAAACCTGCCTGAGCTTTTAAAAGAGCTTGATATAAATAAATATGATATAAAAGCTGTAGGCGTATCGACTCGTCCAAGAGATATGAAAAATTCTTATATGCCATGTTTTATAGTCGGTGAAAATTTTGCTGATATTATAAGTTATATTAAAAAAATCCCTTGTTATTATTTCTCTCATCAGTGCGGACATATAGCGGCGGCAGCATATTCATCCGGACATACTGAACTGTTAGATAGACAGTTTATAGCTTTTCATATATCAGGAGGTACTACCGAAGCGCTTTTAGTAACACCTGATGATGAAAAAATAATAAAATGTGAAATTATTGCTCAGTCACTCGATTTAAAAGCAGGACAGGCTATTGATAGAAGAGGCGTTAAGTTGGGTTTGGATTTTCCGGCAGGTAAATTTCTGGATGAATTATCAAGAAAATCTAAGGCGCAGTTTAAGATAAAGCCGACATTAAAAGATTATAATTGTTGTTTATCTGGAATAGAGAACAAATGCTTAGATATGATAGAAAAAAATATTCCTAAAGAGGATATCGCTTTATATTGTATTACATATATAAAAAATACATTGGATGCTATGACAGAACTATTACTTAAAAAATACGGCAATTTGCCGTTATTATTTGCAGGGGGTGTTATGTCAAACAGCATAATAAAAGAATATATGATAAAAAAATACGGCGCGTATTTTGCTTTGCCTGAATATTCATCAGATAATGCAGGCGGAATAGCATATTTAGCGTCATTAATAAATAGAAAAACGGAGTTATTATGAGCAGTATAGTACTGACTGTATCACAAATAAATCTTTATATAAAATCTATATTTGACGGCGATCAAAAATTAAATCCTGTATATGTATGTGGAGAAATATCTAATCTTAATAAGCATTACAGCGGACATTATTATTTTTCTTTAAAGGACAGCGGCGGAGTATTGCGCTGTGTAATGTTTAAAAGCGCAGTTGAAAAGCTAAGATTTAACCCGGAAAACGGTATGAAGGTTATAATCAGGGGACGTATTTCGGTTTATGAAAGAGACGGGCAATACCAGCTTTATGCACAGGAAATGCAGCCGGATGGAATTGGCGCTTTGCAGATAGCATATGAACAGCTAAAAGGACGTCTGCAAAAAGCTGGCATGTTTGATAATGAATATAAAAAAGAAATTCCTAAATATCCTTCAAAAGTAGGGGTAATAACATCTCCGACTGGTGCGGCTGTAAGGGATATAATGAGTATTCTTGCAAGACGATATCCATTAGCTGAAGTTGTTTTTTATCCGGTACAGGTGCAGGGTGATGGAGCGGAACAACAGCTTATAAACGCAATAGAATATATAGATGCAAAAAAAGCTGCTGATGTAATAATAATCGGCAGAGGCGGCGGGTCTATTGAAGATTTATGGGCATTTAACAGTGAAAAATTAGCAATTGCTATATTTAAATGCGAAATACCTGTTATATCGGCTGTAGGCCATGAAACCGATTTTACTATATGCGATTTTGTCGCTGATTTGCGCGCGCCTACACCTTCAGCTGCAGCTGAATTGGCTGTACCTGATTTGTCGGAGCTTATACTGCATCTGAAAAACCTGATTATAAATCTCACTAATAATTATCTTAAAATAATTGATGAAAAAAAAGATAAACTAACCGAGCTGATATCACATCGTTCTATAAAATATCCATTGGAATTAATAGATATAAGAAGGCAGGATTTAGATAATTATACAAAACGTTTGATGGATGCATATAATACAAAAATAAAAACTTCTTTATCAGAATATAAAAATATAATTTCAAAACTGGATGCTTTAAGTCCGCTTAAGGTATTAGCAAGGGGATATGCTATTGTACAAAGCAATGATAAAATAATAAAATCTGTTAAAGAGACTGAAAAAGACAGTCAAATAAACATACGATTATCAGATGGTAATATGAAATGTATAATAAATGAAATAAATTACGTAAAATAATGGTGGTATAATATGTCTGGTAAAATTGAAAATATGAATTATGAAAAAGCTATAGAACGTCTTGAAGAAATAGTAAATTTATTAGAAAATGGCGATCAACCGCTAGATGATTCAATAAAACTGTTTGAAGAAGGGACAAGCCTTGCGCAAAGATGTAATAATTTATTAGAAAATGCGCAACAAAAAATTGTTACATTAACAGCAAAAGAAAATGAAGTTTAAAGAGGTTTAATATGTCAATAGAAAACATGCTTAAAGATTATTCTGATAAAGTAAATACAAAATTGCAACAGCTGTTGCCTAAATCAGATGCATTTGGTATTTCTGATATAGCTGATGCCATGAGATACAGTATATTATCAGGAGGTAAACGAATACGTCCTGCTATAACTATGGAATTTTGCAATGTATGCGGAGAGAGCCCTGAAAAAGCCTTATTATTAGCATGCGCTATAGAAATGATACACACATATTCGCTTATACATGATGATTTACCATGTATGGATGATGATAATATGAGAAGAGGTAAGCCGTCATGCCATATAGAATATGGTGAAGCGACGGCATTATTAGCAGGAGATGGGTTATTAACTTTAAGCTTTGAAACGGCTGCGTTATCAAGTTTGCAGCCTGATGCTATTGTCAGGGCTATATCTATATTATCAGGCTTTGCCGGATATAAAGGTATGATCGGCGGACAAATGATTGATTTGAAATCTGAGGGTAAGGATATAGATATAAATACCTTAAATGATATGATATTAGGAAAGACTTGTGCATTATTCAGAGCTTGTGCAGCGCTTGGCTGTATAGCAGGCGGTGCAGATGCAACCCAATGCCAGGCAGCAGATGATTATGCTAAATATCTTGGGCTTACATTTCAAATAGTGGACGATATACTTGACGTAACAGGGGATCCGTATAAACTTGGAAAGCATACTGGAAAAGACGCTCAGCAGGAAAAATCTAATTATGTAACGGTTTATGGTATTGATAAAGCAAGAAAAATAGCTGAACAATATAATTTTAAGGCTAAAGAGGCTTTGAAGATATTTGATGGAGATATATCAAAATTATTAGATTTAGCTGATTATTTATTAAAAAGGTCTATGTAAACATTAATTATAAATGATTTTAACCTGTAAGAGATAGAAGGTGAGTAAAAATGCAGTTTTTAGATGAACTATTTTCCAATTATGTTCTTAATGCTTCTCTTGCTGCATGGTTTATAGCGCAGCTTATAAAAACAATAATAACTTTAGTTTTTACAAAGAAGCTGGTATTGGAACGTATGGTAGGAGCTGGTGGAATGCCAAGCGCACATTCGGCTACAGTATGTGCATTAACAGTATCCATGTCCAGGGCTACAGGTATAAGCTCACCGGAGTTTGCATTGGCTGTATTATTTGCCACGGTAGTTATGTATGATGCTATGGGGGTAAGAAGAGCTGCAGGAGAACATGCAAAAGTTATAAATGCAATGTTGGATGACTGGGATGACCAAATAGAAGAGATTACTGATAAAATAAAAAACAAAAACAAAGACAAAGATAAAGATAAAGATCTTGATGATAAAGAAAAAATAGAAAAGAAAGAACAAACGAGTAGATATACACATAAAGACACATATAAACATGTTAATATAAAAGAAAAAGACATAGATTTGGATAATGTAGAGCTAAAAGAATATTTAGGACATACTCCTTTAGAAGTATTTGCAGGAGCTTTATTAGGAATAGTAGTAGCGTTAATAGTGCCTAAATAAGAAGTTATAAAGAATACATTAAATGAATATTTTTGTTGGATAATATATTGCTTTATACAAATTTAATTGATATAATGTATAAAGATTCATCGAAGGAGGCATATTATTGGACTCTGAAAAATTATTGGATACAATAAATTCTCCTGATGACCTTAAAAAACTTGATTATAAACAGCTTGATAGATTATGCGGAGAAATCCGTGAAATGATGATAAATTCCATATCAAAGACCGGAGGACATCTTGCATCAAACTTAGGAGTAGTAGAATTAACAGTTGCTATTCATAAAGTGTTTCATTCTCCGGATGATCAAATTGTTTGGGATGTCGGACATCAATGCTATACACATAAAATATTAACCGGTCGTGCTGATAAATTTAATACATTAAGGCAGGAAGGTGGGTTATCCGGCTTTCCAAAGCCATGTGAAAGCGAGCATGACGCTTTTATAGCGGGCCACAGCAGTACTTCAATATCAGCGGCATTGGGATTAGCTAAAGCAAAAAGCTTGCAAGGGAATAATGACGATTATACAATCGCGGTTATAGGTGATGGTTCGCTTACCGGAGGCCTTGCATATGAAGCGCTTAATAATGCCGGAAGATGCCATGAAAAATTAATTGTTATACTTAATGATAATAAGATGTCCATATCAAAAAATGTCGGTGCAGTAGCAAGACATTTAGCTGTTACAAGGTCAAAACCGTTATATTTCCGTATAAAATTAGGAGTGGAACGTTTTCTTTTAAAAATACCTAAAATAGGCAGAACTATAGCGGGATGGATTATAAGGTTTAAGGCATGGATTAAAAGTATATTGTATAATAATACATTATTTGAGAATATGGGTTTTGCATATCTTGGCCCAGTTGATGGCCATGATATAAAAACTTTATGCGAAGTTCTTCAATCAAGCAAAAATATCCGGCGTCCGGTTGTACTGCATGTTTGCACAACTAAAGGAAAGGGATATTCGTTTGCAGAAAATGATCCTAAACATTTTCATGGAATAGGATGTTTTGACATCCAAACAGGCGATGATGAACACAGCAGTAATAATTTTTCCGAATATTTTGGACAAGCGCTGTGTGAATTTGCTGAGAAAGATGATAGAATATGCGCAATAACCGCAGCAATGGTTCCGGGTACAGGATTATCACAATTTGCTAAGCTTTATAGGGAACGTTTATTTGATGTCGGTATAGCTGAAGCTCATGCGGCTACATTTTCAGCCGGGTTAGCAAAAAATGGTATGCTTCCTGTATTTGCTGTATATTCAACATTTGCTCAGAGATGTTATGACCAGATTATACATGATGCTGCATTGCAAAAATTAAACGTAGTTTTTGCAATTGACAGGGCCGGTATAGTAGGTGAAGACGGAGAAACGCATCAAGGATTATTTGACGCTGCTTTTTTAAATTCGATACCTAATGTTACTATATTAGCTCCCTCTTCATATATTGAAATTAGGGATATGCTTTATAAAGCAATATATCAAATAGACGGAGTTGTTGCTTTAAGATATCCGAGAGGTTCAGAATATAAATTACCAGATGATTATATATATGAAGGCGAAAAATGGTCTGTATATGGTAATAAACATGCTAAATATGCAATAGTAACATATGGAAGAATATTTGCAAATGCATGTAATGCTGCTAAAATGGCCGCCGAACATGGGATAGATATATGCATATTAAAGCTTAATACTATAAAGCCTATCGGCAAAGATATCATAGAATATTCTTTGCAGTTTGATAAAATATTTTTTATGGAAGAAGGAATGGGCCAGGGCGGTATAGGCGAACATTTTTTGAATATGTTAAATATGGAAAAATATCATGGAGATTTTATCCTTACAGCGATAAAAGATGAATTTGTACCTCAATCAACCGTTCAAAAAGGATTGGAAAAATATTCTCTGGATGTAAATGGAATGTTTAATACTATTTTGGAGGAATGCCGCAATGATAGATAAAAAAAGGTTAGATATTGCGGTTACTGAAAGAGGATATACAGAAAGCCGTGAAAAAGCTAAAGCTTTAATAATGTCAGGGCTTGTATATGTAGACGGTCAAAAGGCTGATAAACCTGGCATGAATATAAGTGAGACACAAAAAATAGAAGTACGCGGTGAAGATATGCCATTTGTAAGCCGCGGAGGATATAAGCTTGATAAAGCTATAAAATCGTTTAATATAGATTTAAAAAATAAAATTTGTATGGATATAGGCGCATCAACAGGAGGTTTTACCGACTGTATGCTGCAAAATGGCGCTATAAAAGTTTATTCTGTTGACGTAGGATATGGACAGCTTGCATGGAAATTGCGTTCTGATCAGCGTGTTATTAATATGGAAAGGACTAATATTCGATATGTTGAACAAAAGGATATTGGTGATAAACTAGATTTTGCAAGCATAGACGTATCATTTATTTCGTTAAAGCTTGTTCTGCCTGTATTAGCAAAATTATTAAAACAGGATGGACATGCCGTATGTTTAATAAAGCCGCAATTTGAAGCTGGTAAAGGTAAAGTAGGAAAAAAAGGTGTTGTCCGCGAACCGGAAATACATATAGAAGTAATTAATAATGTATTTAAATTCACATTAGAAGCTGGATTTGAAATTGTAGGATTAGATTTTTCTCCTATTAAAGGACCACAGGGTAATATAGAATATTTAATGTATATAAAATTGACAGATAAGCCACAGATATGTAAAGAAATATCAATACAGAATATTGTAAAAACATCTCATGATACTTTATAAATTTCTTATATACTAAATTACTTAAAGGAATGAACTGGCTTTGAATATATCCATTATCCCTAATATGGAAAAGGTTAATACAAGTGAAAATTTAACCCGTATTTTTGAAAAATTATCTTCATTAAATGCAGATATATGTATGAATGCAGATAATTATAAGGATTTTAAGAATTTATCTATTCAATGGTATGATAATGATTGTGATATGTTTTTAAACAGCGATATATGTATAGTGCTCGGCGGGGATGGAACTATTATACATGCAGCAAAAAATGCAGCTATATATAATAAACCGGTATTAGGGATAAATGTAGGCAGGCTTGGCTTTCTTGCTGGACTTGAAATTGATGAAATTGATAAGCTGGACGCTTTATTTAATAATAAATATAAAATTGAAAGGCGTATGATGTTGGAAATATCAACAGATGATAAAACTGAATATGCTTTAAATGATGTGGTAATATCAAAATCAATTCCAGGCAGAATAGCTGATTTTAAGCTGTTATTAAATGAAAAACCAATTGTATCATATAGAGCAGATGGAATAATAATATCAACTCCAACAGGATCTACAGCATATTCGCTTTCATCAGGCGGCCCGGTTATAGATCCACAAATGCAGTGTATACTTGCAACGCCTATATGTTCTCATTCATTAGTATCGCGCTCAATATTATTCAGGGATGATTCCAAATTGAGCGTATATGTGCCTTCATATTCCGTTGAAAAGGGCAGCATTACAATAGATGGCCAATACATAGATAAGTTAGAATATAATCAAAATGTAAATATAAAAAAAGCAGATAAATATGCATTAATTATAAGGATAAAAGATGCTAACTTTTATCAGACGCTTAATGAAAAATTAATGGATAGGAGAAAATAGTATGAAGACGCGAAGACAAGCAAAAATACTTGAATTAATACTTTTGAAGCCTATCGATACACAAGAAGAATTGCTAAGCGCTTTAAAGGAAAGCGGATTCGATGTAACGCAGGCTACTATTTCAAGAGATATTAAAGAATTAAGGCTGATAAAAACTCTGGACAGCGATGGGCATTACCGATATTCAACCGGACATCATGATTTTAATGGAATATCTTCTAAATTTCATTCAATATTTGTTGATTCAGTTTTATCTATTGATTATGCTAATAATATAACGGTAATAAAATGTTTTCCAGGTATGGCCCAAGCTGCATGCGCAGCTTTAGAT
>JABLTR010074698.1_pt1 | contig 25718 bp, 20 predicted proteins | sample 7160071 | NCBI WGS metagenome assembly JABLTR01 (sample SAMN14651230, study PRJNA627086) | human gut metagenome | isolation source: feces | host: Homo sapiens | reverse complement strand
TGTTATCGCTCACAATCGTATCGCATAAGTCCCAAGACGCGGCGGCACATAAGGATAAAAAATTTGTCTGCAACAACTTTACAAGTATCTACAGCACGACCTCCACCAACACCAAATATAATATCGGCATTTCTTACTCTTTCATCTGATACTAATTTATCTACATTTTCATAAGTAGAATCATCACCGTATACTATAAAATCTACTATTTGTATATCAGAACCTGCTATACCATCTAATAAAGCATCTTTTGCTTTTTCTATAGCTGTTCTTCCCCCAATTACAACTGCTTTTTTGCCAAGTCTACGAGCTACATTTGGAATTTCTTTATAACATCCTGCTCCTACTGAATAACTTGGAAGATATACATTATAATTCCCCATAATTTAAATCATCTCCTAATATTTTTATATTATTTATGTTTTTTATTCTAGCACTTTATTTATTAAAAATGAATATTTTATTATAAATTTTAACAAATTTTCTAAAATTTCTTATTTATAATATCTAGAATATTATTTTTTAAGAATATTTTTTGTACTAATATAATTTTTAGAAGATATTTATAGTTATATTATATAAATAAAATCTTAAATATTATTCAAATATAATTCTCTCTGGGTTTGTATATATATTCATTCTTTCACCTCTAACAAATCCAGCCAAAGTTATATTTAGTTTTTTAGCTATTTCTCGAGATAAATTTGTAGGTGCCGATTTTGACAATACTATAGGGATGCCTGCTTTTGCAGCTTTAAGAATCATTTCACAAGAAATTCTTCCACTTACAAATATTATTTTATCTTTTAGGTCGATATTATTTAAAATACAATATCCTATAGATTTGTCCATTGCATTATGTCTTGCCACATCTTCTCTAATTGTAAGTAAAGTCTTGTTATCATAAATAGCTACACTATGTACTCCGCCTGTGTTTTTGAATAATTCTGAAGAAGTTAAGTTCTCTTTCATAACTTCATATATATCACTTACTCTTATCGTTGTATCTGTATTTTCAATAGGTTTCAAATCTACATAATCTAAATCATTTAGATAATATCTCTTTCCTTTATCTGAGTCTTCATTTTTATTAATTACTGTATTTGCAACTCTATTTTCAAAATCAACTTCTATAGATTTTATATCAGCTTTTGATTTTATAACTCCCCTTGTCATCAAAAATCCTGCAACTAATTGTTCTAAATTTTCTGGTGTGCATAAAAATGTATTTGAATATTCATTGTTTATTACTAAAGCTAGTGGAAACTCCCCTATTATTGTTTCTAACTCCTCTGTATGATTTTTATTTTCTACTTTTACAACTTCAAATTTAAAATCTGTTTTGTAATCGTAATTTACTAATCTTTCTTTTTGTTTTACTTGCTGATTAACTTCTTTTGAATATTTGTTTTCCATGACAATCCCCTTTTCTTTATGTTTATTATTTATTATTTTATATTTCATAGTATTTATCTATGATTTTATACTTTAAATATAGTGTTGTTGATTTAATATGTCAATCATAGTTCATAAAGAAATCTTTATTCTAAAAATTTTTTATATATAAAAATGGGCTATATCAGAATAAGTTTTTAATTATTCTTATATAGCCCATTTTAAATTCAAATTATTTTATTTTAATAATATTCATTTCCTGTTGCTTCAAATGCTTGTTTAAATGCATTCATGAAAATTGTTTTACCTTGTTCTTTATATTGTCCTAAAGGTGTATCATTTTCTGTATCTTCGTATGCTTTTTCTGCAAATTTACTTGGGGCAGTATCTGAACCATATTCAAAGTAGAATTCTACATATGTTTCTCCTGCAGTTGCTATTTGTTTTTTAAGTTCATCATTAAAATCTATTTTGCTACTATCAAATCCTTGATCTTCATCATTATCGTTTGATGTATTGTTATCTTCCTTTTTAGATAATTCTTCTTTTTTAGCTGAAATTTCATCTAATTTATCGTTACAAGTTTTTAATAACTCGTTACATTCTTTTAATTTATCAATATATTCTGATTTACCATCAAGTTCTTCAATTATGTACCCTAATTTAACTTTAGCATTCATATACTCTTCTTCAGCCATAAGCTCTTTAACTTCAGCTATTTTCTTCTCTATTTGTTCTTTAAAACTTAAACTATCTTGTTCTTTTTTTAGTTTTTCACACTCAGATTTTAATTTTTTAGCTGCATCTCTAGCTACTGAACTCTCGCTATCGCTATCCATTATTTTTTCACATAACTCAATAGCTTCATCATATAGTTTATGTTTCATTTTTGCTTGAACTTGTAAAAGTTGTTCTACTTGTTTATATAAAGAAGTTGCTTCTTTATCATCCTCTTTCTCTACAAGAGCTCTATCAAAGAAGTCTAGTGCATCTTCATATGATTCTTGTTTTACAGCTTCTTGCCCACTTTGCATATATTGGTCGTATTTTTTATTTGTTTTATTACAACCAGTAAGTACAAACATGCATACCATCATCAAAGCTAGCAATTTTTTAAATTTCATCAATACCCTCACTCCAATCTCATTAAATTTTAATTCTTTAATTAAGTTACGATTTTGCGCAACATACAGAATTTCCCCTGTATAAATGTTTTTTTCCATATACAATTATACTACTAAATCTACATTTTTGAATAAAAAAATTCATTTTTTATGATTTTCGTAATCTTTTTTTATAAATTTTAATATAATTTATACTTATATTTTAATTTCTGTAATTTAAATATTTTTACTGTATTTAAGCTGTTATGTATCTTTCTATTATAACTGCTCTGATACTTTCATATCTAATATAGTCTGGGAGTGAGTTTTTTATATCCCTCATTTTATCTTCACCGAATTTATTTATGCTTTTTTCGATTAACTCTTTTTCATCTTCACAATAATACACTGATGGATTAAATTTGAAGTGAAGTTCATTGTCTTCTTTTATATAGTCGTATATAAAACCTAAAATAGAATATACTGATGTTTCTAATTTATTGCTTATAGTTTTTACATCCATTCCTTGATTTAATAAATCTAGAGCTATTTCTTTAGGCTTTCTGCTTTCTCCATCTATAATTAATTTCTTTTTCTTCTTTTCTCTCCAGTTTACTTTTATATTATTTTCTTCTACATAATTATTGACTACTTGTATTATTTCATCACCGTATTTATCTATTTTCTTTGGACCTAGTCCAGATATATCGCTTAATTTCTCTGTATCTAGTGGATATCTTCCGCTTATTTCTTTTAATGTGTTTTTAGGCATTACCATGTGGTATGGAATACTTTCAATTCGTGCATATTTTGCCCTTACAGTTTTTAATAGTTCATATAAGTTTTTATCTGTTTTAACTTCAAAGAACTCTTTATCGTCTTCATCAATATTATTTTGTTTTTCAATTAATTCATTTTTATTTATGTTTTTATCTTGCATATATGTTTCAATTGCATCTATAAAGTTTTGTCCATATCTTTCGTATTTAACTTGTCCAACACCTGAAATATTTAATAGTTCTTGCTGTGTAGTTGGATAAGTATTTGCCATTGATAGTAATGTTGCATCTCCAAACACCATATATGGAGCAACTTTTTCATTTACTGCTATTGTCTTTCTTAAGTCTGCTAAAACTTCAAATAACTCATTTTTATTATTTGATTCTTTTGCTACTTTTACTTCTTTAAATTCAACTTTTATCTCACCTTTTAATACTTTTAAAGATTGTTTATTCATAGATATAGTAGGAAAACTTCCTCTAGTACCTAGATTTTCTTTTATATCTAAAAATCCATGAGAAATTAAAGTGTTTATAAAAGTCTTTAATCCCTCATTGCTGTAGTCTTTCATTATTCCATAAGTGCTAAGTTTATCAAATCCAAGTTCCAATACTTTTTTATTTTTAGATCCTCTAAGAACATCAACAACCATAGTTAATCCATAATTTCTCTTCATTCTGTATATGCATGAAATTACCTTTTGAGCATCTAGTGTTTTGTCTATAATTTGACCTTCAGTTAAGCAATTACTACAATTGTCACATTTGCCTAGCATAACTTCTCCAAAATACTCTAGTATACTTTTTCTATAACATGAATTGCTATAAACTAAGTCTACTATTTGTTGAAGTTTGTTATATTGTATAGTCTTTCTAGAAACACTCTCTGTTCCTACTTCTATAAGATATTTTTGTGTGTGGACATCTCCCGGTGTAAAAAGTAATATACACTCGCTATTTTCGCCATCCCTACCAGCTCTACCTATTTCTTGATAATAGTTTTCTATACTTTGTGGCATGTTGTAATGTATTACCCATCTTATATTAGGCTTATCTATTCCCATACCAAATGCATTTGTTGCAACTATTATATTTGCATCGTCATTTATAAATTTATCTTGATTTAGCTTTCTGTCTTCATTTGACATACCTGCATGATACTTAAGTACGTCTATATTCCTTTTTAAAAGACCTTCATAAATCTTTTCGACTTCTTTTCTTGTTGCAGCATAAATTATACCGCTTTCTGATTTATGATTTTCTATATATTCTAGTAGGTATTTATTTTTAGCTGATGATTTAACTATATTTATGTATAAATTTTCTCTATCAAAACCTGTTATAAATATTTTAGGCTCTATAAGATCTAACATATTTAAAATATCTTTTCTGACTTCTGTCGATGCAGTTGCAGTAAATGTGGTAACTATAGGTCTAGTTTTTAAATTTCTTATAAAGTATGGTATCTTTTTGTATGAAACTCTAAAATCGTGACCCCATTGAGATATACAATGTGCCTCGTCTATTGCAATTTGTGCTATGTTTTTATTTTGAATTATATTTAAAAATTCTGTGCTTTCTAATCTTTCTGGTGCAACATATATAATCTTATACTTATCATTTGTTATATTTTCTAAAATTTGATTGTAATCTTCTGATGAAAGTGAACTATTTATATAGCTAGCATCTATCCCCATTGATGTCAAAGAGTCTACTTGGTCCTTCATAAGTGATATTAATGGAGATATTACAATAGTTAGTCCATCCATACAAAGCGCAGGAACTTGGTAACAAAGTGACTTTCCTCCACCTGTAGGCATTATTGCTAATACATCTTCTCCGTTTAATATAGTATTTATGATTTCTTCTTGACCCTTTCTAAAACTCTTATATCCATAATACTTTTGTAATATATCTAATATCTTTTCATTCATAATAATTCTCCTCATCTAAATCTATTTCCGCTCATATTTTTATTTGATTTATGTCCATCAACCGTACGTAATATACCTTATTATAAAGATTTTTACTATGAAATATTATACTACAATTATTTTATATCTATTTACTTTATTTTTCATGTCAAATACTTTGTAAAGAAATCCCACTTCCTTTTGTGTTATTTATTGAAAATAATACACGTTTCGTGTTACACTATTACCATAGGAATTATTTACATAATTTTTCTTTTGATTCTTAATTAAGAGCAGTAAAGGAGGTATCAGCCATGTTTGGACAAAATCTGAAAAAGTTAAGAACATCAAAAAATCTCAGTCAATCTAAACTAAGTAAAATATTAGGAATATCAAGCAGCACTATTGGAATGTATGAACAAGGTAGGCGATTTCCTGACCAAACTATTTTAACTAAAATAGCGGATTTTTTCGATGTATCGACCGATTACTTACTTGGGCGTAATCCACAAAATCCTCCAACAGAGTTTAACAATGCCACTGATGCTATGGAATTCATTTTAAAATTGCCGACTGTTATGGCATATGGTGGTTATGATGCTACCAAATTATCAGACGAGGAGATAATCGATTTCGCAAATGACTTATTGCAACAAATCGAATAAATTAGCTATAAATATAAGAAAAAATAACAAGTAAAACGATAACTTATCGGAGGGAGGGTAATTTATTGAGTAGTAATAAGATTAAACAGGCCGTTGACAATTTAAAAGCAACATATAATACAAATAACCCCTTTGTAATCTGTGACCACTTGGGTATTACTGTTAGGGAACGAAATTTTAACGAATCTCGCAAAGCTTATTTTGTATCTATTTATGGTCAGCCTTCTATTACAATCAATTCTAATTACATAGAAAAATCGAAAAATATATTATGTGCTCACGAGCTAGGACATATAATATTGGGACATACTGGTGTGAATAATTTTGAATCTGAAAACCAGGAGGCTGAAAGGGAAGCGAACTTATTTGCTCTTTATATGCTTTTTGATGAAAATGATTTTGACATGAAATTTGAAAATATGACAAGTTACTTAATTAAATATACATTAGATAGGAATATAAAATTAGCTAAGAAATAATAAAAGCACTTCTCAGTGCTTTTTTTAATATTTATATAACTATGAAAAATCAACTATTATTGGAAAGTGATCTGACATATATACCTTATCCACTTCATATGAAGTAATATTCAAGTTCGTATCTTCAAAACAATAGTCTATTCTACTATTTAAAAAAGTTGGTATGTTGTCTTTATTTAATTTCATAGATACGTCCTCAAAGTTATTAAGATATATATTCTTTTCATTAAAGTCCCCACAAATTATATTGCCTATAAGATTTTCAATATTTCCATTTAAATTTATATTTATAAAATCTAAAATTTCATCTATTTGTTTAACACGTTCATATTTATCAAGGCCGAGATGTGTATTGATAATATTTAAATACCCATCATCATTTATTTTTACTTTTATATGTGCAAATCCCCTTTGTTCTTTTTTGCTAGTAAGCAGCACATGATTTTGTGCTACTATTTTATATTTTGTAAGTATACAAACTCCAAATTCTTTATCCACGACATTTTCAGCAAAAATACCATCCATTCTTAGTCTAAACTTTATTTTTTTATACTGTGAATATAAAACTTCTTGAAGACAGATTATATCGCTTTGTTGTTGTTTTAAATAAGCAATAATCTCATTTAATGTTGGATTTTTTTCTTTATCAGTTCCTGAATGTATATTGTAACAAATAACTCTCATATTATCCCCCCATATTTTAAGAACATCTTATATGATAAATTATATTCTAATATGCCTTTATATTTAATTTATTTCAAAAATTAAAAACCGATACTTCTTAGAGTAGTTACCCTAAAAAATATCGGTCTATATATTTATAATTGAGCTCAATTGTGCAAATTTAAATATATAGTTATATTATCCACACAATATTAAATTCTATACATTTTTATTAAAATTTTTTAATTTATTTATCTATTAGATAAACTTAAAGCTCTTTATCTTTTTATAAATTCTATCTCTATTATAAATTTTCATATTCAAATCGAATGTATCCTCAAAATTCAATTTAATATAATTCTTCTGGATCCATATTTTCAGTATATTTTTCAGCCATTTCATTTAAATACTTTTTAAACTCTCTTCTATCCATTTCTGGTTTCATCTCAGTTTCTTCAAGTATTTCAAATGTAAATGATTTTGCCCCGTATTTGTTCCAGTCTTTTTGAAGTTTTATATTTAAGCAGCTATTTACCGAAACAGAGAAATTAAATCTATTTTGCATAGATTGTAAATCTACTTCCCCTTTAATTAAACTCTTTTTACTTTCTGTATTAGTTATTTTATAAACTCCACCTGTTGTCTTCTTTTCTTTATATTCATAAATAGCTTGTTTACGTTTTTCATTTTTCATATCATCTTCACCACCTTCATATTTTTGAATATCTATACTTCTTTCTCTAACATTTTTTATAATTTGCTTATCAATTTTTTCTAAAATATTTTCAAACTTATTTGTATTTAAGTCTACATTTATATTTTCTAAAGTATTAGCTTTATTTTCTTTTTCTATATTTTTAGCTAAGTCATCAACTTCATTTTCTGTTATTTCTACTTTATTTTTATTATTTTGTTCTTCTAGAGCCTTTTTCTTGTTTCTGCTTTTTATAACATTTGCACAATTTCTACAAGAAGGCGAACAGTATTTTTCTCGCTCTGTTTTTGCAAAGAATGCTTTATTGCAGTAATTACAACGGTTTAATATCCTATCTTCATCCATTATAGCAAATGCATAAATCATATCCATAGCTGACTGTAGAGAGTCGAAATTCCAATTAATTTGAGGTCTATCAAACATTGCTAGTGTAAATCCTATTTTATTTGGATTAAATTTATCTGGCATTATTTCAACTGCTTCAGTTAAATTGCTATTTTTATAAATTATCATTTGGTTTAAATTTTCTGATATATTTTTTGCATATTCTAGAATCCATTCTACACGCTCTGCATAGAATTTTGAAAATACTATATCTAAAACTAACGGCTTTTTACCGTAAAACTTTGGAGAATCTTCTGCTTTTACAACAGTTAGATGTTTATCAAATTCTCTAGTATATAAATCATCCTCACCTGCAAATGGAGTAAATAATTTTATATATTCATCAGATTTCATCACGTTGCTGTCTAAGTTTAAAGTGTTGCTTATAATATTATTTTGAGAAAATAGCACGTTGTCTTCTCCAACTATATCTCTGTTGTATACGCTTGAAGTTATAAGACCTAATAGTCCATAATTTTTTGCAAATAATATTAATTTGTTATAAAGAGTGTCTCTACTGTCTTTTTTTAAGACTGCATCACCTAAATCTATTAAGTCAAATAGTATGTCGTTTGATTTTTCAAAAGGATCGTAAATTGTATAGCTGCTATTTTCTGATGGAACAATATATATATTTCCTTTTGAATCTTCTCTCAACTCATAGTTGTCGTATTTTATCCACTTACTCTTGAAGTTTTTTAAATAGAACTGATTTTTCATAATCTTACTCCTCTCCTTTTCTGTTTTATTATTTGTTTGTTTTTATATTTTATTAGCGTTAATATATTATTATATTAAATATATTAACACATAGTTATATTTATTACAATCTTTTTTATCAAAAAAATCCCCTAAGTTGGCACACACCTTCTTGGGGGATTTTAATTATATTGTCTTAATATACTTCTTCAATTAATTCTTCTGAGTTTTTCTTAATATTACTTATTATCTCCATAATCTTTCTAGCATCATTCATGTTATCTCTAAATAGTTGTGTTATATTTCCAACACTTCTAAATGGGTCTTCCATAAATATTTTATTATCTTCAACAAAACCATTTTTAACAATATAATCTACTATAAGTTTTACAAAATGAATTTGTGTTGAATTTAATCTTTCTGTATTTAAAAACTCAGAAAATGCTTCATTTGCTGCTTGTCTATCTAATCCAACTATCTTTCTAACTAAGTGACCAAGTGGCATATCACCAAATTCTTTTTGATAATCAGATTCACTTCCAAGCTCATTCCACATTATTTCTTCTAAAGTTTGTAAATCTTGTTTTGTTATTTTTTTATTATTTCTAATTTTATAGATTACCATATCGTCTATATGTTGTTTTAAGTAATGCTCTACCTTTTTCTTGTAATTTTTTAAATCATTTATATCATAAATTGCCTCATTTGAAGTTTCTGTAACCACTATATCCTCAAATCCTGTATAGTATATCTTTCTCCCTTTTACTTCAAGATATTGAATTAAATCTCTTATAGCTTCTCTTACATCTTCTAAACTATCAATACTTACATCTTTCCAAAATTCCTCTTCCCTAACCATATCTATAATATGTTTTTGAGCTTTGACTTGAGGAATAGTTCCCAGTGAAGCAAGTTGATTTGCTGTATCAATTACGCTTTTTATTGCTCTTTTGGCATTTCCATTGCATAATCTAGCATATTCTATCGTATACATAACAAAGTCAAATCTCTTTGCTAGCTCATCTTCCCCAAAAGAAGTTATTAATGGTGAAATTTTATCTTTTAACTCACTAGTATCTACAGCTCCTAGTATAGTAAAACTATCTTTATTTTTATACTTTTCAACATATCTTCGGTTTAATTTAACTCTATAACTTTCATCTGGTAACTCGATTATCTTTTTATACAGTTCATCAACCAAACTCTGTCTAAAATCAACATACTCTTTTTGTTCATATCTTAAATCTTGAAGTTCTTTGATTATATCGACTTTTATATTAAATAATCTTTCATCCAAAGATAGAACTATACCACCTTCATATCCATTTGGATTTTCTCTAAAGAAGTCAAAGTTACTACAATAATCGAAAATCAGGAATTCTTCTTTATCCATTCCAATTCCAAGTAAGTCTTTGCAAAGTCTAGTTCCACGTCCTATCATTTGCCAGAACTTAGTTCTTGATTTTACCTTTTTAAAGAAAACTAAATTTAAAATTTCTGGTACGTCAATCCCTGTATCTAACATATCAACTGAAACTGCAATCTGTGGCATTTTTTCTTTTTGTTTAAAGTTATCAATTATATTATCTACATACTTAGTATCATAATCTACAACTTGGGCAAACTGACCTCCATATTGAGGAAAAATAGTATTAAATCTATCTACAATTGCAACTGCATGTTTATGATTTTTAGCAAATATTATAGTCTTTCCTAAAATATTTCCTCCCTCAATCTTAAGCCCCTGTTCCATAAGCTTATTTAAAACTAGATCAATTGTATCAGCATTAAAAAGCCAACTATTGATAGCACTTGAAGAAATTTCTTTGTCTATATCTTCATCATTATCAAAAGTATCTTCATATTGTTCTTTTTCTTCATCAGATAATTCATCATATTTTATCCCATTTTGCATTATAGATGTTGTAATTTCTATTGTTTTATAACTAACTAAGTATCCATCTTTTACAGCTTGTTCAAACTCATATGCATAAGTAGGTACCTTATTCTCAAGGTCAAATATACTATAAGTATTTTTATCTATTTCATCCTTTGGAGTTGCTGTTAGACCTAATAAATTAGCATCAAAATAGTCAAAAATACTTTTATATTTTCTATATATACTTCTATGTGATTCATCTATTATTATTAAGTCAAAATGGCCAGGTGTAAATAATCGTCTGCCATCTTTTGATTTTGTGTCATCTATTGCATTTACCATCGTTGGATATGTTGAGAATATCATCCTTGCATTCTCAGGATCTTCATTTTTATCAAGTAAATTGCATAGTGGTAAATCTGGCAGTAATTTTGAAAAAGAATTTTTAGCTTGTTTAACAAGTTCTTTTCTATCTGCTAAAAATAATATATTCTTTGCAAAATTATGTCTTGTAAGAATATCTACCAATGATACAGAAATTCTAGTTTTTCCTGTACCAGTTCCTGCAACTATTAAGCATTTTCTTTGTTTTCTGTCAAATGCCTCACACACTGCTATAATAGCTTCTTTTTGATAATATCTATTTGTTATCTCATCTTTAATCGTTGTAAAATCAAATGGTTTTCTAGTGCTTCTTCTATCAATTCTAAGTTGTAGCTCGTCTTTCTTTAAAAATCCAGCAACACTTCTAACAGGATATCCTCCTGCATCATCCCAAATATTGATTTCAAATCCATTAGTCGTAAATATAATCGGTCTTTGGTTGAATCTTTTTTCCAAACAATCTGCATAAAGTTTTGCTTGATGTTGACCCTTATCTGCATCAACACTAGCTCTCTTAGCTTCAATAACAGCAAGTGGCTTTCCATTATCTCCATATAAAACATAGTCAACATAACCTATACAAGAAGCATTTGGCATACCAATAACCTTTTCCTCTTCTATAACATCCTTGTTAAACTCCCATCCCGCAAGTTTAAGTTCTATATCTATAAATCTCTTTCTAGTCTCATTTTCACTTATCTCATCTATTTTAAAGTCATTACTTTTAGTATTTTCAACTCTTCTCTCAGTTAACTTATCTCTAAGTTTTGGATTTTCAGCACTTACCTCTTCAATTGGTCTATCTTTTGAACTTAATTCTTCATATAGGTTTTTAAGTTCTTCAGGTCTAGTTCTCTTATATTCGCCTTGTTCAAGTAAATTTTCATCAAATTCTTGTGCTGTATAATCATCTGCATAACAATAATCAATCCAAGAAACAAACTGATGAAGATTTCTAAGAGAAACAATCGCTTCTTCCCTAGTTATCATCTTATTTGTATGTACAGATAAATTTCCTGTCTGAATTATATACTTTAAAAGATAAAACATATCAGAACTTATAAGGTATCTAAAACTATTTTCATGAATTAAACTTGAAAGATTGTCTCTATAAGGAATACTTAAATCTTTATCAAAAGAATATACCCATTTAACAGCAAGCTCCAATGCCCTCCTACTCAAAATTGCTGTCGTAGCAGGACTAATCACAAGGCTTTTTTCCGCTTCAACACAAGCACTTGCAAAACTTTTAAATTCCTTTTTTTCTTTTAAGAAGTCAAAATTACCCTTCATTGCTTCTCCCCCCGTATTTTAATAATTATTTTTCGGTTGTCATAGTGATATTATATCATAAAGGCAATTTGTAATTAAATAAGGTATAAGTTATCATAACTTTACTTATACCTTATTTTTATAATATTATGAACTTTTATACTCTATTCAAATTTTCTCTTTCCTTATGATATTGAATAGATTTTATACTATGCAAAATATTAGGTGTCAAAAAGTTTAATTGTCTTCTCGTATTAATTACTTCTTGCAATTTTATTAGATCATTAAATTTATTTTTATCAATAGATTGTAGCATAAATTCTGCTTTACTAGTAATTTGTATATATGATTTATATGATTTATATTGTTCAAATATTTTTAATAGTAATGTTGAATACATAACTGTATTTATAACAAATTTTATTATAGTTGTATCCATTAAAATATACAAATATATACCACTTACTAATATAAATATAACCTTCATACTATTTATATATATTCTACATAAATTTTTATCCCACCATAAATTCTCTTTTTGACATTTATAAATTGCTTCCCTTTTATTTAGACCTTCTATATTTTCATACCAATCTTTTACACCTTTGTATTTACTCTTACCATTATTGTAAATTTGTTTATCATATTCCTTTGGATTTTTTAATGCTATTCTATTTGCAATTTCTTCTATTTCATATATATACATACCATTTATAGTTTCATTTATAGGCATTTCATATAAAGTTCTATCTATATATTCCTTAGTTGCAGCACCAATATTTATACATTTATTCATTTTTGTATAACAAATTCTATCAATTATTATTAATGGAAAAATTACTAAGTTTGAAATTTCCAGTTCCGAAGTAATTTGTCCTAATATACTAATTAGTATAACAAGTACCCATGATAGATAATTATATGTTTCAGCTCTATTATAATATTTTCTTTGAGAATACAATAATTTTAATATTTTCTTAGAATTTTGTTCTTTTTCTATATTATTCATATTTTTTCCTTTCTATTTTCATATATTTTAAAATCCTCTATTATTAAACCATAAAATTTGCTATGTATAATATTTTGAATTAACTCTCCATGGCAATTTCTTACCTTTTTACCACTGCCACACGGACATTTATCATGACCTCTATATTTATGATTAATAGCATATTCAAAAACACTATATACATCAATTTTATCTTCTATTTTAAATAACTCTTTATATGATTCCAATATTCCTTTTAATCCATGACTTCTTTCCCCAAATGGATATACTGAATATCTTTTATAATATTCATATGAAAAAAAATAAGGAATAACAAAGTCTTCAATCCATCCAGATATACCTTTTTCCTCTAAACATATTCTTTGTTCTAATTCAGTTGCAAGACATAACCTTTTATTTGCAAAACAGTGTGGATAACTTGTTCTAATTTTACCACTTGTTTCAATTATACTAGGAATACTTTTAGGATAATCATTATTTATTTGGATAGTTATATCAAAAACTTCATTTATATGTACATCATTATATATATGATTTATACTTAATGTTCCATAAAAAATATCTATATCTTTATTCTTTTTATACTTCAAACCTTTATATGTATCAATTATATAATTTATATCTTTTATATCAATTGCCATTATAACCTCCACGGTTTTGCCATATTAATTATCATTTTAGGTTCTTTAATTTCATATTTATTTAAATCAATAAAATTTTTAACTGCTGTACATCCGAATGAATTTTCTAATAATGTTACATATTTCTTATCATCTAATATGTCAGTTAAAAAATCTTCTTGTAAACATTTTATCCATCTAAGAAAATATTTTGGTTTTTCTCTATTTTCATTCCATGAATCAACTAAATTATCTAGAGAATTAACAGGATTTAATAAAATCCATTTATTATTATCTTTCAATACAAAATTTTCATTAAACTTAAAACCTTCAAGTAATGATGTTAATGCTTTTACCGTATATTCTAGTAATTCATATACTGAATAATTTGCTGGAGCAGATTTAGCTATTTGTGCTACTAAGGTAGTTAAAATTACTGATACTGGTTTTAAATCTTCTCTTCTAACTTTATTAAAATATACATCTCTATGTCTCTTTAAAATTTGTATTACTCTTTGTAATGATGAACGTTCTAACATTGGTGGTATTTCTTCAACTGAATTAAAAAATGCTAAATTTTCGTTTAAAATATTTTTTAGTCTAATTTCTCTGTTATAATCATTAAACTTTTTATTAATAGATTGAAACCATTCTACATATGCTTTTGGATTTATAGTGCACCATGAGTAAAGCTGACTATTTTCTTTATTTGTAATAGCTATACTATATTGTGGACTGTTCAATATATTTAATATTTTAATCTCTTCTTCTTTTACAGCAGGTACTATATCCATGTTAAAATAACATCCACTAACCTTTGCATACTCTAAAGTCCAGCATTTATCATATTCTCTTTGTAAACGCTCAGCATAAATTTTATTTGAACATATAGCATCTTTTACTTGAAACTTAACATTTTTAGGATTTGTATTATTCTTGCTTACTCCATTTAACTTACAAATAAAATCTAAATCATATACACTATCCTCATTTTGTGAATAAGGTTTAACTACCGTACCTAAGCTAAAAGATCCTTGTGGATATATTTCAACATCTAATCCATATGCTATAATAGTATCTGCTAATGATTTGTACTTTTCAGTAGCATTTTTATACATAGTTGGTGTTATATCTAATCCCTTTACTATCTTAATTAAATCTTCTTCTTTTGTTTTTTTATTTATCATTAATTCCTCCTTCTCTTCACCTAAAACTTATAATAGACTTTTTATTTTTTTAATTATAATTTTTCAGCAAAGCATTCCCCTTGTAATTAATAATCCTTTATTTTTCTGATTGTGATAATATGCTAGCTGCTAATGATTTTGTATTTTTATTATATTTATTACTTTTTAATACATTTGATGCAATTTTCTCCATATTTTTACTAGTTTGTTTATTGGTATTACTTTGAGATAGTGCTGAAGCTGCAAGTGATTTTTGAATTTTTGATGAATTTTTATCGCTTAAAACTTGAGATGCAATTTTTGATATTTTGGAACTTGTTTTTTTATTATTCATTCTTACAGACTCCTTTCATAGTCACAATTTATTTAAAACTATTTAAAGGTTTTAATAATAAGTTATACAATATATTACATAAATATATCTATTATTTATCTTGAGATTGATTTTATTTTTAATTTATTTATTGAATTCAGAACAATTTTATATTATATTTATATTATGCCGTTTATATTTCGGCTACTCACAGAATTTTTACCAAAGTTTAAGCTTTGGTTATTTTTTTATTTATTTTATATATTGGGAATTGCACCAAAAACACCTTTTAAATATTTTTGATGTACTTTATCATTACTTCTTACATTAAAATAATCACTTAATCTTGATATTTTACTTTCTCCATACTTATTTTTTTCCATAAACCATACTTGATCTCTTCTACAATTTTCTAACAGTAAAGTATTATGTGTAGAACATATTAATTGTGCATTATTTGGATTTGTTTTAGGTTCATTAAACAAATTAATTATAAATTGGACTATTATGGGATGTAATCCATTCTCTATTTCATCTATAAATAGAACTCCTCCTCTATCCAAAGCGTCAAATATAGAAGGTAAAATTCCAAGTAATTTAATTGTCCCATTTGATTCATATTTTAAAAATGGAAGTTCTACTTGAGATATTTTCTTATGATTTTCAAATACATCATGTATTGATGTCACATCAACTTTTATATTTTTAACAATAACATCTTTGCTTTGAAATTCATCATCTTCATTAAAAGGAAGTTCCCCATTTTCTTCTAAATGTATACTTAGATCTTGCAAAGTAGGTTCGACAGTTTTTAATATTTTCAAATATCTTTTTATATATTCAGGACTAGTATTTTCTTCGTTAAAGCACGTATTTCCATCCATACTTGCCATACTAATTATTTCATAACTCATTATTTCATCTATTATTTTATTAGCTAATTCATTATTTAAAAGTGCTGCCATAGCTAAACATAATGAATTTTCCCTTACGACATGTAGATTAGTTTTAAATTTAGCTAATTCTGATCTAAGGATAATATCCTCAAAATTAGGTGATGTTCTTTTAATTAAGACTTCTTTTCTTTTCTTTTTCTTAGTTAATATCTCACTAATTACTTTGTCATTTAACATTTTAAATTCATAAGTATATAATATATCATCAATAATAATGTCTATTCCAAATTCAGTTGGCCTAGAGGAACTATTTTTATCAAATTTAAAATTTTCTATAGGAGAAGTTAATTCTTTTTTGACAATTGGAACCTCTAACAATTTCCTACTTCTCACACCAATAACAGTTGACATTACAATGATTTTTCTTAGTTTATTAAAACCTACAAATAAATTTGTTTTACCTGAACCATTAGACCCAAATATATACGATACCTTATTATAAATATTTTCTCTACACTTAAATGTATTTTTGTCTATAAGTTCCTTTTTAGATGAATTAGCTAATGTAGTAATTAAAACTTCGTCTTTAAAGGATGCAAAATTTGAAACCCTAAATGATTCTATCACTTTTATCCCCCTTTCTTATTGTATGTTTTCTAATATTAATATACCATTTATTATTCAATTATTCAAGAGTTATTTACCTTTTTTGTTATTTTTTTACATTTATCACATTTAACATCTTATTATTTTTATATTAAAATAATAATTTGCATATTTATGTATATATTTTAAATTAACGCAAATTTCAATTTATCAACTTGATTAGTAAATTCAGCAAATTTATTTTGTAACTCCATTGGTGGTAATGGAACTTTAACACTTTCTAATAATGGTATTGATATTTGATTTATAGCCACAGAAGTCTGCATTTTTATTTGTCTCCTAAACCCTTCTGTTTGGAAAAAATTAAATAAATAATTAAAGTAAGGACTTCTTATAATGGTCATAAATGTACCGAATGTCATTTGTTCACTACTCATTGGTATTTTAGCAACCTTTCCAACTAATCTTTCACTTCCATTTCTATTGCACATGATAATATCATTATATTTTACTAAGAATTTTTCATTAATTTCTTTATCAATTCTTACTATATCATTCAAATCAAATTTACTATTTTGTATATTACTTGAACGTAAAACAATTATTCCTTTATCACTAACTTGTTCTGGCTTATAAGTAACACCTTTTATAATCTGTGTTATATCTTTTATTTGTTTCATTTCAAATGATTTTGTATTTAAGAATGTATCACCAAACATCTCGATAAATCTTGATTTGACGTTTAATAAATCAACTAATATATCTCCTATGTGAATTTTTAACATTGTTCTGATTAACCATAGCATATTGAAGTGTTGTATCAATCTTCGAGTGTCCCAAAAGCTGTTGAACTTGTTCAATCGGCATACCTTTATCGATTGCTCTTGTGGCAAGGGTTCTTCTAAATTTATGTGGATGCACTTTATTTATATTTAACCTTCTACCCAAATTTCTCATTCTAATTTCAACTCCACTAATATTTAACCTATTATGAGGTTTAAGTAATGATACAAACAAAGCCTCATTTTCATCATCTCTGCTATTTAAATAAGATTGTAGATGAATTTTGGTTTTCGCATCAAAATAAACCTTTCTCTGCTTATCTCCTTTTCCCAAAACAATACATTCTCTTTCATTAAAATTTATATCACTTATATTAAGTCTAACCAATTCACCAACTCTCATTCCAGTAGAATTCAATAAATCAATCATAGCCAAATCTCTAATCTCTTTACAATTATCACGCATTATCTCAATATTCTCATCTGTATAAGTTTCCTTAACAACTGTCTCCGTTCTAATCTTATGAATTCGTCTAACAGGACTTTTCAATATATAATTTTCCTCCTCTAGCCAAGAGAAAAAACTAGAAATAATTCTTCTTATATTGTCAATTGTAACCTTACAACATTTATTATTATAATCACCTAAATATTTTCTAAGATCATCTGTAGTTATATGTTTCACTGGCTTTTGAACTTTTTTCAGCATGTTTAATATAGTAGATTTATAATATTTCATAGACTTTTCAGAACAACCCTCCACCCTCTTTGCATAGACAAACATCTCACAATAATTAGGTTCATTTAAATCAGAATTGCTTTTTTTATCATCTTTTATAAAAGTAAAATCCTTAAGAGTATTAATCAAAATTTTATGTAACTGCTCCATTTCATTATTATTTAAAAAGTTTAACATTCCTTGTTCTATTTCAGTAATAATCTTTTCCATTGTAATCGCACCTCTTCAATATAATATTTGAGATTATTTACCATATAACAAGTATATAAACTAAATTTCACTATAAATTCTGGTTTGTGTATTTATATTAATAAATCTATGCATAAAAAAAATGATATGTAGCTTAATTTTATACTCTACATATCATTTTTAATTTATTTTATTAGAATAATTCACCTTTAAATGCCTTTTGCATTAAAGAATTAAAGTTATCTTCTAGTTCTTTTAAACTTTTTTCCATTTCAAATTTCAATTTGTCCACTTGGGTGACGAAGTCTGCAAATTGATTTTGAAGTTCTATTGGTGGAATAGATATTTTTATACTTTTCAATTCTTGTGCATTAATATTAGCTTGATTAACAGCTCCTTTTGCCATGCTTTTTAATAGTTGTTTCCCATAATCAGAATTTAAAAATATAGATAAATATACAGGAAGTACTTGCTCTTTTAATCTAATTCTTATTATATACCCTGCTATTACCATTGGTTCTTCAAGATTGAACACACAAGTTTTTCCTATTAAATCTATACTATTTGTTCTATTAAATAAAACATCTCCTTTTCTAACAACACACTTTTCTAATTCATCATCACTTATATCGATATATTTTAAATCCTTTAAATCTAATTCTCCTTCATAAGTAATGTTATTCATTCTAAGATAGGGATACTTTCCTCCAATTACTGAAGATTTACTTGTACCATATCTAACATCTGTAACAATATCACCTATTTTAGCTATTTCCCAGCCCCTTTTACTATTAGGTTGGCTTCCAAACATCTCGATAAATCTTGATTTAACTAATTCATCTAAATTAAAAATTTGTTCTTTCTTTTTATAAATTAATTCTTGTGATTTATCTAATATTTTTATTATTTTTTCCTGTATTTCTATATTGGGAATATATAAATTTATATTAATAAATTCTCTAGATATACCACCGATAGTAGCCCCTCTAAAATCCTTTAATATTTGGTGTTGCCCTAAATCAGATAAAAAGTAATAGTATAAATACTTTGCCTTTAATTCTTCTTTTGTTCTAATTAAAAATAAATGTTCATTTACACAAGCTTCTTTAAAAGGAAATTTTTCAGTAACAATAGCAGTTTTTCCAGTAGTTGCTCCATCCTTAACTACTAAAATATCATTAACTTGTATTTTTCCTTTTTTTAATTCATTATAATAATCTTCTGGAACATATTTTAATTTATTACTTCTAAGATTAAATTTTCCTTCACTAGTAATATGCTCTCCACCTAAACTTGGTATTCCTTCATTTACAGCTCCACCTTTAGGTCTTTTTCCACTTTCCATTGTTTCTATATAATCTTTTAAATTAACATACTCCATACCAACTACCCTCTCAACATCTCTTCTAATTCACTAATACCCTTAACAATCTCATCCTCAAGTGCCTTAACTCTCCCAAGAATAACTTCAGGTGCATCATAAACAACTTCTTCATACTCGATTTCTTTGTATTTATTTATAGAAAGGTCATATCCATTTTCTACGATTTCACTCTTATCAACAAAGAAACTTTGTTCTGTTCTCTTTCTGTCTACCTCTTTGTCAAGGTTATCAAATCTTTCGATTATATCAGGTATGTCGTTTTCTTCAACTGGATTTCTTTTATCGTCTAGTGAATATCCGTCTGCTTTCATATCGTAGAACCAAACTTTGTCTGTTCCTCCGTTACCCGTTTTTGTGAATATTATTATAGCTGTTGAAACTCCTGCATATGGTTTGAATACTCCACTTGGCATTGATATTATTGCTTCTAATTTATTGTTTTCAACGATTTCTTTTCTTATATCTTTGTGTCCTTTTGTGCTTCCGAATAAAACTCCATCTGGAACTATTGATGCACATCTTCCACCTTTTTTAAGTATTCTTAGGAATAATGCTAAGAATAATAATTCTGTCTTTTTAGTTTTAGTAACTTTTAATAAATCTGCACTTACTGCTTCATAATCTAAACTTCCTTTGAAAGGAGGATTTGCAAGTACTAGAGAATATTTTTCACTGTCTGTATTAACTTCTGAAAGTGAGTCTTTGTACTCGATGTTTGGGTTGTCAACTCCATGAAGCATCATATTCATTGCACCGATTCTAAGCATAGTTCTGTCCATATCAAATCCATAGAACATATCGTTGTTGAAGTGTTCTTTTAATGATTGAACTAAAAATAAATCAGCATGATTATTTCTTAAATATTGTTGTGATGAAACTAAAAATCCTGCTGAACCTGCTGCTGGGTCAACTATTGTGTCTTGTGGTGTTGGTTTCATAATACTTACTATCATGTCGATTATATGTCTAGGTGTTCTAAACTGTCCGTTTGTTCCTGCTGTTGCAACTTTTGAAAGTAAGTATTCGTAAAGATCCCCTTTGTTGTCATTTTTGTTATCTATTTCAAGTTTATCTATTCCATCTACTATTTTTGCAAGCATAAGAGCTGTTGGTATTTTGAATATAGCATCACCCATATATTTTGAATAAGCAGATTCTCCATCTCCATGTAGATTTTTTATAAATGGAAATACTTCATTCGCCATTATATCGTACATAACTGTTGGCTCTTCATTTTTAAATTTGCTCCATCTTAAATGTTGTTTATCTTGTGGGAAAATTCCCTCAAATGGTAATCCTAAAAATATTGCATCGCTTTCTTTTTGTGTTTCATTATCGTCTAAACCTTTTATAAATAAAAGATATGTAAATTGTTCTATAACTTCTAGAGGGTTTGTTATTCCTCCTGTCCAGAAAATTTCCCATATCTTATCTACTTTATTTCTTAACTCTCCTGTAATCATATTGTTCCTCTCTATTCTTTGTTAAAATAATTTTAATTAATTTTACCTATATTATCTCTATTTTATATTATAATTTTTATTTTATCTTATTTCCACAAAAAAATTAGCTAAATAAATTCATCTAGCTAATTTCCTTTTATTTTATCCAATTTAATTTTTCTCATAATTATTCATATCTTGTTCTACTTCACTTTTAATATCTTCAAGGTCTTTTATCTTTTGTTCGCTCATTTTTAATCCATAATTATTGGCCAATTCTAATATAATTTCACATTCATCATCTTCACACTGTAGCCATGCATAACTTAGTGCACCTTTTAATTCTTCACCATTTGACAATACTTTTGTGTCTTTATCATCTTCTATTAATTGTTTTTGAGTTTCTAACACATCTATATATCTAATCGCAAGTTCTTTTAGCTCTGGATTTTTAAAATCTAATTTTTTATATTTCTTTATTTTATCGATTTTCTGCTGTATAAATACGATTTGTTGGTCTTTTATTACTTTATCTTTTTCTTGTTGACTTAAATTATCAAAATCAACATCACTATAGTCTTTATCTAGCTCGGAATTGCTTATTAAAGCATATACATCATTTATAAATTCTTTATCATGGTAAGTTTTTTGTGTTTGGGATTCACTTTTTACATTGCTATTTTCAGTAGTTTTCTTAGTTGTCTTAATTTGACTACTACAACCGACTAATGTAGTTCCTAGCATAAAGACAAGCAATAAATTTATTACTTTTCTCATAAAAATCACCTCTCTTCATCAGTTTTAAAATATTTACAACCTCTTTCCTTAAATTCTCTAAAGTATAAAAATATCCTTCCTTTTTTAAACTACAATTACATACATAATTTCCTTGAAATTAAAAAAATTAGCTAAAAAACTTATTTAGCTAATTCCTTATTTTTTATAATATATCCTGTTTTTTTGATATTTTTAATATATTTAAAAGTCTCTTCTTCGCCTTTTTCATCTAACATTACAAGTAAAAATTCTAACTCATCTGATGTCTCTTGATGAATTTGCATTCTACCTTTTGCTCTTAAAAAGTAGTCTAGTGGAGATCTATCTGTATATTTATCTCCCATATATATCTTGCTCGCTGCCACTCTATCACAAAACATCTCTATCAAATAATTCATAGGCATCTTCACTGGTTCTATAGTTCTAGTTTTAGTGTTATAATCCGTCCAGTATTCAAAGTGATGCTTGTTTCTACCTTTGTGATGCATCCATGCATATGAATACCCCTTTGCTTCTCTTTCAGCTTCGTTTGGACTTCTAGTCCCCTGATAATACTTAGCCCCTACTATAAACTCATGAAAACTATATTTAGATAAATCATGCAGACATCCCTGCCATAAAATCCCTGCCTTAAAGCAATGTTTTATTACTTTATGCCTATGTTTAGTAATTGTGTTAAAGTGCTTACATGCGTTTATTATAAAACTGCTCAATAAAAAATCACACCTCTCATTTATTTTATTGTAATAGACAATTATTTATAATTTGCTCTCATACTATTATATTATTTTTTTATATAAATAATTTTACCATTCTTTTTGTATATTTTAAAATAAATTAAGGTTACAGTATTGAAAAAAATATTGCTAATTTCCAATTTATCGATATTTTATATATTAATTTTACAAAAGATATTATTTTTCTTTATTTTTCTTGATTAAATTACATTTTTATTAGATATGCATTACAGCTCACCTAAATGTTACTATAAATTTATTATATTAAATTTTTTTAACAAAAAATCTGTTGTATTTTTTGCCCATTATTAATATAATATAGAAAAATAAAGAATTCCCTTGAAGGGGAGTAGCTTTCACACTGTGATAGTCAATCGTCATTTCGGATTTTATCCCGGTTGACTAGCGAGTACATAAACTTGTTAGCAAGACCTTCAAAGTAGATTTTAAATTTATTAATAATCTACTTGGAGGTCTTTTTTATTTGATAAATTTAATATTAGGAGGAATAAATATGTTTTATCAAAAAGATTCAGTTCAAGTTTTAAATGACTTAGATAGTAATTTGACTGGATTAACACAGGAGGAAGTAACATCGCGATTAAAAAATTATGGTCGTAATGTATTAAAAGAAAAACCAAAAACACCAACTTGGAAGTTATTTTTAGAAAGTTTCAAAGACCCATTAGTTATAATCTTGCTAGTTGCAGCAATGACACAAGTATTTTTAGGAGATACAGTTGAATCACTTATTATATTTGCAGTTTTAGGAATAAACGCAGTATTAGGAGTAGTTCAAACAAAAAAAGCAGATAGTTCACTAGATAGTTTAAAAAAATTATCAGTTCCAGAAGCAAAAGTAATTAGAAATAATGAGAAACTCACTATCTCGTCACAGGAATTAGTTCCTGGTGATATAGTACTTCTTGAGGCTGGGGATTATGTTCCTGCTGATGGTAGAATTATCGAATCTCAAACATTAAAAGTTATTGAAGGAATGCTAACAGGTGAATCAGAACCAGTTTTAAAAAATGCTGATACTATAAATGAAGAAAGTTCACTAGGTGATCAAAAAAATATGGTATTTAGCGGTTCTATGGTTGTCTATGGTAGAGCTACTTATGTAGTTACTTCATGCGGTATGAATACACAAGTTGGTAAAATAGCAAACCTACTTGAAACTGCTGAAAATAAACAGACACCTCTTCAGCAAAAACTAGACGATTTCGGTAAAAAATTAGGAGTCGCAATAGTAATCTTAGCTGCACTTATATTTGCACTAGAAGTTTTTAGAGGCGGCGATTTAATGAATTCGTTTATGTTTGCTATAGCAATTGCAGTTGCTGCAATACCAGAGGCCCTAACTTCTATTGTTACAATAGTTTTGGCATCTGGAACAAATACAATGGCAAAAAGACAATCTATAATTAGAAAATTACCTGCTGTTGAAACTTTAGGTTCAACAAGTGTTATATGCACTGACAAAACAGGTACCCTAACACAAAATAAAATGACAGTAGTTGAAACTTATCTTTATGGACCTGATAGCGATAAGTTCAATGGGTTTGATTATATAAAAGATTATACTAATACAAACTCTAACAATAGTGAAAATACATCAGATGGCACTGAAATCGCTGTATGTGCTTGTGCAATACAAGAAAGATACTTAAGTTTATCTTCTATTCTTTGTAACGACTCAGATGTAAACGAAGAAGGAATAGAAATAGGCGACCCTACTGAAGTAGCTCTTATAAATTATGCAGAAAAATACGACGTAGATTATAAATCTATAAGAGAAAACTACACTAGAATATCTGAAATACCATTTGATAGTGATAGAAAACTTATGACTACTGTAAATTTAATAGATGATGAAAATATTATGTTTACAAAAGGTGCACCAGATGTAATATTTAAAAGATGTAAATACGCACTTAAATACGACGAAGTTGTAGAAATATCAGACGAAATTTTAGATGAATACAAAAAAATAAATGAAAACTTTTCAAATAGAGCTTTAAGAGTTTTAGCATTTGCTTATAAAGATGTATCTGATGAATTTGAACCTAGTTTAGATGATGAAAATAACTTAATCTTAATAGGTCTTATGGCTATGATAGATCCACCTCGTGAAGAAGTATTTGATGCAGTAAAAGAAGCAAAATCTTCTGGTATAAAGACAATAATGATAACTGGGGACCATAAAACTACTGCTGCTGCAATAGCTCGCGAAATAGGCATAATGGAAAAAGACGACCTAGCTCTTACTGGCCAAGAATTAGATTCTCTTACTGATGAGGAACTTGATAATAAACTTGAAAAAATATCAGTTTATGCTAGAGTTTCTCCAGAAAATAAAATAAGAATAGTCAAAGCATGGCAGAAAAAAGGCAAAGTAACAGCTATGACAGGTGATGGTGTAAATGATGCACCTGCTCTAAAACAGGCTAATATAGGAATTGGAATGGGAAGTGGTACAGAAGTTGCAAAAGATGCATCTGCAATGGTTTTAGTAGATGATAACTTCGCAACTATCGTAAATGCAATTGAAGTTGGTAGAACAGTTTATAATAATATTAAAAAATCAATTACTTATCTTTTCTCAGGAAATTTAGGCGGTATAATAGCAATATTATTCGCTGTGTTTGCTGGATGGGCAAATCCATTCACTACTATACAATTATACTGTTCAATGAGCTCTTTT
>JABLTR010006361.1_pt1 | contig 25785 bp, 18 predicted proteins | sample 7160071 | NCBI WGS metagenome assembly JABLTR01 (sample SAMN14651230, study PRJNA627086) | human gut metagenome | isolation source: feces | host: Homo sapiens | reverse complement strand
TTCACCGGGCCTCCCCGCCGTGGCATTCCGTCCGGGGGGGGAACGGATGACAGACCAACGCCTGGATGACACGATCAAAGCGCGGCTTCCATATTTCGCCCCTCGAACAAAGCGCCGCTGGTTCGCCGAACGCTCGGCCATTGTAAACAAAAGCGCCCGCCGGAGTCCGACGGGCGCAGGTTCAGCGCAAGTGCAGGGCGACGCGGTTCACCCGCCGATAAGCGCCTGAAGCGACGTGAGGAAGCTTGACATGTTGCGGTAGCACATGAACAGCGTGATGACGATGATCACCACGCCCGCGCAGTTCGCGAAGATGTGGTTGCGCCATTTGCCGAGGTCCTTGCCGTTCGCGCAGTAGAGGACGAAGAACGCCATGATGGGCAGCAGAATGGCGTTTGCAGCCTGCGCCACCAAAATGAGCTCGGTCGGGCTTTTGCCTAACGCGACGGCCATAACGCAGCCGGCCACGAGCACGATAATCCAGATGCTTTTGAAGCGCAGGTCCTTCGTCGTCTTCTTCCAACCCAGCACGCCGTTGACAGCGTACGCGGCCGAGAACGACGCCGTGATGGCGCTCGAGAAGCCGGCGGCCAGCAAACCGAGGCCGATCATCCATGTAGCCCATGAACCCAGCAGCGGCTGGAGCGCGAGCGCCATATCCTTGCCGTTCGTCACCACGGTCTCGGTGCCGAAGATGTTGGCGGCGGCGCAGATGAGAATGGCCATGGAGATGATGCCGCCCAGGCCGATGCTAAGGATGGTATCGAAACGCGCGTCGGACACCTGCTCCGGGTCCTTGAAGCGCTCGGAGGCGCCAGAAGCATGGAGGAACAGGTTATACGGCACAATGGTGGTGCCGATAAGACCTACGGCGGTCAGGATGCCCTTCGAACCTTCCTCGGGAAGCGTCGGAACGAACAGCCCGGCCACGATGGCGCCCCAGTCGGGGTTCGACGCGAACGCCGTCACCAAAAACACCACGCCCATGAACACGACAATGGCCGTAAGAACGACCTCGACCACCTTGTACGAGCCGATCCACATGGCGATGAATGCCAGAATGCCCAGCACGATGGCGATGGGGATCATCGGCACATCGGGCAGAACCGCTTGGATGCCCAGGATGCCGCCCGTGATGTTCCCTGTCTCGTATGCGATGTTGCCCACGAAGATGGCGATGATAACAATTACGATCGCAATCCACATAAGAGCCTTGTTCGGAATGCGGTCGCGGATGTTTTCACCCAACCCCTTGCCAGAGACGATGCCGACGCGCGAAGCCATCTCCTGGAAGATGATGGTGGCCGCGGTGGCGAACAGCAGTGCCCACAGCATCGTGTAGCCGTAGCTCGCACCCGATACCGTACACGTCGTGACGGTGCCGGGGCCGATGAAGCCCGCCGCCACGAGGGCGCCGGGACCGATGTTCCTGAACTTCTGACCCAATGAACTGCTCATGCCCTCTCCTTTCCGTTCTTACGAGACGAACTTCCTGTCGCTTCATCATCCCCATTGCACGTTTCGTCTTTGTTGCGAACGTGCCGATAACGACCTCGGCGCAATGCGCCGCGCACATTCGTCTACTTTAGCAGAACGCCCGGTCTACGTATACGGAAGAGCGACGGGCTCTCCGCCGGTCGGCGGCGGTCGGCGTCGGACGACACGTTCCGAACGGGCGCGTGCGGCCCGCAGCTCCAGAGGCGCCCTCGACGGCTTTATCCTCGAGCACGCCCTCGCGCCGGCATGCCTCGCCAAGAACGACGGCCAAGAAAAGTTGTCGCAGGTATTACTATGAACGCCGAGGCTCCTGCAAAAGGGCCGCGAGCAATAGTCTCGCCACCGCGCGCGGCGATTCGGGATTCTGCCCGGTGATGAGGCGCCCATCCTGTACGGCATAGGACGAGAAGGGGCGCTTCTTATGGAAGATCGCACGGTGGGCCTTGGCCACCTTCTCGTTCCAGAAGGGGATCTCGCCGCTCTTGCCGCTCAGACGCTCTTCCGCAGTGGTGAAGCCCGTGATGTTCTTGCCGGCCACCACGTACTCCCCGTTCACCCGCAGATACAAAAGCCCCGCGATGCCATGGCACACCGAGGCCAGATAGCCGCCTTGGTCGTAAATGGACAGGCCGAGGCGAGCAAGCCCTTCGCTGCCGGGGAAGTCCCACATCACGCCGTGACCGCCCGTGTAGTACAGCGCGGCATAGTCGTGAGGGTTCGTTTCGTCGGGACTAAGCGAGCGTGCAAGAGCGCGTGTCTGGAAGTCCTCGGAGCGGTAGAGGGCGAACGTGGCGCGATCGGCATAGGCTTTCTTCATGCTGCGCGGGTCGAGCGGCACATAGCCGCCTTTAGGACTCACGTAGTCCACCTCGAAGCAGCACTGCGCCACCTCGTCCACGAACTCCGCCGCCTCGCCCAACCACAGGCCGGTCGCGTCATTGCGCTCGCCGTAGGTGGGCGTGTTAGTAAGGGCTATGAGGATCTTCTTCATCGGGCGTTCCTTCGCTTCGCGTTGAAAGCTTGATCGTACGCCGAACGCTCATGGTCGGACCGACCACGTGGCGAGCGTTACCGGCCCGCAGCAATGAAGAATTCTGCAAGATGATCGAACGGCGGGAAAGCCCGAAACCTTTTCAGCCCTCTCGGAAAATCATTTGCTCTTCGCGTTCCGAGAACCTGCAGCAAGGAAGCGACCGGCAGGGCATCCCCGACGCAGATGCCGGAGACGCCCGAAAACGGCGAAAACATGCCGAAGCCGGCACGGCGACCTCGTGCTACGACTTCTTCGGGAAGCGCACGAGCAGGTTTGCCACACCGCCCACGGCGCAGACGACCGCCACCGCGAGGAACATGACCACGTAGGTTCCCGTCATGTCGAACACCACACCGGCAATGACCGGCACCAATGCCGAGAACACCGACAACAGCAACAGCACGTTGCCCATGATCTTCGGGAAATGCTCGATGCCGAAGTAGTTGGCGAAGGCCGTGGGCATGACGCTCGTATTACCGCCGAACCCGATGCCGAGCAGAATATAGTAAGCGTATAGAATGACCACGCTGCCCGGCGCGCACACAAACGCCAGCGCCGCGCCGATGGCAGTCAAAAACGCGCAGATACCCAGGATGCGCACGGGTTCGATGCGGTCGGCCAGAGGCGCGATCACCAGGTTCACCGCCACGGCGGCGATGCCCTGCACGGCCACCGCCCCCGCGATGACGCCGGTGTCCATGCCGAGCTGTGCGAAGTACAGCACGCCCGAGGAAACGGCCAGGTTCAACCCTACGAAGATGCTGAACGAACCGAGCCAGATGAGCCAGAACGCAGGGGTGCGGAACGCCTCCTTGCTCGTCCGGGAAACGGTCGTCTTGTACACCGTGGAGATCGCCTTCGCCGGCTCTCCCACTTGCGCGGTGTCTTCCGTCGGAACCGCGCCCGCGGCGCCGGCAGGTGCCGCAGCGATGCCGTCCGGCAGCTGCCCGACGTCCTCGGGCTTGTCCTTCATAAACAGCAGGGCGATGACCAGCGCGATGGCGGCCATGACGGAGATGAGATAGAAGCCGCGGTGCCAATCTCCTCCTTCGCCCATCGCGAAGTTCGTGATAAGCGGGAACGAGAACGCAACCAAGCCGCCGACTCCCATCGTCACGGCCATGGCAAGCCCGCGCTTTTGCACGAACCAGCTGCCGACGGTGGTCTGCGTTGCAATCTGTCCGCCCAACGTGCACGAAAAGCTTAGCAGCAGGCCGAACAGCACCACGTAGGCCACGGTGCTGACACCGGCGAACAGCCCCATGAGAATGCCCGTCACGATAATGAGCAGCGCGCTTGCCGCAAAAGCTTTGCGCGCGCCATACTTGGCGATGAACTTGCCGATAAGAGGCCCGGGAAGGCCCTGCATGAGAATGAACACTGTGAAGCCGAGTCCGATCATGCTACGATTCATGGACACGGTGGGGTCGAGCGCCATCGCGGGTATCGCCAGCTGTGCCGCCGCCAGCCCGAAGTTGCCGAGCAGGGCGTACAGTAGAGCGGTCGCTACCACGATGCGCCAGCCAATGAACGATTGTTTCATTATCTCCCCCTTTTCGGGTTCGGGTGCCGCATACGTCGCCCATGCGCGAAGCCCGATCGTGCACGCCGCGCAAGCGTTCGCGCACCTGAGCGCCCGCGCGCCGTCTGAGACGCGCGGGCGAATGCGATTACATGTCCAGGTTCAAGTCGACCGGATACATAGGGAACATCTTCACTTTGCATGCTCCCTTGAAGAACAGCACCGTCCATGCCACGATGCCGAGCGCCGAGGCAACCGCCGCCGCAAGCAGCAGCTCGCTGCTCGCCACGGCCAAGCCGGCCGCCAAGCCCGCGCCGGTACACGCGACGCCTACAGCCAACCAGAGGTAGAAGACGGTCTTGTACGGCTCCTCGTTCACGCGAACGTCAACGCCGTAGCCCACGTGGCGCATGCGAGCCAGATAGGCGCACTGAACGACGACGCAGGCGACGAAGAGCACGCCCGTCGCCACGGCAAGCCCCGTGGGCACGACGGCGCCAATCAGTGCGCACACGGCACAGACGGCGATCGAGCCCGCTTCGGCAGCTGTCAGCAAGAACAGCCCCAGCACGAACCCGGTGTTCCACGCCGGACGCGAGCGCATCTGATAGGCGAGTCCCGTGCATGCGAGAAACGCCGCCGCCAGAATACAGGCTGCCGTTTCGACGACGATGGTCGCAGGTCCCATGTCGTATACAAACCCGTTCAGACCGCACGCTAATAGAGCGATGCCCAAAAACGGCGTGATAAGAGCCTCCTGCGTAAGATGGGATCCGAAGTTCGAGAACGCGTTGAAGAAGCGCGCGGGGGTTTGCAGGTGAAAGATCGAGGCGATGCCGCCCACGGCCAGCAACGTCAAGGTCGCAAGCGCTACGACGTTGAGGGGCAGCACCGTACCGAGCGCAAGGTTCGCCAGAAACGCGCAGGCGAACATGCCCAGACCCACGCGTTGACATGCAGTTGAAATGACTAATGGCCAATGGATTTGCATAGGGTCTCAGCTCCTTTCCGAGGCACGAGGTACACGACCGACGGGTTGTTGCCAAATTCGGGATGCACCCGGTACACGCGATCGGCGTTCGCCTCGAGCACCTTCGATATGGCGCTTTCGGGATCGTCGAGATCGCCTACGGTGCGGCACCCTGTCGTACAGGTATAGGCGCAAGCGGGCTGCTCCCCCCGCTCGAGCTTGTGCACGCACAGGATGCACTTCTCCACCGTCTTCGTCTTCGGGTTCAGCGTGCGCGCCTCATACGGGCACGCCCAGATGCAGTACTGGCACCCGAAGCACAGGTTGGCATCGACCAACACCACGCCTTCGTCGGTCTGATAGGTCGCTTTGGTGGGACACACCTCGACGCAGCTGGGATGCTCGCAATGCATGCATTGGTTGGGGAAGTAGAACATCTCGACCGCATCGGGATACGCCCCCACGGGACCCATGCGGTACACGCGATTCCAGAACACGCCCAGATCCACGTTGTTCTCCATCTTGCACGCCACGGCACATGCCTGGCAACCTGTGCATTTATCAAGGTCGATCACCATGCCGTACCGACGCTTCGCTTCAGCCATGGCTACTCACCCGCCTTCTTCTTCACAATGCGGCACAGCGTGCTGCGCAAGCCCGGCGTGAGGTACTCGTCGTTGTACACCCGATCACTCGTGATGGTGTTCGCGTTGGACATGCCGTCGGGATAGCCCGGCAAATCGAGAGCCGGACACGCTTGCCACCACCCGTGCGGGATGACGCACACGCGCGGATCGATCCCGTCGCTCGGACGCGCCTTCATGGTGATGCGGCCTGTCGGCGATTCGATCCACACCCATTCGCCTCGCTCGATGCCCAGCTCCTCGGCAAGGGAGGTATGGAACACCACCTGGGGCTCAGGCACGATCTCACGCAGATGCGGGATGCCGCGATACGCCGAATGGTAGTAGATGGGATAGCGGCGCCCAGTGACACCCGTGAGCGGGTACTCCGCCGCAAGCTCAGGTGCCGAGAACACGCTTTCCTTCGGTTCGCTGGCCTCGGGGAAGGGCTTCGATCCCGAAACGAGGCAGATGACCGAATAGAGCTCCGCGCGCCCGGTAGGCGTGCCGAAGCCGTTCTGCTCGTACTCGCGCGAAGGCATCTGCGGAACGCGATGAATCCACGCCTCCTTGAGTTCGTCCCAAGTAACGCCGGCATGCGTTTGCTCGAGCTGCCAGTTGAACAGCTCCTCGTCCGTCTCCCACGGCCACCACTCAGGGTTGAGGCGGTGTCCGAATGTGCGCCAGAACCATACGTCGCTCTTGCGCTCGTAGAGAGGCTCTACGGCCTTCTGCTGAGCGAATACCCACTCGCTGCACACCTCGTCAGCCAGGTAGTCGCGTTCCGTCCAATGGGTTGACGGCAGCACGAGATCGGCGATCTCGCAGGTAGGCGACATGTAGTAGTCCATGCACACGAGCAGATCCAGGCACATGAGCGATTCTTTCACGAGTGCTGTGTTCTCCGCCCACGAAAGCGGGTTGCCCTGCACCATGATGTAGCCTTTGAGCGGGTAAGGTTTCCCCGTGCGCATAGCCTCGAACAGGCACGTGGGATTCGATATCCCGTAAATGGATCCGCTCGCACGCTCGTCCACCACGCGAAGCTCGCGTTGGGTAGCCGGCTCGGCGCCAGTCAGCGGGCCCATCTGGTTCCAGAAGGGCATGCTCAGATTGCCGCCCTTCTTCTCCAGGTTGCCGCAGATAGCGATGATGCAATTCACCAGCTGCAACGTGTCCTTGCAGTTCGTCTGCTCCTCAAGGCCCTGAAACACATTGATGGTGGCGGCCGGCGCCTGGGCGTACATGCGCGCGGATTCCCGAATGACATCGGCTTTGACCCAGCACTTCTCCTCGGCGGCTTCGGGCGTCCACTGGTCTGCGCGCTCCTTCAAGCCCAGCCAGACGGTCTTCACGGGCACCTCTTGGCCGTCGACCGTCTTCACCATGCCCCGGTATTCGATGTCCTCGTCGATGTCTTTGCTGTGGATCTCCACCATGGACTGCGTTTTCCTATCCCACACGAGCATGGCCTGCGGGTTGCCGCCCTCGCGCAGCAACGCTTCGTTCAACGGCACATCGGCTCCTTCGATGATGAGCATCGGCGCGTTGGTGTGCTTCTGCGTGAACGCGCGGTCGTAAAGCCCTTCGTTCATGATGACGTTGAGCCACGCGTAGGCCACGTACGTATCGGAGCCGGGGCGAACGCCCAGGAAACAGTCGGCCTTCGCAGCCAGCGGATGCTCGAAGAACGGGTCGATGACGATGAGCTTTGCACCGCGGTCGCGGCTGCGCCCTATCTGCCCCGACGTGTAGGTGGGCTCGGTCCATACCGAGTTCGAACCCCAGAACACGATGCAGTCGGCGTTGTCGAAGTCGCAGCCATCGAAGGTGGGGAACATGCCGAACTGCAATAGCGCCTGCACCATCATGGGCACGAGGCAGATGTTGCCGGGCGAAAGGCTATGGTGCACGCGCCCGCCCGCGTTGCCGGCGCGACCGGTCCACTGGTTCGTGCCGCGCCCGGTACCCTGTCCGTAGGCGATGGATTCGGCGCCGTGTTCTGCGGTGATTTCCTCGACGCGTCCGGCCAGCCATTCGATCGCTTCGTCCCAGGTGATCTGCTCCCAGTCGCCGGCACCGCGCTCGCCTTTGCGCCGCAGCGGATATCTGAGTCTATCGGGATCGTAGAGGATCGCACGCGCCGAAAGCCCTTTGCCGCACATCCTGCCTTCACTGCGCGGGTCTTCAGGATTGCCCTTCACGTTCACGAGAGTGCCATCCTTGTCAACCTCGCACAGCACTCCGCATTTCGCGTGGCATTCGAAGCAGTTCGTCTTCACTATCTTTCCCCCGTCGGGCAGAGGGATGATCGATGCCATACCGTCTCCTTTCTCGCGTTTGAACGATCGCCTGCGATCCCCCTTTCTCCTGCGAGCTGTGTATGACGCGGTTTTGACCCATGCTGCCAGCACGGTGGTTTTACCCCGCCCTGGCGATGCATGCGGCGGTAGGCGCCCGCCGCTAGGGCGACCTGATAACCGCGCGGCAAAATTCACGTGCCGGCCGAGCGCCTACCCCTCGAAGCGCGCTCGATGCGCTTCGAACACAATCGATCTATGCATGTGCGACAAACTCCCCGTTGTTCAATTTCGATTGTGCAGGCTGGAAATGCCGTTGGCAAACAGAAAAACCCGATGCGCCCACAAAGAAAGGTTGTGCGCTCCTGTGCGCGAAGCGCAGACGTGCCGGCCTTCCGAGTGAAGCGCAGGCAAGCCGCTCTTGCACTCGAAGTGAAGCATAGTTCGTGGCGGCGGAATACTCGGACGGAAGGCGGCTGTCCGTATCGGGCTGCGGCGCTCTCGCAACGTCGCACGCAGCTTCGGAGAAGTCTAGGAGGAGAAGAGGCCCTTGCGCTTCGATATGGCGCGCAGCTTGCATGCCGCCTGGCACATGCCGCAGCCGTCGCATATCTTCTGATCGATCCGATAGCGCCTGTCCTCCCCTTCCGCAACAGCGTTGCGAGGGCAGGCGCGCGCGCAGGAGCCGCATTGTCGGCATAGCTGCTGCGTTATCTCGTAGCGCGTGAACTTCATAGCTTCCTTGCAGCGCTTCCGTTTACTGCGGCTCGATAGGGTAACGATCAAGATAGTTTGCACACGTCGTACGGAAGAACCGTTTGAAAAACGACGCGAAACGCCTCGCCTGCTCGCTTTCGGCCGATCCGAGGATGCCTGTCGTGAAGCGCACGCTACCGTCGATGGGCACGACGCACTGGCCGCCCGTCAGGCCGTTTAATTGAACCGACAGGGAATCGGTGAAGCTGACCATGTGCTGCCGCTCCATCATCTCGCCAAGCAACTCCAGATTGGAGGTCTGCACGTAAATATCCGCTCCTTCGATATCCTTCAAAACATGGCTCACGAGGCGAATGAGAAGCGCTTCGTTATAGCATACGATGGGAACCCCGGCCAGCTCGTGTGCATCGATCCGCTTGCGATCGGCCAGCGGAGAGTCCGCCGAACAGCACAACATGAGCTCCGACACGACGACCGGTTCGAACGATGCGCCTATCCTGCCGATGATGTCGCGCATGAACGAGGGAAGGTTTATCACGTACACAACGTCAGGCATGAGGCCGGGGAACGTTTCCACGATATCGAACAAACTTTCCTCGGTGAACAGGAGCGGGATCTCGCCATCGTTGATGTGGCGGTACGCATCGAAAACCGGAGCGAGCACGTGGAGCGCATGCGGCGTCGTCACGATGCGCAGCGGCTCGGACGGCCCCACATCGGAATCGAGTGCTGCTACGGCCTGCATGCGGCGATATGCCGCAACCACCTGCTCGGCTTCACGGGCGAAACGCCTTCCCCGTGCAGTCAGCTGCAGCCGACTGCTTGCGCGGTCGAACAGCTCGATGCCGAAATCTTGCTCTAAACCCTTGATAGCGGCGCTTGCGCCTTGTTGAGAGATAAAAGATTCGCGCGCCGCACGAGAGATCGAGCCGCTTTCGACCACGCGAAGAAACAGCATGAGCGATTCGATCCGCACGAGAACCCCCTTCGCGATGCCCGCCGCCATGCGCTACTGTCGTTCATTGCACTGCGGCGTCATCGTACCATATTCGAGTTTACAAGGAGCGCATGGGCGGATCGAGAACGGTCCTGTCGTTCTCACGCAGATGTTCGGGACTATACCACCTGTTCAAAAGCGTTGTAAAGCACATTTGTCACGAGGAAAACGCCTTAGGGCGAGGCGTGTCAAGGTCTTTTGATGGTAAACTTGCCTGCGTCATGGCAACCTGTGATCAGCGAAGGGAAACGCATGGAGCTCGGCAGTCAGATCAAACGGCATCGGACGGAACGCGGACTCTCACAAGACGATCTTGCCACGAAGATATACGTCTCGCGCCAAACCGTCTCAAGTTGGGAGAACGACAAGACCTACCCCGACGTGGAAAGCCTGCTGCTGCTCAGCGTCCTCTTCGACGTAACAGTCGACGAACTGATCAAAGGAGACGTGGAAGCCATGAAGGAAGCAATCGAGCAAGACCACAAGAAGATGGACAAACTCGCCTGGGCGATGATGGGGTTCGGGATCACGGCGCTGGCGATGTTCTTCGGGGGCTTGTTCTTCTGGGGGTGGGACATGGTTCCCACGACCATCATCGCGCTGCTGCTGTGGGCCGTGTGCATGGCGGCGGCCATCATGATCGATCGCCTCAAAAAGCAGAACGACGTGGTGACGTATCGTGAGCTGGTGGCGTTCTCGAAGGGCGAGTCCATCGACCGCGACAACCCGAAGAGCCAGCGCGCCCGTCAGAATCGCCTGGTCAAAGGCTGCATCAAGATGGCAGCAGCCCTCGCCATCGGCGCTGCCCTCGGCCTTCTGGCCTATCGATTGTTCGGATAACGGGAAGTCTACTCCCCGCTCCCCATCCCCTGGAACAACTCCTCGCGCAGCGCGAGATGGGCTCGGGTGAAGCCGGGGTCGACGTAGCGCAGCCGCTTGCCCGTCAGGTTCGCTATTTGATGGGCAAGCCGGTTGAACGCTCCGCCGTCCACAACCTGCTTACGCGAGACGGTCAGCACCGTGAATCCCAGCGAGACGAGCGTTCCGCGGCGACGCGCGTCACTCTCTTGCCGGTCGGGGTCAAGATGATACAAAACGCTATCGTACTCGACGGCTAGATTCGACCCGGGCCAGCAGAGATCGCACTCGCAGTATGTCCGGTCGGCAAGCTTTCGCCGGCGGTTCGGTACGGTCACATGGTAGTTGATCTGCGGTTGCTCGATTCCGTACCCGCTCAGCCGATACGGCAGGCACAGCAGAAGCATCAGTACGGTCTCCATCGGAGAGGCAGCGCCGTCCGCCACAAAGCAAAGCGCTCGCAAAGCCTTCGCGCGCCCGTAAGCATGGGATGCGGCTTCGACGAAAGCTCGAAGCCCATCAACCGACGTCAACGCGACCTCGCGACGAGCTGCCGGACCGGTATCCTGTTGAGCGTACGTACCGCAAAGCTCGCACCCCAGCTGGATGAGCCGCGCAAGGCTCAGCCTGCTTGCCATCTGCAGATAGCAGAATTCCGGGGTGCTGACGAAGAACCCTTCGCCGGCGGCCTCTACCGATTGTTCGGGGAGGGAACCCCATCTGTGCCCGAGCACGCTCTTGGTTTGCACCCGCGCCGACGTCGTTCCCACGAGCGCGTGCACCGGCAGCGTGCATCCAGCCGGACGTCGGTTGCCTTCGGAAAGGCGCGGTTTCTCCTGCGACCGCATCGCCTTCCGTGCGCACGCAGTGGCCGACCGACGCTCCTTCGCCCCATGCAGGAAACGAGGGCCGACAGTTCGCCAGTATTGCAAAGCCGATTCGTATCCGATAATCACATCCATGCACTTATGGTACGACTTTTTGGCAGAGATTTCGAGGTATGTGATTTGTTCAGAGGCAGAAATTGGGTATTCATGAATAGACGGCAGCATTTTGCCTGGTCAGAGATTTTACATGTGTTCTCAAGCGAGCTTGCGTTTGAAAGAAAATCACATACCTCGAAATCTCTGCCACTTTAAGGCATGAACGGCGAGAATCCTGAACGCAGGCATCCCGGGCTGGGGCACGGAACGAGATGGTTGCATGCGTTGCGCGCGAGGAGCCGAAAAAACGCCCCGGCCGATCGGCCGGGGCGTTCGGATAGTCGGGGCGTTCGATGGTCGAATGTTCGAAGGTTCGAGGCCTCCGAATGGTCGACGGCGAAACCCGATCAGGCGGCTACTTCTTCGAAGTCTTCGCCTTCGTCTGCACCTTCTCGCCCTTATCGACTGCCGCGCGACCGCCGTGGTTGAAGCCGGTCTGGATGACACCCTGCGTGTTGCCGGTGACGAACTTCGCCTTGTTCAGCGTATCGATTTCCTTCTTCATGTCCTCCACAAGGCGTATGGCCAGCTGCATGGAGAAGTCGGCGCGCGCCACGACGCGCTGGACGGTCGTGTCCTGCATGTCGGCGGGCATCGGGTAGGCAGGCACCAACCAGCCGCTCATGCGCAGACGGTCGGACAGGTCGTAGAGCGACCACTCGACGCCGGCGTCTTCCTTGAGACCCCAGCACACGATAGGAATATGGCTGGCGTTCTCGTAGATTTCGAAGATGCCCATCTCATCGAGCTCCAACGCCAGGTAGCGCGCCACGTCGAGCGTGCGCTCCTGGATCTCCTTGAATCCCTCGAAGCCGTTGCGCATGAGCACGTAGTACTGGCCCACGATCTGCGATGCGGAGCGCGAGAAGTTGATGGCCATCGTGGCTTCCTCGCCGCCCAGGTAGCTCACCCAGAAGATCAGGTCCTCGGGCAGCGCCTCCTTGCTGCGCCACACCACCCAGCCGATGCCGGGGTACACGAGGCCGTACTTGTGGCCGGAGCAGTTGATGGACCAGACGTTCTTCAACTGGAAGTCCCACACCAGGTCGGGCTCCACGAACGGAGCGAACATGCCGCCCGACGCGCCGTCCACGTGAATGCGGATGGGAAGCTTCGGATGCGCTTCGTTGTACTTCTCCACCAGCTCGTCAAGCTTCTGCACATCGTCGAACTTACCGGTGTAGGTAATGCCGAGGATGGCCGTGATGCCGATGGTGTAGTCGTCGACATAGTCCATAACCGTATCCATATTAAGGGACAGATGATCCTTCTCGAGCGGCACGAGGCGCATCTCGATATCCCAGTAGCGGCAGAACTTCTCCCAGCATACCTGGTACCCTGCGCTGATAACCAGGTTCGGACGAGTCTCGGAGTAGATGTCCACGCCGGCGGCCGAGGCCAACTTCTTCCAGCGGAACAGCATGCCGAGGCCGCCCAGCATGCAAGCCTCGGACGAGCCGACGGTCGAGGTACCCATGGGCTCCTCGTCCTGGTTTGCATGCCACAGGTTGCCGATCATGGCAACGCAGCGGTTCTCGAGGTCGGCCGTCATGGGATACTCGTCCTTGTCGATGGCGTTCTTCTCCATCGTCTCGGCCATGATCTTGGTGGCCATGGGCTCCATGTAGGTCTGGCAGAACGTGGTGAGGTTCTGCGTGGCGTTGCCCTCGATGGACAGGTATTCCTTGATCATCTCATAGGCAATGCGCGGCTCGACCGGCTTATCGTTCATCGTAAGACGCGGCATCGACGCATCGGACGATTCGGAGCCAAAGATCGGGGTCAGGTACTTCGTGCCCTCATCCATGCTGTCGAGGACCTTGCTCGTGCTCGTTTGCTGTTCCATGAAAACCTCCTATATCGATATGGTGATAGAACACGGGGTGAGATCGGCCGACCGATCGCACATGCTAGCGATCGAGATCGTCCTGGGACGCGTTCGTATCCACGCCCGTTTCGTGCCGCGGATCGGGAGTGTCGGGATCGGCATTCGGCAGGCCTTGTCCAACCACGCCCTCCGTGACGCTCGACCGCATATCGGCATCGGCCGACGCGGTGCGATCGATCAGATCGTCCCGCACGCTCGCGGCGCTCTTGCGCCCATCGCGGTCGAAGGGCGCCGCGCATGCGGGAGGAACGTCGTTCGTCGGCGCATCTGCGGGAGCGCCTGCTGTCACTGCGGAACCCGCGCCCTTCGAAGTCCGGTCGGTCGGCATTGCCGGATCGCCGTCGCGATCTTCCTTCGAAGCGCCATCGTCTGGCATGCGAACAACCTCGATGGTGGCTCCGGTCTCCTCGGTGTCCACGGACAGAGGGCCTGCCGGTCGACTCGTTACGCTGACAACGGCCGCCGAGAGGCCCTGCGCCACGCGACCGCCCAAACCGCCACCGGCCGACGATCCGCTTGCGCCTGCCGGGCGCGGATCGTTGAGCGAGTCTTTGGCGCGCGTGCGCTTGTTGATTTTGCCGCTCTCCTGTGCACTCGATGTTGCAGAAGACGCCGCGCCCACCGTGGGATTGGCTGCAACCGGATCGGACGGCTGCGCCTGCATGCGCGCAGGGTCCGCAACGCCGGCGACATGGCCAGATCCGCCGACCGTGTTGTCTGCAGTCGCCGAACCGCTCGCAACGGCGGCAGGAACAGCATCCTTCGGAGCCCAATGATGGCGCAACGCGTAGATGACGAACGGAATAGCCACCGATACGACGAAGGCCACGCCGAGAGTTGCCTGATATACCGCGTTCGACTGGGCGTCGAGGTTCGACGACGGGAAGAACGAGATGATGAGCGTCGCCACCGTCATGAGCAGGCCCACGCCGGCAACGATCGCCTTGAAAGGCGTGCCGCCGGGCAGCTGGAAGGACCGCTGGAGACCCTTCTTCTTGAAGATGAGGTAGAAGTACCCCAGGAAGAACAGCACGTAGCCCACCAGATAGATGACTACGGTCAGACCGATGGCCGTGAGGTAGCCCACCGAAGAGCTCGAACCGCCGGACAGCGCGATGGAGCCGCAGAGCACCGCGTCCCACGCCGTCACGATTATGGCCTGAATGACAACGGTCTGCACGCTCACGCCGTGCTTGTTCACTTTCTTGAACGAAGGCGGCAGAATGCCGTCATGCGCCGTATCGAGCAGCGCGCGCGACGGACCCACGATCCACGCGGAGATCTCGGCCAGCACGCCGAGCGCCAGCAGCACTGCGACGGCAAACACGATCCAGCTCAGGCCGGGACCGATATGCGTGACGAATATCGCGCGGAACGCCTCGATGACGCCAAACGACAGGTTGCCGTCAAGCACCGATGCGGGAAGCGTGGTCGCCACAGCCAAGCCGCCCACCGCGTCGAGCGCGATGGTGAGAATCGCGAGAATGATCATGGCCAGCGGGTAGTTGCGGTTCGGGTTCTTCAGCTCGTTCACGTGCGAGGCCGACGCTTCAACGCCCATGTAGGCGAGGATGAACGAGGCGAAGATAACGAGCGTGCCGGTTTGCGAGAAGTCCGGCACAATCTGGGTGGGGGCGATGTTGATCTGGGATACGCCGCCCGTGGCGAAGTAGATAATCAGGCCCACCAACAGCACGATGACGGGTACGATGATGCCGCCCACGAAGCCCACCTTCGAGATGCGTGCGGTGTATTTCGTGCCGCCCAGCTGCGTGAGCGTGAGCACCCAAACGATGGCCGCCACGCCGAAGAACATGACGAGCGGGTTGTTGTACAGCGCATCCCACCTGAACACATACGCCAACGCTGCCAGAATGAAGAACGACATCGTGACGAAGCCGACGGTGATCTGGAACCACTGGAAGAACAGCGCCGCGAAACCCCAGCGCCGCCCCAGCGTATTGCCTACCCAGGCGAAGATGCCACCCGATTCCCATCCCTTGACGGTTGCCATCTCCGCTGCGCAGAGCGCCACCGGCAAAAACCAGAGGAGGCCTCCGGCGATCAGGAAGAACACCAGATGGAAACCTGACGATGCGAACGTCGGATACTCGTACACCGTCATAACCATCGAGGCGGTGATTGCGAAGAACCCGAAGAACGTCAGTGTTCTCTTGAATGACGGACGGCCCGCTCGGCCAACCGGGCCGGGATCGCTTGTGGGCGCGACGGCATTCTGCTTGGTTTCGCTCATGCTCCCTCAGCTCCTTTCCTTTGCTCGAGATGCGCGATGCACCCCTCTCGAACTCATCGGGAGCACAGCCGCGCGGTTAACTTGTTCTCGAACGTTCTACCAGAGCGAGGTAGACGAAAAACGGCCACGAGAAGGCGTTCACCTTCTCGTGGCCGAAGCGTTTGCGTTGCGGGAGAGGGAATGGCGAAGGCACCACGGCGCGCCGCCGAACCTACTGGTCAGCGGAGCGTTTGTACATTTCGATCGCGGTCTTCAACAAGCTGGACGCAAAGTCGTGGACGTTATAGCCCTCGGAGATGGCATTCACAGCCGCACCGTCAACAACCGCGCCCACCATGCGCGGAGGCATATCGATGCCGGCACGGGCAAGGATTCGCCCGATGGCGGCGTCCAAAGACACGCGGCCCTTCTGATAGGCCTCCGTCACAACATCTGATTCGGCTGCAGCAATGAGCTGCGCATAGTGGGCAGGCAGCACAGACGTCTCTTCGGGAAGGCAAGCCTGCACGAGCAGCTCGACCACACGACTGCGGCATTCTTCGGGCGAGAGCGCCTCGGCCGTTGCTGCGGCCTTCTCGGCGCGCTCGGCCCACAGCTGGATGTTGTAGCGACCCGCCTCATGCAGCAGCTGCGTGACGGATTCGAAATAATATCCCACCGACGAGGAAGCAGCACCGGCCCACTTCGCCACTTTGCGATACGTAACCGCCTTCGGGCCTTGCTCGCGAAGCAACGCGGCCGCAGCCAGCACAAGTGATGTACGCGTGATCTGCGCTTTGAGCGATTTTGGTGTTTGCGAAGCCTCGCCCATGAACCCCTCCTCTCGAACCGACGACGCACTGAAGCGCCATCGTTCATGCGAACGCCGCCCGGGCCGTTTGGCCTCGGGCGGCGCTTCGTCGCTCCACACCGCCTTCGCTACGAAGGCAGCCGCGTTTCGTAAGAGCGCACTACACTTCGGTCAGATCTTTGCCCGTATGCTCATGCGATAGTATCATCGCCACGAGCGCGATACAAGCGATACCGACCATGTACCAAGCAGGAGCGATATCGCTGCCCGTCACGGAGATCAACCAGAACGAGATATACGACGCCGAGCCGCCGAAAATGGCGTTGGCCAGGTTGAAGCTAAGCGCGAACCCGGAGTAGCGCACATCGGTGGGGAACGTCTCGGTCAGATAGCTCGACAAGGTTCCGTCGTTCACGGTGAGAATGAGGCACATGACCAGCTCGACGATGAGAATGGTCCAGAAATTCAGCGTGCCGAGCAGCATGAAGGCAGGCACGGTGAACACGATAAAACCGACGCACGCGCCGATGAGCATGCGCTTGCGGCCAAACCGGTCGGATATACGACCCGACAAAAAGATGAAGCCGATGTACACCACAAGCGTGATCGTGGTGATAAGCGACGCCGAGGCCGCGTCATAGTTCAACGTAACTTCAAGGTAGTTCGGAAGATACGTCAGCACCGCGTAGAAGCCCACCGCGTTCAGCACGCAGGCACCGAACGACACGATGAGCTTGCGAGGATGACGCTTGAGCAGCGTACGGATGGGGCGCTCAACTTGGCGGCCCTGCTTCTGGAGCTGCTCCTGCATAATCTCGTACACCGGAGAGTCCTCGAGGTGCGTCCGGATGTAATGCGTGATATAGCCCAGCGGACCCGCCAGCAAGAACGGGATGCGCCAACCCCAATCGACCATGAACGTCGAGTCGGCGCCCCACACGCTGTACATGAAAGAAGCGAAAAGCGAGCCTACCAGCAGGCCGGTAGCTGTAGAAGCCGGCACCATCGAGCAATAGAAGCCGCGATGGTTCTTCGGAGCGTATTCCGCGATGAAGGTCGCAGCACCCGCATATTCTCCCGACGCCGAGAAACCCTGCACCACGCGCAGCAGCAGTAGCAGGATGGGCGCCGCCACGCCTATGGCGGCGTAGCCAGGCAGGCAGCCGATCAGGAAGGTCGAGCCGCTCATCAGCAAGATCGATACCGACAAGGCCCACTTGCGGCCTTTCTTGTCCCCCATGTTGCCCCAGAAGATCGCGCCGATGGGGCGCACGAGGAAGGCCAGCGCGAACACTCCGAACGTCATCATGGTCGCCACCATGCGGTCCTCGCCGGGGAAGAACACCAACGCGATGACCGTGGCCAAATACGAATAGCTCGCGTAGTCGAACCACTCAATGAAGTTACCAAGGAAGGATGAAAACGTTACGCGCTTCAGGGTCTTGTGCTTCTCTTCTTCTGGAATAGCATGAGGGTCTCTGTGATGAGCAGGAATGGTTTCAGCACTCATGATTGTCTCCTATACTCCGCAGCCGTGCCCCGTGCACGACTGTCGGCGCGCCAGCCAAATGAGGGCTTTCCCAGGCAAAGCGCAGTGCTCGATTACCTGTATCATACCCCAACGTCCTTCTTCGGATGGAAAGACGTTACATTTCATGACGAAAACGGCGATAAATCGGCACCGTTTGGCGCGCTGTGCGCATGGCGCATGAAGGGACCCAAGGAATGCGAACGAGCCCCCTCGAATGCGCCCCGCAGAGCGTCGTTGTTGCGACGTTGTCTCTGCGGGGCGGCAGCAGTTAGTGCTCTGTTGTCAGATCTCGGCCGGGCATCAGTAATCTTCCATCAGTTCGACCTGCGCCTTGCTTGCACGCGAGATGAAGGCATGCTTGGCCTTCTGGCCGCCCTGCGCTAGTTTGCGCAGGATGACTCGCTTGAGACGCGGATAATCGTTCATGCCGTACCAGGCAAACGAAGTTCCGCCTACATAGCACTCAATAATGCTGTGCACCGGAAGGTTCGCATCGCGCTCGGCGTCGAGGGCCAGATACTCCCTGATTTCATCCGAGCAGACGTCGCGGATGACCTCGGCGCTGATCCCAAGCTCGCGAGCGAGATGGTTGAGCTGATACTCCACTTCAGCTTCGTCAGCGTGTGGGAAGTAGGTCACATCGAAGGTGACGGCGCTCACTCCCGATGCCTTGGCGAACCGCAGCATCTCGTCGAGCTTCATCATCTGCACGTGATCCTCCGTGCGCTCCATAATGTCGAGCTCTGCCGGAAAGCCCTGAAGTCCATGCTGACTGAACGCGGCAGCCAGCTCGTCCTCCGTCATGGCGCGCTCGTACTTCAACGGAGTGGCGATGTGGGTGAGGTTCTCCGTAATCTTAACGGGCTCGGCCTCAGCGGCAACCAGCGTCGGTGCGTCTGCAGCCAGGGCCGTTGCGCTCTGCGGGGTTTCCTCGCCCAAGCGAGCGGCCAAATTCTCGCCGATCTCGTTCTCTTGCTTCTGCTTGCGACCGGCGACCATGCCCTTGATGGACGGAATCGCGCCACCGCCAATGATGAGAATGCCGCCAAGTATCGTATTGATGGTCAGCGCCTCGCCGAACACGACAAGGCCGGTGAAGATGGCGACGGGAACCTCCCAGTAGGCGATAGTGCCGTAGTCAGCAGCCGGCAGGTTGCGGCCAGCCACCAGCAAAAAGCCGAGGGCGATGGGACCGCAGATGATCCACAACAGCACCGCGCCGATCCAGTTGAACGTGGTGAAGTGCACGTTGAGGGCCCAGTTCTCCATGCCCGGATTCGCACCGAGGGAGTTCAGGACTATCGTGATGATGCCGGCGCCCAACACCGCGAAAATGAAGTTCCACACGCCGCGGGCAGTCGTGTCGGCGTCTTTGCGGTAGCCGTTGAAGAACATCGAAGCGCCATAGAAGAAGCCTGAGGCAAGACCGAAGGCGTCGCCAAGACCCTTCTGCGGAAATTCCGGCGTCGCGGGCACGAGGTTGAAGTCGAAGCCGAACGCCTGGCCGCCTACGCCAAAACCAAGCAGGCCTTCGCCGAACAGCATCCCGACGAACACCGCAGCCAGGCAAACCCACTGCAGCACCGACATGGGTTCTTTGCGGAAAATGCGAGCGAGCAGCACGCAGACCACGGGGCCGATGTAGATGAACAGCACCGCGTTGGACACGGTCGTCAGCAGCGTCGACGTCACGTAGCATGCAAGCGACATGCCGATCATCAGACCGCCAAGCGCGATGGCCGGCGTCAACTTGAGCTTCTTGAATACGTGCACCTTATGCGTGGCCACAAGCAAGATGAGGAAGAACAGGACGCCCATGCCCATGCGGCCCACGGCCATGAGAGCGCCAATCGAATCGCCGGCATTGAAGCCTGCAGTGCCGTCGAACATGTCGGTACGCGTAGCCCAGCGACTGAACAGGGGGACGAGACCCATGCCGGTCGCCGAGATGAGCATGGCGATGGTGCCGAAGCCAAGGCGCATCTGATAGCTGCCGGAGCCGTCCTTCCCGTTGCCGAGTGTCTTGTTGTCGTTGTTGTCTGCCATTGGTCCTCCTTAAACCAGTAGCACCATGATCGATTCCGACTCCCCTATCGCATCATGCGGGAACGAATGTGAGACAAAGATCTCCCCTTCGGTCCCGCATGACCGAAAAACGCACACATGGAATTGTCGACGGAATCAAAAAGGGGATCCGGATTGCCGTGCAAACCGAATCCCCTTTCTTATACGTAGTGACGCTTGCCTTTACGAAGACGAGCTCGTCAAGCTGCGCTTAGTCGTTCCACATCTCCGGACGCACCAGGGTGGGATCCTTGACGCGGTTCGGGAAGTAGTCGAGGCACTCGCCCTCGCGGTAGACGTCGGCCGTGGAGCAGTGCAGGCCGCCGCCGAACGGATAGGCGTCGCGCAGGTCGCAGGGGATGACGTTCATGCCGAGCTTGTCCATCTGCTCCTGCTGGTAGACCTCGGAGGCCTCCACGATGACCGTCTTCGGGTCGAGCACGAGGCAGTTCATGGACAGCCAGACGGAGCTGTAGCACAGCGCCGGCGGCTCGTCGTGGGCCGGCTGGGCGGCTTCGACGATCTGCCAATCGTTGGCCTCGAAGATGGCGCGCTGCTCTTCGGGGAGCTTGCGGTGCGGGTTGTTGATGATCAGGCCCGGACGCAGCGGCACGAAGGTGGCGTCGATGTGGATCGGGTACGGGTCGCCGGGGAAGTTCACGGCGTGGATGCGGTACTCGGGATAGTAGCGCTGGAACCAATCCATGGCCGTGCGGTTCGTGGTCAGGCCGTGCTGGATGAAGATGTCCTTGCCCATGCGCATGAGGTCGGCGGCGTCCCACATCGGCTCGACTTCGGTGGTCACGAAGTCCTTGTTGGCCGTGCGGACGAGGCGCTCTTCCAGCGTGATCTTCTCGTCGTAGTAGTTGTGCTTGTAGGAGGCGTCCGTCAGACGGGGACGGGGGGCCTGGGTCCACAGGAAGTCGGGATCCTCGTCGAAGTACTGCTTCATGAGGGGCCAGTAGGCCAGGTACTCGAAGTAGCGGCAGCGGAAGGAGTTCGCGGAGGCCATGATCTCGTTGCCGACGGTGAGCAGGATGTCACGCGGGGGCATGCAGGTCATCATGGAGTCGTTGCGGAAGTCGGGCGTGCCGATGGCCTGGTTCCACTGCAGCGGGGTCGGACGGTCGACGACGACGCCGCGATCCTCGAGGATCTTCACGAGGTTGTCGAGGCACTCGTTGCCACGCTCGACGGTCTTGGCGGGACGCAGGCCCCACATGCCGCGCATCTCGGAGTCGACAGGGACCTTCTCAGACGTCGCGGGCTCCTCGGGAGGAATCATCGAGTTGTCGCAACGACCGACGATAACGCGCTTCAACGGATCCCAGTCGTTCCAAGAATTGACTATCTTCGCCATGACAGTCTCCTTTCTGCGGCGGCTTTCCATGCCGCCATATTATGTAGCACGAACACTACAGACTGCAGCTCAACTGGTTCGGCTGCCTCTGAAAAGCACTTCGGAGACCGGCGCATCGTGGTGCTTGCGCCCCTCGGTACTCGTCGTGGCATCCCTGCCAGATTCGCCGATGCCGCATTTATATCACCTTTTTTGTTCACCTGCAATATAAAATCCTCGAATAAATTTGCGCAGTACGATCCTTAATTTTGATCAAGTGCACAAAAATGCGAAGCAGTGCGAAATCGGCTTTCGCTGTACTGTGGCTTATATATTGGATAATGCTGCCGAACTTTTCCATCGTTTTGCATAAAACGGAATGGAATCGTAAACTCATGCGCAGAGCCTTCGCAGAAGGCCGCTCGTGAATGTACGGGCTTTGCTCAAAAAGGATGGTTTGTCCGTTTTCCTGATTGGCAAAAAAACATGAGCGGCACCCTGCACATCACGTCGAAACTCGACGGCAAAGCGCGCACAAGCCGCGCCAGTCTTTAATAGTACCGGTAGTACGCGGCGCAGCTGCCCTCGCTCGACACCATGCAGGGGCCCACCGGGTTCTCGGGCGTGCACACGCGGCGGAACAGGGGGCACTCGTTGGGAGCCATGATGCCGCGCAGGACGTCGCCGCAGCGGCAGCCCTTCGGATCCTGCGTGGGCTCGATGTTCGGCTGGAAGCGGCGCACGGCGTCGAACTGCGCGAACTCCTCGCGTATGCGGTAGCCCGAGCCGGGGATCTCGCCCAGGCCGCGCCAGAGCGCGGTGCACGTCTCGAACACCTCGTTGATGACAGCCATCGCAACGGGGTTGCCCTGGGGCATGACGCCGCGCGCGTAGGCGATCTCGATCTCGGCGCGGCCCTCGTGCAGCTGGCGCATGATCATGGCGATGCCCTGCAGCACGTCCACCGGCTCGAAGCCCGTGATGACGCCGGGGATGCCGTACTTCTCGGCCAGGAACCGGTACGGCTCCGCGCCGATGATGGTGCTCACGTGGCCGGGCAGGATGAGCGCGTCCAGCTTGAGCTTCGGGTCGTTGATGATGGCCTCCAGCGCACCGGGCATGTTCTTGTGGGCGCCGAACACGGTGAAGTTCTCGAGGCCGGCCGCAGCCGCGCGCTTGATGGCCATGGCAACGAGCGGCGTGGTGGTCTCGAAGCCCACGCCCACGAACACGATCTCGCGGTCGGGGTTCTGCTGGGCGAGCGCCAGCGCGTCGAGCGGCGAGTACACGATCTGCACGCTGCGGCCCGCCGCCTGCTCTTTCAGGAGGCTCGAGGTGGAGCCGGGCACGCGCGTCATATCGCCGAACGTGGCGATGGTGACGTTGTCGGTGCGCGCGAGCGCGATGACGGTGTCGATGTCGTGGTTCGACGTCACGCACACCGGGCAGCCGGGGCCGGACGCCAGGCGGATGCCCTCGGGCATGAGGTTGCGGATGCCGTTGCGCGCGATGGCCACCGTGTGCGTGCCGCACACCTCCATGAGCGTGGCGCCGCCCGCGGGGGCGAGCTTCTGGATGGAGTCGATCAGGCCGCGCGCGAGTTTGGGGTCCTTGAACGCCGCGAGCTCGGCTTCCATCGTGGCGGCGTCGACCGCGCTCGACTCGTGAGCGCAAGGAGTTCCCGCAGACCGGTCTTCGGGCGCAGAGAATGTTTCACGTGAAACATCTGTTCTCTTTTGGTAGCTCATCGCGAAGCCTCGTCGCCGAGGGGAATCTCATCAGCTACCAGTTCGGGGAATTGCTTCACCAGATCGATCGTTTCCTGTGCATATTCGGGATCGACCACCTCGATGGCGAAGCCCGCGTGCACAAGCACGAAATCTCCCACTCCCGCCTGGGGGGCGAGGTCGAGCGAAATGTCGCGCGTTACGCCCAAGATATCGACAGTCGCCAGTCCGTCGTCTTTGAGTTCGATGACCTGGGCCGGTATTGCCAAGCACATATCGCATGCTCACTTTCTGCAAGGGCCGGGGCGCATCACGTCGCCGAGATGCCCCCGTCCCGCTCGTTTTCTTGCGCCCATGCTACCACAGCTTGCCCGAAGGACACGCATCCGTCGTTGGGCGGTAGATCGCGGCTGACGGCTACCGTGAATCCGGCGTCTTCAAGCGCGGATAGCGCATGCTCCACCAGGTAGCGGTTCATGAACACGCCCCCCGACAGCGCCACCGCGTCGATGCCGTACATCGAGCGCACCAGCTCGGCCGCCATAACGATAGCCTGCACGAACGCATTGTGGAAACGGCGCGCGATGACCGCGGGGGGCACGCCGGCCGCCTTGTCGTCGAGAAGCGCCTGGAACGTGGGGGCCGCATCGAACAGCACGACCGACGTATCCTGGGCGGTGCTATCCGCCGTCGCCGTGTTCTTGACAACCGCGATGGCATAGCGTTCAGCAGCGTCGGCTTCGCCTCCTTGGCTGGGAACGGCGACGGCCTCGTGCAGAGCATTCGTTTGCCCATCCTCTATCGCGGCCTCCAGCAGGATGGCGGGCTCGCCTTCGTACTTCGGCTCGGTGCAGATGCCCAGAAGCGCGCTCGCTGCATCGAACAAGCGGCCGACCGACGAGGTCATGGGCGTGTTCAGGCCGTGATCGATCATCTGCTCGCACACGGCCGCCTGCTCGCCGAGAGCCGCCAGCGCCTCGGCCGCACCCGGATGCTCCAGCAGGTCGAACGCCCACAGCGCCCCATAGGCCATGCGCAGCGGATGCTTCACTGCCGCCGCGCCGCCCGGCATGGGCACGTAGGCGAAGTTCGCGAATCGCTCGAATGCGCACAGGTTGGATAGCAGCACCTCGCCGCCCCAGATGGCACCGTCCATGCCGTAACCTGTACCGTCGAATGCGATGCCGCACACCGCGTCGGACAGGCCGTGTTCAGCCATGACGGCCGCGATGTGCGCATGGTGGTGCTGCACCTCGGTTAGCGGCAGTCCGCGCACCCTGCTTTCGTCGTGCGCCCATTTCGATGCGAGGTACTCAGGGTGCAGATCGCAAGCCAAGCGGTTGGGTGTGATCTCGAACAGCGTCTCGTAACAGTCTTTGGCGTCCAACCACGCGTCATAGGTCTCTGCGTTTTCCATGTCGCCGATGTGCTGCGACACGAACGCCTCGGCATCGCGCGTAAGCGTGAACGTGTTCTTCTGTTCGGGTCCAGCCGCCAAGATGGCCCTGTCGCGGACGGATGCTTCATGCGCAGGACGTCGAGAATCCGCCTGCCCACGTGCGCCGGCAGAGGATTTCACAGTGTCCGGGCTACGGTCGACGGCGGAATCGCCGCATGCATCGGCATGCGAGCTTTCGTCGGCGACCGCAGTGCGGGTGCTGCAGGAAGCTGCCGCGTCAGCGCCTTCAGCTGGCGGGCAAGCCGAAGGAATCGCCAAAGGCAAAGGAGCGAATCCACGGGCGCGGCGGATGAACTGCATGGCATCTCCCGCGCTGCCAGCGGCGATGATGCGCACCACCGAATCGTCATAGCGCGCACGGATGGCGCGGTCGTGGCCGAGGAATCCATCGGCCACGGCGAAGAGCTTCTCGTAAGCGTCTTCGTCGTCGGTGACGATAGGCTCGTCGTGGATGTTCCCCGAAGTCATGACCAGCATAGGCGGACATGCAGTGGACCGGAGAACGGCGTCTTCCGCTCCCATTCGCTCGCCCGGAATGACAGGAGGTCGTCGATCTCCGCCATCCTGTTCGACGACGGCGGAACCGCCGAAGTCGCAGGATCCTTCATTGACAGTGCACGACGCATCCCCAGCTTCCATCGCTGCGGCGAAGTCGTGTAGCAGCACATGCTGCAGCGGGGTGTAGGGCAGCATGACGCCAAGCTCGGGCAGCTTGTCGGCCAGGCCGGGTGCGAAGGCGATGTCGGCGCGCTTCTTCAGGAGCACGATGGGACGCTGCGAACCCTCGAGTACGGCTGCCTCCGCATCGTTCACCTCGCAGACGCGGCGCACCTCGTCGGTGGTGGCGGCCATGACTGCGAACGCCTTGCCTTCGCGGCGCTTGCGCGCGCGCAGAAGCGCCACGGCGTCGGCGTTGTTCGCATCGCACACGAGGTGGAAGCCGCCGAGCCCTTTCACAGCAAGAATCTTCCCCGCCGCCAGCATGTCCACGGCACGGGCGAGGATGGCATCGCTCTCCTCGCGCGTCGCGCCCCACATCACAGAACCGAGCGGCGCGCCGATCGCATCGGAACCGCGGAGTGTTTCACGTGAAACACTTGTTTGTGTTTTCGGCGTGCAAGTCGTTTCGGACACGCCAGGCATTTCGGACGCGCGAAACGTCCCGAACGTGCCGGGCGATCCCGGCGCGCCAGGCAGGCCCTCGTGCTCGCGCCAGCTCAGGTGCGGCCCGCA
>JABLTR010092707.1_pt1 | contig 25788 bp, 25 predicted proteins | sample 7160071 | NCBI WGS metagenome assembly JABLTR01 (sample SAMN14651230, study PRJNA627086) | human gut metagenome | isolation source: feces | host: Homo sapiens | reverse complement strand
TTCATATTCTCCCCTCCTTAGTGGTAATAATTCATTTTATTTTCGATCTTTTCCATTATCTGGGCGACAATGAAGTTGAATACAAAATAGAAGGCGCCTGCCACAAACAGCGGCAGAACACTGGCATCAGCGGCAGCTATCTGTTTAGCCATGGTGAACATTTCCTGATAGGCGATGGCAAATGCCAGGGATGTATCCTTAACAAGGGTTATTACCTCATTGGTAACGGGAGGGAGGACCCTCTTTACCATCTGGGGGAATATGATATGTGTGAATGTCTGGGATCTGCTGTAGCCCAGCACATTAGCCGCCTCATACTGTCCGACGGGTATGGATTCGATGCCCGAACGGTATATTTCGGCGAAGTATGCCGAATAGTTTATGGAAAAACCGATTATGATGGCGATAAATCTGTAACTGTTGCTTATCCTTACATTAAAAAGATAGAAGGGACCAAAGAACACCACGATAAGCTGGAGCATAAGGGGTGTTCCTCTGAGTATTGATATGAAAACTTTAGCTATGCCCCTGATAGGGGATATTTTTGACATCCTGCAGAAGGCCACCAGCAGGCCTAAAGGCAGGGAAAAGACCAGGGTCAGAACGAATATAAGCACCGTCTGTCCAAAGCCCTCTGTCATCTGTACCATCATTGAGGAAAATGGCATAGAAATCATTCCTTTCAGTTAAAAACCTTTATTTCCTTAAAACGAGCAAAGCGGCGAAGAAAAATCTCCGCCGTTGCAGAACTGTCATTATTGATTATTTGCCGAGGCATACCATCTGATCAAGGTTATAGTCGCTGTATTTTGCAGCTATTTCATCAAATGTACCATCAGCTACCATTTCATCGAGAGTAGCCTGAACCTGGTCTCTAAGCTCTGTATTGCCAAGTTTGAATCCGATGGCATACTGTTCTGTTGAGAGTGGCTCATCAAGCTTTCTGAATGTATCTCCCCTTGATGTGAGCTGGTACTGTGCAACACCGATATCAACGGCAATGGCATCAACAACACCGCTTTCAAGTTCCATAAATGCTGTGTTGTAGTCAGCTACCTGTTCAAGGGATGCGAATGAAGCCGCAAGGGCAAGGTTTTCGTCATTGTCTTCTGTATTTGTAAGAGCTGTAAGAGCTGAAGAATCAGCCTGTGTAACAACTATTTTTCCTGCAAGGTCATCCTTTGTCTGGATATCTGAATCGTTCATTACAACAAATACGATACTGTTGTCAACATAGGGTTCACTGAAAGTATATTCATCCTCACGGCCTGTCATTGTGAAACCGTTCCAGATACAGTCGATGGTTCCTGAGTTGAGCTCCATATCCTTTGAGTTCCAGTCGATGGGCTGTTTTACAAGTTCCCAGCCGTTCCTGTCGCATACTTCCTGAGCGAGGTCAAGGTCGAATCCAACATAGTTGCCGTCCTCATCTCTATATCCATAGGGAGGATATTCAGCGTCAAAACCAACGATGAGCTGTGTTCTGTCAGAAGATGTTCCCTCTCCTTCTGCTGTTGTTTCCTCAGTATTATCAGTTGTAGCATCAGATGTGCTTGAGCAGCCTGTCATTACGCTTAAAGCCATAACAGCCGCAAAAGCTGCCGCTAAAAATTTCTTCATGTCAAATCTCCTCCTAGATCTTTTGTTTGATTAAGTCTTTAACATATTATCATAGTAGCACACTAAAGTAAAGTGGAAATTTTCCTGTTTTTTTACCGAAAAATTTATATATTCTTTACAAATAATCGTCAATTTTTTGGATACCTGTATCTGAGGGGAAGATTCTTCAAGACTGCTTAAAAAAAGCTGCATTATAATATATAGAAAATCAGGACAGCACCTTTGGTGCTGTCCTGATAATGAATTAAAGGGCTTATATTTAATCCTCACAACATTCGGGGCAAAGATGCTCGATGTTGTAATAGGGAGAAAAATCTGTTGTTTCATCAACGGTTTCTGTTTTAACACCGCTTTCGGGACACTCCCATGTAAGAGAACCGTCTTCCTTAAGGATGAAGAATGCGTATTCCTCATCATCTACGCCGGCTTCCTCAAATGTAAGGGTCTCCTCGTAGCCGCATCTTTCACAGCGGTAATATACCTTTCTTTCCTTCTTATCGAATTTTACAACCTGCATATCTCCACCGCATACTATACAGCGGTAAACATCCTTAAGTCTTTTCATTTTACCAGCCTCCCTTAGTAAATAAAAATTAATTGTTTTATTGATGTCATTATAACATATTAATTATTAATTGACAATAATTATCAACTGATTTTAAGAAATAATTTAAAAACTCCGGTCCCCTTTAGGATACCGGAGCCTGTATTTATTATTTATCGAAAATTTTTCTTTATACCCTGATATTTATATCTATCCATAAATACCTGTGTGGTTTCAAAGGAGGTGGCATCGGCCTGCATTTTATGTCCTATGTAAGAGCGGTCCTGTTTTGAGCCGTTGTCATAAAGCCAAAACTAATGGCTTCCGCACCGCTAAAACCATCCCAGCCAGACATTTTCCATCCTTGATCCATCGGTAAAAACACAGCAGGTGCCATCCAGTCCATCAGTCCAACTGTCCATAAGCTTTCAGCCATGGCTTTGCCCTATTCAGGCTGACCGCCATCCACTGGATATGATCCTCATCCTTTGGGTGGCCTGTGAGTAATATGCGGGTATATATTTTCAGTTTCGATGTTTTATGCAGTCAGATTATTAGAATGCAACGATGTATTTTTCAACTTCCCAGCTGCTTACTCTTGTGATGTATTCATCCCATTCCTTTTCCTTGCCGCTGATGTACTGTTTTACGATATGTTCGCCAAGGGCATCCTTGATAACATCGTCTTTTTCAAATTCATAGATAGCTTCCTCAAGTGATCCGGGAAGGTTCTCGATACCTCTTTCCCTTCTTTCTCTTCTGGACATACCGAAGATATTATCGTTGATCTCCTCAGGAGGAGTCATATTCTTCTCTATTCCGTCAAGACCTGCTGCAAGACATACAGCCATTGTAAGGTAAGGGTTGCATGCGGGGTCAGGGCTTCTGAGCTCAACTCTTGTGCTGTTGCCCCTTGCTGAAGGTATCCTTATGAGGGCGCTTCTGTTGCCTGTGGACCAGGCAAGGTAGCAGGGAGCCTCATATCCGGGTACAAGTCTCTTGTATGAGTTTACAAGGGGATTTGTGATGGCTGCCATTCCTTTAACATGATGAAGAAGACCTGCGATAAAGCTGTAAGCTTCCTTTGAAAGTTTTCTTTCTCCATCGGGATCAAAGAAGATGTTCTTGCCGTCTTTGAAAAGTGACATATTTGTATGCATACCTGAACCGTTTATACCAAATATGGGCTTAGGCATAAATGTGGCATGGAGACCATTTTTCTGAGCTATGGTCTTAACTGCCATCTTGAATGTCATGATGTTGTCAGCTGCTGTAAGGGCATCAGCGTATTTGAAGTCTATCTCGTGCTGTCCTGCTGCAACTTCGTGATGGGATGCTTCGATCTCAAATCCCATGTTTTCAAGGGTAAGGCATACTTCACGTCTTGTGCTTTCGCCATGGTCAAGGGGTCCGAGGTCAAAGTAACCAGCCTCATCGTTAGTCTTTGTGGTAGGTTTACCCTCATCATCTGTCTGGAAAAGGAAGAATTCCAGTTCGGGGCCTACATTGAATGTATATCCCATGTCATAGGCTCTCTTAAGTACTTTTTTAAGAGCTCCTCTGGGGTCGCCGACGAAGGGAGTACCATCGGGGTTATAGATGTCGCATATAAGTCTGGCAACTCTTCCGTGCTGGGGTCTCCAGGGAAGGATAGTGAATGTGTTAAGATCGGGGTAAAGGTACTGGTCTGACTCCTCAAGACGAACGAATCCCTCGATGGAGCTTCCATCGAACATTATCTGGTTATTAAGAGCCTTTTCAAGCTGAGAAGGCATGATAGCTACGTTCTTGAGCTGTCCGAAAATATCAGTGAACTGAAGGCGGATAAATTTTATATCCTCTTCTTCAACTATTTTGATGATATCTTCCTTAGTGTATTTGGGCATTATCAACACTCCTTAATAAAATACTTCATTTCAAAACCTTGATTAACAAAAAAAGAGCAAAGTACTCCCGTCAAAACGGGAAGCGCCTTTGCTCCGTGATTGTTATATTATATTCTAAAGGCGATTTTTTGTCAACATGCGGAAAAGGTATACAGCATATTTTTTTTCAAATTGTGCAAATATGAACTGGCGCGATCGGATATTTGATAAAAATTCAGTAAAATGAATTTGCATCCAATTATTAATTTTATTAATATTTCACCAAAAATCAAAAACATATTGACAACTGTTTTTTACGGGTGTATCATACACACACAAAATCAATTTTGACCAACTGCGATGATGAAGAGAAGTACTTCGGAAGATCTGCCACAGTGAGCGGGTGATAGTGGAAAACCCGTGTAAGAGTCCGGAAGAATAACACTTCGGAGCACCGAGCCGAACATTTTTTGATAAGTAGGTGAGGCGTGAACAGCGCGTTAAGCTGTCTGGACTTGTCAGAGTCTGAAGGAGACTGTTCAAATACAGTAAGTTAGGTGGCACCGCGGATTAGCAGCTATTCGTCCTAAGTTTATAGGATAATTATGAAGCTGCATAATAATTCGGAGGTGTTTTTTTATGTGTTCAATAATGGGATTAACAACTAAGGCTTTACAGCAGAAAGATTTTCAGGAGTTCTTTGACAGGACAATATCCAGAGGACCGGATATGTCAAGGATAATCGAAACAAAGACAGGTTATTTATGTTTCCACCGTCTTTCAATAATGGGTCTGGATGAAAGCGGAATGCAGCCCTTCACCATGGGTGATTACTCCGTCGTATGTAACGGTGAGATATACTGTTTCCGTCCTCTTAAAAAGGAACTGGAGAAAAAATATACTTTCAAGAGCGGTTCCGACTGTGAGATAATCATTCCCCTTTACCTGGAATACGGTCTTGATATGTTCAAGAAGCTGGATGCGGAGTTCGCCATGGTGCTCTATGATGGAAAGGCTGATAAATACATCGCTGCCAGAGACCCCATCGGAATCAGGCCTCTTTTCTATGGATATCTTGAGGCTGACGGCTCCATCGCCTTTGCCAGCGAGGCAAAGAACCTTGTGGGACTTGTTAAGAAGGTATTCCCCTTCCCTCCCGGATACTACTATGATGGAAAAGACTTCGTTAAATACCGCAGTGTAACAGACGTTAAGGAATACAGCAAAGACGATCTTGAGACAGTATGCAAAAAGATCCATGATAAACTTGAGCTTGGCATAAGAAAGAGACTTGATGCAGATGCACCCTTAGGATTCCTTTTAAGCGGCGGTCTTGACAGCTCACTTGTATGTGCCGTATCAGCAAAGATACTTAAAAAGCCCATCAAGACATTTGCCATAGGTATGGATGTGGATGCCATCGACCTTAAGTACGCAAGGGAAGTTGCGGACTATATCGGAAGCGACCACACAGAAGTAATAATCACAAGAGATGACGTTATAAACGCCCTTGAGACAGTAATAGCAGCCATCGGAACATACGACATAACCACCATCAGAGCCAGCATGGGAATGTATCTCGTATGCAAATACATCCATGAGAACACTGATATAAGAGTTCTTCTTACAGGTGAGATCTCCGATGAGCTTTTCGGATATAAATATACAGACTTTGCACCCAACGCCGAGGAATTCCAGGCAGAGGCAAAGAAGAGAGTGGACGAACTTTATATGTATGACGTACTTCGTGCCGACAGATGTATATCTGTAAACTCCCTTGAAGCCAGAGTTCCCTTTGGCGACCTGGACTTCGCTGAATATGTAATGAGCGTTGATCCTGAACTCAAGATGAACAAATATAACAAAGGAAAATATCTTCTTCGTCATGCCTTTGAGGGCGATCTTCTTCCCCACGACATACTTTTCAGGGAAAAGGCCGCATTCTCCGATGCCGTTGGACATTCCATGGTAGACGACCTCAAGGAATACGCAGAGACAGTATATACAGATGAACTTTTTGAAGAAGGCTGCAAAAAATATGATTTTGCAACACCTTTCACAAAGGAATCCCTTCTTTACAGAGATATTTTTGAAAAATACTATCCCGGACAGGCAGAAATGGTCAAAGATTTCTGGATGCCCAACAAAAACTGGGAAGGCTGCGACGTTAACGACCCTTCAGCCAGAGTTTTATCAAACTACGGCGGAAGCGGAATGTGATAACTTCACGGCAGCGTGGCCAAAAATATATAACAGCCGGTATTGAAACTTTTAAAAAACCATGTTAAAATAGCCGGCAGGGGAATGAGGTTCTCCCCAGGCACAGCCTAAACCGCTTTTACAGCTGATGACTTCTGTTGTTTATACGACAGGATCATCAGCTTTTTTATTTACTAAAATAACTAACAAACAGGAGGAAATCATGTTAACATCACTGGCTTTTATCTTCATCTTCGGCCTTGCCTTTGCCGCCATATGCGAAAGGATAAGGCTCCCCCGAATACTTGGAATGCTTGCAACGGGCATAATACTTGGGCCCTATGTGCTGGATCTTCTGGATGATTCCATACTTTCCGTATCATCGGATCTGAGACAGCTGGCCCTTATAATAATACTTTTAAAGGCAGGACTGTCCCTTAACCTGTCAGATCTTAAAAAAATAGGCCGTCCGGCCCTTATGATGTCCTTTGTACCCGCCTGCTTTGAGGTGGCCGGCTATACCCTTCTGGCACCAAAGCTCCTTGGCCTCTCCTATGCCGAGGCAGCTCTCATGGGTTCGGTCCTGGCCGCTGTATCACCGGCTGTCGTGGTGCCTAAGATGGTAAAACTCATGGACGAGGGCTATGGCACAGATAAGGGCATACCCCAGATGATACTGGCCGGTGCCTCCCTTGACGATGTGTTCGTGATCGTGCTTTTCACCACATTTACGGGACTGGTCCAGGGCGGGACCGTATCAGCCCTGAGCTTTGTGCAGATACCCGTATCCATAGTCATAGGCATTGCTGTTGGAGCGGTATTTGGCATAGTGCTTTCCGCATTTTTTGAATACTGCTACAAAAACGACAGATACATAAGGAACAGCACAAAGGTAGTCATCGTGCTCGGCCTTTCCTTCCTCCTTGTATCCATAGAAAACTGGCTCAAGGGCACCATACCCATGTCAGGACTTCTTGCCGTAATGGCCATGGCTCTTATGATAAAGATGAAATGTGTCCCCTCAGTATCCTCAAGGCTTTCCCAGAAATTCGCAAAGCTCTGGATAGCGGCGGAAGTGGTGCTTTTCGTACTGGTCGGTGCTGCCGTGGATATAAGCTATGCCTCATCAGCGGGAATAGGCGTGGTAATAATGATATTTGCCGCCCTGGCCTTCAGGGTCACAGGAGTATTTTTCTGTGTCCTTGGCACAAAGCTGGAAAAGAAAGAACGTCTTTTCTGTATGATAGCCTATCTGCCCAAGGCTACTGTACAGGCGGCCATCGGTTCCGTTCCCCTTTCCCTGGGTCTCCCCTGTGGAAAGCTCATACTTACCGTTGCCGTGGCAGCCATAATAATAACCGCTCCACTGGGAGCCTTCGGTATGGATATGACCTATAAAAAATTCCTGAAAAAAAGCGAAGAAAACTAAAAAATCCGGGATAACACAATGTTATCCCGGATTTTTTACTGTCAGCGGCAGGAATTCCAGACCCATCAGGCAGAACCCCTTAAATCTCCATAAAATCTGCCATTACACCATTCACCGCTCTTTGTTTCTGTTCATAAGGTTCTGGTTTTCTGGTATGTCCGGCCTATACCCAATGGTATCTTATGCCGTACACCGCAGCCCTATCACTGTTCAAAACTGATGCAGTCCAGCACCGCCTCTATCTCTTCGGTCTGCATATACCCTCCGTAAAGACATATATCGCTGTGTTCTGTGCTGCTGGTGGCCCACACACAGTCACCGTATGTCTGTATTATAAACTCAGCCCCGCTGGGATTCACATATTTATATACCTCATCATAGCTGTCTTTGGCTATATAGTTGTTTGTGACTCCATTCCTGGCTTTGGCAGAATTCATATATTCAATGGAGAAATATGAGGTTCCATCGCTGTCGGCATAGAGGGAGTCAAAGCATAACTCCTCATAATTTCCTCTTTTGTCCTCTACATAATATAAAACATTGGCGTCAGGCACATAATTATAAAGTTCATTGAGCTCTGCCAGGTCGATATGTGCCTCTCCCTTCATCAGGTCCTGAAGGAGCATAGGGTCTTTGGCGGTATATTCCTTCTTTACGTCCTTTTTGTCGGAATATACGTTTCTTTCCCTTAGATCTCCCTCGTTGTCTATGACCTCCATATCCGTCCAGTCATATTGGCCGGATACGGAACCGCCGATGGTGTCCATTGATGTCCAGCCGTCCGACTTGTATCTTCTGGACTCGGTCATTTCTTCCAGGGTATGGGGTGTGGGCGAACCTGGTCCCTCCACAGAAAATGACCTTGGACCGCTGTCATCCCTGCTGTTTTCTATGTTCATTATCTCCTCGATGCTGCCCATTATTGAGGGATTTTTAAATATGCCGCTTCCTGCCAGTACCGCAGTAGCTGAACAGAGCACAAGGACAGCGGCGGCAGTTATCCTGAATATCTTCCTGCCTGTTTTAGGTGCCTTCTTTCCATGTTCCATATAATATAAATTCCCGTTATTTTTTCTTATTTCTTCTTCCGCACATTTTTCGGCTATGCGTTTTACAGCCTCGTCACTCATCTTTATTTCTCTGAGGGTCCCGTTAAGTTTATTCATATCCATATCATAAATACTCCCTTCTGTATTTTTCCTCAAGGAGCCTGCGTCCCTTCTGGAGCCTCATTTTTACGGCTGAACCTGTTTTTCCTATGATCTTGGCTATATCCGCCACTCCGTAGCCTTCCACATAATGGAGTATGAGCACCATGCGGAATTTTTCGGGTATATCCATAAGGGCTTCCAGGATGCCGCAGCTTTCAGGGTCAGTGATGCCTCCCTGTATATCTGTTACGGCCGTAATGTCGGTGTGGCTGTGCCTTATGCTGGATCTTCTCATGTCCTTACACTCATTTGAAGCCACCCTTATGAGCCAGGCCTTTTCATGCTCAGGGGCTTCAAATTCCGGCGCCTTATATATGTATTTTAAAAACGTGTTCTGGACAGCGTCTTCAGCATCACTCTGATTTTTCAGCATCACAAAACATATCCGGAAGAGCATATCAGCGTAAAGCCTGACGGTCTCTTCGATCCTGCGGGATGGCATATTTTGTGTTTCATCCATCTTTATCAACTCCTTACACTGATAATACGAATAAAGAAGCATTTTGGTCAGTTTTTCATGGATATTTTATAAAACAGCCGGATTATTTTCAAACTCAACCTATGGTTTGGTGTAATTTACCGCAACATATAGTATAATCTTAAACACAAAGGAGGGGGAGTATGGACAATCAAAAGACCGGAGACCTTATAAACGCTGACAGCCATTCCTGCTCATATACTATTCCTTTGAGGACAGGGCCGGGAAAGTACACAGCGGCTATTTCTGGTACAACTGCCTGGACTGCACCGTAAACGCCGTGCTTGAGATGGATGCTTGAGATGGATGCTTGAGATGGATAACCAAGACAGATAATTGAAACAGATAGTTTGAGACGGATAAACGGCACATAAAAAGCGGAGGCATCAGCCTCCGCTTTTTTAATATCTTACCCTATTCATATTTGCTGGATTTATCCTTACGGTGACCGCCGATATTTCCTGTACCTCATAGGAGCCTATCCTCTTGTTTTTGAGGTCATTTAAAATGGCGTCCTTAGCTTCAAAGAAATATTTTATATCTTCTCCGTTGTAGCCGTATATATAGAAGTTTTCATAGTAGTTATCATCATAGTAGTCTGCTCTGTCCGCATAGTCATCGGAATACTCCATATAATCATAACTGCTGTCAACGCCCACCTGGGGGTCTATAAAAGCCGGGTCATAGGTTATGTCAAAGGCTATCTCATCAACAGCCACACTTTCGTCCTCAACAACTTCAAAGTTATTTATGTGCCACATTCCATTGAGATAGATGTCACCTGTTTCAGCAAGCGGTTTTGTTATCGTCCTCTGCTCTGTCTGGCCGCTGCCTATGATTTTTTCCCCAGCATACTCAAAGGATGAGAACTGGGCAAAGGCTATACCGCAGCCAAAGCCGCATATGAGCACTCCCGCAAGAAACATCAGGCCAAGAAATCTTCTGTTCATCTCTCATCATCCTCCTTTCCGCTGTCCTTAGCATTTTCTCCGCTGTTTTCACCGGCTGCTCCATTATTTTCGTCCGGGTCATCTATGAGGTACTCTTTTGCGATGCGTCTTTTGATATTGTCCAGTGAGACCTCTGTCTTTTCGTCATTTTCCGTATTTTCCACAGCTTCAGCGCCCTCGGCATTTACAGTGTTTTGGGTATTCACAGTGTTTTCAGCCTCTTTGGCTCCCATATCTTCACTTTCTTCACTGTCTTCCCCTGAGGTATCTTCCCTTTCAAAGTCCTCAGCTCTTTCGTCGGTCTCTTCCAGGCCCCTTATGATTTTTGCTTTTTCTCTTTTTTCTGTTTTTACGCTTGAGCCTTCATATCTGTTATTTTTATTTTTCCTGCGTCCAACGAATGTTGCCAGCAGGAGCCAGAGGGCTATGGCCGCCACCGATGCTCCTAAAAGTATTACAAAAATACCTGCGATGGGGTATCCGGAAAACATCATTATGACCGATATTCCCAGTCCGAATACGGAAAAGAGCATTGCTATGGTTATTGGTATGAGACACAGTATGGCTATCACCGATATACAGAGAGTTACAAATCCTTCTATCAACCTTCTACACCTGCCTTTTGTCTTTTTGACCTGTTTTCCGATGTCCGCACCGGATACGGTCTTGAGTTTCTTTTCTTTTTTGTCTTTTTTATTTCCTTTGGCAGAAAACAGGCCATGCTTCTTTTCAGCCTTTGTCTTATTCTCAGCTGCCTGGCCGCCTTCTGCTATGCCATCAGCGGAATTTTCGGCATTTTCAGTATTTTTCTCATTTTTCTTTTCTTTGATGATGACTATATGGGATGCGGCTTTTGAGATCATTACTTTTGCCCAGAGGTAAATTTTTATGATAAGTTCCTTGCATTTGACAAAAAGCTTTCTCAGGGGGCCTCCCACGGAAGACGTTATCTCCTCGGCCAGGGCTTCAGCCTTTTTGCCTATGCCGCTGTCCTTAAGTTCCTTGTCATATTCCGGATTGACATGGTAAGCCTCCAGTATCTCGGAAGCCAGCTCATCCATATCCCCGAAATCCTTTATGGCATCTTCTTCGCTGAGGCCGCTTTCCTTCCTCATGTCTATATGCTGGGAATATTCCCCAAGTATATCATTTATCTCATTTTTATCCAGCACCCGAATCCTTTTTTCAAGCTCATTTAAAAACTCAGTCTTATTCATATCCGTGCTCCTTTAAAAAACTATTTACGCCGTCCTGAAGTTTGATCCACTCGCTGCGCAGCTCCTCCATATATAAAACGCCTGACGCCGTCAGATGATAGTATTTCCTCGGCGGGCCTTCGGTAGATTCCCTGAGGTAAGTTTCAAAGTATCTTTCATTTGTCAGCCTTTTTAGGAGGGGATATATGGTGCCCTCGTTCACACTGACCACTTTGGAGACCTCGGCAACAAGTTCATAGCCGTACATATCATTTTTGCTTACGGCCAAAAGGACTATCAGTTCCAGTACTCCCTTTTTCAATTGTACGTTCATGGCCTATCTCCTTTCTGTAATATTATATTATATCCAGTACCTTGTAATGTCAAGTACCGTGAAATAATTAATAGTCTCCTTAATAAAATCGTAAGAAATCCAAAACCCGCCCGAATATACGCATAAATATACGCCGCAGGCATCCCCACGGCGTTTGTCCACTTTATATATTTTTAAAATTCGCCGGTATTTTCACCGTCTCTGTAGTAAAGGTTCATGTATAAGTTTCTTTTAAAATGAGATTCGTATTTTTACGAATACTTTGCTGTTTATATTATGCTTATATTCGCCTTTGTTCTTTACTAATCTAATTTTTTAGCAAATACGCAATTGGATTTCTTTTGATTTTTATATATTCCTGCAAGCAATATAAGAGCTATAAAATACACTATCGCTTCTATATTCGCAAAAATCATATGCCATTTTATAGAGTACGACAAAATTAAAATGCCCGTATATATATACAATATCTTTCTTACTATATTTTTATATTTAATTTTTTCTTCTATATATAGCAGCTTATTAGCATTTTCCACAGGGACCGCACTCCAGATAACCACTGCCGAAATAATATATCCGATTATCGAAGTTACTCCTATATTATTATAAAGAAAACTAATTAAATACAAAATAATTATAGTTGTAATCGATGACATTATATAACACCTAAACTGTGTTTTCGCATGATATCCTCCCGCATATATTCTGAGGGGGATAAAGAAAATGAGGAACAGTACACTTTCTAAAAACTTATTTAGGATAAACCCTATAAATAGCGTCGTTGCCACATTTAGCAGAAAAAACAACCCTTGATAAATACCAAAAATATAAATTTCTTTATCTTCTTCCTCTATATTCTTTAATGGCTTGATTTTTTTCCATAGTTTTTCATTTATTTTTTCCTGCACGCACTGTCCCTCCAAGAATTGTTGCTTATTACCATTGCATATAAAATTGTTTAGAAATAAAATTTGCCATCTTGGAATATATCCGTATATAACTCATCATCGTGATATACTGAATTAGGCGTTTCCTCCAATACTTTTTTCGCCGGATTTTTATAATTATCGGAAAACGCCTCTTCATCTATTCCTTGTTCTTCAAGTATAGATTCACCCGTCTCGGTAAAAAATTCATAAATATCAATACGATCCGTATACACTTTTGAAGAGACACAATATCCTAGAGTATATGAACCTCCGGAAGTGGCAGCTGCCGTAATTTTATCATACTTATCATACACAATATTGCCTGATATTCTATCCATCTGTCCACCCCTCATTACAGGGCCAACAACAATCTCATAGAATTCATAAGCTGATATTGCACCAGCAAATATTGGGCAGGCAAAGCTAAGCCCTCCCATAATAACAAATTTAACTAATTCTTCAGCTATTTCCTTTGTTCCTTCTCCTTCGCCTATTGTCTCCATACCTGAGCTACAATTTTCATAAGTAGTGATAGTATCTTTAAAGTTATATCCTGAATATTCATAATATATTGTTTCTTCGTCACCGCTTCTTGTTAAAGCCGGTTCTTCAGGCATAAAAACCGACACCTTTAAATTATCATTACCTAAATCCTTCTGCCTTTCAATAGTCCTTTTTACACGGTCTATATATGTTTTGGGATATCCATTTTCCTCAAGCATATCCATAAGCTCGTCAGTTTCGTCCGGCTCATAGCTCTCCTTCTTTACGGACTGGTATACGTCATTGTCCACGCCTTCTCCGTCAAGAACCTTTATTACATACTCCTCTCCGTCAATACGGTAAATATCATCATATTCCGTTGGTTCTGCCTCAATAAGTTCTCCGCTTTTCACTTCATTGAGACTGTGACCGTAGGCTCCATGTCCCAACGGTTCAAGCTCGATTCCGTCTTTAGTCGTATTGACATTTTCCGCGTAAGCCGCCTGTGGTACGGCGCATAACGTCAGTATGGATAAAAAAATCATAAACTTTCGCATATATCTAACCTCCCTTAACTTTTTAGTTTCATAGTTTTTGATCTAAGGTCAAAATAAGTGTTAACTAATCTTTACTTTCGTTTCAGTTTCTCACTTCCCTTTGGCATGGACGGCTGATAATATTGAAACATACACGTTGTATTAGCCGCAACTGTAGTGAATGCCAATGCCAGCACTGATACGATTTTCCAAATGCTTAAATCAATCCTTTTTCCCATAATATTTCCTCCTGCTGCTTTGCATAAGTGAGTAACGATTTCTCTTACATTATAAAGCAATTTTTTATCCATTTTTTAAATTGGCAAATTTGACTACTTGGCTACTGTTTTAGCCATGTAAAAAAATTTGAGTCTTATGCTGAAGGCTTTTTAATTACTAAAACCGCCGCAGATAATATCTCCACAGCGGTAGCTGATTTCATTTTTTAATTTCTTCGCCGGCCTAATATGCGCTGTAATAAAGATTCATATATTCGCCCCTGCCGCCATAAATACCTCTGACCCTAATGTTGGCCTCTCTCACGGGATATTCATTTTTAGTAAAGTCAAATATATATGCCTGACTGTATCCCTTGTCCAGTTCTCTCGGCATTGACCAGGCAAACAGCGTATCATCTACCATTCCGTTCTCCTCGTCCACTTCAAAATATGCCTCCATGTCGACAAGCAGATCATCAAATCGGAACGTCATACTTTTCTTCATTATGCACCCCAGCCCGCCGTTTTCTATTTTGTCCATTTTCAAGATGACGTCTTCGTTATACCTGGCTTCTTCCATCCTCTCCTCCACAGAATATATCTTATCCAGCAGTTCCTCATAGCTAACCTGGCAAACCTCTATATTTGTTATGGGTAAACTATTGTTCTTTTCTACAAATTGTCTGCCAGCCAGGCCCTTAACAGCACTTACTATGGCAACTATGACTACGGCAGTTAAAATCAGCCTGTGGAGTTTTCTCATAATGCACCTCTAAAATATTATTAAAAGGTTTATGTTGTTTTGATCACTTTAATTTGTCAGTATTTATCTATACTTAATAGTTATGTCTGTCTTTGTTCATATTTATTATATCTCAAAAAATCCTGCTGTTTTTAACTTGCCAAAATTGACCGTTTAAATTCCAATTTTAGCATGTATGATGGTTTTTCAGACATTAAAAAAAGCCCCTAAGGGCTTTGGATTATAATTACAAATACATAATAATGGATACTGTAAAAATATTATTATCGGTTTCTATGTCTATCTCGCCATTGTGCTCACTTACTATTCGCTTTATGTTGCTTAGTCCGATGCCATGTGTTCCTTTCTCATTTGTTTTTATTGATACAAATGTATCGCCATTTTTTATTATCTCACCGTTATAGGAATTTTCCGTAATAATATAAATTATTCCCTTATCATAGCGCATTTCCAGGCGGAAAATCTTTTCCTCCGTCCTTTCAAGTGCCTCTATGGCGTTATCCATCAGGTTACCGATAACAATGACCATATCGAATGTGTCAATGTCAATATCTTCTGGTATTTCCATCCGTATCTCAGGTTTCACGCCTCCTGATCTAACAGTCGCCAGCTTATTGTTTATCAGGCCATCCAGAATTTTATTGCCAGTATATACATCTTTTTCCGATGAATTATACTCTCTGTCAAGTTTTTCAAAATATTTCTTTGTTAATTCTGTTTTTTCATCGGTCTTTGTCATTTCTTCCAATGCTATCAAATGATTTTTGAAGTCATGCCTTGCTCTTCTCAGATTGTCTTCAGCGGCTTGTATTGTGTCAAGCTGCTGTTTATAGGCTTTGTTTTGCATACTCAATGCCCGATTTTGCATTTCCGCCTTACAACTCATTACCACCGCTTTGTATAAATAGAAAAAAGCGAAGTTAATAAGAAAAAGGCAGAATATGACCGCTGCTGTTATCCATTGTTCGTATCCTCCATAAATAATAAGAAAATCCATAAAAGATGATATGGCTGGAATGGCAATGAGAACCGCCGCTCTGCCTCTCCTATAAATATATTCTTCCCTCCCAAAAGCATTTTTAGAAATGATCACCACAATATAAAATAGAAAATTGCTCAATGTATATGTAATGACTGCCACAGCGTCTATTTGTCCAAGTACCAGTATAGCCGTCCCCGATACAACGGTCTCACATAGCATTCCTATCAAAAATATACAACATATACCGAACAATCTTTTATATACTGTGGCTCTGTATGGCAGTGTCAGCATGACAAACAGAGCTATGTTGGATATAAGAGTGATCTGCTGATTATCATAAAACAGATATATACAACTGTTTACTACATAATAAATAGCCAGCACTACCAAGTTAAACACTTTTGAGCATCTTAAGTTATCCCTTGAAAAGAAGCCTTCAAAAAATAAATTGATGCTGAAAACACGAAACAAATTCGCCATCAGATATATAAGTTTATCATATCCAAACTCCATACGGTATCCTCCATCATTGTCTCATTAAGTTTCCTCTTACGTTCTTCCTGTATGCCCGGCTAATTGGTAGTTCCTCCCCATTGCTCAAAATTATACTATCAAATTTGAATCTCGTTACAAACTGTTTATTTACAATAAAAGATTTATGTATTTGAATAAAGTCCGCCGATGGAAGTCTCAAATCCGACAGCTTGCCGTAAAAGTAATCTTCGCTGTTCATTTTATGTATTATGATTTTTTTAGCGTCGCTGCTAAAATACATTATATCTTTGTATGGTACTTTGTTCTCGGATTTCGAGATTTTATAGCTGAATATTCCCGTCTGCCGTCCCTGTAACTCCAGCGTTTTTTTTAAAACCCCGGCTACCTCGTCCGGCTTAAGCGGTTTGACCAAAAAGGTTATAGGTCTCACTTGAAACAATTCCATAGCATATGATGTTTTGGCTGAAACAAATGCTATCTGCGTAAAATCGTCATACATTTTTTCACGGATGTAACGGCCGACCGCCACTCCATTCACCGCTTCAAGCTCTATATCCAGATATATCAAATCATATCCTTCTTCGTATTCCAGTTCTTTTAGCAACTCCTCTCCCGTTTTAAAACTATCTATGACGCAGGCAATCTGCTCTGCTAAAAGAAAGTTCTCCAATATTTCTTCTATTTCCTTGCAAACCGCTTCATTGTCGTCGCAAATTGCAATTTTGAACATATCGCCTGCCCCCAATCGCACTGAATTTTATACCCTTATTTTAACATAATATTTTATTAAAATCTTCTATTATATCTATATTTTTTAAATTAAAAAATCATTTAGGCACACAAAAAAGGCGGATCTCTCCGCCTTTTAAATATTGATTTGATCTTTGTCCCTTGGTTTCTCCTCCGTCCCAGCCCGTTTTGGGCTGGAACAATGGAAATATTAATTTAAGAACACAAAATGAAATTTCGTTTATTTCTTATACAGCCTTACTTCCTCGGATAATTGATAGCAGCCTGAGCCGCAGCAAGTCTTGCTATGGGCACACGGAAAGGTGAGCATGATACATAGTCAAGGCCGATCATATGGCAGAACTCAACGGATGAAGGATCTCCGCCGTGCTCTCCGCATATACCAAGGTGAAGGTCAGGACGTACCTTTCTTCCCTTTTCAACGGCTATCTTCATAAGCTGGCCAACGCCCTCACGGTCGATCTTAGCTGTGGGGTCTCCCTCATAGATAAGTTTGTCGATGTAGTCGGAAAGGATCTTTCCGGCGTCATCCCTTGAAAGACCGTATGTCATCTGAGTAAGGTCATTTGTTCCGAATGAGAAGAATTCAGCTGTTTCAGCGATCTTATCAGCTGTAAGGCATGCTCTGGGGATCTCGATCATAGTACCAACGAGATATTTAAGTTCAGCGCCTTTTTCAGCGATAACAGTCTTAGCTGTCTCATCAACGATCTCCCTTACGAAGTTGAATTCCTTTGCTTCTCCTACGAGAGGGATCATGATCTCAGGAACGATATGTATGTTAAGTTCATTATTTACTTCAATGGCTGCCTCGATGATGGCTCTGGCCTGCATCTTAGCTATTTCAGGATATGAAACCGCAAGACGGCATCCTCTGTGGCCCATCATGGGATTGAGTTCATGAAGTCCCTTAGCCTTTATCTTAAGCTCCTCAACTGTCTTGTTCATTGCCTTAGCAAGTACAGCGAATTCGTCATCCGTTGTGGGAAGGAACTCATGAAGAGGGGGATCAAGAAGTCTTATGGTAACGGGTCTTTCCTGCATTGCTCTGTAAATGCCGATGAAGTCCTGTTTCTGATAGGGCATGATTCCAGCGAGTGCTTCTTCCCTTTCCTCAACGCTGTCGGAAAGGATCATCTTTCTGAATTTAAGTATCCTGTTTTCCTCGAAGAACATATGCTCTGTACGTGTAAGTCCGATACCCTCTGCGCCATATCCGATGGCTGTTTCAGCATCGTGGGGAGTATCAGCGTTAGTTCTTACCTTAAGGTCTCTCCTTGCATCAGCCCAAGCCATGAATCTTGCGAAGTTTCCTGATATTTCGGGCTCAACTGTGGGGATATCCTCTCCATAGATATTACCTGTGGAACCATCTATGCTTATGTAGTCTCCTTCTTTGAATGTAACTCCGCCAAGGGTAAATTCCTTAGCTGCCTCATTCATCTTGATGGCTTCGCATCCGGATACACAGCAGCGTCCCATACCTCTGGCAACAACGGCTGCGTGGCTAGTCATACCGCCGCGGACTGTAAGTATACCTTCAGCAACTGCCATACCTTCGATATCCTCGGGAGATGTCTCAAGTCTTACGAGAACGACTCTCTCGCCGGCATCTGCTGCTGCCTTAGCTTCCTCAGCTGTGAAGTATACCTTTCCTGCGCCTGCACCGGGTGAAGCAGGAAGGCCTTTTCCAAGGGCTTTAGCTGCCTTAAGGGCATTCTGGTCGAATGTGGGATGAAGGAGCTGGTCAAGCTGTTTAGGCTCAACTCTCATAAGTGCCTCATCAGTTGTAAGGAGGCCTTCGTCTACCATATCCACTGCTATCTTAAGGGCTGCATTAGCGGTCCTCTTACCATTTCTTGTCTGGAGGAAGTAGAGTTTGCCTTTTTCGATGGTGAACTCCATATCCTGCATATCTTTATAATGCTGTTCAAGTTTATTGGCAATATCCATAAACTGAACGTAAACTTCGGGCATATCCTGCTCAAGGGTAGCGATGGGCTTAGGTGTACGTACACCGGCAACAACGTCTTCGCCCTGGGCATTGATAAGGTATTCGCCAAAGATCATCTTTTCTCCAGTGGCAGCGTTTCTTGTGAAGGCAACGCCTGTACCGGAAGTATCTCCCATATTTCCGAATACCATCATCTGTACGTTAACGGCAGTACCCCAGCTGTAGGGGATGTCGTTCATTCTTCTGTATGTAAAAGCTCTGGGGTTATCCCATGAACGGAATACAGCTTTAACTGCTTCAAAAAGCTGTTCCTTGGGATTCTGGGGGAATTCTTTTCCCTGATCCTCAAGGTATATCTGTTTGAATATGTCAACTACTTCCTTAAGGTTTTCAGCGGAGAGGTCGGTGTCATACTTAGCACCAACTTTTTCCTTATACTCATCGAGTTTTCTTTCAAACTTTGACTTGGAAACGCCGATAACTACGTCGGCAAACATCATAATGAATCTTCTGTATGAATCGTAGGCAAATCTGGGGTTAGCAGTTGCCTTAGCGAGACCTTCCACAGAAACATCATTAAGACCGAGGTTAAGGACAGTATCCATCATACCGGGCATGGAAGCTCTTGCTCCGGAACGGACAGAAACAAGGAGAGGGTTCTCATTATCTCCTAAAGTTTTACCTGCGATGGCCTCAAGTTTTTTGAGTGCTTCTTCAATCTGAGAGATCATTTCGTCAGAAAGAGTCTTGCCGCCCTCGTTATATTCCGTACAGGCTTCCGTAGTAACGGTAAAACCCTGAGGGATAGGCAGTCCCATGACTGTCATTTCAGCGAGGTTGGCACCTTTGCCGCCCAAAAGATTTCTCATTGACGCATTTCCTTCATTGAACATATAAACGTATTTCTTGCTCATAGACTATTCCTCCCGGCTTCATAAGCTGACATTTTTTCAACGCACGCATTGATTATAGCATTTGTATATTTCTTTACCCCAAAATCCACCATATGCTATCAATATTACTATAACACTTTTTCTTAAAAGTAACAAGGCCGTTAATGTGACAAAATTACTTTTTTTATCGACTGAACAAAAGTATTTTTTTTAGTACCTTTTTTTTAAAACTATTGTTATTCTCAGATATCAGTATATAATATTAATTGTAACTTATTACTGTATGACAAGAAGGGAGATTGTATATTATGGATGAATTATTAAAGTTTTTAGAGAAAAATCCTGTTTTCTATCTGGCAACAGATGATAACGGACAGCCCAGAGTAAGACCGTTTGGATTTCATATGATCTACAACGATAAATTCTATATGGTAACTGCCCTCCCTAAAAAGGTATGCAAACAGATGGAGAAAAATCCCAAAATCGAGTTCTGCTCAATGGCTCCTGACACACATTTCGTACGTGTAACCGGAGAAGTAGTATTCGACAACGACAACATGGAAGCCAAGAAAAAGGTATTTGAGGTAATGCCTGACCTTCTTAAGATGTATGGCTCAGCAGAAAACCCTGCCATGGCTGTATTCTATCTTAAGGATATGCATGCTACCATAGCATCTCTTACAGAACAGGAAAAGGTTTTATTCTAAACCGTTACATATCATAAAAAACGCCTAAAGAGTCTTCCTCTTTAGGCGTTTTATTTGCTCCAGGTTTAGGCTGAAATTTTATTCATATTTATATGCCATTCTTGTCAGACATTTCCAAAAATTCCACCCGTTTTCATTTTTATCCTTTTGTAATAAAGGGCTCCGATGGCGTCCGCCAGAAACCAGCCGATGGGCACTGAAGCCCATATACCGATGACGCCAATGGCGGGCACAGCCGAGAGAGTATAGGCCAAAAGCACCCTGGTGCCAAGGGATGCGATGGTGAGCACCACTGACATTCCCGGACGGCGGATAGCTCTGTAAAGCCCGTAAAAGAGGAAGAGCCAGCCAATGCCCACATAGCAGGCACCCTCTATCCTCAAATACTGTATGCCGACGGCCAGCACCTCCGTTTCCTGGGGCTGGACGAATATGAGCATAAGGGGTTTAGCGAAAATAAACACGATGGCGCTTATGGTTATGCTGAATACAGCGGCCAGTTTAAAGGCTGTTTCAATGCCTTTTTTTATCCTTTCCTTCTCCCTGGCCCCATAATTCTGGGCTATGAAAATGGAAAAGGCGTTTCCAAAATCCTGCACCGGCATATAGGCGAAGGAATCTATCTTCACCGCTGCGGCAAACGCTGCCATAACGACTATGCCAAAGCTGTTTATAAGCCCCTGCACCATAAGTATGCCGAAGTTCATGATGGACTGCTGGAGGCAGGTAAGGAATGAGAAATCGGAAAGTTCCCTTAAAAGGCCCTTTTCGTATATGCCCTCATCGGGTCTCAGGTCAGGATGTTTTATCAATGTATATATTGTTATGCCGATTCCCGAAACATACTGGGATATGACCGTTGCTTCAGCGGCTCCGGCCACACCACGCTTGAACACCAGTACGAACACCAGATCCAGCACTATGTTCATTATGGCTGATATTCCTAAGAACAAAAGGGGCACCAGTGAATTTCCCAGGGCTCTCAAAAGGGATGCAAAAAAATTGTACAGGAATGTGGCGCATATACCTGTAAATATTATCCATAGGTAATTCCTCATCATAGGGTATATCTCCTCCGGAACCTGCAGGAGCCCCATTATTGGGTCTATGAAAATAAATACCACGGCGCTCAGTACGATGGCACAGAGCGCTATCATAATGAATGATGTGGAAATGCTCTTTTTAAGTCTTTTGGTGTTTTTCCCTCCGTAATACATGGAAAATACCGTTCCGCTTCCCATGCACAGTCCTAAAAGTATGGAGGTCAGAAATGTCATAAGGGTATAGGATGAACCAACTGCTGCCAGGGCATCCCTGCCCACGAACTTGCCTACTATGAGCGTATCCACCACATTATAAAGCTGCTGCAGCAGGTCGCCGATTATCATGGGAACGGCAAATCTCAGCATGGTAGATGTTATCCTTCCCTTTGTCAGGTCTCTTTCCATGATGTTTCTCCCTTCATTTGGCCATAATACAAGAGCGGAGCCAAGGCTCCGCCCTTATGACATGGTCCATATTTTCCTTCAGATGTATCTTCCTGCTGTCCGTGTAATATGTCAGTTATTTTATATTTTCATTTTTTGTATGCCCTTTATCCGATAATCCGGATACTGTCATTTGGATACCATTAGGGTGATATCATTTGAACTCGATATAGTCTGTGAAGGGAAGTTTTGTCTCAACTTCCTGTCCGTCGCTTCCTGTGTATGTGGCTACGGCCTCAGCACCTGTAAATATGGCTTTGATGTCATCGTCCGTAAGACCTGCTCTGTAGATTATGTTCTCTGATACGAATTTTGAGAAATCCTCTGCGGGGTCGTTCTGGCTGTCTCCGCTTCCCTGGATATATGTTCCCACTGCCGCGTCAGTCATAAGGTTCCTGAGGGCGGGCATCTTTAAGCTCCTCTCAGTTCCAGGTGTCATGCCTGTCATATCCACAGTGATAGTCACCTTTGAGAAATTGTCGATGACGGGATCTTCCACACTGCCGGTATCGATGGCTGCAAACTCATCCTCTGTCAGGGGCTCAACCACTACGCTCAGAGCAACCGCTGCCTCTGATGCCTCTGATTCAGCCTCTGCACCTTCTGTTTCTGCCGCCTCTGATGCTTCAGCTGTGTTTTCAGCTGTTTCTCCCTTTGAAGCGCATCCTCCCATAAGTGATGCCGCCATTACCATTACTGCCGCTAAACTTAAAAACCTTTTCATTTCTTCTTGTCCTCCTAAAATTCTATTTTATTCAATATATCTTCGATCTGCTCGTAATTTTCGGCATGGTTTATTTTATCCCTGACGGATGCCGCCCCTTTGACACCCTTCACATACCATGCCATATGCGCCCTCATCTGTCTTACACCTATATACTCACCCTTATAGTCGATGAGCATCCTGGCGTGTCTGAGGGCAGTCTTTATCCTCTCCTCGGGAGAGGGCTTGTCCAGAAGCTCCCCGGTCTCAAGATAGTGTACGGTCCTCTTGAATATCCATGGATTTCCCTGGGCTCCCCTGGCTATCATAACAGCGTCGCAGCCCGTATAGTCTAACATCCTTTCGGCGTCCTCGGGCTCGAATATGTCGCCATTTCCTATTACCGGTATGGTCACAGCTTCCTTGACCTTCTTTATTATGTCCCAGTCAGCCTTTCCGCTGTAGTACTGTTCCCTGGTCCTGCCATGGACAGCTATGGCCGATGCCCCGTTTTCCTGGGCAATGAAAGCCATCTCCACGGCATTGATGTTCCTGTCATCAAAACCCTTCCTTATCTTTACGGTAACGGGTTTTTTCTGGCTGTCCACCATGGCCCTTATTATCCTTCCCGCCAGTTCCGGGGTCTTCATAAGTGCGCTGCCTTCGCCGTTTTTTACCACCTTAGGCACTGGACATCCCATGTTTATATCCACGGTGTCAGCGTTTATGCCCTCTATCTTCTTGGCCATGGCACCCATGATCTCCGGGTCAGAGCCAAATAACTGTATGGCCGCAGGCTTTTCTTCCAGCCCTATGTCCAGCAGTTCCTTTGTGTTCTCATTGTTATAATATATGCCCTTGGCGCTCACCATCTCAGAATATACCAGTCCGCAGTCCATCTCACTGCATAATGTCCTGAACGGCCTGTCGGTGACCCCTGCCATGGGTCCTAAAAACACATTGTTCTTTAATTCAAGGTTTCCTATCTTCACTTTTTCTCTGCCTTTGTCTTCTTATTTTTTTCATAAACTATGCGCAGCCCCTTGAGCGTGAGCAAAGGGTCTATCACATCAAAAAGCGGTCCATTGCTTTCCATGATCTTTGCCAGGCCTCCTGTGGCTATGACCTTCAGCTCCGGAAGGTCCAGTTCCTTTTTGACCTGCTCGATTATATATTTCGTCTCTCCTATATGGCCGTAAACTATTCCGGCCTGGAGGCTCCCTATGGTGTTTTTGACCAGTATGGACTTGGGTTTCCTTATTTCCACATTGGGCAGCTGTGCCGTGCTCTCGGTCAGGGCGTCGGCACATACCTGTATACCTGGAGCTGTTATTCCCGTCACGAATATGCCCTTTTCATTTATGACATCATAGGTGGTGGCTGTGCTGTAGTCGATGACCATGGCCGGTCCGCCGTATATCTCATAGGCCGCCACCAGCTTTACTATCCTGTCGGCTCCCATTTCCTTGGGATTTTCCATGAGCAGGTTGACGCCGGTCTTCATTCCAGCACCCACTATCATGGGCTGTATGTGGAAGTACTTTATGAGCCCATGGGTGAGGGAGTACATAATGTTGGGCACCACAGAAGATATGATTATGGCCTCTATCTCCGCCGCGTCCACCTCGGAATAATCAAAAAGCGAATGGATGAATATGCCTATCTCATCGGCTGTCTGATTATTGGACGTGGTCATCCTCCAGCTTGCCACGAGCTTCTTTCCCTTGTAAACTCCAAGCACGATATTCGTATTGCCCACATCTATTACCAAAAGCATATTCCCCACTCCTTTTTATCGATCATCACTTTGAGACGCCGCCTGGACGTTCCCGCCTTAAGGCCTTACACCTTACTGCCAGCCGCCCTGCCGCCTCATATTCCCGCAGCTTCACAGCCTTACTGCCTCAGTCTTTATTTTCGGACTTTTTCAAAAGCTCCTCGCGGATCTTTTTTCCTTCCTCCGTCATATTTATAACATACCATAGTTTCAGTGACTTAATCAATTCTTTCTTCTCGGATTTAAGGCTCTTTATCTCCAGTTCGGCTCCGATGTCGTCAAAATCAAAGTCTCCCTCATTTTTGATTATCTCAAAGAGCACATCTCCCGTCTCCTCGAAATATATGAGGAAGGTACAGCCAAGCCTCTCAGCCATGACTATACATATATTTTTCAACTCATCCTTTACCGACTGGGGAAGGGCATCAAATTCCCTTTCAAAGAAATATTTCTGTTTTTCCCTGGACGCTCCCGCCAGAACTTTTTTCTCCATCAGATCACCTCGCGCAAAAAGAGGGGAAAAATTCCCCTCTTTCATCAGTCTCCAAGAGTGGCTACCATAACAGCCTTTATGGTATGCATACGGTTTTCAGCCTCATCAAATACCACTGACATGGGTCCTTCGATTATATCGTTGGTCACCTCATAATCCCTTACTGCGGGCAGACAGTGCATAAATATAGTGCTGTCCTTTCCTGTGGCCTTAAAGAGCTCAGCATTTACCTGGTAGGGCTTAAGAAGAGCTACCCTCTCAGCTGACTTAGCTTCTTCGCCCATGGATACCCATACGTCTGTATAAATTATATCTGCGTCCTTTACGGCAGCCTTGGGATCGTCTGTGATCTCTATGGTCGCTCCGCTCTCCTCAGCGAATCCTCTGCATTCCTCAACGAGCTTTTCATCGGGCCAGAGTGACTTGGGAGCTGCGATGACGAAATGTACGCCCATCTTGCTGCATCCGATCATAAGGGCATTGGCCATGTTGTTTCTTCCGTCGCCTATGAATACGAATTTAACGCCTTCGATCTTTCCGAATTTTTCCTTGATGGTCATAAAATCAGCCAGTACCTGTGTGGGATGGTCCTCATCCGTAAGGCCGTTCCATACGGGCACTCCGCTGTATTTAGCCAGTTTCTCAACGACTTCCTGTGAGAAGCCCCTGAACTCGATACCGTCAAACATCCTTCCAAGCACCCTTGCAGTATCCTCTACGGTCTCCTTATGTCCCAGCTGTATATCGTTTTTGCCCAGATATTCGGGATGGGCACCCTCATCGATACATCCT
>JABLTR010005886.1_pt1 | contig 25915 bp, 27 predicted proteins | sample 7160071 | NCBI WGS metagenome assembly JABLTR01 (sample SAMN14651230, study PRJNA627086) | human gut metagenome | isolation source: feces | host: Homo sapiens | reverse complement strand
CGGATGCTGGGTGCGGCGCTGGCCGGGGCGCTGCCGCGGCGGGTGGCGGGGGAGGCCGACTGTGTGATCCCGGTCCCGGCGACGGGCATCTGCTATGCCGAGGGCCTGGCCAGGGGATTGGGAAAACCGCTGGTGCATGGGCTGGAAAAGCTGCACCGGCCGAACAACCGGACACTCTGCTTCGCGGATGTGGAGCGGCGGACGGGCATGATCCGCGACCACATGCGGCTGACCGGGGAGGATCTGCGCGGGAAGCAGGTGGTCGTGGTGGACGAGGCGATCTTCACGGGCACGACGCTGCGCATCGTCTGTCAGATGCTGCGCGAGGCGGGCGCGGTGAAGGTCCATATCGCGATCCCGACGCCGGTGAGCAACTGCCGCTGCGGACAGTATGTGCTCCCTGCGATGCCGCCGCTGGCGGACACGATGTCGCAGGCGAAGATGCTGGACTATTTCGGGGCGGACAGCCTGACCTATCTGCCGGGAACAGCGTTTTTAGAGGCGGCGAAGCCGTTCGGCGCGGTCTGCGCCGACTGTTTCGAGACCTGAGACAGGCGGAAGCGCCGTTTTGGGACGAGCAGGTCTTTGCAGTGTTCTTGTTGAGAATGACGAAGGCGCGAAAACCCTTGAGATCTATATGTTTTTGAAAAATTTTTTCAAGAAATGCGGCTTTTTGTGTTGACCTTCTTTGTCATTTCTGCTATAATTCATATTCGCGTGGGTACGCCCATGACGATTTTGGAGGTGCAGCCCCGTGCCGGATGCGTTGGAGACCCTGAAAACCGCAAAAAAGGTCGTTGGCTGCAAGCAGGTCCGCCGGGCCATCCAAGAAGGACGCATAGTGACGCTCTTTCTGGCCGACGACGCTGACCCGATGCTGACCGCGCCGCTCGCCCTGGAGGCGACGATGCAGGGCGTCGAGATCGTCCGAGCGGCCACGATGACCGCCCTTGGCAGGCACTGCGGCATCTCCGTCTCCGCCGCCTGCGCCGCCATCGTGCGATAAATGGTTCATGCCCCGAATAGGATGTTCCGTTCGGGTTATGATAAATGCTGAAAAGCTATATTTTGAGGAAGGAGGAACATTATGCCTACTTTTAACCAGCTGGTGAGAAAGGGAAGAGAGCAGTCGACCTACAAGTCCACCGCGCCCGCTCTGCAGAAGGGTATCAACACCCTGAAGAACCGCGCGACCGACCTGTCGTCTCCGCAGAAGAGAGGTGTCTGCACCGCAGTCCGTACCACCACCCCGAAGAAGCCAAACTCCGCGCTCCGTAAGATCGCCCGTGTGCGTCTGACGAACGGCTACGAAGTTTCCGCTTACATTCCCGGTGTCGGTCACAACCTGCAGGAGCACTCCGTCGTTCTGATCCGCGGCGGCCGTGTCAAGGACCTGCCTGGCGTCCGTTACCACATCATCCGTGGTACGCTCGATACCCAGGGCGTGCAGGGCCGTATGCAGGCTCGCTCCAAGTACGGCGCGAAGAAGCCCAAGGCCGGCAAGAAGAAGTAATTCTTCACCCCATTTTTAAGCGAAATCATGCCTTTTGCAAGGCAAAGCCTTGCTGAGAGTTTTTTATATATACGTAAGAACCTCTTGGCAGGCACCACACGGAAGGGAAGTCCCTTTCGAGTACCTATGACATCATTTTATGAAGGAGGGAAGCACAGTGCCCAGAAGAGGTAATGTTCCCAAGAGAGACATTCTTCCGGATCCGATCTATGGTTCCGTTCTGGTGACCAAGCTCGTGAACAGCATCATGCTCGACGGCAAGAAGGGCGTCGCCCAGAAGGTCGTCTACGGTGCGTTCCAGATCGTGGAAGAGAAGACCGGCAAGTCCGGGCTGGAGGCTTTCCAGCAGGCCATGGAAAATATCATGCCCGCTGTCGAAGTCAAGACCCGTCGTGTCGGCGGTGCGAACTATCAGGTTCCGATCGAGGTTCGCCCGGAAAGACGTCAGACCCTCGGTCTGCGTTGGCTGACTAACTATAGTCGTGCAAGAAGTGAGAAGACCATGAGAGAGCGCCTCGCCGGCGAGATCATGGATGCCTGCAACAACACCGGTGCCTCCGTGAAGAAGCGCGAGGATACCCACAAGATGGCCGAGGCCAACAAGGCATTCTCTCACTTCCGTTGGTAATCAGCAAAGGAGAACAGCATGCCAAGACAATACTCACTTGAGAATACGAGAAACATTGGCATCATGGCGCATATCGATGCAGGCAAGACCACGACGACCGAGCGGATCTTGTTCTACACCGGTGTCAACTACAGACTCGGCGAGACCCATGAGGGTACGGCGACGATGGACTGGATGGAGCAGGAGCAGGAGCGCGGCATCACGATCACCTCGGCTGCCACGACCTGCCACTGGAAGGGCGTGCGGATCAACATCATCGACACCCCGGGCCATGTGGACTTCACCGTCGAGGTCGAGCGTTCGCTCCGCGTGCTGGACGGCAGTGTGACGGTCCTCTGCGCGAAGGGCGGCGTCGAGCCGCAGACCGAGACTGTCTGGAGACAGGCTGACAAATATCATGTCCCGCGTCTTGTGTATGTCAACAAGATGGACATGATGGGTGCCGATTTCTTCAATGTCCTGAAGATGATGGACGAACGGCTCAAGTGTGTCGCAGTCCCCATCCAACTGCCCATCGGCAAGGAAGAAAACTTCCGCGGCGTCATCGACCTCATCAAGATGCGTGCCTTCGTGTTCTATGACGAACTCGGCAAGGACATGCGCGAAGAGGACATCCCCGCCGACATGGAAGAACTGGCCAACCAGTATCGCGATCACATGCTCGAGTCCATCTCGGACGAGGACGAAGAGATCATGATGCGTTATCTCGAAGGGGAGGACATCCCCGAAAAGATGATCAAGGCGGCCATCCGCAAGGCCACGATCTCCAACAAGATCATCCCGGTCACCTGCGGATCTTCCTACAAGAACAAGGGCGTGCAGGAGCTGCTTGACGCGATTGTCGAGTATATGCCGTCACCTCTGGACAAGCCCGCCATCAAGGGTACCAACCCGAAGACGGACGAGGAAGAAGACCGTGCGTCGGACGACAATGCGCCGTTTGCCGCGCTGGCCTTCAAGATCATGACCGACCCTTATGTCGGCAAGCTGGCGTTCTTCCGGGTGTACTCCGGTACGCTCGACTCCGGCAAGACCGTTCTGAACGCAAATAAGAATCAGCGCGAGCGCATGGGCCGCATCCTTCTGATGCACGCCAACCACAGAGAAGATCTCCAGACCGTCTATTCCGGCGACATTGCGGCTGCGGTGGGCCTGAAGAACACGACGACCGGTGATACGCTCTGCGATGAGAAGCACCCCATCGTGCTCGAGTCCATGGAATTCCCCGAGCCGGTCATCCGCGTGGCCATCGAGCCGAAGACGAAGGCCGGACAGGAGAAGATGGGCATCGCGCTGGCGAAGCTCGCCGAAGAGGATCCGACATTCAAAACCTACACCGATGAAGAGACCGGCCAGACGATCATCGCCGGCATGGGTGAGCTTCATCTGGAGATCATCGTAGACCGGCTGCTCCGCGAGTTCAAGGTGGAAGCCAACGTCGGTGCGCCGCAGGTCGCCTATAAAGAGACCATCAAAAAGAAGGTCAATCAGGAGACCAAGTACGCCCGGCAGTCCGGCGGCAAGGGCCAGTATGGCCATGTCAAGATCACCGTCGAGCCGAACGAGAGCGGCAAGGGCTTCGAGTTCATCAACGCCACCGTCGGCGGTTCGATCCCGAAGGAATTCATTCCCGCGGTCGAACAGGGCATCCGCGGCGCGATGGAGTCCGGCGTGCTCGCCGGGTTCCCCGTGGTCGATGTGAAGGTCACGCTGTACGACGGCTCCTACCACGAGGTCGACTCGTCCGAGCTGGCCTTCAAGATCGCCGGCTCGATGGCTTTCAAGGAAGCCTGTCAGAAGGCGGATCCCGTGGTGCTCGAGCCGATCATGAAGGTCTGCATCATCGTTCCCGACGAGTATATGGGAGACGTCATCGGCGATGTCACCTCCCGCCGCGGCACCATCTCCGGCCTCACCCAACGCAGCGGCGCGCAGCAGATCGACTGCTTCGTTCCGCTCTCCGAGATGTTCGGCTACGCGACAAACCTCCGCTCGAGAACGCAGGGCCGCGGTCAGTTCACCATGGAGCCGAGCCATTACATCGAGCTCAACAAGGCGCTGACCGAAGCTGTCGTCTCCAAACGGAAGGGTATGTAATTTTTCTCTTGTCAAATCACGTTTTTTCGTGTATGATGGAGAAGATGCGAAAACAAACGTAAGTGTAAGTTATTATTTTCTAAGGAGGATAATCCAACATGGCAAAACAGCATTTTATTAAGGATAAGCCCCATGTCAACATTGGTACCATCGGCCACATCGACCATGGCAAGACCACGCTGACCGCTGCGATCACCAAGTACCTCGCCTTCTTCGGCGACGCTGAGTACACCGACTATTCTTCCATCGACAAGGCTCCGGAAGAAAGAGAACGTGGTATCACCATCAACACCGCGCACGTCGAGTATCAGACCAACGACCGTATTGGCCATGACTACAAGACTGGCGAAGACAATGTGCAGATCAAGGGTCGTCACTACGCCCACGTCGACTGCCCGGGCCACGCGGACTATATCAAGAACATGATCACCGGCGCTGCGCAGATGGACGGCGGCATCCTCGTCATCGCTGCTTCCGACGGCCCCATGGCTCAGACCAAGGAGCACCTTCTGCTTGCCCGTCAGGTTAACGTTCCTTCGATCCTTGTCTTCCTGAACAAGTGCGATCAGGTCGACGACGAAGAGCTGCTCGAGCTCGTCGAGATGGAAGTCCGCGAGACCCTGTCCTTCTACGGCTTCCCGGGCGACGACACCCCCATCATCCGCGGCTCCGCTCTGAACGCTCTGGCTTCCGAGTCCACCGACCCGAAGGCTCCCGAGTATGCTTGCATCGAAGAGCTCATGCAGGCTGTTGACACCTGGATCCCGACCCCGGACCGCAAGGCTGACATGCCCTTCCTGATGCCGGTCGAGGACGTCTTCACCATCTCCGGCCGCGGCACCGTCGCTACCGGTCGTGTCGAGCGCGGCGTCATCAAGAAGAACGAGCCGGTCGAGATCGTCGGCCTCCGTGAGGACAAGCTGAACACCGTCGTCACCGACATCGAAATGTTCCACAAGCTGATGGATTACGCCGAAGCCGGCGACAACATCGGCGCTCTGCTCCGCGGCATCGACAAGAAGAGCATCGAAAGAGGCCAGGTTCTTGCCAAGCCCGGTTCGATCCATCCGCACACCAAGTTCGTTGGCCAGGTCTACGTCCTGTCCAAGGAAGAAGGCGGCCGTCATACCCCGTTCTTCAACAACTATCGTCCGCAGTTCTACTTCAGAACCACTGACGTTACCGGCATCATCTCCCTGCCCGAAGGCGTTGAGATGTGCATGCCTGGCGATAACATCGACATGAACGTCGAGCTGATCACCCCGATCGCCATCGAGAATGGCCTCCGCTTCGCAATCCGTGAAGGCGGTCGTACCGTTGGTTCCGGCGTTGTCATCGCCATCAACGAGGATTAATTTCAAAATTGGTTCAAGCCCCGCGGTGCCCGGTTTTCCGGGCGCCGCTTTTTTGTCCTTTTCTCACATTTGTGTGGAAAACGGCGCAAAAATATAGTATGATACTTCTATCCGCATTTCCTGCGCCGGCATAGGATGAAGCAGGAGGCGAGGAGATGCTGTTGGATGTGATATTGTGTGCAGCGATCGCAATGCTGGTATTGGTGCTGGTCTGGTGCCTGATCGGGCGGATGCTGCTGCCAATGCGTGCGGGTGCGCATCTGGTATACTTCCTGAACGGGGAAGAGGCTGCACTCGAGCGGCAGGTGCGTGCGGTCAACTGGCTGCGCAATAGCGGACTGTTTGATGGAACGCTATTGCTGGTCACGACGGACGCGGACACCGCGGCCTGTGAATTGGCGGAAGTACTGGCGCTGCGGTTTGACTTTGTGGAATGCTGCACGTATCAAGATTTGAAAGATGGATTGCGGGAGAGTTAGATGGCGGAACGCGATGAGGAAATGATCCGGGGCACGGTGCAGAGCATCGTGTTTCAGAATGCGGAAAACGGATATACGGTCCTGCGGCTGCGCACCGAGGGCGGCGACCAGATCACGGTCACGGGGACGATCCCGATGACGCTGGTTGGCGAGCGGCTGGTCATCGCGGGAAAATGGGGACGGCACCCAAGCCATGGCCCGCAGTTTGAGGCGGAGTTTCTCGAGCGGCTGATGCCGGAGACGACACAGGAGATTTTCTCCTATCTCTCCTCACGCGCGGTGAAGGGCATCGGCGCGAAGACCGCGGCAAAGATCGTGGAGCGGTTTGGTGCGCAGAGCCTTGAGGTGCTGGAAAACGAGCCGTCGCGGCTGGCGGAGATCCCCGGCATCACGCGCTCCAAGGCCGCCGAGATGTCGTCGAGCTTCCGGCGGCAGAGCGGCGTGCGCCGCCTGATCGAGTTTCTGACCATACACCGCCTGCCGCCGGAGCTGGCCGTGCGGCTGTACCGCATTTACGGCCCGGATGCGCAGGATGCGCTCCGCGACGATCCGTATCTGCTGACGGACCCGTACTACGGCGCAGATTTTGCTGCGGTGGACGCCTTTGCGCTGGAGTTGGAGTTGGCCGCGGACGACGAGCGGCGCGTTGAGGCGGGCGTGCTGTTTGAGCTGTCGTTCAACCTCAACCATGGGCATACGTTTATCCCGGCGGAAAAGCTCTGCGCCGCGACGGCGGCGCTCCTCAGTCTGGAGCCGGAGATCATCCGTGCGGGCATGACGCGCCTTTCTGAGCAGGAACGGATGGTCGTGGATCAGGTCGCGGGCTTGGAGGCCTGCTATCTGCCGCAGTTTTACGAGGCGGAGGAATATGTCTGCTGCCGGATCTTACAGATGACCGGCGAACTGGAGCCGCCGAAGGATCTGGAACGTCTGGTCGATCAGGCGGAGCAGAGCCAGTCGCTGATCTATGCCGCGCAGCAGCGCGAGGCCATTCGGATGGCGGCGCAGCGGCAGCTGCTGATCGTGACGGGCGGGCCGGGCACCGGCAAGACGACGGTCATGTCCGGCATTCTGGCACTCTTTGATCTGATGAAGGTCAAGACGCTGCTGGCTGCGCCGACGGGGCGCGCGGCTAAGCGCCTCGCCGAGTGTACGGGGCGCGAGGCTTCGACGATCCATCGACTGCTCGAGAGCCAATTTGACGAGGAAACGGGCATGATGTCGTTCTTCCACGACGAGGACGAGCCGCTGCCGTGTGAGGCGCTGATCGTCGACGAGACGTCGATGGTCGATTTGCAGCTGATGACGGCGCTGCTCCGCGCGCTGAAGCCAAAGTGCCGGTTGATCCTGGTCGGAGACCCGGATCAGCTGCCCTCGGTTGGCGCGGGGAATCTGTTTGCCGACCTCATTCGGAGCGGCCGCGTGGAGACGGTGCGTTTGACCGAAATCTTCCGGCAGGCCAGCCAGAGCCTCATCGTCATGAACGCGCACGCGGTCAACCACGGCGAGCTGCCGGTACTGAACCGCACCGACCGTGATTTCTTCTTTTTGCGGCGGCGCGACCCGGAGACGGTCGTGCAGACGATTGCGCAGCTCTGTCAGACGCGGCTGCCGAAAAACATGGGCATCCCTGCGACAGAAATTCAGGTCCTCAGCCCGACGCGCAAGGGCGAGACCGGCACAAAAAATCTCAATCTCGCGCTGCAGGCGGTGCTGAATCCGCCCGCTGCCGGAAAAAAAGAGAAGCGATATGGAGATTTTTCCTTCCGCGAGGGCGATCGGGTAATGCAAATCCGAAACAATTATGATATACTATGGAAGAATCCGAACGGCCTCGGCGCCGGGACGGGCATTTTCAACGGCGACATCGGCGTGATCGTCCAGATCGACTATGAGACCGAGCTGGTCACGGTCGATTTTGACGACAAGTGGGCGGAATATGCGTTCGACCTGCTCGGCGAGCTGGAGCCGGCCTACGCGATGACCGTCCACAAGAGCCAGGGCAGCGAATACCGCGCGGTCATCCTCTCGGCGTTCGCCGGGTCGCCGTATCTGCTGACGCGGAGCGTTCTCTATACGGCCATTACGCGGGCGCGGGAGCTGCTCATTGTCGTGGGCGACGAGGAAGTGCTCGCGGCAATGGTGCGCAATGACCGCCGCCAGAAGCGATACAGTGGTCTGAAGCTCCGGTTGGAGGAGGGAACGGCATGAATCCGCTCACATGGCTGCTCGATCTCATTTATCCGCCAAAGTGCGTCGTCTGCCATAAGCTGCTGGAGTCCAGCCGGGAGCCGGTCTGCCAGCACTGCATGGACAACCTGCCGGAGCATGACGGCGCGGACCCGCATGTGCGCTTTGCCGACCGGTGCGTCGCGACCTGCTTCTATGAGGAGCCGCTGCGCGCGTCGATCCACCGGTTCAAATTCGGCGGCTGCCGACAGTATGCCGCGGTCTACGGGAAGTGGATGGCGGTCACGATCGGGGACAAGCTGGCCGGGAAATTTGACCTCATCACATGGGCGCCGGTCAGCCGTGAACGGCGCAAAACGCGCGGATATGATCAGGCGGAGCTGCTCTGCAAGGCAGTTTCGCGTGCGCTGGACGTGCCGATGGCGCGGACGCTGGTCAAAGGAACGGACAATCCTGCACAATCGACGCTGACGGACGCCGCGATGCGCGCGGCCAATGTCCGCGGCGTTTATCAGCCGTATGCCCCGGAGGCCTTTCAGGGCAAGCGGCTGCTGCTCATCGACGATATTGTCACCACCGGCTCGACGCTCTCGGAGTGCTGCCGCGTGCTGCTCACTGCGGGGGCGCAGAGCGTTGTCTGCGCGGCCCTCGCAACACCGAGAAAGAACCCGGAACAGAAAGGGGAACCATCATGAAACTGACGCGAGACATCGGCATCGACCTCGGCACGGCGAACGTGCTGGTCTATGAGGAGGGGCGGGGTATTGTCCTGCGCGAGCCCTCGGTCGTCGCTGTGGATAAGAACACCGGAAAGGTTTTGCAGGTTGGCGCGGCGGCGCGGAATATGCTGGGCCGCACGCCGGGCAACGTCGTGGCCGTCCGGCCGTTGCGCGACGGCGTCATCTCCGACTACGAGATGACCGAAAAAATGCTGGAGCAATTTCTGAAGAAGATCAGCAAATTTTCGCTCATCAAGCCGCGCGTCATCGTTTCGGTGCCGAGCGGCGTGACCGAGGTAGAGGAGCGCGCCGTCATTCAGGCGACGATGGAGGCCGGGGCCCGGCGCGTATATCTGATCGAAGAGCCATTCGCTGCGGCGCTCGGGGCCAAGCTGGACATTGCAGGGCCGTCGGGCCACATGGTCGTCGACATCGGCGGCGGCACGACCGACATCGCCGTGCTCAGCATGAACGGCATCGCCGTGTCCTCGTCCATCAAGATCGCGGGTGACACGTTTGACGATGCGGTCATCCAGTTTGTGCGCAAGCGGTTTGGCCTCGTCATCGGGCAGAACACCGCCGAGGAGGTCAAGATCGCGATCGGCTGCGTCTATCCGCGCGCGGAGGAGTCCGTCATGACCGTGAAGGGCCGCGACCTGAAGACCGGTCTGCCGCGCGAAGAGAGCGTCACGTCGACGGAGCTGCTCGAGGCGTTCAAGCGCCCGGCGCGGCAGATTGTGGACGAGGTGCTCTCGGTACTGGAGCACACGTCGCCGGAGCTGGTGGCCGATCTTTCGCAGAACGGGATCGTGCTGACGGGCGGCGGCAGCCTGCTCTACGGCTTCGACCAGTTGATCGCGGAGCGGACGGAGATCCCGTGCGCCATCGCGGACGACACGGACTCCTGCGTGGCCAACGGCACGGGCCGGGCCCTGGCCTGGATCGGCGCGATGCAGGAGGGCACGATCAATATTGCCCGCCGCAAACTGATGAAAGAGAACTGAACTCGGCGGATCTTTTGACGGTTATATCTCCGCTGCGTCTGTTTGCGTTTCTGAAAATATCGCATCGATGCTGCGCCCGGCGGGGTCTCGCCGGGCGCGTTTTTTGATTTTTTGGAAAAAAGTTTCGAAAATTCCGGTTTTGAGTTTACATAAGCGCAAGATTATTTTCAAAATTTCACTTCCAAATGGAGCGGAAAGACGAAAAATCGCAATGTGAAAGCAGGAAAATGGAGCGGTAGGAGCGTAAAACAGGAAAAATTCGCGATAATTGATGAAATTACGTGAAAAAGGTGGAAATTCCCGAAAAGTTGGTGTATAATACAGTCAGACAGAAAGTAGGGAATTGCTATGAAAAAACGCCGGACCAACGCTTCGGCTCCCAGACAAAAACGGCCGGAAAAGGCTGCGCGCGAACAGGCGTGGCAGCGGTTTCTGCGCCAGAATACGTGGCTGGTTCTGCTGCTGGTGCTGATCCTGGTGGCGGTCGTGCTGTTTATCTGCGTGATCACCGGTGCGCCGGATGAGCCGGTCAGCGACACCGCGCAGGCCGGCAGCCGCTACCGCGCGGCCTATATCTGTGCCGAAACGCCGACGGTCCCGTGCTACGACGCCGACTTCGCGGAGACCGGCGCGGTGGCGCGCGGCTCCGCCGTGACGTATCTCGCGGAAAAGAGCCTGAAAAAGAACGGAACGACGTATTATCTGACCTATTTTGACGACCTGCAGTACGGCTATGTCGACGCAGCGTGCTTCACCGACGATTCGAATGCAGTCGTCCTCGAGAAGACCATCTATGTCCGTACGCCGCAGAACCTCCGCCTTTCGGCGGATGGATTTGAGCTGGGCGGGCTGGTGGAGCAGGGGACAGAGCTTCAGGTGCTGGGCTTCGACTCCATCTCGAACGGTGTTGTCCACCTCTACCACGTCACCGACGGCGAGTCGACCGGCTACATCAGCGGCGAATATACCGCCGCGACGCCGGAGCTGGCCACGGAGATCTATGACCGCTTCGGCTCCTACTCCATTCATCTCGGGCGGCTCGATCGCTGGGGCGGCGGCGACGGCGGATCGCTCGACTATTACCCGCGCGAGAAGGCAAACTTTGAGGACAATGTTATGCCGGATCCCTGCTACGCGCTCTACCTGACGTGTGACCCGGATGTGCTCGGCAACATCGACGCCTACATCGAATATGCGAAATCGACGAATATCAATGCGTTCGTCGTCAACATTATCGACGGCACGTCGGTCGGCTATCCGTCGCCGGTCTATCAGGAATATTCACCGACGGCCTATCAGTACGCAAACAACACGATCGAGGAATACCGCGCGTGCATCCAGAAGATCAAGGACGCGGGCTTCTATGCCATCGGCCGCCTGACGGCCTTCAACGATTCGTTCTTCGTGAGCGACCATCCGGAATACGCAATCGCGGACAACAACGGCGATCCGCTCTATCTGCGGGCCACGGGAAGCTATTGGCCGAGCGCCTTCTGCCGCTATGTGTGGGAGTACAAGGTCGCGCTGGCGAAGGACGCCGTCGAGACGATGGGCTTTCAGGAGATCCAGTTTGACTACGTCCGCTTCCCGGACGGGACGTATGACTATGAAAAGGCCGGGACGATCGATTATCGCAACGAAAATAGCGAGACCAAGGCGCAGGCCATCCAGCGGTTTTTGATGTACGCGACGGATGAGCTGCATGATCTCGGCGTCTATGTCGGGGCGGATGTCTTCGGCGAATCCGTGGAGACGTATGTGACGGCCTACGGCCAGTATTGGGCGGCGATCAGCAATGTGGTCGACGTCATCAGCGGTATGCCGTATCCCGACCATTTCAGCCAGAACGGCACGTACAGCCCGTGGGAGCATCCATACGAGACGATCTACGACTGGTCGGTCAAGGCCGCGGCAAGGCAGGCCGAGACGCCGTCGCCCGCCATCGTCCGCACGTGGGTCCAGGCGTATGACGCCATCCGGCCGCCGTACAACACCTATGGCGCGGAAGAGGTCGGCGCAGAGATCCGTGCGCTGGAGGATGCGGGCCTGAGCGGCGGCTTTATGGCGTGGAACGCCATGTGCAGCCTGAGTAAGTTGGAAAATCTGAAACCGGCGTTCGATGCGCTGACAAAATAAATACGATATAGAACAGGCCCTCCCAGCCGGGATGGGCCTCGTTTTTGTATATCATGAATCGCCTCATCGGCCCAAAAAGCTCCCCCAGTCTGCGCGGAGCGCAGACAGCCCCCTCTTCGTAGAGGGGCTTCGGGCTGATGAGAGTATCGGCCCCTACGACCGCAGTGGTGGGGATAGGGAAACCCGCGCGGCAGTCCCTGCCGCGCGGGTTCCGCAATGAAGGGGAAAAGATGGGGATCGAAACGGTCAAAGGGTGATGTCGGCGCGGGTCTGGGATGCGTCGGTGCAGAGGCTGCGGCATTTCGCGGTGAAGGCCGCGGCCTGCTCCGGGCAGCGCCCGATGTAAGCCTCCGGCTTCATCTCCGCGCGGATCTCGGCCTCGGTCAGGCCGAAGGCCGGGTCAGCGGCCAGCTCCGCAATGAGGTCCCACGGCTCGCCGTTTTTCATCGCCTCGGTTGCGCGCATGGAGGCGCGGCGGATGATCTCGTGGACCTGCTGCCGGTCGCCGCCGCGCTCGACCGCGGCCATCAGCAGATTTTCCGTCGCGATGAATGGCAGATAGTCCGCGACGAACTTCGCGACGATCTTCTCGTTCACGCGGAGGCCCGCCGTCACGTTCTGCATCAGGCGGAGAATGCCGTCCACGGCAAGGAAGCCCTCGGGCAGGGAGATGCGGCGGTTGGCCGAATCGTCGAGCGTCCGCTCGAACCACTGCGTGGAGGCGGTCATCGGCGCATTCAGCGCGTCAGCCATCACGTAGCGGGACAGGGAGCAGATCCGCTCGCAGCGCATCGGGTTGCGTTTGTAGGCCATCGCGGAGGAGCCGACCTGCGTGCTCTCAAACGGCTCTTCGAGCTGGCGGTCGTGCTGCAGGAGGCGGATGTCGTTCGCAAAGCGGTAGCAGCTCTGTGCGATGGAGGACAGGACGTTCAGAATGCGGCTGTCCAGCTTGCGCGGATAGGTTTGGCCGCAGACATCATAGAGGCGGTCGAAGCCGAAGTCGGCGGCGATCATGCGGTTCATTTCGTCGATCTTTGCGGTGTCGCCGTGGAAAAGCTCCACAAAGCTGGCCTCAGTGCCGGTCGTGCCGCGGCAGCCGAGGAAACGGATGGCCGCGATCACGTCGTTCAGCTCTTCGAGGTCGAGCATCAGATCCTGCAGCCAGAGTGTTGCGCGCTTGCCGACGGTGACGAGCTGCGCGGGCTGATAGTGCGTGTAGCCGAGGCAGGGGAGGGCGGCATAGCGGTCGGCAAAGTCGGCCAGCTGCACCATGACCTGCTCCAGCTGGCCGCGCAGATAGACGAGGGCGTCGCGGTAAAGCACAAGGTCGGCATTGTCGGTGACATAGCAGCTCGTCGCGCCGAGGTGGATGATGCCCTTCGCGCCGGGCGCGGCTGCGCCGAAGGCGTAGATGTGCGCCATGACGTCGTGGCGCAGCTCCTTTTCCTTTGCCGCAACAAGGTCATAGTCGATGGGGGCAACGTGCGCAGCCAGCTCGTCGACCTGCTCCTGCGTCACGGGCAGGCCCAGCGTGTGCTGCGCCTTCGCCAGCGACACCCAGAGCCGCCGCCACGTCTCAAACCGCATGTCCGGGGAGAACAGATGGAGCATATCGTCCGAGGCGTAACGGGACGCCAGCGGGCTTTCGTATCGGTCTTTCATCGCGGAGCCTCAGCGTTGGATGTATTCGTCGCGCGCCGCGCCGACGGAGACATAGCTGATGTGGCAGCCAATGGCTTTTTCAATATATTCGACATAGTTGCGTGCCTCGACGGGAAGGTCTTCCCATTTGCGGACGCCGGAGATGTCGCAGCCCCAGCCGGGCATCGTCGTGAAGACGGGCTTTGCCTCGTCAACGACCGCGGTGAACGGGAAGTCGTCGGTCTTCTGGCCATGGATCTCATACTGTACGCAGACGGGGATCTCCTTCATGTAGGAGAGGACATCGAGCTTGGTCAGCGCGATCTCCGTTGCGCCCTGGATCTGCACGCCGTAGCGCGTGGCGACCAGATCGATCGGGCCGACGCGGCGCGGACGGCCGGTCGCGGCGCCATATTCGGCACCGGCCTGACGGAGGGCTTCCGCCTCTTCGCCGAACCACTCCGCCGTGAACGGGCCTTCGCCGACACAGGTGGAGTACGCTTTGACGATGCCGACGGTGCGGTCAACATGGCTGCCGGGGATGCCGGCGCCGATGCAGGCGTAGCCTGCATTCGAGGAGGACGAGGAGGTATAGGGGAAGATGCCGAAGTCGATGTCGCGCAGCGCGCCGAGCTGGGCCTCGAACATGATGTTCTTGCCGGACTTTTCGGCGTCATAGAGGAACTTGGTCGTGTTGCAGATATAGGGCGCGAGCTTCGAGCCGAACTCCTCGCACCAGGCCAGCATGTCGTCCAGCTTGTAGGCTTCAGCGCCGTAGACGTTCTGGATGGTCAGGTTTTTCCACTCGAGGATGCCGGCCAGACGCTTTTTGAGGTATTCCGGATAGAGCAGCTCGCCCATCATGATGGTCTTCTTCTGATACTTGTCGGAGTAGACCGGCGCGATGCCGCGCAGCGTGGAGCCGTATTTCTTGTCCTTCAGACGGGCCTCTTCCAGACCGTCCAGCGCGCGGTGGTAGGGGAAGACGATGGTCGCGCGCTCGGAAATCTTGAAGTTCTCCGGCGTGATCTCAATACCGGCGTCCATCAGGCTCTTCATTTCGCCCCAGAGATGCTCGAGGTCGATGACAACGCCGTTGCCCAGCACGTTGACAACGCCCTTCAGGAAGATACCGGAGGGGATCAGATGCAGCGCAAACTTGCCATATTCGTTGACGACGGTGTGGCCCGCGTTGTTGCCGCCCTGATACCGGCAGACAACGTCATATTCTTTCGCGATAAGGTCGACCATGCGGCCCTTGCCCTCGTCGCCCCAGTTGATGCCTACGATTGCACAGTTGCTCATAAAAAAGCTCCTTTTCATATCATTTCTGCGCTTATTATAGCATAGAGAAAGCATAAGTAAAACATCTATTTCTCATATCATCCATAAGAGTAGTTAATGACAGACAGTAAAAAAACTCCTCAAGCTCCGAAGAACTTGAGGAGTTGGTGCGCGAGGCGGGACTTGAACCCGCACGTCCGGAGTGGACACTAGAACCTGAATCGGCGCGGGGTCACCGGGCTGGCTGCGCCATCCCTGTTCGGCGCAAAGCGCCTCACGCCAATTCCCACTCGCAACAAGAAACCCCTGTCCGCAGATTCTTACTTGAATTTTTCACTAGCCGTGCCTGAGCGCAAGTCTAGTGCTTATTGTTATTATACACTCTCAGGTGTTCAGGAAACAAGATGTTCGAGCATTTTCGGACATCTTGTTTCATCTTTTTATGTCGCAGAACGTCTTTGCGCATCGCTGGACAACAGCGAACATCTTTGAAGAAATCCAGCAGAAAAAAGAGAATGAAATAATGTTTTCCATTTGCGAACCTATCCGATTATATTGGATAGGTTCGCTGCTATAATACAGTCAGAAAGTGAGAGATGAAACAAGACAAAATCTCGCTGAAACAAATTAAGGGTTAAGGCAAATCCCAAAATCCAAAAGCCTATATAGAAAGGAAACATTATGAATAAGACCATCAACTGCACCGAGACCACCTTCACCTTCGACCACATCAAGAAGACCATTAACGGCAAGGCCATCGACTTCAAGCGCGCTGGTATTCCCGGCAGCGACCACGAAGCCCTCCTGCTCCGCAGAATGGCCGAGCAGCCCACTTACACCCTGAATCCCATTACTCCCAAGAAGAATCTCAATAAGAAGACTTATGCAGGTCTGAACCTCAACCTGATGCGTGCCTACGTTCCGACGCAGGAGAACGCGGAGGAAAGAATGGCAGAGCTTGACGAATTTGAGACCAAGAACACCAGCTTCCCCACCATCAAGAGCTGGTTCCTTGATACTTACAAGGATTTTTCCGTAGAAGAAGCGAAGAGAGCCATCTCCCAAAATAAGATTACGAATGTCAAGAAAGCTGCTGTAATTAAGCTCAAGAGCAAGAAAACTGTTGATTTCGCAAAAGCTGGCAATCAGTAAGAAAGGGAGGACAAAACAATGACAAGCGCCGAAAAGAGAGAGAAGAGACTGGCCAAACTGCTCCTGTATATGCTGGAAGAAGATTGTTCCAGACGGGACGCACTTCTTGATAACCTGTTCGTGTTCTATGAAAGTGTATTTGATGTTGAGCAGCTTAGTTTGGAGCTCAATTCCAAAAGCGACGATGAACTCATGGAACTGTACCTGAATTATTGATTGGAGGAACAAAATGAACTCTGCTTATATCCACGCCCTTGCCGTAATTGTCGAGCACTACATGGAACGGGGCTATACATTGGAACAGGCACTTGAATACTGCCTGTCCTCAGAATCCGAAGTGTTCCGGGTATATCGCCTTGTCCAGAAGGAAAAGAAATTGCCGAATGCCGCAACTGCGAGTTCTCTTATTCAGGCTGATAGCGGTATGTCTGCCGAAGCAGGAGCGGCAGGTGATTGAAAAATCTTTGGGCAAAACAGGATTTTCGATTAGGCGGTTTTTGTAAATACAATAGAGGGTTTATTAAGGAGAAGTATATTCAGGGGGTTCCCCCTAAAATTCTCCGTCAGGGGCTTCGCCCCCGACACCCCTATTGGAGTTAGTTATAAAATCCTTCGCCCTTCGGGCTCAGGCTTTTATAACTAACTCTTCCAGAAGTAAAAGAAATTAAGAGAGAAGGAGCGGTTAGAAATGACTGATTATATCAAAGCTGCCCGCAGACGCGGGATGGTTCCTGATTGGGCATGGTATCAAATCAACGGAAAAACCTTATAGGAGAATTACGCGGAACAGCACGAGAAAATACGAGAAAGACTTGCGGCACAACGAGCCGCCGAAGATGATACCATACAATTCACCTTCACAAGCGAGGTGAAAATCAAGTGAGCGATAAGGACAAGCGCGACAAGGAGAAGAAAAAGAAGAAGCAATCCACGATGGAGGCAGAGATTTTCAGGTTCATGGAAAAGAGCCTGAAATCGGCAATGGATGCGGCCTTAGATGAGATTTTTAAAGACTGGAAATAAACGAAACGGTTTTAAGTCAGGCTATTAACAGAAATATTTTATAGTATTACTGTTAAATGCTCGACTTAAAACCGTTTTTTTGTTATGTGCCGCTCGACGGCACATTTTTTGTTCTATGGAGCGCGGGCGCAGAAACCGTCAGCCGAAATGAAGCGGTCATTTCGTGGGAAGATTGCCCACGCTCTTTTTTGTTTCGGCTTTTGGAAACGGTTTATCCCGAAATACCGCCCGGCCGTATGAGAAAGGGTGTTTGCCGTTTTGTGGACAAAAACCGCACGCAAGCAGGCCGTTTTTCTTCTCTTTTGGAGCAGAAAAAACCGTTCAGGAAAGCAGTTGTTTTATTGAACAGCCTTTACATACTCAATCAGGTCTGCGGGCTGGCAGTCCAAGAGCGCGCAAAGCGTTTCAAGGTTTTCCCACGACACACCCTGACCATTCCTGAACTTTTGGAGCGTGGATTGGCTCAACAGACCTTCCGTGCGGATTTTGTTTGTATTATAGCCCTTCTCTTTCAAAGCGGCCAATACATCGACTTTATATTGCAGCGGCAAGAAAATCGCCTCCTTTTCCATTGTCCTTATTATAGCTCATTGATTGCACGAAATCAAGTGCAGAATCATACAAGAAAGAGCACGATAATTCGTGCAAGATGCCAATAGACTTGCACGATAGTTCGTGCTATAATAAAGACAGTTAAGGGAGAAACCCAAACACAAAATACCATCCAAAAGGAGATACAAATTATGAGTAAAAACGAACTGATTGCCAAAATCGAAGCCCTGAACGAGTGGGAGGCACTGATGGAGGAAGCCAAGGCCGAGGCCGAAGCCATCCGCGACAGCATCAAGGCCGAAATGGCAGAGCGTGAAACAGAAGAGCTGATTGCGGGAAACTACATCATCCGCTGGACTTCCGTTCTCTCCAACCGCTTCGACACCACGGGCTTCAAGAAGGTCTATGGCGACCTCTACAAAGCCTTTACGAAGCAGAGCGCAAGCCGCCGCTTCTCCATCTCCTGCTGAAACAGAAGCGCTCCACGGGCGGTACAAAGCCCGTGGAGCCATCCGAAAGGAAAGACGATTATGAAATACGGATATGCAAGGTGCTCGACCAATGAGAGCAAGCAGGACATTGACAGACAGGTGCGGGAGCTGAAACAGGCGGGTGCGGAGCGGGTCTTTCTGGAATACGAACACGGGGACGCCGCCGTAAAATGCCAGCTGTCTTCTCTTTTGGAACAGGCACAGGAGGGTGACACGATTATCACGCTGGAGGTCTCGCGCCTTGCCCGCTCAACCAAACAGTTATGCGAAATCATCGAAATCATCCGCTCCAAGCATCTGCGGCTGGTCATCGTCGGCAGCATCACCGTGGATTGCGCCAACGGCCAGATCGACCCCATGACAAATGCGTTTATCCAAATGTCGGGGGTGTTTGCCGAATTGGAGCTGCGTATCATCCGCGAACGGGTAAAGTCTGGAATGGCAAACGCCAAGGCAAAGGGCGCGAAAATCGGGAGGCCGCAGGCTACCGTGGAGGACATTCCCGCCGCGTTCCTTCGGCACTATCCGGCGTTCCAGAAGAAGCAGCTGAACGTGTCAGAGCTGGCAAGGGTGTGTAACCTGAGCCGCACGACGGTTTATAAATATCTTGCGCTTTTGGAGGGGTAAAGGAAACAGAGAGCCGTGATTGGCTCCCTGTTTTCTATCTTCCGAGAATCCTTTTGCCTTCTGGAAGAATATGATACAATCTTACGCCATTATTCCGAACAACATCAATTAAGTGATTTTCAAGGCAAAACTCAACTACAAAGCGTTCGACCTTTCCGTCAATCGCATCCGCCGAATATGTGTCGGTGCCGAAAAAGAATGTATGCAGGAATGTAGTAGTGTTATCTATCGCCATGTTACAGTCCTAACAGCTGTGCTTTCTTTGCATCAAATTCTTTCTGCGTAATAACGCCACTATCCAACAGTTCCTTGTATTTTTTCAGTTCATCGGCAGTGCTTTGAGGGACTGCCTGATTGATCGTAGTAGCTGACATCGGCTTCTGCTGACGCTCGACCAACAACTTGCTAATCATCGAATGGATATCCTTATAATTGGGCATGAGATAAAAATTGATAGAACCAGAAGCCGTGGTAACATGCACACTTTGTAGCCAACCAGTCCCAATGGCACTAATGGAGTCAAGGGGCAAATCAACACGTTTTCCAAACCCTGCCACACCATAAACTCGTTTATCCGATATTACCAGTTCTATCTTGGATAACCACAGCACAACAATAGTACCCACAATAAGACCGCCAAACACAGCTCCTAATAAAGAATTCTCTGCATAGTATCTCGGATCCCAAATTGCGAGGCACAAGCAAAAAACCACCACAGCCACACTTATACCAGAAATTATCGCAATTTTCTTTGCTCCTTTTTGATGAACTCTCAGCATAATTTTTTCTTCCATTGTTTTCCCTCCATAAATAAAAAAGTGTGTAGCCTCAATCGAGACTACACACCGAAAAACACAGTCCCGATTGCTGCGACACAACTTTTCTACAACCCAAAAGGTATGCGGAAAATGGGCATGTGTTTTTACCGAGGTAAAAACGCACACCATTTGGGCATAGTATCGAGTTGTGTCGCAAACACATCATACCACAAGTGTTCCGCTAATTCAAGACAGCGCCCCCTTTTTCTTTCTCTTTTGGTATGCTATAATATCCAAAACGGCACAAAGGGAGGGCGCGGCAATGCCAAACTACGGAAAATACTATATTGGTGTTCGTCTGCTGCTTTTGAAGGAATACCTCCAATCCAACGCTGGGAAAGACCGTGTTGTGAAGCGCGGAGAGCTGGAAGAGTACCTGACGGAAAAGGGCTTTCCAGCAGAGAAGAAAACCCTGTACGCCGATTTTGCGGTTTTGGGCGACGTGTTTGACCTGCATTTGGAATACGACCAGCACAAGAAGGGCTGGAAGCTGCTGAACCCGCCCTTTGAACCGTATGAGCTGCGCTTGTTGGTGGATGGTATCCAGTCCTCCAAGTTCATCACTAAGGAAAAGGCGCGGGAAATCACCGAGAAGATAAAAAACCTTGCGGGCAAGGAGACAAAGGCCACGCTGAACCGTCAGACCTATGTTGCCGACCGTGTCCGCAGCATGAATGACAGCGTTGTCAAGGAGGCCGACCGCATCCATCAGGCAATCGCGGAGGATTGTCAAATCTCATTCCGCTATTTTCACTACACACCGAGCAGAAGTGCGCCCAAAAGCTATTCCAAGGACGGCAGCAAAATAACCGTCAGCCCCTACGCCCTTTTGTGGAATAATGGCAATTATTATCTCTACGCCTACGACGGCAAAAAGTTCCGCTATTACCGCGTTGACAGAATGGAGGCCATCGGCAGACCGCTGCTTCAAAAGCGGGAGGGAAAAGAGCTTTACAAGGAAAAGAACGTTGCCAGCCAAAAGGCAAAGGTGTTTGATATGTACGGCGGCAAGGAATACAACGTAAAGATTCGCTTCCGAAACGAGCTTGCCGACGCTGCAATCGACCAGTTCGGCAAGGATGTTATGATGATGCCGGTGGATGAAGATCATTTCACCATTACCGTCCCCATTGAAGTCAGCCCCACCTTTTTCGCGTGGGTAACGACATTCGGGCGGCGGGTGAAGATTTTGGAACCCGCTCCCGTCGTTGAAAAAATGCGGGAGTTCATCAAAAGGACTTCCGAGATGTACGAAGATGAATAAAGACGAAGGGAAGGTGCTGCATCACCTTCCCTTTTGTTCATAGATGTAAAAAGATGTTCGGAGTTGTTTGCCTTTACTCCCGCTCAGACTGTCTGCTGAACGGAAAACGGCACTCAGCCCGTCCGCATCAGATTGTCTAATGGATTCAGCCGCGCAAAGTCTTTCTGCAAATCAAGTCCGTAGATATTGACATAATGGCGCGTCATGTCCATCGTCGAATGTCCGAGCAGGGCTTGCAGCTGAACCATGCCGCCGCCCGCAAGGATGAAATTTTTGGCGAATGTATGCCGAAACAGGTGTATGCTTGTCTTCGTCACGCCTCTGGAAATGTTGTATTTTGCAATTGCAGATTGCAAGGAGCGGACGTTGAGCGGGGTTCCTTCGTAGGAGGGGAACAGATAATCTTCCTCCGACCATTCCCAAGTTTTCAGATAATCTCGCAGAATATCCTTCAGCGCGGGAGACAGCGGAACAATCTGCTGCCGCCGATTTTTAACGGTTTTCAGGTGAATCGTCATTGCGCCAAAATCAATGTCCGAAATCCTGACGCTGACAACCGTACCCGCGCGGTTTCCAGTAGAAATCAGATAGTGAATGACCGCCCATGCCCTCCATTCTGTCCATCTGTTTGTCTCAGGCCGCTTGAGCAGTTTCCGCAGCTCCGCTTCCGTATAGGGTTCCTTGATTTCTTCGTCAGCCTTCATCAGTTTCGGGCTGATTGGCTTCATGTATTCCCGCTCCGCGCAGAATTTGAAGAAGACACGCAGACCTCTGATGCGCGTGTTGAGCGAGGAAACCTTCTTGCCTTGTTCTAGCTGTTGGAAGATAAAATTATCGAAAACCTCCTGTGTGATTTGACCCACGAACCGCAGCGGCACGTTGGCATGGAAATAGGTCAAATCTTCTGTGTAGTAGCGGATGGTCTGCGGTCTCAGATTCCGCAGTTTACAATGCTTGAGAAACGACGTTTGGGCTTCCTCAAAAGTCGTCTGCTTTACTGCTGAACTGTTCAGGATAGTTGTTCTGCGCATAAAAATGCCTCCATTTCGCGCCGTAAAAATCTAACGTCAAAATGGGGCGGAAAATATAGTCCTCAAATTCCGGAAAAGCATGTTTTCTGAACTTCTGGATAAAGAAAAGCCCTAAATTCCGAAGAATTTAGGGCTTTTGGTGCGCGAGGCGGGACTTGAACCCGCACGTCCGGAGTGGACACTAGAACCTGAATCTAGCGAGTCTGCCAATTCCACCACTCGCGCAGCTTTATCAGTGCGTCTCTCGACTGCTGAAATATCATAGCACAAGCTGTCTGATTTGTCAAGAACAATTCTCCAATTTTCTGTGTGCAATTTTCTGTGCTGTTTCAAAAATCGTGTTGAAAAGGGGACGTCCACCATCGTGTGCAGGGCGGCGCGTTACCCGGTGCGGGTGACGACGGCGGAGCTGAAAATAATTGTCAGAGCGGTATTTGAGGTTCCGTTCCGGCGGTCGAACGCCTGGAGGGAGATCTCCAGCTTCCACTGACCGAAGGGCAGCGCCGTCAGCGTGTCGCCCAGCCAGTAGACGTTCGTCTTGCGGCCAGGCCGCGGCAGCGGCGTTTTCAGGCGCGCACCAAGAAAGGAAATCTGCGTAACTGTGCTGTCAAACGTTGCACCATGGCTATCGAGCCGAAGCGTGAGCGTGTCGTCCTGAAGCTCCGCGGAAAGAAGCTGCGCGTTGTGCAGACCGCGTTCCCAGTACCATGCCGGCAGACCGGCCGCGGCGCTCATAACGGCTCGATCAGGCAGACGGCATGGGCCGCGATGCCCGAGCCGTCGCCGGTGAAGCCGAGGCGTTCTTCCGTGGTGGCCTTGACGCTGACGGCGGAGACGTCTGCGCCGAGGGCGGCGGCGATGCGGGCGCGCATCGCGTCGATATAAGGTGCGAGCTTGGGCCGCTGGGCGATGACGGTCGCGTCGAGGTTGTCAAGGCGCCAGCCGTGTTCCGTCAGCACGGCGGAGACGGCTTTCAGAAGCTCGATGCTGTCCGCACCGAGATAACGGACGTCGTTGTCAGGGAAGTGCTTTCCGATGTCGCCGAGGGCCGCCGCGCCGAGCAGCGCGTCCATCACCGCGTGGGTCAGGACGTCGGCGTCCGAGTGCCCATCCAGTCCTTTTTCAAAGGGGATCTCGACGCCGCCGAGAATGAGCCTTCGCCCCTCGACAAGGCGGTGAACGTCGTAGCCGTGTCCAATTCTCATGTTGCATCCCTCCGCGCGACGATCGCCTCGGCCAGCTCGAGATCGAGCGGCGTGGTGATCTTGATGTTCTCCTCTGAACCCTCCGTGAGCTGGACGGACATGCCGAGGGCCTCGACAGCAGAGCAGTCGTCTGTCAGGACGAGGCCGTGTTTCTCTGCGTTCTGGAGCGCACCGCGCAGCAGATCCGCGTCGAAGACCTGGGGCGTCTGCACGGCAAAGAGCGTTTCGCGCGGAGGCGTCGCGTCGACGGCACCGGTCTCTGAGACTTTGATCGTATCCTTGACCGGGATGGCCGGGGCGGCCGCGCCGAACTTGGCGGCCTTTGCGACGGCCTTCGTGATGACCTCGGTCGGGACGAGCGGCCGTGCGCCGTCGTGGACGGCGACGAGCTGCGTGCCCTCGGAGACGGCGGCGAGCCCCTTCTGTACGGACTCCGTTCGGCTCGCGCCGCCGGAGACCACGATGCGGACCTTCTCATACGCCACGCAGACGCGGCTCATGCGTTCGAGCACGTCGGGGCGCGTGACGACGACGATCTCGTCGATCGCAGGATGGTTGTTGAACGCGGCGAGCGTCCGGCAGATGACCGGGAGTTTTGCGATGGGCGCGAAAATTTTATCGACGCCGCCCATGCGGGTCGCGCTCCCGGCGGCGACGATGACCGCCGCCGTGTACGGATGCTCGAGCTTTTGCTTGACAGACTGCGCTTTTCGCAGCAGATCACTCAGTTTCATGGCGGCCTCCTCTCAAAGCGCGTTCACGAGCTGCTTGTAGGTATTGCCGCGGACGGCGAAATTCTTGAACTGGTCGAACGCAGCACAGGCCGGGGAGAGCGTGACGATGTCGCCCGGCTGGGCGGCGCCTTTTGCCAGCCGGATAGCCTCGGCCAGATCGTGTGCCTCCAGAATTTCCGGCGTTCCGGCTTTATAGTCCGGCTCGGACTCGACGGCGGTGCGGATCTTCGCGGCGGTCGCGCCGCAGAGGATGAGCGCCTTCACGTGTGCGCAGACCTCCGGGCCGAGGACGTCGAACGGAATGTGCTTGTCATAGCCGCCCGCGATCAGGATGACCTTCTGGTGGAACGAGTGCAGACCCGCGATGGTGCGCGAGGGGCTGGACGCGATGGAGTCGTTGTAGTATTTCACGCCGTCCAGCTCGCGCACGAATTCGATCCGGTGCTCCACGCCGGGGAACGATTTTGCCACGGCGTCGATGTCCGCGTCTGCGGCGAGACCCTCGACAGCACAGGCTGCGGCCATATAGTTTTCAATGTTGTGGACGCCGGGGATGCGGATGTCGGCAGCCTTCATAATGGGGGTATCGTTGCGGTAAATGGTGTCGCCGTTCAGCCACACGCCGCGTTCCGGGCGGCCAAGGCGGGAGAATTTCTCGACTGTGCCGGGCGCCGTGGCCGCGAAGCCGTTCGTGATGGCGTTGTCCATGTTGACGACGAGCTTGCCGGTTTTGCTCTGGTGGAGATAGACGTTCTGCTTGGCGGCGATATACTCCGCCATGTCCTTGTGGACGTCGAGGTGGTTCGGCGCGAGGTTCGTCACAACGGCGATGTCCGCCGAGTGCGTCATGCCCATGAGCTGGAACGAGCTGAGCTCGACAACGGCGATGTCGTCCGGCTCCATCTGGTCAGCCACGGGAAGCAGCGGCGTGCCGATGTTGCCGCCGAGCCAGACGCGGCGGCCAGCGTGCTTCAGGATCTCTGCGATGAGCGTCGTGGTGGTCGTTTTGCCGTCGGAGCCGGTGACGGCGATGATCTTACAGGGGCAGACCTCGAAAAAGACCTCCATCTCCGACGTGACGGCCGCGCCGGATGCGCGCAGCTGCCGCAGGGCCGGGATGTCCGGGTGCATGCCGGGTGTGCGGAAGACGACATCGGCGGTGATGCTGTCCAGATAGTCCGGGCCGACGTGGAGCTTCGCGCCGAGCTGTTCCAGCTCCAGCACCTCGGGGTCGAGCGTGTCGCGCGGCGTCTTGTCGCAGGCGAGCGTCTCGATGCCGCGCGCGAGGAGCATACGGATCAGCGGGCGGTTGCTCACGCCGATGCCGAGCACGGCGACGCGCTTGCCGGTCAAAGTATCAAAATAGGCGTTTACAGATGCGTTCATGATCAAAGCCTCGATTCTTGAAGTCTTTCCCATTATAGCCGCTGGAAGAAAAAAATGCAATCCGGTTTGACAAATCCGCCGCTATCCGTTACAATATTTGCGCGACCGGGCCGGACAGTCGCGGGCGCAGCGCCGAAAGGCCGCGCGTGAGGAAAGTCCGGGCTCCACAGGGCAAGGATAACGGGTAACGCCCGCCCAGAGCGATCTGAGGAAAAGTGCAACAGAGAGATACCGCCGGAGGGCGCTTCGCGCCCTCCGGTAAGGGTGGAAAAGTGCGGTAAGAGCGCACTCGATGGCGCGTGAAAGTGTCCATCGCTGTAAACTCTATCCGGAGCAACACCGCAGAGGAGGCAAGGCTGGCCCGGCTGTCTCCGAGAAGGTGGCTGGAGCGTATCGGCAACGGTACGCCTAGATAGATGACTGTCAGAACAGAACCCGGCTTACAGGCCCGATCGTAAAAAAGCCGCCCCAACTCAGGTTGGGGCGGCTTTTTCAGCGTGTCGAAAAAGTCTTTTCGCCCCGCTGCCGTCCAGTTTTCTGAACTTAAAAAGTTCAGAAAACTGCTTGATTGAACGCGAAGGGGGCT
>JABLTR010090959.1_pt1 | contig 25987 bp, 19 predicted proteins | sample 7160071 | NCBI WGS metagenome assembly JABLTR01 (sample SAMN14651230, study PRJNA627086) | human gut metagenome | isolation source: feces | host: Homo sapiens | reverse complement strand
GTGGAAGATGTGCGTTCACTGGTGGAAAACGGTGCTTATATCATCGATGTGCGAGAAGAAGGTGAATTTGCGGCCGGGCATCTGCTGAATGCACACAATATTCCATTGTCACAGCTGCGTCAGCGCCTGGATGAGATCCCGCACGATCGTCCGGTGTATCTCCATTGCCGTTCATCGCAGCGCAGCTATTATGCACTGTGCGCACTGCAGGGCAGAGGGTTTGAGAATGTATACAACATCAGCGGCTCATTCCTCGGCATCTGTCTCTATGAGTATTTCACGGACAAGAGCGAGGGAAGAGCGCCGATCGTGACCAGCTATAACTTCAATTAAACAAAGGGCATCGTCAGGGTCATCGATGACCGCAAACAACCGGCTGTAGATCAAAAAAAGGCTGTAAAGGGATCGGACTGTCATGGCTGCAGACCGATCGCTTCCATCGTTGAGGAAAAAGAAAGAGAGGATGTAACAAGATGGCAGAAGTTGAAAAGATGACAGTAGAAAAAGCGGCGGAATTCTTAGGACAGGGATTTCATTGTTCACAGTGTGTGATCGGTTATGGTGCCGATAAGCTGGGCCTGGACAAGGACCTGATGCTGCAGGTCAGCGGCGGCCTGGGCGGCGGCTGCTTCCATGGTGACGTATGCGGCGCGGTCAGCGGAGCAATCATGGCGATCAGTGCGAAGTATGGCTACCATACGCCGGAAGGCGCAAAGGCGAATAACGCAAAGATGGTCGAAAAGCTGCAGGAGTTTGAGACGAAGTTCAAGGAGCGCTATGGAACGATCGTCTGCCGTGAGCTGCTGGGCGGTTATTCCTTCTCCAATCCGGAGCATGCACAGAAGATCATGACGGAAGGTCTGACGAAGAACTGCCCGGGCTACTGTGCCGGTGCCTGCGAGATCCTGGATGAGATCTTGAAAGACGAAGAGTAAACAGCAATCAAGAGAGAACAGGCGGGACAAAGGGATGCCCCGCCTTTCTTCTGAGGCTGCAGCGGTTCGCATATCAAGGGGGAACAACAAGATTGAAAATATTTTCAGTAAAATGAATGAAAAATATCAGAAAAACGGTTGACTTTTTTCATTGAAAGCGGTATCCTTTAGTCAACGATAAAAGCGAAGAACGGGACCCGAAACAGAGACCTCTGCTGCAGAGAGCTGTCGGTTGGTGAAAGACAGTGCAGATATTTGTTTCTACTCACCCGGGAGCTGTGACTTGAACGCATCTTTGCCAGTAAGTGTCACCGGGATTCTCGACCGTTATCAAAGAGATCATATTCGACAGTGATATGAAATGAGCGGGTGAAGCAGATTCACCAAATGAAGTGGTACCGCGGAAGGAATGGCTTTCGTCTTCAAGAGAAGATGGAAGCTTTTTTGTTTCTGTCGCAGCTGTCGGATACAGGAGGAGGAAAACAGAGTATGAAAGGATTTGAAAAGTATCGCCGTCAGTATTTTATGCCACCGGAGCCTTGCCTGGAATGGACGAAGAAAGAGTATATCGAAGAGGCACCGATCTGGTGCAGCGTCGATCTGCGAGATGGAAATCAGTCGCTGATCATCCCGATGAGCCTGGAGGAGAAGCTGGAGTTCTTCAAACTGCTGGTCGCGGTCGGATTCAAGGAGATCGAGGTCGGCTTCCCGGCGGCGTCGCAGACAGAGTTTGATTTTGTACGCACTCTGATCGAAGAAGATCTCATTCCGGACGATGTGACGATCCAGGTGCTGACGCAGGCTCGCGAACACATCATCAAGCGCACTTTTGAAGCGGTCAAGGGGGCGAAACGGGAAAATGTCATCGTGCATCTGTACAATTCGACATCCAAGGCTCAGCGTGAACAGGTCTTCCGCAAGAGCAAGGAGGAGATCAAACAGATCGCCGTGGACGGGGCCCGGCTGTTACAGGAGCTGAGCGAGCGTGACGGCGGCGGGTATCGCTTTGAGTATTCGCCGGAGAGCTTTACGGGTACAGAAGTGGAATATGCACTGGAAGTGTGCAACGCCGTACTGGATGTATGGAAGCCGACGGCCGACCACAAGGTGATCATCAACCTGCCGGTGACCGTGGAGATGAGCATGCCGCATGTCTATGCCAGTCAGATCGAATATATGTGCAAGCACATGAAGGATCGTGAGCATGTCGTCATCTCGCTGCATCCGCACAACGACCGCGGCTGTGGGGTGGCGGACAGCGAACTGGGCGTATTGGCCGGTGCCGACCGCATCGAAGGAACGCTATTTGGCAATGGAGAGCGCACCGGAAACGTGGACATCATCACCCTGGCGATGAACATGTATTCGATGGGCGTCGACCCACAGCTGGATTTCAGCGATATGCCGCACATCGTCGATGTGTATGAACGGGTGACGCGCATGAAGGTCGGCTATCGTCAGCCGTATGCCGGACAGCTCGTCTTTGCGGCCTTCAGCGGTTCGCATCAGGATGCGATCGCCAAGGGCATGCATTACCGTGACGAACAGCAGGAAACACAGTGGACCGTGCCGTATCTGCCGATCGATCCGCGCGATGTCGGCCGTCAGTATGAGACCGACGTGATCCGCATCAACTCACAGTCCGGCAAGGGCGGTGTGGCTTACATGCTGGAAGAGTATTACGGCTACGAGCTGCCGGTGGACATGCGGGAAGGCATCGGCTACTTCATGAAGGGAATCAGCGATGCTCAGCATCGAGAGCTGATGCCAAATGAGGTTCGAGACCTCTTCGAGAAGGAATACCGCAACGTCAACACACCGTATGCGATGGAGGACTTCCATTTTGCCAGAGAAGGCGGGGATTTCATCTGTACGCTGCGGGTCGTGACCGATGGAGAACGAAAGAACATCGTCGGCAGCGGCAACGGCCGTCTGGATGCCGTCAGCAACGCACTGCGCAACAATACGAACGTACAGTTTGACATCATGGATTACAAAGAACATGCGCTGACCAAGGGGTCGACCTCCAAGGCGGTCTCTTATGTGAAGATCAAGGACTGCCGGGGACTGGATCAGTGGGGCGTCGGCATCCACGATGACATCATCACATCGAGCGTCATGGCGCTGTTCTCTGCGCTGAATCGGGCACTGGCTCAGCGACGTGCACAGGAAGGAAAGGGATAAGCATATGGGAATGACAATGACACAGAAGATCCTGGCGGCACATGCCGGTCTGGATCAGGTAGAGGCTGGTCAGCTGATCGAAGCACAGCTGGATATGGTGCTGGGCAACGACATCACATCGCCGGTCGCCATCAAGGAATTTGAGAAATATGGATTCGATCAGGTATTCGATCCGGGAAAGGTTGCCATGGTCATGGATCATTTTGCGCCGAACAAGGACATCAAGGCCGCCCAGCAGTGCAAGGCGTGTCGAACCTTTGCCTGCGCGAAGAACATCGAACATTTCTACGATGTCGGCGAGATGGGCATCGAGCATGCGCTGTTGCCGGAAAAAGGCATCGTCGCGCCGGGTGAGTGCATCATCGGTGCCGATTCTCACACCTGCACCTATGGGGCGCTGGGGGCGTTTTCCACCGGTGTCGGCAGTACGGACATGGCGGCCGGCATGGCAACCGGCAAATGCTGGTTCAAGGTGCCCGGTGCGATCCGCTTCGTGCTGGAAGGGACGCTGGCACCAAATGTCAGCGGAAAGGACGTCATCCTGCACATCATCGGCAGGATCGGTGTGGACGGCGCGCTGTATCGGTCGATGGAGTTTGTCGGGGACGGCGTGGCTTCGCTGTCGATGGACGATCGCCTGACCATCTGCAACATGGCGATCGAAGCCGGTGCGAAAAACGGGATCTTTGAGGTGGATGATGTGACCCGCGCCTATGTGAAGGAGCGTGTGCAGCACGAATACAGGGAATATCGGGCCGATGCGGATGCCGTCTATGAACAGACGTATACGATCGATCTGAGCACGATCAAACCGACGGTCGCTTTCCCTCATCTGCCGGAAAATACGAAGACGGTGGATGAGATCACAGAGCCGATCGCCATCGATCAGGTCGTCATCGGTTCCTGTACGAATGGACGCATCTCAGATATGGAGGCTGCGGCCAGGATCTTAAAGGGAAAGCACATCGCCAAAGGCGTGCGCTGCATCATCATCCCGGCGACGCAGAGCATCTACAAGGAATGCATCCGCCGGGGCTACATGGACATCTTCATCGATGCAGGCTGTGTCGTGTCGACACCGACCTGCGGTCCTTGCCTGGGCGGCTATATGGGCATCCTGGCGGAAGGAGAGCGCTGCGTGGCGACGACCAACCGCAACTTTGTCGGCCGTATGGGCCATGTGGATTCGGAAGTATATCTGGCCAGTCCGGCAACGGCGGCAGCCAGCGCGATCGCCGGTGTGATCGCGGCAGCATAAGGAGGAGCAGGTCATGAAAGCAAAAGGACAGACACATATCTACGCAGATAATGTCGATACGGACGTCATCATCCCGGCGCGTTATCTCAATACCAGCGATCCCAAAGAGCTGGCCTCACACTGCATGTGTGACATCGATGCGGATTTTGTCCATCGGGTAAAGCCGGGCGACATCATCGTCGCCGGATGGAACTTCGGCTGTGGATCTTCGCGTGAGCACGCACCGCTCGCCATCAAGGAAAGCGGCATCAGCTGTGTGATCGCCAAGTCATTTGCCCGCATCTTCTATCGCAATTCGATCAACATCGGTCTGCCGATCTTAGAATGTGAAGAAGCCAGTGACGCCATCGCCGCCGGGGATGAGATCGAGATCGACTTTGACAGCGGGCAGATCCACAATCGAACCAAGCAGGAAACGTATCAGGCGGCACCGTTCCCGCCGTTCATTCAGAAGATCATGAAGGATAACGGGTTGATGAACGCGATCCGTAAGGGGGATTTTTAAGATGGAAAAACGCATTGCGCTGATCGAGGGCGACGGCATCGGGCCGGAGATCCTGGCGGAGGCTGTGAAGGTCCTTCGCTGCATCGAAGAACGATACGGACATCACTTTACGTATGTGCCGGTCTGTGCCGGCGGCTGCGCGATCGATCGCTATGGTACCTCGCTTCCAAAGGAGAGCCTGGAGGCTTGCCTGGACAGTGATTCGGTGCTGCTGGCGGCGGTCGGCGGTCCGAAATGGGACGGCGTCGATCCTTCCATCCGTCCGGAAAAGGCGCTGCTGGCCATCCGCAAGGAGCTGGGCCTGTATGCGAACCTGCGGCCGGCCAGGATCTTCTCTCAGCTGAAGCACGCTTCCCCGTTGAAAGAATCGATCGTGGAAAAAGGCATCGACTTCATGGTCGTGCGTGAGCTGATCGGTGGAGTCTACTTTGGTGAGAAGAAGACGGAAACGGTCGAGGGGGAACTGCGCGCCAGCGATCAGATGGCATACAGCGAGCATGAGATCCGCCGCATCGCCCATACGGCTTTCCAGACGGCGAGAAAGCGAAACGGCCGGGTGATCTCGGTGGACAAGGCCAATGTCCTCGATACCAGTCGCCTGTGGCGAAAGGTCGTCCACGAGGTGGCGCAGGAATATCCGGACGTGAGCTGTACGGATATGCTGGTGGACAATGCGGCCATGCAGATCGTGAAGGATCCTTCGCAGTTTGATGTGCTGGTGACGGAAAATATGTTCGGGGACATCCTGAGCGATGAAGCGAGCATGATCACCGGCAGCATCGGTCTGATCCCGAGCGCTTCACTGGGAGAGAGCCGCCGCGGCATGTACGAGCCGATCCATGGATCTGCACCGGACATCGCCGGAAAGAACATCGCCAACCCGATCGGAATGATCCTGTCGGCAGGGCTGATGCTGAAGTACGCGTTTGATCTGGATGAGGAGCAGAAACGGATCGAAGACGCCGTGGAACAGGTGCTCAGCGATGGTTACCGCTGTGCCGATATCATGGAAGAAGGAAAGACGCAGCTTTCCTGCAGCGAGATGGGCGATCAGATCGTAAAGACGATCCGGGCGATGTCACGCTGAAAGAGATAAGCGGATCCTGTTGTCTGAAGAAGGAGGGCACAGGATCTTTTTTTTGCGGCAGACCCAGCGAACAAAGGCGGGATGTAAGGAAAATCGGATGATTTTGCTTGACAATATAGCAGCTATATCCTTTATGCTGTTGGTGTAGTAAGGAGGTTTTAACATGTGGAGGGAAAGAATGCGGGCTTTCACTGGGAAGCTGTCTCTTTCGCTATCATGGAAAATGCTGTTTTTTATCGTTCTGGGAGCGGGCATCTGCTCGTTTGGCATCCACAATATTCATCAGCGGACGGCCATCACGGAAGGCGGCGTCATCGGTGCCATGTTGCTGGCAGAACACTGGCTGGGAATCTCCCCGGCGTATATCACTCCGGTGCTGGATCTGCTTTGTTATGCGCTGGCAGGCCGGTTTCTGGGCCGTCGCTTCCTGGGAGTGTCCCTGTTCTCGACGGCCTGCGTGTCGCTGTTTTACAAGCTGTGGGAACTGTTTCCACCGCTGTTGCCGGATCTTTCGGGACAACCGCTTGCGGCAGCGCTGCTGGGCGGCGTGTTCGTCGGTGTCGGTGTCGGGCTGATCGTCCGGCAGGGCGGCTCCAGCGGCGGTGATGACGCGCTGGCGCTGGTGATCGCACATGTGAGCGGCTGGCGGCTGTCGCGCTGTTATCTGTTTACCGATGTGACGGTCCTGCTGCTGTCGCTGAGCTATATCCCATTTCAGCGCATCTTTTTTTCGCTGATCACCGTTACGGTCTCTTCCTGGCTGATCGATCGCATCCAACGGGCGGATCTGCCGCGATGGAAGGGATGCTGCAAGAGAAGATGAGTGGTTTTTGGCAATCGTTGCCGGACAAGTCGTTTTGTGATATGCTGATACAAAATTTATAAAAGGGAGGGGATTGCATTGTTGGATCTGATCGCGGCCGTGCTGTGCAGCACCGCTGTCTCGCTGGTCATGCGCTGGAGCGAGGATCACGTGACACAGACCGGCGGCATGCTTGCCGTCAATTATCTGACCTGCACGCTGTGCGCCCTCTGTTTTTGCCCGGCCTTTTCCTGGGATGGAACCAGTTTCCTCTGCGGCTTGACGATGGGCGCTCTGTTAGTGACCGGCCTGATCCTGCTGCAATACAACATCCGCCGCCATGGCGTTATTTTATCTTCTCTGTATACGCGCCTGGGCATTCTGGTGCCGATCATCTGTTCGATCGTCCTGTTTCAGGAGATGCCGCATGGGATGCAATGGATCGGCATCTTTCTGGCGCTTGGTTCCATCTGCCTGTGCAGCCGGCATGTGTCAGAGAACGGGCGCATCGGCATTTCGCTGCTTCTTTTGTTGCTGGCAAACGGGACCTGCGATATGATGAACAAAGTGTTTGAGGTATTCGGCGATCCACGCCAAAACGGCTTGTTCTTGTTGATCGCCTTTGCGAGCGCCGCTTTGTTCAGCCTGCTGCGCATGGGGCTTCATCGCGGCGGCATCGACCCCAAAAGCGTCTTCTTCGGCATAGGTCTGGGCATTCCCAATTATTTTTCTTCAAGATTTTTGCTGTATGCGCTCCAAGAGGTGCCTGCAGTCATCGCCTACCCGACCTACAGCGTCGTGACGATCGCCTTGATCACCCTGGCTGCGCTCGTATTATGGAAAGAGCGCATTCGCCGTCAAAATGCGATTGCCATGGCGGGGATCGTCTGCGCGATCGTGCTGATGAATCTGTGAACCGATCTGGGCGGGATCACAGGGGAATCCCGGCGAATGCCAGGCGCGGCAATCGGCGGATCCGGCCGTTTTTGCGGGTTGTCTGTGTATCGAAAATAATGTTAAAATAAAGACATGTCCAGATATGTTGATATATTAAAACGGTTAGATCAAGATCACTATATTACCTCAAGACACATTGCCACTCAGCTTGGGGTGTCGGATCGAACGATACGGGAGGATCTGAAAGAGTTGTCTGTCATCGGGGAGGCACATGGATTTCAGATTCTTTCCAAACCGCATTATGGGAATAAAATTGTGATTTTGGATTCAGAAAAATATCGGGATTATCTCATGACCAATGATAAGATCCCTCAAGATCATATCAGCCGGACGGCCTATGTCATATTGGTTCTCCTGGATAACGATCATCAGTATCTGTCCGTTCCCAAGATTGCCGGCAGATTGTTTTTGTCTGAATCACGTGTCAGCGCATTGCTTAAAAATGTCGACGACATCCTGTCGGAATTCTCCTTGTCGCTCCAGCACAAAAAGAACTCCGGCATCATGATCACAGGTCAGGAGATGGACAAACGGATGTGCATCGTCTCTCTTTTGACGAGATTCGACGTATCCGGCTATTTTCGCGAATTTGAGAGCGAAAGCAGCATTCACGCGATCAATGAAGTCGTTCAAAAAGTATTCGACCAGCATGATCTCTATCTGGATGAAATCTTTTACGATCAGTTCATCATTTTGCTGTTCGTAAACCTTCGCCGGATCCGGCAAAACAAGCAGATCGACACGGCTTCGATCGACCCGGCCTCCTTTGAATTTCGAGTGATCGGCGACCTTTGTCAGCGGTTGACCAAAAGCTATGCGACCACATTTACGGATGAAGAAAAAGGGGCCCTGGCAATTAAGCTGTCCGGTATGAGAGACAGTTCGCATTTTGCGGTCAATACGGCTTCTCTTTATATCAAGGAAGATGTCTATGCGCTCTCCAAACGGATCATCGACCTGGTGAGCAGAGACTTTTCCATCCATCTGTCGAATGATTTCGATCTGCAGGTCAATCTTGCACAGCACTTAGTGCCGATGATCATCCGGGTGAAATATGCCATTATTACGAAAAATCCGCTGAAAGACATGATCAAGCAAAAATATGCCTTTGGCTATCAGATGTCGGTCAAGGCGGCGTCGGTCATTGAAGAGGTCCTCCACAAGAAGATCAGCGAGGATGAGCTCGCCTACCTCGCACTGATCTTTTCGCTGAGCCTGGAAAAAGAAAAACGCTATGAAAGCAACTATAAGAAAAAGAACATCGCACTGATCTGCGGTTCCAGCAACGGTTCCGCGCATCTTTTAATGTATAAGTATAAAAATGAGTTTTCGGATGATCTGAACAGAATCGAAGTGTTTGCGTTAAAGGATCTGAAAAATATTGATTTTCAGCGATTCGACTATATTTTTTCGACCGTTCCGATCATCGCGGATACGCATGTTCCGATCATTCAAGTGGGCTATTTCCTGGATTCGGAAGATAAAGCCCGGATCCGCGCTGTTTTCAATACGCCGAAAAATGATATTATGTCTGAATTTTATGCCCCGGATCAGTTTATCACGCATATCCGCTCAAAAGAGCGATTCTCTGTGATCGAGGAGATGATCGATCATGCCAAAGAAAAATACGGTCTGGACAAAGCGTATTACGACAGTGTGGTCACCAGAGAGCTTCTGGCAAAAACGGCTTTCGGCAATCTGGTCGCCATGCCGCATTCCGTGGAAACAATCGTGCAGGAGACGTTTGTGTATGTCGGTATCCTGGATCGACCGATCGCATGGGGAAATGAGGAGGTCCAGGTCGTCTTCCTGACGAACATCGGGAAGATCCGAGGTAAGAGCCTGGTGAAATTTTATGATCTGACGATGCGTTTCATGATGGATGCGGAATTGGTCAAGATGCTGATCCATCACCGTGACTTTCATTTTTTTATCGATATGCTCGCAAGCCTGGACAATGTAGAATGAGCCTTCTGCTGACGGAAGGCTTTTTATTTCCGCAATCATTGCGGAAATAGTCGATAAGCTGAAAAAAAGATCGATGTTAGAATAAAGCTGTAAGGAGGAAACAGTGATGAGAAATATTGTATTATTGTGTGCGAATGGAATGTCTACGAGCATGATGGTGAAGAAGATGCAGGATCATGCCAGACAATCCGGTTATGAATGTCAGATCGAAGCGCATTCGATCGATGATGTCAAGGACTATGCGGATGTCGATATCATCCTGCTGGGGCCGCAGGTGAAGTTTCAGCTGAACAAAGTGCGCTCTCTGGTTCACTGTCCGGTCGAAGTCATCGACATGACGGCTTATGGGACGATGAACGGGGCCAAGGTGTTAGAGGACGCCAGAAAGATCATCGGGGATTGATGATATGGATGAAAAATTAGCGGAAACCTGTTTTAAGATCATTGCCGAAGTCGGGCTGGCCCGCAGCAATTTCATCGATGCGATCGAGGCCGTCAAACACGGGGATGAAACGGAAGCGCAGCGTTTGACAAAAGAGGGGGAAGAACATTTTCATACCGGTCACCGGATGCATTCGGAATTGATTCAAAAGGAAGCGAATGGCGAAGGGGTGGCGATGAATCTGTTTTTGGTCCACGCGGAAGATATTTTGATGAGCGCGGAGGCTTTTAAGATCATCAGTCAACAATTTATGGATCTGTATAAAGAGATCCGTCAATGAGAAGGAGGATAAAGAATGTTTTCAAAAATGCAGGCAGTTTTGGAAAAATATATTGCGCCGATTGCGGAAAAACTTAATGGCAGTGATACGATCAAAGCGTTGTCCAGAGGCATGATGTACACGATGCCGATCACGTTAGGTGTCTGTATCCTAGCGATCCTGGTCAATTTGCCGATCGAAGCGTGGACGGCCTTTCTGACAAATTCCGGTCTGTCCGCTGTGTGCAATGAGGTTTTGACCGTTACGATGAATATGCTGGCATTGTACATCGTAATTTCCATTGCGTATAATAACGGCAAGCAAAAAGGCATCAATGGCATCACCACCGCCGTTGTGACTCTGGGCGTCTTTCTGGTTCTGATGCCGCTGGTGGTAACGGTGGAAGGCAGATCGACTTCCTACATGATCAACACAGCTTATTTGGGATCAAACGGAATCTTTGTCGCAATCGTGTTAGGTGTGGTCGTATCGAATATCTATGCGTTCCTGATGAAAAAGATTTCAATCAAACTGCCGGAATCTGTCCCGACAATGGTAACGGATTCTTTATCTCCTACGTTTGTCGCAATCGTTATTTTTACGGTTACTTTCTTAGTGAAATGGGGGCTTACGTTCACGTCCTGGGGCAATCTGTTCGACATGGTCAATCAGCTGCTGGCAACGCCGATCATGAATGTCGGTTCTTCGCCGTGGGCCATCATCATCGCCTACACGTTCTCGAATCTCTTATGGTTCTTCGGCGTTCACCCAAGTGCGATCATGAATGTCTTCTCACCAGCCATATCGATCTGTCTGCTGGGAAACCTCGAAGCTTTCATGGCCGGTACGCCGGTAGCGGAACTTCCGAATCTGGCTTTTGTGACGATCTATGCTGCTATGAGCCTGGGCGGAAGCGGCAATCTGATCGGCCTGGCGATTTCCATGCTGACGGCAAAGTCAGAGCGCTATAAATCGCTGGTCAAGATTTCGGCGGTTCCGTGTCTGTTCAATATTTCCGAACCGATGATGTTTGGCGTTCCGGTCGTATTAAACCCGATCTTCTTCCTGCCGATGATTTTAGCGACTCCTATTTGCAGTTTTGTGGCATGGGGCTTATGCGAACTTGGGTTGTCCAACGCGATGAATCCGGCTGTAATGGCTCCGTGGGTGATGCCGAAATTCATCTCCGGATTTATGATGGGCGGTTTTGGGCTGATGCTGATCGTGCTCATCTGCATCGTAATCTCGACGCTCTTATACTATCCGTTCTTCAAGATTGCAGATCATGAAGCATTGAAAGAAGAAGCAAAGCTTCAAGAGGCAGAATGATGGCGTTTCCTGAACATTTTCTGTGGGGCGGAGCGACAGCGGCCAATCAGCTGGAAGGGGCCTATCTGGAAGGCGGAAAAGGGCTGAGCATAGCGGACGTCATGACTTGTGGCGGGAAGAGTCGATTTAAGGTCGACCTTCCGGCGATCAAGCCGGAGTATCAGAAGTTTTTAAGCAAGATGCGCTATGTCACATTTGAAAAAGACGGCCAGGATGGAGCGTGCATCGCTTTTAAGCAGAACACCTATCCGGATCATGGAACGCCCAAGATCGTAGAAGGGGAATACTATCCGAATCACGAAGCCATCGATTTTTATCACCACTATAAAGAAGATATCGCGCTCATGGCGGAGATGGGTTTTAAGGCCTATCGCATGTCGATCGCCTGGAGCCGCATTTATCCAAACGGAGATGACGACGCACCGAATGAGGAAGGATTGGCGTTTTATGATCGGGTCTTCGATGAATTGTTGAAATATGGGATCGAGCCGATCGTTACTCTCTCGCATTATGAGATGCCTTTAGCGTTATCAATGAAATATCAGGGATTCGCAAACCGAAAGCTTGTGGATATATTTTATAAATATTGTGCAACTGTATTTGAGAGATATGCGGGAAAAGTGAAATATTGGCTGACCTTCAATGAGATCAACTCGATCATTCACAGCAGTTATGTGAATGCCGGCGTATTTGCCAATGACCGACAGCTCAGCGAGTACGCCTCGTATCACCAGATGCTCGCCAGTGCGAAAGTCTGTCAGCTGGCACATGAAAAATATCCGCATTTTAAGATCGGGTGTATGATCAGTTCATCGATTCCATACGCGTATACCTGCAAACCGGAAGATAATCTGGAGGCTTTGAAAAGCTATGACCTGAGAGTCAACTATTACAGCGATACGATGGTCAGAGGGTATCTTCCGGAATACAAGATCAAAGATCTGGAACGAAGAGGGATAAAACTTCCGATCATGGAAGAGGATCGGGCGATCTTGGAAAAAGGGACGGTCGATTTTATCTCCATCAGTTATTACCAGACGTCGATTGCGGCTGCTTCTGATGATGGTTTGAAAATGGCTGAAGGAAATATGATAAGACATATCGCTAATCCTCATTTAAAGACAAGTGAATGGGGATGGTCGATCGATCCGGTCGGATTAAGATATACGTTAAATTATTTATATGACCGTTATCATAAACCAATCATGATCGTGGAAAATGGTCTGGGGGCGTTCGACACATTGAATGAAGACAAGACGGTCCATGATGCGTATCGCATTTCGTATTTACAGGAACATCTGAGCGAAGTGAAGAAAGCGATCGAGATCGATGGCGTGGATGTGATGGGGTACACCTCCTGGGGATGCATCGATCTGGTCAGCTGCTCGTCAGGGCAGATGTCAAAGCGCTATGGTTTTGTGTATGTGGATCGTGACGACGATGGAAATGGAACATTGGCCCGCTATCCGAAAGATTCCTTTTATTGGTATCAGCATATTATCGAAACAAACGGCGAGGAACTTTGAACGACGTTGAAAGACAATCGATCATAGGATGATGCCCTTTCCTTGCCGGGCAGGCGACGGATTGGGCATCATCCCTTTTTATTGTCGGATCACTTGAAAAATACGGAAATATGCTTGCTTTTCCTTTAAAAACACTGTAAAATACAATAGCTGTCACTGACAGCGTGCGTGGGAGGGCGAGCAACCGCTCGATAACCACTGCATAAGACAACAATTATAGGAGGTGTGTCTTGTGAGCAAAAAAGTTGCAAAGGTATGTAAGCTGCAGTTCCCTGCAGGAGGAGCCAGACCAGGACCGGCACTGGCGTCCGCTGGTATCAACATGCCGCAGTTCTGTACTGCATTCAACGACGCGACCAAAGATCGCGCAGGTGACCTGGTTCCGGTCATCATCACCGCATACGAGGATAAGTCTTTTGACTTCGTATTAAAAACGACACCGGCTGCCATTCTGCTGAAGAAGGCTGCCAAGATCCAGAAGGCAAGTGCCAATCAGAAGGAAACTGCCGGAACGATCACAGTGGATCAGTTAAGAGAGATCGCTGAGTACAAGATGCCGGATCTCAATGCCAATGATGTCGAGGCTGCCATGCGCATCGTCGCTGGTACGGCCCGTAACATGGGTATTGCGATCGAAGGCTTTGAGATGTAAGAAAGGACGAGTGAACGAACATGGCAAAAGTAGGAAAGAGATTTGCTGAAGCTGCTAAGTTGGTCGATCGTTCCAAGACTTACGCAATCGAAGAAGCAGTAGCTCTGGCAAAGCAGACAAGCACAGTAAAATTTGACGCATCCGTTGAGGTTTCCTTCCGTCTGAACGTCGATCCTCGCCACGCAGATCAGCAGATCCGCGGCGCGATGGTATTGCCGAACGGAACAGGTAAGACCCAGAAGGTATGCGTGATCACCCAGGGAGCAAAGGAGCAGGAGGCAAAGGATGCCGGTGCGGATTACGTCGGCGGAAGCGAACTGCTCGATCAGATCTCCAAGGGATGGTTTGATTTCGATGTCATCGTCGCAACACCGGACATGATGGGTCAGCTCGGTAAGCTGGGTCGTCTGTTAGGTCCAAAGGGCCTGATGCCGAACCCGAAGACCGGTACGGTCACGATGGATGTCGCCAAGGCGATCGAAGACATCAAAAAGGGTAAGGTCGAGTACCGTGTCGATAAAGAAGGAAACATCAACCTGATGATCGGAAAGACGAGCTTCGAGGATCAGGCGCTGGTGGAAAACTTCAAGGCGATCTACTCTACGATCGCGAAGGCACGCCCGGCTGCTGTAAAGGGTACCTACATCAAGAACCTGGTGCTGAGCACGACGATGGGTCCTGGTATCCGCGTAGCAGTAGAAAAGTAATTGACATTTTAAAAAAAGATGTTAAAATAACAACGGTTATCAATATACCAAAGACAGTAACGGCCGATGGCTTAATCATGTTACCGAGGTAGAAAGATGATAGAACTTTCAAACCCGCAGACTGTCTTGGTGTGCGGGTTTTTATCACTCTTGGGTATATTTGATATAGAAAAACAGGAGGTGTAGGAAATGAATCAGGCAATCATCGATGCAAAAAAAGCGCTGGTAAGCGAAATTGCGGAGAAGATGAAAGATGCTGAGTCAACTGTTGTTGTCGAGTACCGTGGTCTGACAGTAGCAGAGATGACAGAGCTGCGCCGTAACCTGCGTGCCGAGGACGTTGAGTTCAAGGTTTACAAGAATGCGATGACGCAGCGTGCGGTCGAGAGCATCGGTGCGGACGGACTGAAGGAAGCACTGACGGGACCAAACGCGCTCGCATTCGGTAAGGACGCAGTAGCACCTGCTCGTGTACTGGCAAAGTTTGCAAAGAAGCATGAGGCGCTGGTACTGAAGAGCGGTATCGTCGAGGGCAAGGTTGTAGATGTAGAGACGATCCAGAAGTTGTCTACCCTGCCGAACAAGGAGGGCATGATCTCCATGTTCCTGGGCTGTCTGCAGTCACCAATCATCAAATTCGCCTGCGCTGTTAAGGCAGTGGCAGAAAGCAAAGAAGGTTCAGCAGAGGCTGCTGAATAATTGAGAAAACATAAGGAGGATAACGAACATGGCAAAGTTAACACATGAGGACATTCTGGCTTATCTTGAGGAAGCGACAATTCTGGAGCTGAACGATCTGGTAAGCGCGATCGAAGAGAAGTTTGGCGTAACGGCTGCTGCACCGGTTGCGGCTGCACCGGTTGCTGAGGCTGCTGAGGCTGCAGGACCGAGCGAAGTTACGGTTACCCTGACAGACGTTGGCGGAACGAAGGTTGCTGTCATCAAGGCAGTTCGTGAGATCACAGGTCTGGGTCTGGTAGACGCTAAGGGTCTGGTCGACAAGGTGCCAAGCGTGATCAAGGAAAACATCAAGCCGGAAGAAGCAGAGGAAATCAAGAAGAAACTGATGGATGCTGGTGCTTCTGTCGAGATCAAGTAATTCCAGGATCACAGATCGATAACAGAGAAATGAACCAGGGGCACCTGCTCCTGCATACTAAAAGGACGGTGATCGTTAATGAATCATTATTTCACAGATAATCGTCATTTAGCACAAAACCGGAAAGAAATCACTTTCCGGTTTTCGTGTTTTACCTGCCGGTTCATCACGGACAACGGCGTCTTCTGCAAGGACCATGTCGATGCCGGTTCCCAGCTGCTGCTGGAGACGATCGAACGCCATGGCCCCCTGGGAGAGCGGGTGCTCGATCTGGGCTGTGGTTACGGAGCGATCGGCATCGTGCTGAAAAAGCTGTATCCGAACAGCGCGATGACCATGGCGGAGATCAACCCCCGTTCACTGGAGCTGGCACAGGAGAATGCGCAGCGCAATGAGGTGGAGGTTCGCTGTGTGCATTCCGATGTATATTCCGGAGTAGAGGGGAATACTTTTACTGATATCGTCACCAATCCGCCGATCCGGGCGGGAAAGGATGTCGTCTACCGGATGTTCGATGAGGCATATGCGCATCTGGAAACGGGCGGCCGGCTGTGGGTGGTCATACGAAAACAGCAGGGGGCGCCCAGTGCGAAAAAACGGATCCACGAAACGTTTCAGAATTGCGAGATCCTCGCAAGGTCAAAGGGGTATTATATTCTTTTTGCGCAGAAACTTGACAAATTGACAGTGGATTGATATTATAATAAAATGCAAAATACTAGAATGATAAAATGGCGAAATTTTCTCATTTTAGCTGGAAAGTATAAAAGAAAGGATGGCGTACATGGACAAAAAGACACCCTATCGTATCGTCGCTTCCGGTAAAAAGGCTGAGCGTAGGGACTACTCAAAAGTAAGCGGCAACCTGGAGCTGCCAAATCTCGTAGAGATCCAGACCGACTCTTTTGAATGGTTCAAAAACGATGGAATCGCAGAAGTATTCAACGAGATTTACCCGATTCAAAACTACGGAGGAAATATACGTCTGAAGTTTTTGGGGTATGAGTTCGAAGAACCAAAATATAACGCCGAGGATTCGATGTATCGGGAGTGTAACTATGCAGCTCCTCTGAAGGCAAAGATGGAGCTGGAGATCACCGATACGACCACCGGTGAGGTCATCCGCAAGGAGGAAGAGGTATTCCTCGGAGATTTTCCTTTGATGACGGAGACAGGAACTTTTATTATCAACGGAGCGGAACGTGTCATCGTTTCGCAGATCGTGCGTTCTCCAGGTGCGTATTTCTCCACCGGATATGAGGAGAAGACCGGAAAGACGAGCTACAGCTGTGAGCTCATCCCAAGCCGTGGAACATGGCTGGAATTCATGACCGAATTAAAGAAGAGCTCGCTGGGACGTCAGCTTTCCGTCAGCATCGACCGTAAGCGCAAGATCCTTTCCAGCGTGCTGTTCAAGGCGATCGGTATGTCGGTGGATCTGCTGCCGAGCGAAGATCCGCTGGATACTTCAAAGATGGAGACCTTCCTGCGTTCGATGGGCAGAGAGTGGCCGCAGGATCTGGCGATCGACGAGGAAAACAGAGAGTACATGAACCTGTACCTGCTGCTGTATACCGCTTTCTTCGGTAAGTATGAAGAGGTGGAACATACACTGCTGAGCGACAAGGTGAAGACGACACAGGAAGCACTGCTGTCGATCTATGAGAATCAGCGAAGCGATGAGATCCCGACGCTGGACGGTTCCATCACGTTGATGAATGCGAAATTCTTTGACCCGCGCCGCTATGACCTGACAAAGGCGGGGCGCTTTAAGCTGGGCAAAAAGCTGAGTGCGGTTTCCCGTACGTATATGACGACGCTGGCGCAAGATGTCGTGGATGCCGATGGCAGCGTGTTCATGGAAAGCGGTACCTTTGTACGTCGCGATGAGCGCAATGCGCTGCGCGAGGTGCTGGCGAAGGGCGTTTATGTGACAGCCTTCCCGTTCAATCCGCTGTTCAACCATCCGGATGTCGTCGAAGTGCCGACCAGCTATGGAAACGGACTTGTCGGACGTATCCTGGCACATGATGTAGAGCTTTCCGATCGTACGCTCTATGAGGGAAGTGTTTTGAGCGAGGCTGATGTAGAGGCGATCGCGGAAGAGTTTGACAAGATCAAGGTACAGGGCGGCATCATCGCCAAGAAGGTGGCCCTGAATAAGGACAACGTTGCGTCCGTGCTGAATTACGGACAGCGCATGTATGCGCTGGCGCGTCTGACGGATCAAAACGGAAATGATGTGGAAGATGCGGACGGCGATCTGTATGTGGATGGTTATACGCCGCGCGTAAAACCGGATTCGCTGGATCCGGATACGGTCGAGGAGATCAGTGCGCTCGCTGCCGGCGGCAATGAGCTGTATGCATGGCTGGTCGGTGCGGCCGTACAGGAGATCTATGTGCGCAACGATGACAATGCCGTGATCAAGATCATCGGCAACGATCCGTTTGCGAACAAGCACACCATTACTATTTCCGACATGTATGCGTTCTATTCTTACAACCTGAACATCATGGACGGCATCGGAGAGACCGATGATATCGATATGCTGGGCAACCGTCGTATTCGTACGGTCGGTGAGCTCATCCAGAACCAGTTCCGTATCGGTCTGAGCCGTATGGAGCGTGTGGTCAAGGAGCGTATGTCGATCGCGGAGATCGCCACGCTGACGCCGAAGAAGCTGACCAACATCCGTCCATTGACGGCAGCGATCAAGGAGTTCTTCTCCAGTTCGCAGCTCTCACAGTTCATGGACCAGCAGAACCCGCTGGCCGAGCTGACCAACAAGCGCCGTATTTCCGCGCTGGGACCGGGCGGTCTGACGCGTGACCGTGCCGGTTTTGAGGTGCGAGACGTACACAGCTCACACTATGGACGCATCTGTCCGATCGAGACCCCGGAAGGTCCAAACATCGGTCTGATCTCCAATCTGACCACGTATGGAAAGATCAACGAGTATGGCTTCATCCAGACGCCGTACCGTATCGTAAATCCGGATGGCACCGTACAGGAAAATGCCATCTACCTCTCTGCCGACGAAGAGGCAGACTATGTCATCGCGCAGGCCAACGAGGTGCGTGACGGTCGCCTGATCAACGAGCATGTCGTCGCCCGTAAGAACGGCGATACGATCATTGCCCGTCGGGAAGAGGTCGAACTGGCCGACGTTTCGCCGAAGCAGATCGTTTCGGTAGCGACCGCCTGCGTTCCGTTCCTGGAAAACGACGATGCTTCTCGTGCCCTGATGGGTGCGAACATGCAGCGTCAGGCCGTACCGCTGCTCATGCCGCATTCGCCGTATGTCGGAACCGGCATCGAGTATAAGATCGCGAAGGATTCCGGTGTCGGCATCGTCGCAAAGGAAGACGGCGTGGTGGAATATGTCGATTCCCAGCGCATCGTCGTCCGTGATGATGCAGGTGATACCCATGAATACCGCCTGCGCAAGTTCCAGCGTTCCAACGCCGGAACGAGCATCAACCAGCGTCCGATCGTCAAGAAGCACGAGCGCGTGGAAAAGGGCGACATCCTGGCGGATGGACCTTCCATGGAAAACGGAGAGCTGGCACTGGGTCAGAATGTCACCATCGCTTACATGACCTGGTATGGTTATAACTACGAGGATGCGATCATCATGAGCGAACGTCTGGTTCGTGATGATGTCTACACATCCATTCATATCGAAGAATACGACATCGACTGCCGTGAGACGAAGCTGGGACCGGAGGAGATCACCCGCGATATTCCAAACGTGAGCGAGAATGCCCGCCGCAACCTGGACAGCCGCGGTATCGTCATGGTCGGTGCCGAGGTACAGGAAGGCGACATCCTGGTCGGTAAGGTAACGCCGAAGGGACAAAGCGAGATCTCTCCGGAGGAGAAGCTGCTGCTCGCCATCTTCTCGGAAAAAGCACGTGAAGTGCGTGACAATTCACTGAAAGTACCGCACGGTGGTGCCGGTATCGTGCACTCCATCCGCGTGTTCAAACGTGAGGACGGACACGATCTGCCGCCGGGAGTCAAAGAGACCGTCAAGGTGTACATCGTGCAGAAGCGTAAGATCTCGGAAGGTGACAAGATGGCCGGACGCCATGGTAACAAGGGTGTCATCTCCAAGATCCTGCCGGTAGAGGATATGCCGTACATGCCGGATGGAACGCCGGTCGACATCATGCTGAACCCGTTTGGTGTCCCTTCCCGTATGAACATCGGTCAGGTGCTGGAGATCCATCTGGGCTATGCCGCCAAGAAGCTGGGCGTGAAGTTTGCGACCCCGGTATTTGACGGTATCTCCAATGAAGAGCTCAGCGCGATCATGGAAGAGGCCAGCATGACCAAGGATGGCAAGCAGGTGCTCTACGACGGACGTACCGGTGAGGCGTTCGATGAGCGCATCTCTGTCGGTGTCATGTATATGATCAAGCTGGCGCACATGGTCGATGACAAGCTGCATGCCCGTGCGACCGGACCGTACTCTCTGGTTACGCAGCAGCCGTTGGGCGGTAAGGCGCAGAACGGTGGTCAGCGTTTCGGTGAGATGGAGGTCTGGGCGCTGGAGGCCTATGGTGCGGCGCATACCCTGCAGGAGATCCTGACGGTCAAGTCGGATGATATCCAGGGCCGTACGAAGACCTACGAAGCGATCATCAAGGGCAAGGACATCCCGGAACCGGGCGTTCCGGAATCCTTCCGCGTATTGATGCACGAGCTGCAGGCGCTGGCGATCGATGTCCGTCTGCTGGATGAAGAAGGACAGGAAGTCGACCTGACGAAGGAAGACAACGAACCGAGCAACGTTGCGCCAAAACCGGTCATGGAAGAAGCCGCTCCTGTGAAAGAGGAAGCGACGGAAGTGACAAACGACGAAGAGGATCTCCCGGAACCTGCATTTGATGAGGAGGAAACGGATCCTGCATTCGAAGAAGATCAAGAAGAGAAGGAGGCGTAAGTAGATTATGAGCATCAACAATTTTGCCTCGATCCAGGTAAGCTTAGCTTCTCCGGAGCGCATCCACGAGTGGAGCCACGGAGAGGTCAAAAAGCCGGAAACGATCAACTACCGTTCGCAGAAACCGGAACGGGACGGTCTGTTCTGTGAGCGCATCTTCGGTCCGAGCAAGGACTGGGAGTGTTACTGCGGAAAGTATAAAAAGGTTCGCTATAAAGGCGTGATCTGCGATCGCTGCGGCGTCGAGATCACCAAGTCTACGGTGCGCCGTGAACGTATGGGACACATCGAGCTGGCTGCGCCGGTCGCGCACATCTGGTATCTGCGCGGCATTCCTTCCCGTATGGCGCTGTTGCTGGATGTCACACCGAAGCAGCTGGAGGAAGTCGTCTACTTCGTCTCCTGGATCGTTACCGATCCTCGCGATACGAAGCTGGAATACAAGCAGGTATTGTCTGAAAAGGAATACCGTGAAAATATGGCCATCTACGGTCCGGGCAGCTTTGTGGCCCAGACCGGTGCAGAGGCTGCGCTGACCCTGTTGAAGGATGTCGACCTTGAAAAGGAATACAAGACCGTCAAGGAAGCCATGGAAAACGCACAGGGCGAGAAGCATAAGAAACTGGTCAAGCGTCTGGACACGATCGAGGCCTTCCGCCGTTCCGGCAACAAGCCGGAGTGGATGGTGCTGACGGTCATCCCGGTCATTCCACCGGATCTGCGTCCGATGCTGCAGCTGGACGGCGGACGTTTCGCCACCAGCGACCTCAATGATCTCTACCGCCGTGTCATCACCCGCAACAACCGTCTGAAGAAGCTGTTGGAGCTGGGAACACCGGCGATCATCGTACAGAACGAGAAGCGTATGCTGCAGGAGGCAGTCGATGCCCTGATCGACAACGGACGTCGTTCCAAGCCGATCACCGGTGCCGGCGGCCGTGCGCTGAAGTCGCTCTCGCACTCACTGAAAGGTAAGCAGGGACGCTTCCGTCAGAACCTGTTAGGTAAGCGTGTCGACTTCTCGGGCCGTTCCGTTATCGCGGTCGGACCGGATCTGAAGATGTACCAGTGCGGTATTCCGCGCGAGATGGCCATTCAGCTGTTCAAGCCGTTTGTCATCAACGAGATCGTCAACCGCGAGATCGCTTCCAACCCGAAGACGGCAGAGAAGCTGATCGACCGTCAGGATCCGCGCATCTGGGATATCGTGGAGTCCGTCATCGACGGCTACCCGATCCTGATGAACCGTGCGCCGACCCTGCACCGTCTGGGTATCCAGGCATTTATTCCAAAGCTCGTCGAGGGCCGTGCGATGCGTCTGCATCCGCTGGTATGTACGGCATTCAACGCCGACTTCGACGGAGACCAGATGGCGGTCCACGTACCGCTGAGCGAAGAGGCGCGTGCGGAAGCGCTCGTCATGATGCTGGGTTCCAACAACATCCTGGGTCCGAAGGACGGCAAGCCGATCGTTACACCGGGTCAGGACATGGTCATGGGCAACTTCTATCTGACGATGGAAGAAACAGCAGAAGAATTCCGCGCAGAGGCACAGCGTTATCTGGATGTCGACTGCGAGGATGAAGCGGCGATGTGGAATCGCTTTGCGGACAACGAAGCACATGTATACGGCAGCATCGATGAGATCATGATGGCCTACCAGACCAAGCAGATCCATCTGCATTCCCGTATCGCCATTCCGGCCAGAAGCCTGGGAAAGACCAGCTTCACGCCAAAACAGATGAATCAGTATTTGATGACGACCGTCGGTAAGGTCATCTTCAATAACATGTTCCCGGAAGATTTTCCGTTCCTCAATGAGGTCAGCAACGAAAACTTCAAGGCAACACCGGATAAGTTCTTCCTGAACATGGGCGAGAACATCCATGATGCGATCGTCAATCTGCCGATCACGCCGGCCTTCAAGAAGAAGGACCTCGGTAAGATCATCGGTGAGATCTTCAAGCGTTACTCAACGGAAAAGACATCACAGATCCTCGACGAGATCAAGGATATGGGATTCTATTATTCGACCGTCGCCGGTGTAACAGTATCCCTGGCGGATATCGAGGTCGCGCCGAACAAGGAAGAACACGTCAACTACGGTAAGGAAAAGGCGGAAGAACTCAAGCGTCTGCAGCGCAAGGGTCTGCTCACCATGCAGGAGTGGGAGCGTCACCTCAACAAGCTGTGGGCCGATGTCAAGGACGATATCGCGGATGAGCTGCTGAGCTCGCTGCCGCGCAAGAACCCGATCAACATGATGGCCCGTTCCGGAGCCCGTGGTAATACGTCCAACTTTACACAGCTGGCCGGTATGCGCGGTCTGATGGCGAAGCCGTCACAGTCCAAATCCGCCAAAGGCGAGTATGTGCCAAGCATCATCGAGGTACCGATCTATTCCTGCTTCCGTGAGGGACTGAACGTGTCAGAGTTCTTTATCTCCACCCACGGTGTGCGTAAAGGTCTGACCGATACCGCCCTGAAGACAGCGGAGTCCGGATATCTGACCCGCCGTCTGGTCGATGTCGCACAGGATGTCATCATCAAAGAGGATGACTGTGGCACTGACAAGGGGTACTGGGTCGAAGCGATCATCGACCGTAAGACCAACTCGATGATCGAGTCGCTCTATGACCGTCTGGTCGGCCGCTATACCAAGCAGGATGTCGTCGATCCAAAGACCGGTGAGCTGATCATCGCTTCCGATGAATTCATTACGGATGACATTGCCAAGCGCATCGAAGATGCCGGTATCGAGGGCATCTACATCCGTTCGGCATTCACCTGTAAGTCCATCTACGGCATCTGCCGCAAGTGCTACGGCCGCAACATGGCGACCGGAAAGGATGTCGAGGTCGGTGAAGCAGTCGGTATCATGGCGGCACAGTCCATCGGTGAGCCGGGTACCCAGCTGACCATGCGTACCTTCCACACCGGCGGTGTTGCCAGCGCCGACGGCGGAGATATCACACAGGGTCTTCCGCGTGTCGAGGAGCTGTTTGAGGCACGCTGTCCGAAGGGCGTTGCTGTTCTGGCACAGATCAGCGGTGAGATCACTTCGGTCGAATCGCTGGAGAATGCGCCGGGCTTTGAGGTAACGATCACCAACGATGTCGAAAGCAAGGTACACAAGATCAATCCGTCACAGGCGATCCGTCAGTGGATCAAGCCGGGCGTACAGATCGAGGCCGGTGACAAGATCACCGAAGGACCGGTCGATCCAAAGGAACTGCTGAAGGTGGCCGGTGTGCGTCAGGTACAGAACTACATTCTGAAGGAAGTCAAGAAGGTCTACCAGTCACAGGGTATCGAGATCAGCGACAAGCACATCGAGGTCATGATCCGTCAGATGCTGCGCAAGGTCGTTGTCGTCGACGGCGGCGATACTTCGCTGAGTGCCGGTGTACAGGTATCGCTGATCAATGCCAACCGCATCAACCGTGAAGCACTGCTGAGCGGAAAGGCACCGGCGAAGATCAAACCGGTACTGCTGGGTATTTCCCGCGCATCCGTAGAGACCGATTCCTTCCTGTCGGCGGCTTCCTTCCAGGAGACGACCAAGGTGCTGACCGATGCCGCGATCAAGGGCAAGGTCGACCATCTGATCGGTCTGAAGGAAAACGTCATCATCGGTAAGCTGATTCCGGCAGGAACCGGCTGTGAGGGCGATCGTCCGACCAACCACATCATCGCCGAGAAGGCGGCAGAGCTCAAAGCGATCCGTGAAGAGCGCAACCGTCGTCATGAAGATGATGAGGCGTTCATGAACTATGCCGGTGAAAATGCCGATGCATCGTTCGTACAGCCGCTGAGCAGCGATGCGATCAATGAAGCGGTCGCAGAAGACGATCTTTCCGTAACCGAACTCGGATAAAAACCATACAGACAGGCAGAGAACGCAGAAGCGACCTGCCTGTTTTTTTTGTGTTTCACCGTACGATCGGACGCATTGTCGTTGCCAAAGCAGGACAAGAAAGAAAAAAGCATGCGGGAGGGTGTGACAAATAATGGATTTGGTAGGTTTTTAAAAAAGGTTGTGTTATAATTACACTGCACTGATATGTACTTTTCAAGTGAAGAGGAAGGAGGAGGCAGTGGATGAAGAAAGGGATCGTTCTTTGTGCATGTGCACTTGCGCTGACGATCGGCTGTATCTGGGGAAATACGATGATGGCAAATGAAGCATCACAGGCGGCCGTCGGAGCTTCGCTTCCAAAAGATCATGTGTTTACGACGATCGATGAAAACGGACGTCTGGTCGAGATGGATGTCGAACAGATGGAGGAAGAAACCGCGCAGGAACAGGAGGCGCGTAAGAATATGGAAGGCCTGCAGGTCGGCGGTGTCCGTGACCTCAAATACGGTGTCGTCAATTTTCGTACGAAGAGCAGTGCCAGCCTCAATACGAACTATGTGGATGCAGTGACCGGTGAAAGCGGTTATACCAACGGCTATTATGCGGCAGATGCCGCCTTTCTGGGATATGAGAACGGAAAGGTCAAATTCATGTTGTCGGGGGTCGTCGGTCTGGTCAATGCGAGCGAGGTCGAGGTGCTGGATGCGACGGAGGACTGGTATGTCAGCTTTTATCGCTGTGAACAGGGCGTGCTGAAGCATTACATAAAGAACAGCATGTATGGAAACAGTTATTCCAGCGCGATCACCGTCGGTGAGATGCAGTCCTACATGAAGAACAACGTGTATTATTACAGTTATGACGGACACTATTTCTATACAGATTATATCGATATGCTGGACGATTACCTCAACGATACCCGCGCAAATGCCATCAACGCCGATGAACCGTATTATAATTATTATCAGTTTGTATCCAATCGCTCAAAAACAGGTTTCACAGCGGATGACATCAACAATTATGTCAAATACTATCTGGGCAGCAGCTATACGTCTGCCAAGACAAAGATGTACCAGATGGGTCAGTATTACATTCAATATCAGAATCAGTATGGGGCCAATGCACTGGCGGTATTTGGCGTATCGGCCAATGAGAGCGCCTTCGGCACCAGCAATATCGCAAAGACAAAAAACAATCTGTTCGGCCACAATGCGGTGGATTCCGATCCGGATATGGCCAATGGTTACAGCAGTCCGCAGAACAGCATCAAGGATCATGCGAAGTATTATGTCAACCTGTGGTATTCCACACCGAAGTACAGCACATACCATGGATCGTTCCTGGGGGATAAGGCCAGCGGCATGTTGAGCTATGCCTCCGATCCTTACTGGGGGGAAAAGGCGGCACACTGGGCATGGTCATTGGATATTTATACAAAAGGAAAAAGTGACGTTGGCAGTGAAACAT
>JABLTR010032142.1_pt1 | contig 26072 bp, 25 predicted proteins | sample 7160071 | NCBI WGS metagenome assembly JABLTR01 (sample SAMN14651230, study PRJNA627086) | human gut metagenome | isolation source: feces | host: Homo sapiens | reverse complement strand
CCGGTGAGTCCGCCGGCGCCGAGGAGTCGGCGGGCGCGGAGGAATCCGCGGGAGCATCCGTCTCCGCGCCGGCCAGGCGCACATCGGCGCCGTCCCGCAGGCTGGCCGACCAGGTGGTAATGACCTGGTCCCCCGGGGTCAGGCCGTCGGTCACTGCGATCTCGTCGGCGGTGTACAGGCCGATGGTCACGTCGCTGCGGACAGCTTTCCCGTCCTGAAGCAGATACACATAGGCCACGCCGTCCTCAAAGAACATGGCGTCGCTGGGGACCAGCACCGCGCCGGCGGCCCGGTGGGCGGTGGTGGTCAGCTCCACCGACAGGCCGTCGGGCAGGTCCTGAGCCCCGTCGATGACGGCCTTCACCTGGAACTGCCCCACCTGGGCGTTGACCACGCCGCCGATCTCGGTGACAGCCCCCTCATAGGTCTGGCCGTTGTAGTTGACGGTCACCGCCTGGCCGGGGGTGAGGGTCTGGCGCACCGAGTCGGTGACATAGAAGGTGACCGTCTTGTTGCTGCCGTTGGAGATGACAAAGGCGGCGGTGCCCGAGGCGGCGAAGTTGTTCTCCGTCACGTTTACCGCCTCCACCACCCCGGAGATGGGGGCGGTGAGGTTGTAGAGGGAGAGCTGGTACTGGGCCGACTCCACCCCCACCTGGGCGGACCGGATGCCCGCCTGGGCGGAGTTCAGCGAGGCCCGGGCGGCCTCCACCCCGGCCTGGGCGGACAGAAGGGTCTGATGGGCCTGGTCCACCTCCGCCTGGGAGGCGGCTCCGATCTCCAGCAGGGCCAGAGTGTCGTCGTAGTTGTCCTGGGCCAGGCGCAGCTGCTCCTGGAGGAGGGGCAGGTCGGCCCCGCCGTAGTTGGCCACGGCGCTGTTGTAGCTCTCCTGGGCGCTGCTCACCGCGGCCTGGGCGTTCTGAAGGCTCAGGCGGGCGCTCTCGTCGTCAAAGCGGCACAGCAGGTCCCCGGCGGTGACGGTGTCCCCCACCGAGACGGCCACCTGTTCCACGTTGCCGGACACCATGGCCACCACGCTGGCGGTGCCCTCGGCGGAGATGGTGCCGATGTAGGTGCTCTGGGTGCTCAGATCGCCGGTCTGGACGGCGGTGGTCTCCACCGTGACCGTGGTGTCCAGCACAGGTTCCTCCACCTGCTCCTGACAGCCGCTCAGGGCCAGAACCAGGGCGCAGCAGAGCAGGGCGGATCGTGTTCGATTCATAGACGTGTACTCCATCCTTTCTCCCGCTCAGGGAATTCACATCCTGCGCGGGGGCGGCCATAGGCCGCCCCCGCGCTGTGTTTCAGTATCATTGGGCCAGGGTGCGGAGAGCCCGCGGAGGGAAGTCCGGCGGCGGTCAGCTCTGGGAGAGCTGGCCGGTCTCCACCGCCCAGCGGTAGCTGTTCCGGGCGGTGAACAGATCCCGCCAGGCGCCGTCCACCGTGGACTGGGCGGAGGCCACATTGTCCTGGGCGGTGAGCACCTCGGAGTAGGAGATCAGCCCCAGGGCGTAGCGGGTCTGGGCGGTCTCCAGCAGGGTCTGCTGCCAGGCCAGGGCGGACTGGGCGTTTTCCAGCACCTGCTCATAGTTGGCAAGAGAGTCGTACAGGGACTTGAAGCTGGTCTCAAAGTTCTGGACGGTGGACTGGTAGGTGAGCTGGGCGGCGTTCCAGGTGTGCTCCGCCTGCTGGTACAGATACTGCTTGCTGGCCCCCCGGTAGCTGGACTGGTCGTCGTTCCACTGCTCCTTTGCGTCGTCCAGGGTGAGCTGGGCGTTCCGCAGGGTCCAGCTGGCCGCCTTGGCGGCCTCCAGGTCGGCCTCGTAGTCGGGCTCCTCCCAGACGGCCTCCTCCTGGGTGGGCAGGGGCCCCAGAACCAGCTCCCCGGTGGGGTCCTCCCCGATCAGGTTCTGGAGCTGAATCTTCAGCTGGCGGATGTTGGAGTCCAGGGTGGCCAGCTGGCTGACGGTCTGGGCCCGGGTCTGCTCCAGCTCAGTCACCGTCTGCTGGGACACCTGGCCCAGCTGCTGGCGCAGGCGCAGCTGCTCCAGGTTGCGGTCGATGGTGTCCAGCCTCCGCTGGCCGTCGGCGGCCTGCTGCTCCAGGCCCACCAGGGTGATGTACAGGTTCTCGCCACCGGACACCACCTGGTTGACGGTGTCCTCCAGCTGCCAGACCACGTCGGCGTTGTCCGCCTGGAGCTCCCCGTCCTTGATGGAGTCAAATACGTCCCGCAGGGAGTCGTAGCTCTGGTCCAGGGCGTCGGCGGCCTGGCCGGCCCCCATAAGAATCATCATCCACTGGGCCTGGGCGATGTCGTTGAGCTGCCGGCGCAGGTCCTCGTACATCTGGTCGTAGTCGATGTCCTCGATTCCAGTGATGTTCTCAATGAGAATTCGGGCGTTGAGGCTCTCCGCCCGGATGCGGTCGTCCAGATTCCCCCAGGTCACCGTCCCCTCCGGGTCGGGTTCCGGCTCAGGCTCGGACTCCTCCGCTTCGGTTCCGCCCGCCTGGGCGGACTCCTCCTCCTGGACCGCTTCCTGAGCGGTCCCCTTCTCCTCGTCCGGCTCGGCGGCCATGGAGGGGAGGGTCAGCGTGCCGGCCAGAGTCAGAATGGCCAGCAGCATAGAAATACTTCGTTTCATGGAAGGTTCCTCCGTTGGATTTATGCTTCTGCATGCAGATTGGTCATCGTAGTCATCATAGCGCGGGAAGGTAAACTGAGCGTAAACTGCCCCAAGCCCAGGTTAGGAGAGAATGCCGGATTTTTTTGGCATTCCGCCCTTGATTTTGTCGAAGCGCACAGGCCGGAAGGGGTTAGAAGTTTACACTGGGTTTACCCGGAGCGGCTATCCTGAAGGGAGAGACGGCCCGGCCCTTTGACGGGGCCTGCCCGCGGCGGTATAATACCCTTGATACTACTCTAATATAGAATAACTCCGGCGGTGGGGAATGTCCAGAAGGATTTTTTGGGCGGGCACGGCCGCCCCGGAGGGAGAGGAGGAGCGGCATGGCGACCATTTTGCTGGTGGAGGACGACGACTCCATGCGCCTGCTCACCACCGCCAAACTGAAGCACCAGTTCAACATAGTGTGCGCCGGGGACGGCGTGGAGGCGCTGGAGGTGCTGGAGCGCCGGGCGGTGGACCTGATCATCGCCGACGTGATGATGCCCCGGATGGACGGGTACACCCTGGTGAAAACCCTGCGGGAGCGGGGGGACTCCATCCCCGTGCTGCTGCTCACCGCCAAGCAGTCCTTTGAGGACAAGCGGGAGGGGTTTTCCTCCGGCATTGACGACTATATGACCAAGCCGGTGAACTATGAGGAGCTCACCTGGCGGCTCAACGCCCTGCTGCGCCGCTCCCGCATCGCCAGCGAGCAGAAAATTGTGGTGGGGCGGGTGGTGCTGGACTCCGGTACCTACACGGTGCAGCGAGAGGGGGAGACCCTGGAGCTGCCCAGGAAGGAGTTTGAGCTGCTCTATAAGCTCCTGTCCTACCCCGGACAGATCTTCACCCGCAACCAGCTGCTGGACGGCGTCTGGGGCTATGACTCGGAGAGCGGGGAGGACACGGTGAAGACCCACATCAGCCGTCTGCGCAACAAGCTGCGGGACATCCCGGAGTTCCGCATCGTCACCATCAAGGGCCTGGGCTATAAGGCGGAGATTACCAAGGAGGAAGGCGCATGAATAAGAGAAAGCGGGGACATAACCGCACACTGGGATTCTGGCTGGCGCTGGAGTCCATCGTGGTGACCCTGGCCGCCGTGGCCCCCTTCGCCCTGCTCCACCTGGTGAACCGCTTTTACTGGCTTAGGGCCTCCACGGTGCTGGCCCTGGGGATGCTGGTGATCATGGGCAGCGTGGTGGGTGTCACCGCCACCCTGTTCAGCCGCCGGTTCAACCGGATGGTCTCCGGCCTGACCCGGGGGCTGCGGGCGGTGGCCGACGGGGACTTCTCTCAGCGGCTGGAGCCGGAGGAGGGCGGCCCCCTTCAGCCCGCCTATGAGGATTTTAACAAGATGTCCAAGGAGCTCCAGAGCATCCAGACCCTGCGCGCCGACTTCATCAACCACTTCTCCCACGAGTTCAAGACCCCCATCACCGCCATCAAGGGCTTTGCCGAGCTCCTCCGGGAGCCGGATATCACCCCGGAGGAGCGGGACCAGTATCTCCAGATCATTCTGGACGAGTCCTCCCGCCTGGCCGACCTGGCCAACAGCACCCTGCTGCTCACCAAGCTGGAGTCCCAGCAGTGCATCGCGGAGAAGCGGCCCTACTCCCTGGACGAGCAGATCAAGCGGTGCGCCATCCTCCTCTCCCCCGCCTGGGAGAAAAAGCGGATCTCCTTCACCGCCAATCTGGAGCCGGCGGAGTACGCGGGCAATGAGGAGCTGATGCGCCATGTGTGGATCAACCTGCTGAACAACGCGGTGAAATACACCCCCGAGGGGGGCGAGATCACCGTCACCCTCCAGGCCAGGCCGGAGGAACTGACGGTCTCGGTGGCCGACACCGGCATCGGCATGTCGGAGGAGGTACGGGCCCATATCTTCGACAAATACTACCAGGGGAACCCCAACGGCAGCGGGCGGGGCCTGGGGCTGGGCCTGTCCATCGTCCAGCGGATCGTGGAGCTGTGCGGCGGCCAGATCCAGGTGGACAGCGTGGAGGACCAGGGGAGTACCTTTACCGTCCGGCTGCCCCGGGCGGTGTAGCGCCCGGTGGGATACGGCCTCAGAAAGAAAAAAGCGGGGACAGGTCATGGACCTGTCCCCGCAGGCTGTCGGAAAAGTCCAAGAACTTTTCCGACAGCCTGCAAAAATGCCGTTACTTTTGCGCCGCTATTCGGCGCAAAAGTCCTCGCTTCGCTTGCCGGAAGCCTTGCACAGCAAGGCTTCCGGGGCATTTGATCCCACTCGAGGCGGGCTGCTGCCCCCTCGAGCTCCCCCGCCCCCGCCCTGACGCAGGCGGATTTGATGCTGCGCGGGTTTTCGACAAACTGAAACGGGGACAGGTCATGGACCTGTCCCCGTTTTGTTATACGGGATCGTAGTAGATGAGCATGCTCAGCTGGACCGGCTCATCCCCGATGTTGGCGTAGCGGTGGGGCTGGTCCGCCGGGAAGCGGATGGAGTCCCCGGTACTCAGGCGGTAAACCTCCTCCCCCGCACCGATCTCCGCCGTCCCCTGAAAGACGGTGATATACTCCTCCGTCCCCCGCATATGGGGCTGGGCCTCCAGATGCCCCTGGGGCTCGATGACGATGCGGTAGGTCTCAAACAGCCGCCGCTCGTCAAAGGGAAAGGCGGGGTAGTTGCGGTAGCGCCCCCCGTCCTCCTCCAAAGGCGCGCCGCACCGGAGGACGGACACCCCCTCGCTCTGGGGCTCCACCAGGGAGGTGAAGGAGACCTTGAATCCGTTGGCGATCTTCCACGCCACCGAGATGGTGGGGTTGACCTCCCCCTTCTCAATCTGGGCCAGCATGCTCCGGGACACCCCGGTGAGCTCCGCCGCCCCGTCCAGGGTCAGCTTCTTCCGCTCCCGGGCGGCCCGGACATTTCGGGCGATGACGTCGTTAACATTCAAAGATGCAGTCCCCCTATTGACAATATAGTATCACAAGAGTACAATATAAGAGAAATCCGGGATATTGGATTTTTCATCCTGGATATTGTATCATCCCTGGAACAGGAGGTCAAGCGCCATGTTTCCCTGGTACGCCTTCCTCACCTACGCGGTGATCACCGCCGCCACCCCGGGCCCCAACAACATCATGTCCATGTCCAACGCTGGACGGCTGGGCTTCCGGCGGGCCCTGCCCTTCAATCTGGGCATCTGGGTGGGATTCACCATTGTGATGGTGCTGTGCACCCTGTTCTGCACCGCCCTGTCCGCCCTGATCCCGGCCATCCGGCTGCCCATGCTGGTGCTGGGGGCGGCCTATATGCTCTATCTGGCCTGGGGCACCTTCCGCAGCTCCGACGTGATCCAGGAGGACCACTCCCGGGAGGGGTTCCTGTCCGGCCTGCTCCTCCAGTTCATCAACCCGAAAATTTATCTCTACTGCATCATGTCCATGGAGGCCTACATCCTCCCCTACTATGGCGGACAGCCGGTGATTCTGTTCCTCTTTGCCCTGCTGCTGGCCTTCATCGGGTTTATGTTTACCCTGGCCTGGGCGGCCTTCGGGTCGGTATTCCGCCTCCTGTTCTCCCGGCACGCCCGGGTGGTCAATACGATTATGGCCCTGCTGCTGGTGTACTGTGCTGTCTCCCTGTTTCTGTGAGCTACACCCCCCGCAGCTCCACCTGCTCCACATAGGGCCGGACCAGGTCCGCGAAACTCCCCAGCGTCTCCCCGTCCCAGGGGTGGAGCCCCTCCCGGAGCACCGTGTCCCGGTCCACAAAGCTCTGGAGGAAGTACCGCTTCGCACCGGCGATCCAGGGGCCGATGGCCTTGAAGCTGTCCGCGTCGTGGAACTCCCGCACCACCGTGGTGCGGAACTCGTAGTCCACCGTCCCCTGGAGCAGGAAGGAGACGCTCTCCCGGAAGGGGGCCAGGTCCAGGCCGGGCACCCCCGCCGTTTCCCCGTACCGCCCGGGACTGTTTTTCACGTCCATGGCCACATAGTCCACCAGACCCGCCTCCGCCAAGGCCCGCAGCTGAGCGGGGCGGCCGCCGTTGGTGTCCAGCTTCACCGGATAGCCCAGCTCCTTGATTTGAGAGAGCAGCTCCGGCAGGTCCGGGCGGAGCAGGGGTTCCCCTCCCGTGACGCACACCCCGTCCAGCAGGCCCCGGCGCTTGCGCAGAAAGGCCAGCAGATCTTCGCTATCCAGCTCGGCCGGCATGGGGCCCAGCACCAGTCCCCCGTTGTGGCAGAAGGGGCAGCGCAGGTCGCACCCCCCCAGAAACACGGTACACGCCACCCTGCCGGGATAGTCCAGCAGGGTCATCTTCTGCAGTCCCTGAATATCCATGTCCGTCTCCTCCCACAGCGCGTTTTCTCTTCCCATTGTAGAGTCGGGCCGGGCGGCTGTCAACGGGGGGCGGTCCCAGGGGGAAAATTCCATGAAAATTCCCCGTTGTTCCCGGCGGCGGGACATGGTAAAATAACATGTACATTTTTCCACGGATACAAAGGAGACCGTTCCATGTTATATGCCATTCTTGCGGCCGTTCTGGTGGCCCTGGACCAGCTGGTGAAGTATCTGGTGGTCCAGAATATCCCCCTGGGGGAGCATGTGCCCTTCCTCCCCTATCTCCTGGACCTGACCTATGTGGAGAACACGGGGGCCGCCTTCTCCCTGTTCTCCGACCACACCTGGATTCTCGCCCTCATCTCCCTGGTGATGTCGGTGCTGCTGGCCATCGCGGTGTGGAAGCCCCTGTTCCGCCACCCCTTCGGCCGGACGGCCCTGGCCCTGCTGCTGGCGGGGGCGGTGGGCAACCTCATCGACCGGGCCCTCCAGGGCTATGTGGTGGACATGTTCCACGTGCTGTTCATGGAGTTCGCCGTGTTCAACGTGGCCGACATCTGCGTGGTGGTGGGGGGCTTCGCCGCGGTGGTCTACTACCTGTTCTTCTATGAGAAGCTGGAGGGCAAGTCCAAGGACACCGGCGCCCCCAAGGAGGAGCAGGCGTGACCCCCCTCATCCTCACCCCGGAGGCGGGGGGCGAGCGGCTGGACGCCTTTCTGGCCCGCAGCGTAGAGGGGCTCACCCGCTCCGCCGCCCAGCGGCTGCTGGAGGAGGGGGCGGTGACCAGCGGAGGCCGCCCCCTGAAAAAGAGCGAAAAGACCGCCCCCGGGCAGGTCATTGAGGTGGTCCTCCCGGAGCCGGAGCCGGTGGACGTCCTCCCCCAGAACATCCCCCTGGATGTGGTGTATGAGGACAGTGACGTGATCGTGGTGAACAAGCCGGTGGGCATGGTGGTCCACCCCGCCCCCGGCCATCCAGACGGGACTTTGGTCAACGCTCTGTTATATCACTGCGGCAATACACTCTCCGGAATCAATGGAGAGCTGCGGCCGGGCATCGTCCACCGCATCGACCGGGACACCTCCGGCCTCATCATCGCGGCGAAAAACGACAAGGCCCACCTGGCCCTGGCGGAGCAGCTCCAGGACCACTCCCTGGCCCGGGTGTACGAGGCGGTGGCGGTGGGCAATTTCCGGGAGGACTCGGGCACGGTGGACGCTCCCATCGGCCGCCATCCGGTGGACCGGAAGAAAATGGCCATCGAGCCCCGAAACGGGCGGCCGGCGGTGACCCACTGGAGGGTACTGGCCCGCTATCCCGGCCATACCCACGTGGAGTGCCGCCTGGAGACCGGCCGCACCCACCAGATCCGGGTCCACCTGGCCTCCATCGGCCACCCCCTCCTGGGGGACACGGTGTACGGCAGCAAAAAGCCTGTCCCCGGCCTGGCCGGCCAGTGTTTACACGCCCGAAAACTGATTTTCCGGCATCCGAGGACCGGGGAGCGGGTGGAGCTGGAGTGCCCTCTGCCCGACTGGTTCCAGGGGGTGCTGGACAAGCTGGAGCGGATGTCTCGATAAACACACTCGATAGACACAACAGCGGCGCGGAACTTGTTGTTCCGCGCCGCGGTTTTGTCTATTTTGGATTTCTACGCCGGGCCGCTTTCAGCCGGGCCATGGCCCGGGCCAGGGCGGCCTTGGAGTTGTAGTAGTCCCGCACGCTGAGCTTCTGTTTAAGGCGCTCCTCCGCCCGCTCCAGGGCGGCCTCGGCCCGCTTCAGGTCGATGTCCTCGGGGCGCTCGGCGGCGGACACCAGGACCATCACCCGGTCGGGCATGATCTCGGTGAGCCCCTGGCCCACCACCGCGTAAGTCCACTCCCCGCTCTGACGGAACCGCAGCTCCCCGGGGACCACGGCGGTGGCGATGGGCTCATGGCCCGCCTCCACGCCAAGGGAGCCGTCCAGGGCGGGGAGGACCAGGGCCTCCGCCTCCCCGATGAAGAACTGCTTATCCGGGGTGACGATCTCCAGGTGGAAGGTCTTCTTGGCCCCCTGGGCCTGTGCCGCTTCCGCCACTTAGATCACCCCCATGTCCCGGGCCTTCTTGCGCACCTCGTCCACATCGCCGGTCATGCTGAAGGCGGCCTCGGGCAGGTGGTCCAGCTCGCCCCCCAGGATGGCCTCGAAGGAGCGCAGGGTGTCCTCCAGCTTCACGAAGCGGCCCTCCAGGCCGGTGAAGGTCTGGGCCACAGAGAAGGGCTGGGAGAAGAACTGCTGCACCCGGCGGGCCCGCTCCACCGCCTGCTTGTCGTCCTCGCTGAGTTCCTCCATACCCAGGATGGCGATGATGTCCTGGAGCTCCCGGTAGCGCTGCAAGAGTTCCTGCACCGCCCGGGCGATCTTGTAGTGGCGCTCCCCTACCACGTCGGGCTCCAGAATCCGGGAGGTGGACTCCAGGGGGTCCACGGCGGGGTAGATGCCCTGCTCCACGATCTTCCGGGACAGCACGGTGGTGGCGTCCAGGTGGGTGAAGGTGGTGGCGGGGGCGGGGTCGGTGAGGTCGTCGGCGGGGACGTACACCGCCTGCACCGAGGTGATGGCCCCGCTCTTGGTGGAGGTGATGCGCTCCTGAAGGGCGCCCATCTCGTTGGCCAGGGTGGGCTGATAGCCCACGGCGGAGGGCATGCGGCCCATGAGGGCGGACACCTCGCTGCCCGCCTGGACATAGCGGAAGATGTTGTCGATGAACAGCAGCACGTCCTGGTGCTCCTGGTCCCGGAAGTACTCGGCCATGGTCAGCCCGGTGAGGGCCACCCGCATGCGGGCCCCGGGGGACTCGTTCATCTGGCCGAACACCAGGGCGGTCTTGGAGATGACGCCGGACTCGGTCATCTCCCGCCACAGGTCGCTGCCCTCCCGGGTGCGCTCCCCCACGCCGGTGAAGATGGAGTAGCCCCCGTGCTGGGTGGCGATGTTGTGGATGAGCTCCTGGATGAGGACGGTCTTGCCCACTCCGGCGCCGCCGAACAGGCCGATCTTGCCGCCCCGGGCGTAGGGGGCCAGCAGGTCGATGACCTTGATGCCCGTCTCAAACAGGTCCACCACGGGGCGCTGGTCGGCAAAGCTGGGGGGCTGGCGGTGGATGGACCACCGCTCCTGGGCGTCCACATCTCCCTTGCCGTCAATGGGGTCCCCCAGCACGTTGAACATGCGGCCCAGCACCTTCTCGCCCACAGGGACGGAGATGGGGCCGCCCATGGAGGTAACCTCCATCCCACGGCCGATGCCCTCGCTGGGGGAGAGCATGAAGCACCGCACCGTGTCCCGGCCCACGTGCTGGGCCACCTCCATGACCCGGCGCTGGCCGCCGGCCTCCAGCCACAGGGCGTCCTGGATGGAGGGGAGCTCCCCCTGGGGGAACTGTACGTCAATGACAGGGCCCTGTACCTGGGCCACCGTCCCTTTGCATTCCTTTGACATGGTTACCACACCTTTCCTCAGCTCCGGGCATTCTGTGCGCCGCCGGCGATCTCGGTGATCTCCTGGGTGATGGCCGCCTGGCGGGCCCGGTTATAGGTGAGGGACAGCTTTTTGAGCATATCCCGGGCATTGTCGCTGGCCGACTCCATGGCGGTCATTCGGGCGCTCTGCTCGGAGGAGAATGCCTCCACCAGGGCCCCGAACACCATCCCCCGCACATAACCGCTGGGGACAATGGCGTTCAGCACCGCCTCCGGGGAGGGAAGATAGGTCACCGGGGGCAGCACCGGCCCGCCCTTGGGGGGCTCCCAGGGGAAATTTTCCCGCACCAGGGGGAGGAGGGTCTGCTCCCGCACCTCCAGCCGGAGGGCGGAGACCATCTCCGTATAGAGGATGCGCACCTCGTCCAGCTCCCGGTCCAGAAACTGCTGTACCAGCTCGTCGCTGATGTCCCGGGCCCGACTCATAGTGGGGTTCTGGACCACATAGGAGAAGCCCTCCTCAAAGGGGATGTCCCGCTCCTGGAAGTAGGCCCGGCCCACCAGGCCCACCACGAACAGCTTGTGATTGGCCGTCTCCCGGAGACGGCGCTCTGCCAGCTTGAGCACGTTGTGGTTGTACGCCCCCGCCAGCCCCTTATCGCCGCTGAGGACCACGTAGCCCACCTTCCGCTGCTCCGGCGGAATCTCCGGCCGCCGGTCCAGAAAGTCGTGACTCAGCTCCGGGGAGCGGTGGAGAATGTCCGCGATGGTGGTGTGCATCTTGGTGAAATAGGGGGCCGCCTGCTCCAGCTGTGCCTTGGCCTTGCGCAGGTTGGAGGAGGCGATCAGATACATGGCGTTGGTGATTTTTAAGGTCTGCTCCACGCTCTTCATGCGGGTGCGGATTTCCTTGGTGCTGGCCATGGGGCCGACCTCCTCTCCAAAATGATGGTCTCTGCTTTTTATAGTGGGTTCGCCCTTCGGGGCGAGTTCCTTTTCCCCGTGGAAAAGGAACCAAAAGACGCCAGGGGGAATTTACAGGGGGGAACTTCGGCGTACCGCCTTGTTCTCCATGCTAAATTCCCCCTAGGACCCCCATTACGGGGGTTACCCCTTGGGGTGGGCAAAACATTTCCGGCGCGCAAACTCTGAGTGAGTGTCTGAATTCCCGCCGGGCCACTGGGCCCTGGGTTTTTGGAAAATTGGAGTTGGTGCGATTCCACAACCGCGCCTGGCGTTGCCGAACCAACGCTCCCGGTCTGTTTTCCGCCGTAGGGCGGCCTTTGGCCGCCTGCGGGCCGGTCTGGGACCGGCCCCTACGGAAAGACCGGATCGTTCCCATATTTTGTAGGGGCGGCACACTGGGCCGCCCGCAGATTCTCTGAGCCGCACTTGAGCCCCACCAGCCTAAAAGGCGCGCTTCCAACCAGGAGAAGCACCACCCAAAGGTTACCGGCCTCTCAGCGGCAGCGGTGATAGACCGGAAACCAATCCAATGTCCACCCGCGCCTTTGCGATGATTGCCGGCCTCCCGCATTGGCGGCCCCCGTAAAATGGGGTCCAGGGGCGGCGAATATGAGCGCGAAGCGCTCATCCTGAGCCGCGCCCTGGTGCCTCTTTGGTTTCTTTCTGGGCACCCAGAAAGAAACTCGCCCCGCAGGGCGAAACCCTGCACCTAAACTTTCGAAAATGCATCCCTGCAAAAAGTCAATTTCCTGGCAGCTTTTCCTTCTTATAATCCGCCAGCGCCGCGCGGATGGTCTCCACCGCCACGCCGGACAGGTTGCCGGTGGACTGGATCTCCTCCATGAGCTCCACATACTGGTGCTCCATACGGTCCACGAACTGGACTGCAAAGTCCCGCACCTGCTCCACCGGCACCTCGTCCAGCAGGCCGTTGGTGCCGATGTAGAGGAGCACCGCCTGGCGGCTCACCGGCATGGGCTGATAGAGGGGCTGTTTGAGCAGCTCCAGCAGCCGCTTGCCGTGGTCCAGGGTCTTCTGGGTGGCCGGGTCCAGGTCGGAGGAGAACTGGGTAAAAATCTCCAGCTCCCGGAACCGGGCCAGGTCGATGCGCATAGTGCCGGCGGTGCGCTTGATGGCCCGGGTCTGGGCCGCGCCGCCCACCCGGGAGACGGACAGGCCCACGTTGACGGCGGGCCGCTGTCCGGCGAAGAACAGGTCGGTCTCCAGATAGATCTGCCCGTCGGTGATGGAGATGACATTGGTGGGGATATAGGCGGATACGTCCCCCGCCTGGGTCTCGATGATGGGGATGGCGGTCATGGAGCCGCCCCCGAACTCCTCGGTCAGACGGCAGGCCCGCTCCAAGAGGCGGGAGTGGAGGTAAAACACGTCGCCGGGGTAGGCCTCCCGGCCGGGGGACCGCTTGAGCAGCAGGGACAGTGCCCGGTAGGCCACCGCGTGTTTGCTCAGGTCGTCATAGACGATGAGCACGTCCTTCCCCTGGTCCATGAAGTACTCCCCCATGGCCGCCCCAGCGTAGGGGGCGATGTACTGCAGGGGGGCGGGCTCGCTGGCGGTGGCGGACAGGATGATGGAGTAGTCCATGGCCCCGTGCTTCTGGAGGGTGTCCCGCACCCGGGCCACCGAGGAGGCCTTCTGGCCGATGGCCACGTAGATGCAGATGACGTCCTGCCCCTTCTGGTTCAGAATGGTGTCCACCGCGATGGCGGTCTTGCCCGTCTGCCGGTCGCCGATGAGCAGCTCCCGCTGGCCCCGGCCGATGGGCACCATGGCGTCGATGGCCAGAATGCCCGTCTGCAGGGGGACGGTCACCGGCTCCCGGGTGATGACACCGCTGGCCTCGTGCTCAATGGGGCGCCTCTCGGTGGTGTGGATGGGGCCCAGACCGTCGATAGGGCGGCCCAGGGCGTCCACCACCCGGCCCAGCATGCCCTCGCCCACAGGGACGTCGGCGGGCTGTCCGGTGCGGCGGACGGTGCTGCCCTCCCGCAGGCCGGTCTCGGCCCCCAGCAGGACGCAGCCCACCGTGTCCCGGGACAGGTCCATGACCATCCCCCGGACCCCGGTGTCAAACTCCACCAGTTCGCCGTACACCGCCCGGTCCAGGCCGTAGATGGTGGCGATGCCGTCGCCTACCTCCAGGACGGTGCCCTCCTCGGTGCGGCGGGTTTTGTTGTCGTATCCTTCAATCTCCTCCCGCAGGAGGGAGACAATCTCTTCCGGTCTCGCGTTCACAGCGCTCTCCCCTCTCCCAGCGTCCGGGCCAGGGCGTCCAAGCCGCCCCGCACGCTTTTGTCATAGGTGACCCCCTGGAGCTCCAGGCGCAGCCCCCCCAGCAGGGAGGGGTCCACCCGCACCTCCAGCTCCACCTTTTTGAGGCGGTGCAGCCGGCACAGGGTCTCCTTCAGCCGGCCCAGCTGATCTTCCGTCAGCGGCCGGGCACAGGTCACGGTTCCCAGGGCTCCGCCCTCCCGCTCCAGAGCCAGCCGCCGGGCGGACTGGACCACTTGAGGCAGCAGGGGCAGCCGCTCCTTCTCCGCCATCAGGGTCAGAAGTCTGCCCGCGGGGCCGGGCGGGGCCACCTCGGGCAGGCGGGCCAGGACCCGCCCCTTCTCCTCCGGGGTCACAGCGGGGCTGCAGAGGGCCTCCCACAAAACAGGCTCCTCCTCCAGCTGCCGGGCGCAGCGCGCCAGCTCAGCTCCGTCGCCCCCGGCCTCCAGGAAGGCCTGGGCATAGCGGTCCGCCAGCTCTCCCATCAGAGATCACCCGCCTCCCGCAGAAAATCCTCCACCAGGTCCCGGTCACCCGCCTGGTCCATGGCGCGGCCGGACACCTTGGCCGCCGCCAGCAGGGCCAGAGCGGCTACCTGCTGCTGGGCGTCCTGGAGCATCTGACGGCGCTCGGCCTCCATCTGGGCCTGGGCGTCGGCACGGATGGCCTGGGCATCGGCCTGGGCGGAGGAGATGATCTGGTCATACTCCCGCTGCCCCTGCAGCTTGGCCTGGGCCACGATCTGGTCGGCCTGGCCGCGGACCTGGGCCAGCCTGGCCTCGTTCTCCTGGTCCAGGGCCTGGGCCGCCTGCTTGGCCGCCTCCGCCTGGGACAGGCCGTCCTCAATGGCCTTGGTGCGCTGCTCCATCATGGCGGTCACCGGCTTGAAGAGAAAATGACGCATGAGCAGATAGAGCACAACCAGGTTGATCCCGGTCCACAGGACCGTCCAGGGATCAAGATTCAGCACGGCGCACGCCTCCTTTCCAAATCAGGGCCGCTCAGCCCAGAATCAGGATGGCCAGGGCGGTGATGAATGCGTAAATGGCGGTGGCCTCCGCCAGGGCGCAGCCGATGAGCATGCTGCTGCGGATCTGGCCGGCGGCCTCAGGCTGCCGGGCGATGGACTCGGCCGCCTTGCCGGTGGCGATGGCGATGCCGACGCCGGCGAGGGTGCTGGGGACGATAGCCACTGCGGCTGCGATTGCGGTTGTCATAATGATCTCCTCCTAATTGTGTTTCCTCAATGATCAGGTCTGTTGGTTTGAATTGCGGTTCTATTCCTCTTCCAGGGCTTCCCCTATGAAGATGGCGGTGAGAAATACAAATACGATGGTCTGAATGATGCCGTCAAAGATGTCGAAGTACAGGCTGAAGGCCACCGGGACCACTGCCGGCGCCACCATCTTCACCAGCTCCATGACGATGAAGGCGGCCAGTACATTGCCGAACAGCCGCATGCACAGGGACAGGGGCCGGATGGCCACCTCCATGATGTTGATGGGCAGCATCACCGGCGACGGCTTTAAAAACTGGCCGAAGCCCCCTCTCACTCCGTGTACCCGGAAGGCGGCGGTGTAGATGACCACCATGCTGCTCAGGCCCAGGGCGGCCGTCACGTTCAGGTTCTTGGTGGGGGGGACCAGTCCCACAAGGCCGATCAGGTTGGCGCAGGTGATATACAGGGCCGCTGTTCCCAGCCAGGGGGCGAAGCGCCTCCACTCCTTGCCGATGATGTCCCGGCTGAAGTTGTTGATAAGCCCCACAAACATCTCCAGCACCAGCTGCCGCCGCCCGGGGACCGGCTTCAGGTTCCGGGTGAGCAGGATGGCGGCCAGAGTGAGGGCGGCCATGATGATCCACGACACCACCACCGACTGGGATACCGGGATGCCGCCCAAAACAGGTATGGTGAAGGCCACCGGGTTCTCCAGCTGGGCGGTCAATTCCGCTTTGACTTCCTCCAAAAGCCATCCCTCCTCTCCAGGATGATTTCCGGCCCTATCTTAAGGGCGGCCGGCCGCGTTTGTATACCCTTATGAAAGTAAAAAAAACGGAGGGGTGGGAAAATTAACAAAATCCTTGCGCGTATTTGACAGTTTTATATCCTGTCTTTATAATATATTTCGTAGACGAGTACAGTGGGGAGGATTTCGTATCGGAGCAGCGGCGGCGCGCCGCCTGAGAAGGGGGATTTTTATGAAGAGGCCAGCAAAACGATCCATCAGCCAGCGGATTCGATCCCTCAGCCTGTTTCTGGTGCTGAGCACCGCCATGATGGGGATGACCACCACGCTTCTGTTCTCCCTGCGCATGGAGTACCAGTCCATGGACCGAAACCTGATGAACTCCGCCCAGGTGCTGGCCCAGTCCCCCCAGGTGGCGGAGGTGCTCTCCGGCCGCAGCGGCAACGAGACCCTGACGGCATATCTGGACAGCACCATCTCCCGGGTCAAGGACATCGACGCCATTGTGGTGGCCGACCGGGATGGGATCATCCGCTACAGCCCCGATCCCTCCTATGAGGGGACAGTGTACCCGGAGTATCAGTCTTTATCCGTTTTGAACGGGGAGAGCACCCAGGTGGATACCGGCGCCGGGGTCTCCGAACTGGAGCACCGGGCCCTGGCCTCGGTGACGGACGAGGAGGGGGAGCTGCTGGGCTTTGTCTCGGTGGGCATCGGGGTGCGCAGCGTCCACCAGACGGTTATCGACACGGTGGCCTGTTTCGCCATCCTCACCTTCCTGGCCGCCGGAGTGGGCCTGCTCTTCTCCCGGCACCTGTCGGGGGCCATCAAGGACTCCCTCATGGGCTATGAGCCCGATGTGTTCCGCAAGCTCTTCCACCAGCGGGAGGACATTCTGGAGGCCCTGGACGAGGGCATCCTTGCCATCGACCGGGACTGCGTGATCACCTATATGAACGCCGCGTGCCTGGGAATGTTCGGGGCCAAGGACGCCGGAGAGGTGCTGGGGCGGCCCCTGCTGGAGATCTACCCCGCCTCCCAGCTGCCCCGCCTGCTCACCACCGGAAAGCCGGAGTACAATGTCCATCTGAAGCAGATGCCGGGCAGCCAGGAGGTCCTGGCCAACCGGATGCCCATTTGGGAGGACGGGGAGATCGTGGGGGCGGTGGCGGTGTTCCGGGACCGCACCGAGGTGACCAACCTGGCCGAGGCCCTCACCGGCAGCCGCCACCTGGTGGAGGCCATGCGGGCCTATGCCCACGAATTCATCAACAAGCTCCACACCATCCTGGGCCTCATTCAGCTGGACCGGGTGGAGCAGGCGGAGCAGTATATCCTGGACGTGTCGGAGGTCCACCACCAGTCGGTGAGCCGGGTGATGAACCAGATCGAGGACACGGCGGTGGCCGCCCTGCTGGTGGGCAAGGCCAGCCGGGCCGCCGAGCTGGGCATCCAGCTCCAGGTGGACCCCAGAAGTTCCCTGTCCGGGGAGGAGCACATGCTGCCCTCCGGGGTGATGGTGACCATTCTGGGCAACCTGATCGAAAACGCCACCGAGTCCCTGAACCACTCCACCCGGAAGCAGAAGGAGATCCACGTGTCTATTTTGGAAAACCCGGACGGCCTGCTTTTGTGCGTGGAGGACACCGGGCCGGGCATTCTGCCCGAGCTGCTCCCCTACATCTTCGAGCCGGGGGTGTCCACCAAGGGGGAGGCGGGGCACGGCCTGGGGCTGGTCCAGATCAAGGACCTGACCGACCTGTACCACGGCCAGATCCGGGTGGAGAGCGAGCCCAAGTCGGGCACCTCCTTCTTCCTCTCCTTCCCGGCCCACTCCACACCATCTCCCCAGGGCGGCGCTCCGGGGAGCCCCTGATAGGAGCAAGATCATATATGTATCGCACTGTTATCGTGGAGGACGATCCCATGATCGCCTCCATCAACCAGACCTTTCTGTCCCGGGACCCCCGCTTCTCCCTGGCCGCCGTCTTTCACAGCGGCCAGGAGGCCCTGGAGTGGCTGAGGAAGCGCCCGGTGGAGCTGCTGATTTTGGACGTGTACATGCCCCGCATGTCCGGCCTGGAGCTGCTGCGGGAGCTGCGGGCGGAGGAGATCACCCTGGACGTGATTATGGTCACCGCCGCCAACGACAGCAAAACGGTGGACGCCCTTCTGAAGCTGGGGGTGGCGGACTATCTGGTGAAGCCCTTCACCGCCCGGCGCTTCCAGCAGGCCCTGGACACCTTCTGCCGCCAGCGGGAGGCCATCTCCGCCCACACCAGCGTCAGCCAGGAGGACCTGGACGCCATGCTCTCCAGCGGCCGCAGCGCCGCCCCCGTCCCCAAGGGGCTGCAGCTGCGCACCCTGGCCCGGGTGCGGGAGTGCCTGGCCCAGGCGCCCCGGGAGGGCTGCACCTGTGAGGCCCTGTCCGAGCAGGTGGGGCTCTCCTCTGTCACCGTGCGCCGTTACCTCACCTACCTGGTGGGGCGGGGAGAGGCCGTCAGCCGCATCAATTATGACACCGGCGGCCGCCCCTCCCTCCTGTACCACCTGTCGCAAAGCTGACATTTGAAGCTCCAGTTTGCTGTGAAGCCGTCCGTCCCGCCGCTGCGGGACGGGCGGCTTTGCGCTGTGCGTCTCCCACAGACATAGAAAATCTGCCGGGCCGCGCCCTGGGGGACCGGAGGGCCTTTCCAGGCAAAGAGCCGCCGGGCTTCCACGGCCGTTTCCTACAAATTCCCTCAAATTTCCTCAAAAAGCTTGGCTCCTTTTCACAAAGCTGAAATTTTTCCCGGTTCGCCCTTGCATTCCCGGGCGGGTTCCGCTATAATGTGCTTATTAAGCGAACAAGTGTTTATCACCGATAGACAGTTTTCGCCAACCATCTCAAAACGAGAGGAGTATGAACATGAAACGAATTCTTGCATCTGCTCTGTCTGCTGCCCTTCTGATGGGCGCTCTGGCCGGCTGCGGCGGGAACACCGGCTCCGGTTCCGTCTCCGGCTCCGACGCGTCCGCCGGAGGCTCCAGCTCCGGGGAGAACGTCATCAAGATCGGCGTCTTTGAGCCCTTCACCGGCGACTCCGCCTCCGGCGGCAACAAGGAGTACCTGGGCATGCAGTATGCCAACTCCGTGACCCCCACCGTGGAGGTGGGCGGTGTGGAGTACACCGTGGAGCTGGTCCCCTCTGACAACGGCTCCACCACCGACAAGGCCATGACCGCCGCCTCCCAGCTGGTGAGCGAGGGCGTGTCCATGGTGCTGGGCTCCTACGGCTCCGGCGTGTCCATCGCCGCCGGCCCCACCTTCGGCAACGCGGGCATCCCCGCCATCGGCGTCACCTGCACCAACCCCAACGTGACCGCCGGCAACGACTACTACTTCCGCATCTGCTTCCTGGACCCCTTCCAGGGCACCGTGCTGGCCAACTTTGCCAAGGATAAGTTCGACGCCAAGGTGGCCTACTGCCTGGGCGAGCAGGGCAACGAGTACGACCAGGGTCTTATCACCTTCTTTGAGCAGGCCTTCACCGCCGCCGGCGGCACCGTCATCAAGGCCTCCTACCCCACCAACAACTCCGACTTCAACTCCTATCTGACCCAGGCCCAGAGCGAGGGCGCGGACGTGATCTTCACCCCCGTGTCCATCGCCTACGCCACTCAGATCATCAGCCAGGCCGCCTCTCTGGGCATCGACATCCCCTTCCTGGGCTCCGATACCCTGGACGACAACAAGGTGCTGGACGCCGCCAACGGCACTGACATCCAGCTGTACGTGTCCACCTTCTATCAGGAGGGCGGCAACCCCGACTTCGACGCGGGCATCAAGGAGTACATCAACACCGCTGACGGCGCTCTGGAGGCCAACGGCGGCAACGACACCGTGGCGGCCGTCACCGCCATGGGCTACGACGCCTACTACGTGGCCCTGGAGGCCATCAAGGCCGCCGGCTCCACCGACTCCGCCGCCATCAAGGAGGCCCTGTGGGATGTGACCTATGACGGCGTCACCGGCCACATCGCCTTTGACGACGTAAACGGCGACGCCCAGCGGAACACCGCCTACATCAAGCACTCCACCAACGACGGCGCCTGGGAGCTGGAGACCCAGCAGACGGTCGCGGAGTAATCCTGCCGTCCCGCTGTCCACTTGTACCTGTTTCGGTTTGGCGGGGACCACAAGTCCCCGCCAAACCTTATCTCTCCGCCCACGTCTGGGCTGCCTCAAAGACTGGGGCGGCGTCTCCCCATTCTTTGAGACGGCCCAGGGAATCTGACCCAACTAGGGAGGAACTTCCATGGAACTTTTGATCTCCACCCTGCTCTTCGGCATCTCCGCCGGGGGGCAGTACGCCCTCATCGCCATCGGCTACACCATGGTATACGGCATTCTCCGCCTGATCAACTTCGCCCACGGCGACGTGTTCATGGTGGCCGGCCTCATGGGCATCTATCTCACCACCTTCCTGACCACCCTGCTGCCCCCGGCTCTGGTGGTGCCCGCCACGCTGCTGCTGGTGCTGGTGCTGACGGTGGCCCTGGGATTCTGCATCGAGCGGGTGGCCTACAAGCCCCTGCGCTCCGCCCCCCGCATGAGCGTGATGATCTCCGCCATCGGCGTGAGCTATCTGCTCCAGAACTCCGCCACCTATATCACCGCCGCCCAGCCCATGGTGTACCCCACCCTGCCCTTCCTGGGGGACACCGTTCAGATCGCCGGCACCTCCATCAAGTGGGTGGTGCTGCTCACCCCCTTCCTGGTGGTGGCCCTGGTCATCGTCCTCACCCAGCTCATCAACCACACCAAGGTGGGCATGGCCATGCGGGCGGTGGCCAAGGACTTTGAGACCAGCCAGCTCATGGGCATCAAGATCAACTCGGTCATCTCCATGACCTTTGTCATCGGCTCCGCCCTGGCGGCGGTGGGCTCCATGCTCTACTTCACCACCTACCCCGCCATCGTTCCCACCGCCGGCGCCATGCCCGGCCTGAAGGCCTTCGTGGCCGCCGTGTTCGGGGGCATCGGCTCCATCCCCGGGGCCGTCATCGGGGCCTTCCTCATCGGCATCTGCGAGAACTTCGTGAAGATCCTCCCCTTTGAGGGGGCCACCACCTTTGTGGACGCCTTCACCTTTGCCCTGCTGATCATCGTCCTGGTCTTCAAGCCCACCGGCATCTTCGGGGAAAAGGCCACCGACAAGGTTTAAGGGAGGGAGCGCATACCATGATTCAAGAGAGAAAAAGCAAAAAGGGCGCCCTGGCCGGCCTGATCCTGGCCGCGGTGCTCCTGGCGCTGGCCGTGCTGCTGGAGAACCTCAGCGGCATGCTGGGCGCAGACGCGGTGCCCGACTTCCTGGCTCCCACCAGCCAGCTGTTCGTGGTGCTGAAGAAGGGCGCGGTGTACTCCCTGGTGGCCGTGTCCATGAACCTGCTCAACGGCTTCACCGGCCTGTTCTCCCTGGGACAGGCAGGCTTCATGCTGCTGGGCGCCTACACCTACGCCATCCTCACCGTGCCCATGTCCGCCAAGGACACGGTGTACTACCTGTTCGGGGGCTCGGCGGTGCCCTTCTCCCTGCCCGACCTGTTCGGCGGGGTGGACAGCCCCGTGGGCCTCATCCTGGGCGTGGTGCTGGCCATTCTGCTGGGTGGCTGCGTGGCTGCCTTCTTCGCCTTCCTCATCGGCCTGCCGGTGCTGCGGCTGAAGAGCGACTATCTGGCCATCGCCACTCTGGGCTTTGCGGAGATCCTCCGGGCCATCTTCCAGTGGCCGGCCCTGGGCCCGGTGACCAACGGCGCCAACATGATCACCCAGATCCCCACCTTCAACAACTTCAATCTCACCGGCGAGAACGGGGCGGTGATCCTGCGCCTGTCCACCTTCTTCCCCTTCCTGGTGGCCATTGTGTGCATCGCGGTCATCGTCATGCTCATCAACTCCTCCTACGGCCGGGCCTTCAAGGCCATCCGGGAGGACGAGATCGCCGCCGAGGCCATGGGCATCAACCTGGCCAAGCACAAGATGCTCTCCTTCTGCATCTCCTCCTTCTTTGCCGGGGTGGGGGGCGCCCTGTTCGCCATGTTCGTGAACAACGCCCAGGCCAAGGTGTACACCTCCACCATGACCTATGAGATCCTGCTCATCGTGGTCATCGGGGGCATCGGCTCCATCTCCGGCTCCTGCATCGCCACCTTCCTGTATGTGGCCTGCTCCGAGTGGTGGCTGCGCTTCCTGGACAGCCCCATCGTGTTCGACTCCCCCACCGAGACGGGACGCATTCTCTTCATCGTGGCCTTCGCCGCCGTGGTCATCGCCGGGGCCGCCCTGCTGATCCGCCGGGACCGCCGGGGCGCCAATCAGACCTGGAAACAGGCGCTGGTGCTGCTGGTCGCCCTGCTCCTGCTGTGCTGGCTGGCCTGGTTCATTATCACCGGCTCGCTGAAAGTGCCGCTGGCCCGCACCGGCTTCCGCATGGTGGTGTTCTCCATCATCATCATGGTGGTGGTCCTCTTCTTCCGCCGGGGCATCATGGGCGACAAGGAGCTCAGCGACCTGCTGTTCCGCAAGAAAACATCTGTAAAGGAGGCGGCGAAATGAGTTCCGTGGAAAATATTCTCCGCCTGGAGCATGTCACCATGCAGTTCGGCGGCGTGGTGGCGGTGAACGACCTGTCCCTGGAGGTAAACAAGGGGGAGATCGTGGCCCTCATCGGCCCCAACGGCGCCGGCAAGACCACCGCCTTCAACTGCATTACCGGGGTATATGAGCCCACCAACGGCCGGGTGTCCTTTCTGGGGCGGCCCATGGTGGAAAATCACCCCCAGGGCAAGATGGTCAAGGACTATCAGGGAGAAAATCAGGGGATGTTCACCCAGGTAATCAGCCCCACCCCCGACAAGATCACCCAGCTGGGCATCGCCCGCACCTTCCAGAACATCCGACTGTTCTCCGCTCTGTCTGTGTTTGACAACGTGCTGATCGCCAAGCACATGCGGGCCAAGCAGAACGTGTTCTCCGCCACCTTCCGCCTCAACCGCGCCGAAGAGAAGCGCATGCGGGAGGAGGCCATGGCCCTGCTGGAGGAGCAGGGGCTCTCCCATTTGAAGGACGAGGTGGCCGGCTCTCTCCCCTACGGCCTCCAGCGCCGTCTGGAGATCGCACGGGCCCTGGCCACCCAGCCCAAGCTCCTCCTCCTGGACGAGCCGGCCGCCGGCATGAACCCCCAGGAGACCCAGGAGCTCACCGACTTTATCCACAAAATCCGCGACGAGTACGACCTGTCCATCCTCATGATCGAGCACCACATGGACCTGGTCATGCGCATCTCCGACCGCATCTACGTCCTGGACTTCGGCAAGCTGATTGCCCAGGGCACGCCGTCGGAGGTACAGAACAATCCTCGGGTCATCGAGGCGTATTTGGGGGTGGCAGACGATGCTGAAGATTGACGAACTGAAGGTGAGCTACGGCGGCATCGAGGCCGTGAAGGGCATCACCTTCGAGGTGCCCGACGGGAAGATCGTCACCCTTATCGGGGCCAACGGGGCGGGCAAATCCACCACCCTGCGGGCCATCGCCGGCCTGGTGAAGCCCGCCCACGGGCGCATCCACCTCCAGGGGGAGGACATCACCGCCCTGTCCCCCGACCGCATCGTGTCCAAGGGCATCACCCTGGTGCCCGAGGGGCGGCATGTGTTCCCCGACCTGACCGTGCTGGAGAATCTGAAAATCGGCGCCTACCTGCGCAAGGACAGCCTGGAGGCCGACCTGAACTGGGTGTATGAGCTGTTCCCCCGGCTGAAGGAGCGGTCCTGGCAGGCGGCGGGCACCCTGTCCGGCGGCGAGCAGCAGATGCTGGCTGTGGGCCGGGCCCTCATGTCCCGCCCCAAGATCATTATGATGGATGAGCCCTCCCTGGGCCTGGCCCCCATCGTGGTGAAGGGCATCTTCGACATCATTCAGGAGATCAACAAGCAGGGGGTCACCGTACTGCTCATCGAGCAGAACGCCAACATGGCCCTGCGCATCGCCGACGTGGGCTATGTGCTGGAGACCGGGCGCATCACCCTCACCGGTTCCGGCCGGGAGCTGCTCACCAACGAGGCGGTCAAGAAGGCCTATCTGGGCACCTGAGCCCCGGTAAAACCAAACTCCCCCGGTGCCGCCGGGGGAGTTTCTGCGTCAAAATTCCGGAGCCGCGCTTTTGACAAAGACCGTTGTTTGTGATACCATGTGACAAATATTATGCCGAAGAAAGGACGGGACGAGCCTATGAGACAGTGTATGGATGCGGACAACCTCCACCGCCGCCTGCGGAAAATCATCGGGCAGGTGCAGGCCATCGACCGGATGGTGGACGAGGACGTGCCCTGTGAGGACATCCTGGCTCAGATCAACGCTGCCAAGTCCGCCCTGCACAAGGCGGGGCAGGTGGTGCTGGAGGGCCATCTGCAGCACTGCGTCCGGGACGGCATCGAGCACGGGGATGCGGAGAAAACCATCCAGAACTTCGCCAAGGCGGTGGAGCGCTTCTCCAACATGGGATGAACGCACATCCCAACGCCCAGGCGCCCAAAGCGGCCATGCCGCCTTGGGCGCTTTTTGCATCCGGCAGAGAGGTTTCGGAAAAATTTAAGATTTCTTTCCTGTGATTTTAAGAATTTCAGAGTATGGTAAGAAAAGCGGGCTCCGTCTTTCCACAAAAACCGGAGCCTGTGTGGAAAGAATTACGGCGGCTCATACCGCCTGCACCTGGAAAGGAGTCCCTTATGCCTTCCTATTCTGATCCCCGCGACCCCCGCCGGACGGGACAGGCCCCGGCCCAGCCCCGCCGCCGGAAAAAGCGCCGCCGGAGACTCCCCGTGCCGGGGATTGTCCTGATCCTCTTTCTGGTGGGCGGCGCGCTTTTCCTGCGGGGACGCGTTGTCCGGTCCCACTCCCTCGATACGCCCCCTCCCGCCTCCCATTCGGAGCAGGGGGAGGCGGAAGCGGTGGGAGACGGCCTCCAGGCCCAGCTCCAGGAGCTGGCCCGGGAGGAGCCCCGGGCCCGGGACATCCTCGCCCACCTGGAGGACTACCCGCAGGAGCTGCTGGAGCTGGCGGTGCGCAACCCGGAGACGGTGGACTTTGTGGCCGATTATCCCCAGGAAAAGGACCGGACCCCGGCGGAGACCGTGGAGGAGGCGGAACGGGGGACCATCCCTCTGCTCCTCCAGTGGGACCCCCGCTGGGGCTGTGCCCAGTACGGGGACGGGCCTATGGCCCTCAACGGCTGCGGCCCCACCGCCCTGTCCATGGTGATCTGCGGCCTCACCGGGGACGGAACCGCCACCCCTTACGCGGTGGCCCAGTACGCCCAGGAGATGGGGTACTATGTGGATGGGGTGGGCACCAGCTGGGAGCTCATGTCCGCCGGAGGGGCGCATTTCGGCGTCACCGCCCGGGAGCTGCCCCTGAGCCAGTCGGTGATGGAGAACGCCCTGGCGGCGGGGGAGCCCATCATCTGCAGCGTGGGCCCCGGGGACTTCACCACCAGCGGCCACTTCATCGTCCTGGCCGGGCTGGAGGACGGGAAGTTCCAGGTCCGGGACCCCAACCGGCGCTCCACCAGCGAGGAGCTGTGGGACTACGACACCCTGGCCGGGCAGATCACCAATTTGTGGGCGTTTTCCCTGGCATGAGAGAACAAACATTGCGTAAAGGCGGGATGGCTGTCGGCTGTCCCGCCTTATCTGTTGCGGCATCGCTTTCGGGCGGCCCGGTGTGCCGCCCCTACGAAATTCAAGAGGAGCTTCCGGTTTTGTTGTAGGGGCCGACGGCCTCGGCGGCCCGCGGGCGGCCGCAAGGGCCGCCCCTACGGCTCAAACGAGCCGCCTTTATAACTGGGACCGTTCCCCTCATCCGTCTGGCCTTCGGCCAGCCACCTTCCCCTAAAGGGGAAGGCTTTGCGGGAGGGGCAAGCCCCTCCCCTACGGAAGTCAAGAATGCTCTCCCATTTCAGGTAGGGGAGGCCCTTGGGCCTCCCGCCAGGTTTGCATTGGGAGCGTTGGCTCGGCAAAGACAGGCGCGGCGGGGGAACTGCACCAGCCCTCAATTTTGGGACAGCCAGGGCCCAGTGGCCCGGCGGGAATTTAGAACGTCACTCAGATTTTGCGCGCCGGAAATGAGATACCACAAAACAGGAGAGCGTCCCTCGTAAAAGGGGTCCGGGGAAAGCGGTCCTATGGACCTAGGCGGAGCATAGCGGAGCCGTAGTCCATCGGCCGCGTCCCCGGGGGCATTTTGCCCAATCCCTCGTTGCTCCCGGCGAAGCCCAGCGAAGCGGGTTCGCCGGGAAGAGGAGGAGCAAGGGAACGAACGCAGTTTTCGCCGCCAGGCGGAAACGGAGTGGAGTGGACT
>JABLTR010005997.1_pt1 | contig 26120 bp, 27 predicted proteins | sample 7160071 | NCBI WGS metagenome assembly JABLTR01 (sample SAMN14651230, study PRJNA627086) | human gut metagenome | isolation source: feces | host: Homo sapiens | reverse complement strand
AACTGTACAAAAAATTACGAAGCCTTTGATTGTATCAGTGAACTCATTGCCGATAAAACACCGCTTAACTGCTCTAAAGCCTCCGGCGTCAGACTTGACAAAAACTGCATAACCTGCTGCTGATTGTTATCCTGCGCTCTGTCTTGCACAGTGCGCTTCTCATCATGCTGTTTATGATTAGGCTGCACAAGCATCTGATAAGCTTCGTCGAGCTTGTCCTCCTCGCTCTCATCCATAAGCCGGCTGTTTAGAATATGCGTGTATATGCTGAGAGTAGTTTTTACATCTGAATGTCCGAGCATCATGGATATTTTGCCCATGTGGGTCTTTTGTTCGGCCATGATCGTCGCAAAGGTATGCCGTAAAACGTGCGCATGAAAATCAAAGTCGATGTCGTATTTCTTTTTAAATCGCTCAAAATATGATGTTATGCCGGAGTAAGCGCGTCGCTCGCCAAATTTGTTGCAGAAAACAAAGCCGTCCGGGCAGGTGAGCTTTTTGTTAAGCTTCTTTTCCATGTCAAGCTGTTCTGAATAGATTTCCCTTAAAACATCCAAAACTATCTTCGGGAGCTTAAATGCCCGTTCACTGCTGCCCGTTTTGGTGGTAGATATTTCCTCTTTGACCGATATTTTATACGCCTGCTCATCAAACTTAATATTTTTACTTACAGATGCATCTACTGTCAAAATTCCTGCACTGAAATCAACCTGCCGCCACCTGATGGCAAGCGTTTCGCCTATCCGCAATCCGGTGAACATCAGAAAGAGGACTATACGATGGAAGGCCGGCGTGTCCTTTGTGTTTTCCAGCACAAATTGCCTCTGCTCTGGCGACAAACCCTTGGTACGCTCCTTTTTCCTGTAGTCTTCGGCTTTGTCACGGTAGCGCTTTACCTTTACCATCGGCGACTGTTCGATTATGCCTTCTACAACGGCATCATCGAACATTTCCATTAAAAACAGCCGCACGCCGTTGATAGTGGATATAGCGATTTTGGGCCGCTTTTTGCTCAGCCTGTCAAGAAAAGCGATGATATCCTTACGCGTAACGTCTCTCATCTTTAGATGCCCAATCCCGGGCTTTATGTGAGAGGTGAATTTGTGGGCATACCATTCAAAAGTTGAGCTTTTGCCGACCGTATGGCGCTTATACTCCATGAGCCATGACAGCCCATAATCTGCAACAGTTATTTCGCTTTCCTGCTCGCTGGCTGAGTTCGGATTAAGCTTTTTATACCCTATTATTGGATAGAGTTTATTTGCTACTTCCTCGCGTGTTTTGCCGTAAATATATTTTAATGTTTGTTTGCCGTTTTCCTTATATCCGTCGGTATACTGGCCCACCCAGCGTCCGTCTTTTCTCTGATAAATTGAACCCTCGTTGTTGCCGCGCCTTGAGTAGCTTTTATTAGACATATATTAAAATTAGAATTAATGAATTTAGAACAGCTTGAGAGTTCATATATTTTATCAAATAAGACAGATTAAGAAAACGGTTAATTGATTTGTGATACGGCACTATCTGTCGATACCTCCTTAATATGCCGTATAATATATAATTGAATTCTTCCTCATTATATATAGCGGCATAATTAAAAGTCAAATTAACGAGTTAAGTTTTTAAAATGATATAAAGTGAGATATCGACCAAAGCACGAGGCTTAAAGGGCTGACGACCTTTCGGCTGCCTATTTGTGAGACAGGAAAGGCGTCGCTTCTCATTAAAGTACCGATATTGTTTTTGCCCACAGTGGTGATTTTAGCTACATCATCGCAGTCAAAAAAGTCCTTGTTATACTTTTCGGCAAGCCGTCTGGCCTCAGAAGCGGCGGCTATGCCGATGGTTACGTATTGGGGATTGTCTGTAAAGGTGTCTAAAAAGGTGTTAAAATAGTCGTTCATAATACCACCTCGTTATATACGTCTTTGCTGTTAAAATCAGCGCGTTTGGATTATTCAGCCCATCCAAGGACATACAGGATAATACTGCCGTATATCTCAGCCGAAATGCGCAAAAATCGGCTTTCCATAAATAATGGTATCCGGTGCCGCCGGATAAGTGTCATTATAGCCGGGTCATGGCGGCCGCTGCTTGCAGGACAGCGGATTATGCGGGGCAGAATGCTCTGCCCGCCGCTCGCCGGTCTTGTTTCCTGTATGCTACTATTAACTTGTCAATGTGCTAAGCTAATTTTGCCCTCTATTAATATAAATAACTAAAGGGCACCCAAAACGTACCCTTTTTCCAAAAAATTTTTATTTTAATTAAAAAAAGCGCAGTCATAAGACCGCGTCTATCGATTTTAACGGGTTAAGTTTTTAAAACGAACGCTTGACTATTATTTATGGCGATGCTAAAATATGCATGCGGGACAACCGCAAAAATTAAATAGCCAAGCTCCCCAATAGGTGGTGCAACACCTATTGGGGACTTACGAGCAGGTGTTTAATGGGAACACACTACTACCTAACTGTGATAGATTATATCACAGGTACGGCAGCAGTTCAAATGGCTTTTACATAAATTTGATTTATGCAGCCAGACAAAGGTGTTTTTTATATAGCCTGCGTCTGGCGTTTTTATTGCGGTTTTCCGCACCAATAGAGGAAAAGAAAACCACACATAAGTCTTATTTCTGGCTTTTATCAAAGCCAGATTACAATTTAATAATTTATTAATTTCGTACTTTAACTTTCCCTCCATCAATTTATTTCAGAGCATCTGTCATTCAGATGCTTTTCTATTTTTGTAGTCATTCTATTATATTAAATATCTTTTCAAGTTCGTTTTCATCTAATTGTTCCAGCCTGCGAAGCTGTTCATCGGATAAAGAGGGGTTTCTTTTTCTATATTTAAAAAGCACTCGGCTGTCTATTAAGTGATATGTTTAAGACTCTGTATTTCAAAACAAAACCTACCACAGTAATGAGCTGGATGAGAGATCGACCGGCTCCTTATATTTGCCGCAGAAAAAGCTATAAGCAAAAGATGCTATCTTCTTTTGGCGGCATTTTTTAGCTGCACCGATTCTGGTAAACTGTTCAGCGGAATGTTAGAACTAAAGAATACTGTTGAAACGGTCATTTTGGTTGTTATTTTGGAGGTATCCGAAACTTATGCAGATTTCGATGCTCAGGATCGTTTTTATTATTGTAATAACGCTGACGATCCTGCCATTTGCCGTTGTTCGATGATGGCAATTGACAGGTAGTATCTTGGTCGCATTTTTAAATATCTGAAGCAGCGCTGCAAACTTCATTTTAGAAAGGAGGGATACAAATGTGCCAAAAATAAATAGCAAATGGGAAAGGAATACTGATAGGCAACAGCTTCCCGAAAAAATCGGAATTAGTCATAGCAATTTTCCTTTCTTAGCATAAGAAACACGTTCGGTAAAAATTCCGAACGTGTTTCTTTACATGGTTGAATCCCTATGGGTAGAAAACGGTTATGGAAGTGGGGATTTATCCGATTACTTTGTGAAAAGCCCCGGCATACGTCAGTATTCCTGAGTTTTTCACCTTCGTCTCAGAGAATTTTTTTGTCCTACAAAACTGCTTCACACCTGAAAACGAGCATTTTTTGTCAGGATATGCCCGAAAAGGGCGCAATACTGGCGTATTGCAAGCTTTGAGGGTGCATTTTGGCGGGAAAAAAGCTGTTTATCAGGCTTTCCATGCCCGCAGGGGTTCAATAATATTTACAAATCGATATATGGCGATTCTTGTGAGATATAAAAGCAAAAGTTGTTGAACAACTCATAAATGAGAAGCCAATCCCGTGTAATATAGTTTGATCTGAACGCTCCCGAACAAAAGCGACTGCAGGAGCTTGCAGACTATACCCAACATATGATTTTAAGGGCGCTGGGTGTTGTCGATGAGGACGAGTCTGCATTAATGACCACTGCAATTACTATCTGCAGATCTCATTTTCAGAGTTACACATCCCTAATGGTCATCTGTCTCCCAAATCTTTGAGGTATCCCAGTACCACAAAGCAGCGTAAGATTATCAGCAATCTGAATCGGCAAAGCATTCTGGAGAGCCACGCTATCTATGATGAATTCAGACCCCAGCCAATTTAGTAACGGCTTAGATCGCAAAGGCAAATACCTAAAGGGCATTCCAGCGCTGAGATAAGCTTATGACGGCAGTAGTTGACGATAAAAAAATGACGAACCATTCTGATACCAATTATTTGTGGTACTTTACAGAGTGCTTTTTTTGGATATGTCCTCATCGCATCCATGGAACCGATGCTGCATAAAGGCAGCGTTATCCCTGAATACCGGTTTTATAGCAAGCTGAAAACTGGGAATATCATAATCTTCAAGCATAACGGTGAGCTGCTCGTCAAATGTGCCGCTGCATGCCTAAGTTAATCCGTTGAACAAGGCGGCGAATTACATATAGCTCCAGCCGACTGTTGCTATATTTTGGGTGACGCTAAAAACTCATTTGACTCTCAATATTGGGAGGAGTCGTTCATGAACAATTTAGAAATTATTGCAAAATTAATCTAAATGAGGTGTTCGAAACTGTCGTATGCGGCGGCAGGTGGCCTTCATCCATATGCTCTCACAAGTATTAAGATAATTAATTCTCTGCTTACCGCCACTGCCTTCATAAATCGTTACATTGACAATGTTATCTATTTAGATGGGTAGTTCGCTTTATCTATCCATCATGACAAGTACCGCCTGTCACCAAATAGGCACAATAATTCCTTGGTGTAGATGGTATATTTTTACCCTGTCATCCGCTATGAATTTTACAAACTGATCTTGTACCTTTTTCATGGCTGCTCGCTTTTCAAGAGCTCTTACGTAGATCCAACAAAACTCTGTGAATGGTTGATTGCAACAGTTTTGGTTTTTATAATCATAGGAACTGAAGCAGAATACTCACATGGATACAGTGACAACATACTTAAAATACCATTCTTTTATCTGATTAAAATAGCTTTCCAGTATAGGGTATTCCATCTTGTATTGTTCTGATAATCTTTGAGATATTTTATTGAAATGCTCTGCCGCTTTTGTAATATCGTCCTTTAAAGCCATCATACTTGTTTGTTCCATATGAGTTAAACAGTCCTCATACTGTTTCCTTGCGCTTATGATTGCTTCCGACGATATATTCCATTTTATTTCATACCACTTCATTCCTGCAAGTATTATTCTGCGATGCTCCAGCAGCTTGAACATTGAATTACGCACATAATAAATAATTCCTTCATCCTGATTCACATCACATTGCTCTATCCTATTTTTAATTGCCAGCAAACAGGTTAATCCCGTATAAAAATCGTGTGGTGGCAATTTCTGTTCATTTTCGTCTGTATAAATAAACCTTTGAATTTTTCCAAAAGTTTCGTGGGCAATTTTAGAAAAATAATCAGGTGTATAATCCCGGCTTAAATATCTGTCCGTAGGCTTTATGCGTGACAAAAGATAATTATATGGCCGTCTGGAGAATATATTACCCGGTTCTTTAAGATATTGCTCTACAAGCAATCTGTAGCCGTTTTCAACATATTCATAATCCACTTTTTCAGGACGAAAACCATGTTGGCCTAATGCGATTGAGCTGAATTTTTTATCATTTTCGTCATATCCATAGATGAAAACTTCGTGATTGTATCCATTTTCCATTTTCACAAAAACTGACATATACAACCCTTCGTTAATATTACTCTTAACATAGTCCACAATCTCATCAGCAGAAACAGCAAATATATTTAATTCTTCCGTATCTATAATATCGGAATAATAATCCGCTTTGTGAGGTTGACCATAATCGCCAAATAATGGAGCTGTTTCTACATTTTCAACAATCATCGTCATATGCGGGTACAGCCATTTCTCATAATTCGGCTGTGCCTGTATGACACACATTCGCATATACGTCCAACATTCGGTTTTTATACAAGTATCCAGAATTACAGGAAGCAGTTTTTTCATCGCTTATATTCACTCCATTCATTTTATTCCTGAAAAGCCAAATCATCTGTCGAACCTGAGCATAGTTTCTAATCAGTTTTATTTTTGAGATAGTGTGCGAATTAATTATAACACGAAACTATGTAGATTAACAGTTTGTTCTATATCTATAGCCTACTCTGTGAGGAAGGCAAAGGAGCAATGTGCGAGCACTTCGGTTTGATGCCTTGAAACGACTACAAGCACACCGAAAACAAGACTTTCTCGGTAAGTTGCTATTCGGGTATAGCTGAGAAAAGAGGCACAACAATTCAACACCAACTCTGAGGCGGAACGCTTGATCAAGCCACATGCCCCGCACTACGACGGCGTCAGATTTGTGCCAGATCAATACTCTATATCATTCCCGACAGCAGTAACGTTTTTCTGGAAACCCGGAATGTGCCTTACCATATAGTCTAAAGCTTTTGGAGAACGAAAAACTGTTTAAGGAGTACTCAGAATGAAATACGGCGAGTCACCAGAATATTTATACAAGGAGCGCTCAGTTGCTCAAATCCGAAAAGATGTAATCACGGCCTGTAGGATCATAACTGATGGTATCAACAGGCACATAAAGAAGATGCTGTGTTAAGAGTAAAAAAGCAGGCTGAAGACCTAAGCGTATTGATGAGCTGCAGTATTATAACAGCATTGAGGACATTCTCAACGCATACTCAATGAAGCGCAAAGGGACCGTTTCATGCAAATGTAGGAGACTCTGAAAAGTCAAGAGTCAATTTGAGAACGTTGCAGCAATATGAGCTTCGGGTAAAGGATATCAATAAAAGCCTCCGATCGTTTTAGAAGATCCAATTCAAAAAATATAGGTTGAAGCAGGCCATTGCAAAATCATATATAGATATTTCAAGTTTTTAATAAAGTACTTTCCCTGTATAGGGCAATGCGAAAAAAGCCTTTTTTATCAAATCATATAGAAGTACCCCATATGATTGTGGAATATAATGAGTATAAGCCATATATCGAATTGTAACCATCATTTATGCTATTTAGGCAAGCGTGCGATAAACTTTGTAACAATTATATAAAAATTAATCTAAGTTTTAGATACACATAGCCCATCGCCATTTGCTTGATAATATCCGGCCTGCACATGATACATTTCTGCAAACGCACCTGAATTCTTTAATAATCGATCAAACGTACCATCTTCAACGATTTCCCCGTGATCAAAAACGACTATTCTGTCATAGGTATCTGCACCAGACAAACGGTGTGAAATGAATATAGAAGTTTTACCTTGCACGATCTCGGCAAGCCTTCGATAGATCTCATATTCAGAGATAGGATCCAACGCAGAGGTCGGCTCATCCAGTATATAAATCTCTGGATCTCGATAAATGAGCCGGGCAATAGCAAGCTTTTGCGCTTCACCGCCGCTTAATTCAACTCCGGACTCATCAAAATATTTATATATCTCTGTATCCTCTCCTTTTTCCATTTTACGAAATCTATCAATGAATCCGCTTTTTTGATATGCATACAAAACTTTTGCAGCGTCATAGTCCAGATTGCAAATCGTATTTTCGCGAACCGATGCAGCAATTAAAGTAAAATCCTGAAACACGGTCCCAATACATTTAATATAATCAGAATAATTTAGATCCTGAATATCTATGTTGTTAAAATAAATATTCCCTTTGTCAGGCTTGTAAAATCCACATAAAAGTTTTACAAATGTTGTTTTGCCGGCACCGTTTTTGCCAGCAATCATGATTCTTTCATCTTTATGTATGGTCAGATTTATATTTTTCAACGTATACTCTTCCGAATTTGGATACTTAAAAGATACATTTTCAAATGAGATCGACTCAAATGCAGGCAGATCATATTTTTTTGTGCTCATATTAGCTGTATCCGTGTTTATCATAAATTTCCTTAGCGAAGACATAAGAATATTATGATTCATGATATCTCCGAATAATTGAACGATATCCGTTAAGCTATCTGAAAACAAAAACACAGAATTCAAATAAAGCGAAAAATCACCGACCTGTAAATACTCGGAAAGAATTTGGTAGGAAATGATCATATAGACGGCGAGGGTCTGAATCCCGACAACAAGGTTATTTAAAACATCGCCGAGAATGCCCAATATTCTCAGCTTTTTATCCTGCTTATCCTGCTCAATCATCAGCTCTCGATATTTGTTTAACAGCCATTTTTGCAGAGAATTAACTCGTATTTCTTTTGCTCCCCTCGTATCGTTCGCATAATTCTCAATATATTTTTCTTTTCTGTAAATTGTAGACAATACTTTAAAATATCGATTATTTTCTTTATTATTAAACGTGGTAATAACGCCCTTTACAATACAAGGGACGACAGAAATCAATGCGACTATGATGTTTAATTGAAATAAAATCGCAATACAGCTAACGATATTGGCAAGGCTACTTATAAACTTAAATATATAATCTATATATTCAAAAACATTTTGCCCACTGTCTGCCAGCTCCATGACATCCCGAAAGCTTGCTGTTTCTAATTGACTATAACGGACATCCATGGCTTTTTTGCAAAATGCAGCCATATATTTTTTTTCCAGATATTTATTTTGGATTTCGGTCAAATATTCAACAAACTTCAAAAAAAATCTTGAGATAAATACGAGCAAGAAATAGAAAGATCCTCTTATAAGAGTTTCCTCTGCGTTTAAATGATTTGATATTGCATTCAAAAGCTCTTGGATAAGAAAAATTGGTGAAAAAGTAATCGCCCAATTCACGACAACTTGAAAGAGTTTGAGGAAGAATAGTTTTTTGTCATATTCCCAACAAAGCTTCATGGCAAATCTGTAATTCAAAAAAAATTCTTTATTCATTAATCCACCCCATATACATAGCCACTGGATTGCTTCTGAAATAATTCAGCATATTCTCCATTGTTTTTTATCAACATTTCATGTGAGCCGTATTCTACAATTTTACCACCGTCAAAAACTGCGATATGATCGCAGAATTTTGTACTTGCAAGCCGGTGCGAAATATAAATTGTAGTTTTGTCTTTGGTGATAGAGCGGAAATTTTCATAAAATTTGCTTTCAGAGATGGGATCCATCGCTGAATTGGGTTCATCGAGAATAAAAATCTTTGAATTTCGATATATAGCTCTCGCAATTGCGATTTTCTGTCGTTCACCGCCCGAAAAGTCAACTCCCTCATCGTCAAACTCTTTCGTGACAATTGTATGAATCCCATTTTTTAATCTACCTATTTTGTCAAAAATATCTGCTTTTTGAAGTGCTTTATCGAGTTTTTCGGCATTATATTCATTTTGCAAAATAACATTTTCTGAAACAGAATAGGCGAACAATTTAAAATCCTGTAAAACAGTTGTGAGTAAATCCGCATACTCTGCTACATCGTAGGATTGAATACTTTTTCCGTTTATCAGGATATCTCCTTTTGTCGGTTCATATAATCTGCACAGCAATTTTATAAATGTGGATTTTCCGGCACCGTTTTTCCCAACAACAGCCAGCTTTTCGCCCGATTTAATTTCTAAATCAATACCCCTTAACACATAGTCCTTACCGTTTGGATATCGAAACCAAACATTTCTGAATTCAATCTCAATAGGGCCTAAATCCTTCGTTGATAAGCTTCCACTGGCTCTCTTACTGGCAATAGAATTATATTTTTTTAAATAAGAGATTCGTTCATTCCAATATCGAAAATTATCCAAGCCTTTAAAAAAAGCTGAAACTTGTTCTATAAAATTCGACATGACGCCAATATACAGCGAAAAACTGCCGATTGTAATCGCACCGGCCAACGCTGCGATTGTAACCATAAAGTATAAAAACGCTTCCCAAAAAAAGGAGCATAGCAAAAGCAAAAGATTGAAACTTAATATTTTTTTTGCGTGGGAAGACGCTGCGTCAATTTTTTGAAAATGGGCTTTTTCAATTTTCTTTCTTATTAAATTTCCTAAATCGTCGATTCTTATATCTTTTCCATATGACGGATCGGAGGATAATCTATAAAAATAATTGATCACTCTTGAAATCGGTGAGATTTTTTGGCTATACTGATATTCTTCCTTATTTATTTTTTTATTAATTAGGAAGCTTACTACGCTATAAAGAATAATTCCGATTAATAGTTTAAAATCAAAAACAAAAATAATGTAAGAATAAGTAAAAATCAAAATTATGTTCTCGATCAAAGATGATATAAAATACATATAATCCGTCGGCATTACATTATCCCGTACTCTCTGCTGCAAATTCAAATATTCTTTATCCTCAATATATTCGTATTTGCACTCTACATTCGAACGTAAATGCTCACAGCCCATAACCGCAGAAAGAATATTATAATAATGGCTCCAGATATTTTGAACAATATTATAGAGACTATTCAAAACAAATGTAACTACAACCATGATAACAGATAGATAAAGAATCCGGGTGAAATCACCCCTTGTAGCGATTTCATCTAGAATCAATTTTGGAAAAATCAATAAAACCAACGGTTTTACTATTGTTATCAGGACCTTAATGAGATATAGCGCCAAAACGCCAGGTTTTAAACGGTGGATATATTTGATCATATAAAGAAAATCTTTCCAGTATCTCATTTATGACCATCCTTTTCTGTGAAAGACGCCAACGAGGAACAAAACCAAGCCGGAGCTTTCCGTCATAGTTTATTAAACGATATTTAGCGGTATGGATATGAGGGCAGTCACACTACAGAACACGCGAAGTTAGGTCGGTGAAGCATAACTGTAATCGTACTCATTTAACGGCAGCAGGGACATCCATTCAAGCACCAATAGGTATTCTGTAAATTTATCTTTGTAAGGACACAAAGTTTCAGATGGATGTTAGTCCCTGACTCTAGAATATATTTTTAGAAGGCAGCAATTAGGTAATTAAAATAGTGTATCAGAATGTTGCGGTATGGACTACGGGGATTTTAGCCATCTACAAGCGCATAAGGAGTTGCAGAGTGCCAATCTTGCTTTTTTCCCTACATTGGCAGTCTTTGCGGACCTATCGCGTGACTGGGTTGCGGAAAATGGATTCTTGTTCGTGGCAGCTTCATTCCGCTTAAGGATATCCGACAAATCTAAGATTTTTTCCATTACCGGGTAAGCTTTCTCTATACACACAAGGCGCTTACGGTTTCCAACTTTAAAGCTTGATGACGTGTTCAGTAATTTGTTCTGCAAAAAAATCCCTGCGCATCTGTTGAAGCATCCGTACAAAAAGTCTGACGCAACTCCATTCGTACATTTCAGAACCAGCTTTCTTCGTGACATTTAACCGCTGATCTTCGGTCGCATTTTTACGGTTTGTTCCTTTATGCCCTTTTACGAGAGCGCCTCTCTATTTTGTTTCAAATTTTACCCACTTAACTTCGATATTTTAACAAATCCATGTTTAATCAAATACATAATACTTCGATATACAATATTATAATTTCTGTTCAGAGCATGGAAGCTTTGCATCGTTCGTGATCCATTTTTAAGCTCATGCAATATGCTTTCACATAAATCCAAATATATAATATGATCCTGCCATTTATATATTTTTGTCCATTGTTTATTATTTAATATATCGAGTCCTTCGGGGGTTATTTCTATAGTACTACCTGGACCTACAATTGCTGTTGCGTAGTGTGAGAAAGCGTTATAATAGTCATTTTCAAATAAGTTAATGGCTGGTTGTTCAATATCCAAATAGTTCTTTTTTGTACGAATTAAATCTTCCCATAATTCGACATACCTTTTTATAATAATTGACCAATCATAATAATCAGTTGCCCTGCGTCTTGATTCCTGCGACATTTGATTTCGTATATTATCATTATCAATTAATATTTGAAATGCATTTTCCATAGCTTCTAGATCTAATGCAACACTTTCCGCTAAAGCAAAATGACTTGCTGACATCGGATGCTCAAAATCATATTCTTCAATAAATGGATTACAACTAATATCCTTATCACAATCGCACCAATATGACGGAATTCTAAAACCAGTAACCTCATTAACTACACTTTCTTTATAACCATCCCAATCAGATACTACTTGAGGCACTCCACATGCCATAGCTTCAATAGGCGTTATTCCAAATGTTTCTTGAATATTATCTATTGGCGATGTAAAACAATCAGCCGCATTATACATAATTGTCTTATCGATATTATTATCTAAGAAGATAACATTATTATTAAGACCCAAAGATGTTATTTTAGATTGTATGCCTTTAATATTTTTGGGATTTTCTGCATCATATCCGCAAATATATAAATGTATTTCTTTTTGATTTTTAGTGACTAACCTTTTTAAAACTGTCAATAAGGGGAAAATATCCGCTTTAGATAAAGCTGATATTCTTCCGTAATAAAGAATTACAAAAACATTTTGCTTAATATCCAATTGATTTCTACAGATTTTTTTATCTATTGGCTTGAATTTGTTGACGTCGACGCCCAAAGGAATTACATTAAGCTGTCCTTGATATTTTATTTTGCATTTCAATTTTCTGAATAATTTTTCACTAATAAAATCAAAATAATTTGTAACGACTTTTTTTAATGAATTAGAAGTACAAATGAGTGAATCATATGGCATAAAATCAGTAAATAGTTGTAAAAAGTAAGTATCGTATATAAAGTTTGGCATACTTGCGCAATGCATAGTAAATGTGTATGGTGGTCGATTATTCGTATATAAATTCCTAAATATTGTATTTTTCAAAAAGTCACATGCCGTATCATGCAAGATATCTACGTCAACTTTATTTTGATTGAAAAATATCGATTGTTTATCAATAAACTCTACATTGGATAAATTACAACTCTGCTGCTTCAAAAAACGTTTTACAGCCAGCTCATTAAATCCATTAGGAGTGTTGATCATTTTTATATTTTTAATATCCGCGCTTTTTATCATTTCTTTTAGCAGTTCCTTTTCTGCAACAGAAGCGCCATAAACTTCTTTACCATAAAAGAAATATTTTTTATCAAGTAAACCCAGATTAATAATACTCATTATTTAATCCCACCTTCATTTAATCACCACTTCGGTGCTGGCGGCGGATCTGCAAAATAACATTTTATTTTTTCACAATCCAAATCATAAATAGTTAACTCATTTTGTTTTGGAAAAAAGCATTCCAATAAACAATCAACCTTATTAGTCGCCACAGGAATACATGCTTTAGTATTTGAAAACGAATAAAATAAATGTTCAGACTTATTTATTCTTATAAATCGTTTATAGTAATTGATAAAGTCTTCAATTCTTTTCGCTTTAATAAAAATACCTGTATTATATTTACTTTTAGCAAAATCAGACAATCGCCCCGTTTCCGGAGCAGAATTACGCCTATATTTTTCGACATGAGATAATAAATCTATAAAATAAAACCAGCCATTATGTTTAATATAATTTAACGAATGCCCATTTCCGGACTCTCTTATAAATGCAACGACGCCTATTTGCTCGTATTTATTTTCAAGAACATATAATAACCAACTAGTATCACTAGCGCAACATCCCTGATTTGTTAATACTGAGTAGTACCCAGGTTTATGAAACTCCCAATTTAATGAATTATATTCAACGATTTTATTATCATCAATTTCTTTGAAATTACTCAATTGAAATAATTGAATAGCATCATATAATGTAAATATTGAATTTTTAATTAGAATAGGCGATTTCCCTACAAATTGGGCAATTCCCTTTTCCGTATATTTTGGTTTACCGATAGATGCAATTGGAACCCAAAAGGTATCTTTTGCTATTTTTACTTCATAATTAATTTTATAATTAATATTTTCAATCCCCATAAAATAATTTTATCTTTCAGAAAAAAAGTCAATAATAGAGTTACATAAATTTATATATCCTAACTTATCCATAATATAAATATCTTTTTTTAGCCGAACTTGAATGTTATTAATAAATTGCTTTAATTCTTCCATTTCGCATTTCTCTCTTTTATTTCTATAATAGAACCAATTATTTGGATATTTCATAGGATACAGTGCCAAAGCTATTACTCTTGTATCTGCAATACCCTCTATAGCTTTAATAGTGCGTTCAATATACGATACATCATCAAAGATATTAACACAAAGAATAACAGCATCTGGTTGCACACCTAATAAAAAGTCAATAGATGTGGTATATAGATTCGCTGCATTTTCAAATATCATAGGTACAGTTCCTGATTGAGATCCTGTTATAATTATATCCGGATTATTAATATCTATTTTATGCATCATATAATTGAGAATACATTTGCTTTCTTTTCCAGTTTCGTGAGCTGTTCCTGCATAACCAAATGGATATACATATTCCGCTCCAAATAACTCTCCACTTGGTTCTGTTGCCAAATGTGCGACCTTATATCCTTGTGATTTTAGTAATTTCTTAATCATTAATTGCAAAGAAAATTTCCCTTGTTGCATTGATGTTCCCATAATTGCCACAACGGGAGACTGTATTTTATATAGTTTTCCAAAAAATGAAGCACATTCGATAGCAGTATCGTATGGATAACGAATGCTTAAATTTTTTTCTTTAAATGCATCCAAGAAATCAGAGATCAAATAATCATCAAAACTGTACACATTTATATTATAGTTTAAACATTTTTCCAAAAGATCTTGCTTTATATTTTTTTTAGTATATATTTCCAATTCATTTACATGACCAATAATAAAATAATTTATATTTTTATAATCCAAACTATCTATATTTTGTATTGTGCCGCAATCATTACCATCAAAATTTTTAATGCTCTTGCTCACTCTTCCAGATTGCTTGATATCATATATACCTGCAATATCAAATGTCAACAAATCACTATAATTTACTATATTATGCATTTCCTTGTTGTACGGAAATATTGCTGCTCGATTTCGGATAGTCAAACTTTTTTTATTCGGAATAGCTGGAAAAGAATATATGTATCGAGCATCTTTTTTTAATGCACTCATTACATGCAAAAAATCCAATCCCTTTTTCATCATATTTATTATGTACGCCGAAACATATGGCGCCGCAAAACTAGAGCCTTGATTAATGATATACGATGGATTAACCCAGGCTAGTCTTTGATTTCCGCCTTTTGCCTTAAGATTAACTATACTGTTTTCAACAAATACAAAATCACTAGAAGATATGCATCGGAGTGACGCATCAACACCGATTACATTAGGAAATGCAGCCGGAAACGAAACGGAACCGTCATTACTATATGCTGCTACTATGATTTTTCCACTATCTACAAGTTCATCACATATTTTTTTTAGGTCTTGATTGTAATATTTTACACCGCAACTCATGTGGATCAACGTACATGGAATATTATTCTTTATATACGTGAGAGCATATAATAATTTGTCTATTTCGCAACTTGTTTCTGCTTCCTCTTGGGTCAATATCTTAATTGAACATATATTTACTGATTCATCAATGTTGTTTTGCAAAATGGATATTACAGCCGTGCCATGCCCCACTGTATCAAAGCCTCTTTCATCTATCGTATATAAGTCATTTGAGTCTTTTGTAATATTCAGTACGGTTATGCTATTCTCATCTATGTTCTTATGTGTACAAAGTACGCCGCTGTCTAAAACAACAACATCATAATAATTATTTTTAGAATAATCATTCATAATAATATCCATTCTGCCGCTACACGTAAACATAAATAGAAATGAAAGCAAGCTTACAGCGGCAATTTATTTACATACTATTGTAAGGGAAAAGCAGAGTTGTAGATATGTTTGCAGAAAACAGTATAATAATCTGTATTATAATCATTAATTGCTACGAATTGTTTCAACACTTATTAATTTGTGTGATGCTTCAGTTACTACACATTTAAAGATATTTGAACATTGTTTACCCGATTTGCTGTGAAATAGATGTCCATAAAACCTTTTGACAGACAACATTATACAGCGCTCGAAAAAAGCTTCTGTATTTGAATTCATTGATCCAGATACTTCAGCCTTTTTCTTCATGCTATTAACCTCTTTCTATAAATTGGATGCCATAATACTATCAAAATATGATTATGACATCCAATCCAACTAACATATTTCACTTAAAATTAAACTTACCAATCAAATCCACAATTTGTGTTACCATCACAATTTTTATTATCATTGTAAGCAATAACACGTTTGTATGTTTCTTGCTTTTTCTTGGGCTTCACAAGTTTTTTCAATTTCATATTGTATTTCACCTCCTATCCGTTTCATTCAATAAGTTTGCTAAAAAGTGAAATATGTCGGCTAGCTTATTAATTTTGAAATCATGTCCGTTAATGCACCCAAGCTAGAAATCGTTTCAGGCAATAAATATTCATCTGGTATATCAATATTAAAATAGTTCTCTAATTCAATAATTAACGTAATAAACATAACGGAATCTTCAATATATTCCTGAATATCAAAATCATCAGATAAATTATCACATGCTACCATTATTCCAACATTCTGACAGCAAGTAACAATTCCCTTCTTTATATCATCTTTTGACATGATTCAATTCTCCTTTTTTACATCTAACAATATAATATTGGAAAAGCCATTATATTTATCGCTTTGTTCAATCAAATCAATAATCTTTTCTATACTGTTAAGCTCATAACCACAATCTTTTTTATCGCTATGATTTGCTGAAATCTTTTTAACTGGGCAACTGTGACCATGACATTTTCCCCAAAAAGCGCATTCTTTACATGAACTATCAACATTTTCGGGAAATATCCATCGTCCTAATTTTTCATAATTAAGTTGCAATTTACCGCTTGATTCTACTTTGCCTATAATGCTTTCATCTAAATATACAGTACATTTAGCAACATCTCCATTAGATCTGATTACATAATGATTTCGCTTTAATGAAATGCATTGTTGTGCAAATAGTAGATTATAATAACTATTATAATTTAATTTTTTGGGATTCAATAATAGTTTTTCCAAAATAATATCATCCGACTTCAAAATATTAGCTTCATCAATTTTGGAATCAAGCCAATTACCTACAGGTCTAAAATAAAATTCAAATCTCTTGTCCCCCCCAAAATAGTAATCCATTTCATTAATAAAATTGTTAATGACATTAATTGATTCCACAGTTAAATTACATCTAATTGATATAGTAAAATGTTTATTTTTAACCTTGTTTTTTATATTTACTAAATTATTTATTATTCGTCTGTAGCTTTTCTCATGACCAATAGTATATCTTGTTTTATCATGGCTTTCCTCGGTACCATCAATAGTTAACTGGTATGAGAAAATCTTTAATTCCAATAACTTTTCAAAAGTTTCATAGTCAAGCAAATAACCATTAGTTGTCATTGATGCCACATACGGAATATGGTAAAACTTTGAAATTTGAATAATTTGTTTAGAAATATACTCAATTACATCGACAGCTAATAATGGCTCTCCTCCGAACCAAGAGACATTTATTCCAGAAAACTTCCTAGCATTTTTGGCAAGGTATTTTAAAATATTATCAGCAATTTCTACTGACATTTTTCCGTGATTATACTTTTCGTAGCAATATACACACCGAAAATTGCATTGTTCAGTTGGTAAAATAGTCAAATTACAGGTGGTGTCATAGATTGAATCATAGTAACTAAGTTCTGAAACAAATTTTTCTTTAGCAGTATCTTCAACAATAATTTTATTGTTGACAAGATCACATAATAGCTCATGATCACTTACACTTATCCCTTGTAAATCAGAACTTAAAAATTTTTGAAATTTACCCAATTCATTTAAAGCAAAAACTTTTTGGGTCATTGTATTGATTAAATATGTTTTTTCTTTTTCAATAACCTTAGTAAACTTCGACAGCTTATACAACTGTATACCCCTCTTTTTTAATTTTTGTCTTTTTTAGGACTTTCCTTTCATTCACATAAAAGCATTCAGGACAACGGATTTAATTTTCACGACATGATTATTTCCATTTTATCCGTAATCAATGTTTTGATGTTTGTATGAAATCTATCCTGTATTCAACATCTTTGAAGAACGAAAATTTATATTACGATTACCAAGTCTCAATTGGTAAAAGCGGTTAAGGAAGACAAAAATGCAACCAAGGATTTTAAAAGGATAGGTGGCTTGTTCCCGATAACCCAATGATACAATTGGCATAAATAAGAAGCAACGAGAAAACCGATTTCAAAATGCCTTTATCGTTTACAATGTCACCTTTAAATAAGCAATCAATGTGACAAAATTAATTGTAATATATTGTTTTTTCATCCATATATTACTATAACAAGCATATCTTGTCAACAGATGATTTTATTTTTTTTATATATTTTTTTAATTTAATATATAATTTTATGATATATATGTACATTATCCAATACTACTCTCTTTTCTGCTGTAGTTTATTTTTTGAGCGGGTCTTTCAAGTATGTCATAGCTAACCTTTTTTGGTACCCGTTTAGGCAGATTACAGTAAAAATTGCAAAGCAAGTAATACAGCACTGCCGTTTTTAATACCGCTCCTTGTGTTTGGTTGACTGTGCTGTGTGACAGTAACGAATCCTGCGCTATTGTTTTGATCCCCAACCATGTCTTGTTTGTCATAAAGATAAAGTTACACCAGCTTTGCCACGTAAAACTCCCTGCGGCACAAAAAATTAACATCAGCGGTTATCAGCGGAAGAAAATAGACTTTATACCTGGCTCCGATATGCCGACTTACGGCTTACGGTAGCGGAATTTATTTGGCGGACCACCGTATTGAGCCGACAGAAAACCTGCTGTACGAAAAATAGACCTCGAAGAATGAAAGGCTTTTTATCCTATGAAGGCTTCCGCTACCACTGTTCTTTGATTAAAGCTGGCACATTCCTCTGCAGATGACAGCTATCCATTCGACTGCGACCGAATTAGTGGCACTTATATAGGCTGCACCTATATAACGTGATGACACCGCTGGGGGTATCATGATACTTCCGCAACTCGCGGCCCGGTCACAAAGAAGACGGGGAGATGAAATTTCTATGAACATGCTCGGCACATGCGTCGGGGAGAATAAACTTTGAATATACAAACCAAATTGTGAAAATAATACATTTGCGTAATTCAATGAAAACGGAGGTAAACATCAATCGTGAATGAAACAAATTCTCGGACAAAAAAATTAGAAGAGCTTGTTAATATACGGGATGTACATGTGGACCGCAGTCTTCCAACAGAGGAACGTATCCGATCATTTGTGGAGTAGATTAAGGATCCATATTGCTTTTGTGTGGGCGATGTTAAGGTTCGGGTCTTATACGCAAAACGAGTTGAAACCTTAGACGACAGCTTCGGTGCAATGATATCTTCAATGTGATGGAGGAATTTTCCCGCGAAAAGTTCAGAAAAACGGCTGGAGTTTTTCAAAGTTCTGTGCTATAATAAACATGGATAAAATCAGTGAAGCCCCTGCTGTTTATTCTGATTTCCGCAATATGCAGACAGGAATGGAATCATGGACCAAATTATTGACCTTTTATATCAGGTCGCCATCTACCTACGCTTGTCGAAGGATGATGGTGACTTTTCATTTTCCGGAGCCAGCAAAACCGAGAGTAACAGCATTCACAATCAGCGCGAATTGCTGATCAGGATATCGTACCGCATGTCGTTGAAATATTTGAAATGTGTGCTACCGATGTTGGCATTGCAAAAATCCTTAGTCGGCTGAATGAACGGGATATATCTTCACCCAGTAGGCTTCGGTTTGAACGCGAGATTATTACAAACAACAATAAAAAGAGTGCGGATCTCCTATGTAACCAACATATTCTTAATGGCATACTACACAATGTCGCTTATATTGGCCATCTTGCTCAGGGCCGAAGCACTTTCTGCCTATACAAAGGGAATCCATTTCACCATACTGGCTCATCAGAATGGAACTATGTGGAGAATACCCATGAACCGATTATCAGTATCGAACTTTGAGAAAGGATCCAAGATATAAACAACAGTCTGGTAAAAAAGCAAAGGACACTTATGGAAAATATGTTGCTTTAGAGAAACGAAAAAATCCATATGATTTATTACTAAAATGTGCGGATTGCGGATTTTGTAATAAATACATACGAAAAATACACGTCTATCCGCTATCTCAGAAATTTTAATAACGATTACGAGCTTAGAAATGTTAATATTACCTACGTTCCTGAAAATTATATTCTTACAGATACTGTCACAACTGAAAATACATTGTTTAATGTCTATGCAAATGAAAAAGCGGATAATTTTGTGATAGTAGAAATCAGCAAATCATCAGCAATAAACCAAAATATCGATACAGAAAACGCCGAGTATACAGAATATGGGCTTTATGGATTCCCAGCATATATGTCGGTAAAAGACGGAATGGCGATACTGCTTGTATTTGTCGGCGGCACATCATTTGACAAATGCATAGGCACTAAACGTGTAGATAAAAAGAGCGGCTAATTTTTAAAGCCGCTCTTTTATTGCTTTTTATTTAAGTATTATCTGATATTTTTAATCGGGATTTATTTAATGCGTAAGGTTGTGTCTAATTATTATAAGCATGAGTAGATTACTTTTAAATGCAAATAAATAAGCGCAGTCTTATGACTGCGCTCTTTTATATTGATTAATTGATTTTGCTTTGTAGATAGCCGCTTATTTCATGCACAAACCGTTTAGCGTCCTCGTATTGCCCAACCGCCTCATCAGCCGATACTATGAAGAAATCTTCATAGTCGCTTTGGACGCGAATATGAAATGCGTTGCCGGCAATGTCTGACAGCTCAGTATTAAATATACCGGTCTTGATATAATGCTGCCTAAAATGGGATATTACCGCTGAGTGCTTTTTAAAATCAACGCCATCAAGCGCCAACACCGCCCTCATGGCATCAAATACAGCGTAATATGACCGATTTATTGAATCCTTATACTTCCGATTATCAATCAGTAATTTTGCGGCCTCTAACTTTTCGTTTGCGTTTTGCAGCCGATATTTTGCTAAATCACATCTATGCTCATGCACTAAGTACGACCCCCTCGTTATGGATGTTTCGGTAATATGGTAAATCGTCCTTATACGTCATGAAATCCTTATAAGGAATTGCGCTCGGCGATACCATGACTCCATACTCTAAATCCAAATCCGAGGCGGTTTTAACGACGCTGCGCATGTAACCGGATAATTCCTCGCGCGGACAGTCCACAATGCCTACAATGTCAATATCCGACTCATTGTCATAATCGCCGCGCGCATAGGAGCCGTATAAAATTACCTGCTTTAGCTTTTCGCCGAATATCTCTTTATACCTTGCTGCCATAGCGGATGTTATCTTTTGCAGCTCAGACTTTGTACACATTGTGCTCACTCCTTTTCCGATGATTTTCATGTATAGTATACCACAATGCAATTTTTATATCAATTCAGCGACTCATGCGTCCCTAAGCCTCTCGCGGGGCGAATACTCATAGCCTTCTTTTCGTCCGGCCAGCCTGAAACGCGCTGCGTCAGGGTCTATGCCATAGCTTACCCTTGTATTTTGGGCAAATGACCGTAATTTGTCATTTACTTCCTTTGGCGTTATCAGAACGAGCCCATACTCCTGATTTGCTTCATTCTGCTCAGCAATGGCCTGATTTAGCCCTTCTGCAAAGCCGATACCATACGCCTTGCCTCGCTGTGTTATTTCTGCCGCGGAATTTTCATTTTTAAGCCGCCGCTTTATCTCGCTTATGCGGCCGCATACATGCTCGTACGCATATGTTATCAGCTTTTTGCATACCTCAGTATCTTCCTTAAAGCCTACTATTCCTATCTGCATAGTTTTCTTTCTGTACATACGGTTTGAATAAGATTTGCAGCAGCAGCTTTCGGCTATGACCCTTGCAAGCTTTAAAACCCAGATGCTGCTGCGCGCAGTGTAATATATGTCTAAAAGCTCTGTGACGACCTCAGAGGACTTTATGTCGATATCGCGCTCTGTCAGCTTATGTCGGGCCATGAGCTCTCTTGCTTTTGAAAGCGCCGCTATTGCCTCGTTGTCGTTGGGACTATCAGCCAACGCCAGCAGCTTCCTTATTTTATCCTTTATATCCATATTTTCACCTATCTTTTATTATATCATATTCTCCTTTATAATTTGGCTTTTATTACGATATCTTTGTTGCGGTAAAACTGAGATAATCGAAAATATCATCAGTATTTAACTCATCATATGTATCTAACCCGTCTACTTTTGAAATCTCAATATCCTTAAAGTGTATATTTTCGTCTAAATTAATATTTGACAGCGTACTGCTCTTTTGCATATTTAACACCTTTCTTAATTTACTTTTTTTCTTTGCATCAAAACGGCAAATCATCATCGTCGCCATATTCAATAAATTCATTATCCGCAGTGTTATTGCTGGGTGATGGCTGATATTTGTTGTTATCGTGTGAAGCGCGCTCATTTCCCCGAAGCTCATGCGGCGGGAACCTGACGGTATTGGTGACAAGACTGTATGACTTTTTCGCTTTGCCTGTTTGGTCCGTGTACAAATCGGTTTTCATCTCACCTGTGACGCATACCGGACTGCCTATATTAAAATATTCATCTACAAACTTAGCCTGAGCTCCAAACGATACGGCGTCGATAAAATCATAATCTCTTTTGCCTTCTTTGTTTTTATATCTTCTCGGTATTCCGATGCAGAACCTAATAAAGGCCCTTTCACCTGTTTGTGTTAATTCGGATTTGTTCTGAACATAACCCGAAAAGGAACAATTATTAATCATGTGGCAGCTCCTTTCTTTTTATGCCGCTGCAAATCCGGAAGCTGAGCTTATACACGGCATGATGTATGTACATGATGCGCTTTAAGGCAGCTTTCCATATTTGCATATGTTTACATTTTAAAACAGTGTTCACAGTATTTTTCCCACTTATTCGCTTATGAGGCTTTAGACATATCATAATAAAAATCCTCAATATCGGTATGGACAAAATCATAATGGATTTTCGCATACCCCAAGTTCTCTATAAAGCCGTAGTCCGTATAGGTAACCTTTTTTATAGGCGGGGTAGGGGAGGTATAAATTTGGCCTGAGCTGCTCAAAAAGCGCATATAGGACGACGTGACATCAAGTAAAAAACGCATGTCTGGGTACATTTCTCTGTTATCATTTTTACTCGTATAATAAATTTTAGCCTTTTGGTGAAGATGCTTTCTCAAATAGGTTACGATATCAGGGCAATTTTTTAAATGCCTTTTCATTTTCATCATTCCTTATATTAAAATATCTATATAAACGCAAAAAAGGCTGTATCAAATCCTTTTGGATTTAATACAGCCTTTGCGGTTGTTTTGGTTATTTTATTTATATGGTTTTATTGCAGGGCAAAAGAGCCCTTATTGACATTCTAAATGACACGGCATATCAGCCTGTCAAGTAATACAACATATAGAAATATCTTCTTAAAATACACAACAAATTGTGTATCAATGGCTTTATTATAGTACGGCAAAACAATAAAGTCAAGCAGATATTGCATGACATTATTCTAAGAAAATATTATTCTAACGGCGCTTATGCGGGAGGATATAACAATAGCGCGCTAAAAGCCATAAGAGAAAGGCGCAGAGGTTATTTCTCTACGCCTTCGCTTTCAAAAAACTGTGCAACAGTCATACACTTTGGATGTTCTATATCCAGACTTAGAAAATCTTTATCGCCGGTAAGAATTATATCAACATCTGATACGATGGCCGCATTTAATATCGGCTGGTCTTTTGCATCGCGTATCAGCTTTTCAGCATTGTCTACCGCAGGAATCAACTCATAGGACATTTCCGCAAGCAGCACTTCTGCATCCGGAAGATACTGCGGTGCTTTGCGTCCGAGAATATCCCGCAGTTCTGTAATGTTTCAGTCACACAAAACAATTTCGTGATTATCCGCGATGTAAAACAAAGCTTTTGCCGGATTTGAGTTAGGAAACAGCAATGCGGAAAATAGAATGTTTGTGTCTATCAGTATCCGCATTTTATCATTCCTTTCCGTAGCGCACTTCGTCTACAAGAGCCTGAATATCGTCTTCACTGGAAACTCCCAGCACTTCAGCGGCACCGGCAAAGGCGGCCTGTGCTTTCCTAATGGCTGCGGCCGAAGCGTTGCTGACAACAATCTCACCTTTCTGATTTTGGAAAAACAGAATTTTATCGCCAGATTTAAGACCAAGCTGCCGCCTGATTTCAACCGGCACAGTGATTTGACCGTTTGCAGAGATTTTCGCCAAATTCATACAAGTCACCCTTTCTATTCTTGAAATCTAAAGTTTTCTTTATATATATTATACCCCATATAGCGCGGAAAGTAAACTATTATACGTCAAGAACATTATGGCAACCGTGAATTTTTAAAAAATCCCTTGACCACTTGCTTTAGAATATTTTTCCTTTCTAAATCAAACTTTAAATTTATTTATACAGTCCATAAGCTTTTGAGCCAGTATTTGAAATAAATCATAATCTGACATACTGTATTTTAAGATTAAAGGCTTATACATATCCAGTATATGTAGTTTGGAGCTCTCGCTGCCTTCTTTGGCTGAAATTAGTATTTTTTCAAATTCTGTCATTCTATTTGCCCTCCATTAAACGCTTTATTTTACTACGGATTTTATAAAAAGTTGTTTTAACGGTATCCGGTTTCATAGATAATATCGCAGCAATCTCTTGATAGCTAAATTCCTTAAAGACCTTTAAATATAATATTTTTTGGTCTCGCTTGGATAGCAATAAAATAGCCCTCAGCAAATTATCGTCGCTTATGTAGTCAAAAGTAAAATTGCCGCACTCTGTAAAATCCATTTCATAGCTACCTATTTCTGGTAGGCTGTCAAATGGAACCTCATTGCATATAATTATATTTTTATTACTTAAATATCTGGCTTTACAGCGAATGAAAGCCTTAGTCACATATTTAGTAAATCTATTCTTTATAATGTCATTTTCGCGCATTTTAATTACTCCTATATTCTATATATTTTTAAAAAGATATAGAAATATGGGAGGCGCCCTGATTAGAGGTAAAAGATAAGCATATTATCACCCTCTAACGCAATGACAATATATTCATGATATATATAAGAATAGACATTATATACTGTAGTAATATGTTAGATTATGTAAAAAAAGAGCCTGTTTATAAAAATAAACAGGCTCTTTTTAAGTATAAATCAACCAATGTACGACATGTTTTTTAGCTTTGCGGCAAGATATTCAAGATTTTGCAGCTCTGTTTCAATGGAAATAATTGTCTGAGAAAAAATATCCTCATAAACGGCTACGGTCTGTTTTAATTCCTCAATGCGTTTAACCCATTTAAGAGCTACCTTTTTGTCTGTGCCTCCTTTCTCTATCATTACGTTTATTTTGGTATGATATAAAGCAATAACAGAATTATAGTATACTATAAAATCGTTTAATAAATTGGTTTTATGGCTATTATTGATAATATCATAAGTGTTTGTATAAATGGTTGAAGAGTCACCTAAGCATTTTAATCTGGATTTAACTGAATTGATGAATTTTAATAATAATGATAAATCAGATTCATAGATATATGGAATAAAATAATATTGTCCTTTAACAGTGAGCTTAATAGCATCCATATATTTAAGCTGCCTTTTTATAAAGGTTTGTATTTGCTTTTTACTGTAAGAGGCAGAGTCCTCACGAGACAGTCTTAAATATGTATTATAAAATTTATCATATAAGGTGTTAAAAATCTCTCTTTCTATTTCTATATTTCCAATAGAATAGCAGAAAATATAGCCTATTGTATTTATATTATCTATATTTTGATTTTGATAAGCCAAAATGTTTGTCATAAAATCGCCCTTTCATTTAAGCTGCTTTAGATAACATCTGCTCAACGAGTCTCCAATCATCTATACCATTTATGCAGGCCGGCCAATTTTCTTGTGTTACTATACCGTATTTAGAAGCGACATCTATTATTTCTTTTTGCTTAATCATCACCCATTTGTTTGTATATTTGTCCATATCAGTCCTATCTACAATTATTTTTTTGCTGTTGGGCGGGCATAAAATTT
>JABLTR010068912.1_pt1 | contig 26174 bp, 17 predicted proteins | sample 7160071 | NCBI WGS metagenome assembly JABLTR01 (sample SAMN14651230, study PRJNA627086) | human gut metagenome | isolation source: feces | host: Homo sapiens | reverse complement strand
GCCCCGCTCCCGGAAGCAGCAGAAGGCTACGGGCCGCCAGAAGCTCCAGTCCTTCACCGACCTGTCCCCCGGTGCGCCCCGGAGCGCGGCGGCCTCCCCGGCTGCGCCCAAGGGGGGCAGCGTTCAAAAGCGGATGTCCAAGCAGCTGGGGAAGTTCAAAAAAGCCAAGCTGCTGACCATCGTGGGCGCGGTGGTTATGGCTGTGTTCGGTTTTTCCAGCATTATGACCTTTGCGGACAGCTTCAGCTATCTGTTCTATGAGCCGCTGTGGCTGCTGGAGGACCTTCTGCCCCTGTTCATTTTTACCGGCGTCGGCGCCGGCCTGTTTACCTGGGGCCGGGTCAAGCAGGGACAGGCCAAGCGTTACCGCCGGTATGTGACCCTCATCGGCGAACAGACCCAGGTGTCCATTTCCGCGCTGGCTGCCGCCTATCCCGCCAAGCGGGACGCATGCTGCACCACCCTGGAGAATATGATTGAGGACGGCATCCTGGGCGAGGGGGCCTATCTGGACTACGGCCGGGATATGCTGGTGCTGGACGGCTCCGGGGTGCGGCCCCAGCCGGAGGAGCAGACCAAGAAAAAGAAAAAGACTGCCCCGGAGACCGACATCGGGGAGGAGAACGCCCTGCTGCGGCAGATCCGGGAGGTCAACGACGCCATTGAAAACCCGGAGATGTCCCGGAAGATCGACCGGATCGGGGAGATCACCGAGCGCATCCTGGAGTTCCAGAAGGAGCATCCGGACAAGGCCGGCGGGCTGCGGAAGTTCCTGAATTATTACTTACCCACCACGCTGAAGATCCTCAACTCCTATGCCGAGCTGGAGAAGCAGGGGGTGGAGGGCGAGAACATCGCCGCCACCAAAAAGCGGATCGAGAACATGATGGATATGGTGGTAGAGGGCTTTGAGCGCCAGCTGGACAAGCTCTTTGCCGGAGATATGATGGATATCGCCGCCGACATCACTGTGATGGAGCAGATGATGCAGGGGGACGGCCTCTTTGACGGCGATGACGGCGACATGGGCCTGGGAGGCCATTGAGAGAGAATTTATCGAGGAAAGGGCGGAGAGCGGTGCGGCACCTCTTTCTGATCAATCCCGCCGCGGGGAAACACCTGGATGTGGCGGGGATCACCGAAGAAATCCGAGCGCTCATGGCGGAGCGGGGGGAGCCCTGGGAAGTCATGGTCACGAGAGCCCCCGGGGAGGCCGAAGCCCTTTCCCGCATGTGGGCCAGGCAGTGCCGGGAAGAGGGGCAGGTGTACGCCCTGGGAGGGGATGGCACCCTCAACGAAGTGGTCAACGGGGTGGCAGGACAGGACCAGGTGGCGGTGGGCTGCTGCCCCCTGGGCTCAGGCAACGACTTTGTCAAGCTGTTTGGGCAGTCCAGCTGGCGCTTCCGGGACCTGTCCGCCCTGGTGACGGCCCAGCCCCATACGCTGGATTTGATCGAGTGCAACGGCAGGCTGGCCATCAATATCTGTTCCGTGGGCTTTGACGCCCGGATCGGCCTGGGTATGGTGGACTATAAGCGGCTTCCGCTGGTGTCGGGCCGGGGGGCGTATCTCATCAGCCTGGCGGTCAACACCGTCCGGGGCATTCACCGGCCCTATGAGCTGGAACTGGATGGGGAGCGGTTTTCCGGCGACTTTACCCTGATCTGTGCCTGCAACGGCCAGTGGTATGGCGGCAGTTTTCACCCCTCTCCGGATGCGGTGCCGGACGACGGCCTGCTGGACTTTGTGATTGTGAAGGGCGTGAGCCGGTTCACCGTGGCCAGCCTGGTGAGCAAGTATGCCACCGGAAAGGGCAAGGATTATCCGGCGCTGATTACGGTGCGCCGGGGCCGGTGTCTCAAGGTCAAGTGCGACCGGAAGAGCATGATCAATCTGGATGGGGAGCGTATCGACGCGGATTCGCTCTCTTTTGCTGTGTCTGCTAAAAAAATACGTTTTCTGGTGCCCCAGGGGGCCGGATGGAATGGGATGAAAGCGTGAAATTGGGAGTATTCGGGAGAAATAGAACGAAAAACATAAAAAAGCTGTTATCGGATAAAAATAAAAACCTGAATTAACAGAAAATTCATAAAACAAGACTTGCCAATTGACGAGTCTTGTTTTATTATATAGTCACGGTTGGCACTCGGAAGTTTTGAGTGCTAAAACCGGAGCGACTGACTTTGTTATCAAAAAGAACATCAATATAAGGAGGAACCAACCTATGAAACTCAAACCCCTGTCTGACCGCGTTGTCATCAAGCAGGTCGAGGCGGAAGAGACCACCAAGGGCGGCATCATTCTGACCGGCTCTGCCAAGGAGAAGCCCGAGATGTATACAGTGGTGGCCGTGGGTCCCGGCGGCATGGTGAACGGAGAGAAGGTCGAGATGACCGTCAAGGTGGGCGACACCGTCCTTACCGGCAAGTACTCCGGCACTCAGGTCAAGGTGGACGGCGAAGAGCTGACCATCGTCCGTCAGGAAGACATCCTGGCCGTTGTGGAATAAGTTTTGATTGTAAGGAGGAACATCCGTTATGTCTAAGATGATTTGCTATGGCGAGGAGGCCCGCAGCGCTCTGGTGAAGGGTGTTGACCAGCTGGCGGATACCGTCAAGATTACCATGGGCCCCAAGGGCCGCAACGTGGTGCTGGGCAAGAAGTTCGGCAGCCCGCTGATCACCAACGACGGCGTGACCATCGCCAAGGAGATTGAGCTGGAGGACCCCTTTGAGGATATGGGCGCCCAGCTGGTGAAGGAAGTCTCCACCAAGACCAACGATGTGGCCGGCGACGGCACCACCACCGCCACCCTGCTGGCCCAGGCCATCATCCATGAGGGTATGAAGAACCTGGCCGCCGGCGCCAACCCCATGGTCATGAAGAAGGGCATCGCCAAGGCCACCGCCGCCGCCATCGAGGCCATCAAGGGCAACAGCAAGCCGGTCAACGGCACCGCTGATATCGCCCGTGTCGGCGCCATCTCCTCCAGCGACGACGACATCGGCCAGCTGATCGCCGAGGCCATGGAGAAGGTCTCCGCCGACGGCGTCATCACCGTGGAGGAGTCCAAGACCGCCGACACCTACTCCGAGGTGGTCGAGGGCATGCAGTTTGACCGGGGCTATGTGACCCCCTATATGGTCACCGACACCGAGAAGATGGAGGCCGTCCTGGACGATCCTCTGATCCTGATCCACGACAAGAAGATCTCCAACATTCAGGACCTGCTGCCCCTGCTGGAGCAGGTGGTCAAGATGGGCAAGCCCCTGCTGATCATCGCCGAGGACGTGGAGGGCGAGGCCCTGTCCACCCTGATCGTCAACAAGCTGCGGGGCACCCTGAACGTGGTGTGCGTCAAGGCCCCCGGCTTCGGCGACCGCCGCAAGGAGATGCTGGAGGATATCGCCATCCTGACCAGCGGCACCGTGATCTCCTCCGATATGGGCTATGAGCTCCGGGATGCCAACGTGGCCATGCTGGGCACCGCCCGTCAGGTCAAGGTGACCAAGGAGAATACCATCATCGTGGACGGCCATGCAGAGCCCGAGGCCCTGAAGGCCCGTGTCGCCCAGATCCGCAACGCCATCGAGACCACCACCTCCGAGTATGACAAGGAGAAGTACACCGAGCGTCTGGCCAAGCTGGCCGGCGGCGTGGCGGTCATCAAGGTGGGCGCTGCCACTGAGGCCGAGATGAAGGAGAAGCGTCTGCGCATCGAGGACGCCCTGAACGCCACCCGCGCCGCTGTGGAAGAGGGCATCGTGGCCGGCGGCGGCACCGCCTATGTCAACGCCATCCCCGCTGTGGAGGCCCTGGTGGCCGAGCTGGAGGGCGACGAGAAGACCGGCGCCCGGATCATCGCCAACGCCCTGACCGCCCCCGTCAAGCAGATTGCCACCAATGCCGGCCTGGACGGCTCCGTCATTCTGGACCACATCAAGACCAGCGGCAAGACCGGCTATGGCTTCGACGCCTACAAGGAGGTCTACTGCGACATGATGGACGCGGGCATTGTGGATCCCACCAAGGTGACCCGTTCCGCGCTGGAGAACGCCTCCTCCATCGCCTCCGTGCTGCTGACCACCGAGTCCCTGGTGGCCGACAAGCCCCAGCCCCCCGCGCCTGCGGCTCCCGCTGGCGACCCCGGCATGGGCGGCATGTATTGATCAATGCCTTGAACCCTTAAAAGGTCTGGGCCTCAGTGTCAGGAAAGGCAGCTTTATGCCAGACTTACACCGCAGGCAAGCGCAAGATAGGGAAACTGATACCCGGTACTCACTTTGCTGTGAGTACCGGGTATTTTCATTGAGTAGGGAAACCACCGGCTCAGCCGGTGGAGGTGCCCCGTAAAAAAGCTTTATTTCAGATGCGCCTTCACTTCACAATAGTAATTTTCCATATAGGGGAAAAGCTGAAGGCCGAGTTCTTCTGCAAATACTGCGTCGATCTCTTGATTGTTTTTCTCAAGCCAGTCCAAAAGGGGGAAAAAGTCGGCTTCCTCATTCCTGATTTGCAGGGTAAACACAATGTAATTTCCGGCCGGAATCCGATAAAGATGCTCCGGGGAAATATGGGCATACTCCTGATGCTCCATCTTGAGATATTCTCTGCGCTTGATAAACCTCCCCTTTTCCAAGCCGTCTATATCCAAAACATATCCATACTTTCTTTTGATAGACGGAGCATGACGCAGTTCCTCTTTGGCCGCTTCTTGCAAGCTCGCATGGTAGGATTGAGCATCTTTGCTGAAGTTTCCCGCAATCACAACTTCTTCATCCAACCATATTGCCTGAATAGCCGTTGTGTTCTTTTGGCTTTCAATCCGTTCATTTTCTTCGCCATACCATAAAATATCTTCTGCGACTTGCTGATAATATTGGCTCAGACGGATTGCCTCTTGCCGATATTCCATTAAAAGATTTGTGATCTTTCCATTATCTCGCAGGGAGAGGATCTGCCTTACCGTCTCCAACGGGATATTCAGCTTTCTGCAGGTTGTAATGATATCCAGCTGCCACAAATTTCTGAGCGAGTAGTAGCGGTATTGATTATCAGGATCAATATGATCGGGTACGAGCAGGCCGATCTTGTTATAGAAGTGAAGGGTGTCCTTTGAGATTCCAGTGACCTGACTGACTTCGCCAATTCTGTAATATGTATCATCCATATGGCGTCCCTCCGGTTTTATTGAGCTTTTCATTTTCTTATTATATAGGGGACAGAAATGGAAAGAAAGTATTTTTTTGGCAATAAAACGCTCAAACAATCTGTATAGCTGGAGAAACCTCGACTGAAAAGGACTGGATAAGCAGTCTTTCGACCGGGAGACGATGCATGGAATGAATGCGTCCCTCTTTTGTATGGGGAGAAGGGGGTGTTGCTATAGCATCGACTTTGCGGTTGGAATATGGTAAAATAAGTTCCATCTTGAGAAAGGTGGAGGCGTATTGCATGACTGGAAAGCAAGAGAGAGAAGCGGAGCGTATTCTGTGTGAGCGCTTTGGAAAGGACAATGTCATGGCCCTGGCCACGGTGGAAGAGGGGATTCCATATGTGCGCAGTGTCAATGCGCTGTACGGCCAGGGGGCTTTCTACATCATCACGCATGCCGCGTCGCAGAAGATGCAGCAGATTGCCCGCTCTCCCGTGGTCGCCATTTCCGGCGAGTGGTTCAGCGCCCATGGCGTGGGAGTCAACTTGGGGTATTTCGGCAGGCCGGAGAATGCGGAGATTGCGCGGAAATTAGAGGCGGCGTTTCAGGAGTGGATTGACAATGGACACAATGACTTTCAGGATGAGAATACCGTGATTCTCTGTGTCCGATTGACAGATGCCGTTTTGTTTTCCCATGGGACACGCTATGATCTCCAGTTCCCCTCCTAAGAGGGATGCGCCGGTCCAAAGAAGGGAGGCGGCAGGCCGTGCCGCCGCGTAAGGCCAGTCGCCGGCAGGTGGATTTTTCCACTGGAGACGTTCGGCGCAACATCCTGTCTGTGGCCGCGCCCATGCTGGTGGCCCAGGTGCTCAATCTGCTGTATAACATTGTGGACCGCATTTATATCGGCAAGATTCCAGGAGAGGGCACCATCGCGCTGGCAGGTCTCGGGGTGTGTTTTCCCATTGTCACCCTGGTCACGGCCTTTGCCAACCTGTTCGGGGTGGGAGGCGCGCCTCTGTTTGCCATTGCCCGGGGGAGAGGCGACCGGGATGAGGCCCAAAAGATTATGGCCAATGCCTATTTCATGCTGCTGCTCTCAGGATTGGCGCTGACCGGGGCGGGCATCCTGCTGCGGCGTCCCCTGCTCTTCCTCTTTGGGGCCAGTGCCGACACCTACCCCTATGCCTCGGCCTATATGACCATCTATCTGCTGGGCACCGTGTTTGTGATGACCTCTCTGGGGCTCAATCCCTATATCAACGGCCAGGGCTTTGCCCGCACGGGGATGCTGACGGTGCTGGTGGGGGCGGCGGCCAACATTGTGCTGGATCCCATTTTCATCTACGCCTTTGGCCTGGGCGTCCGGGGGGCGGCCATTGCCACGGTGCTCTCCCAGTGCCTCTCAGCCCTGTGGGTGCTCCGTTTTCTGTCCGGCCGAAAGGCGGAGCTCACCCTGGCCTGGCGGTACTTCCGGCCGGACTGGAGCTGTATCCGCCGGATTGCCGCCCTTGGTACCTCCAGCTTCGTCATGTCCTTCACCGACAGCCTGGTTCAGACCGTCTGCAATTTTATGCTGCGGGGCTTTGGCGGCGACCTCTATATCAGCGTCATGACCGTCATCAATTCCGTGCGCCAGATTGCCCAGACTCCGGTGATGGCGCTCACCGATGGGGCCTCGCCGGTCATCAGCTACAATTACGGCGCCCGGAAGGTGCCCCGGGTGCGCCGGGCCATCCGGTTTATGACCCAGCTGGGGTTTGGGTATACCCTGCTGATTTGGGGGCTGATCTCCCTGTTCCCGGCCCTGTTCATACAGATTTTCAATCACGACCCGGAACTGTTGTCGGCGGCGGTGCCTTCGCTGCATATTTATTTCTTTGGCTTTGTCATGATGGCCTTCCAGTTCGCAGGACAGAGTGTGTTTAAATCGCTGAATAAGGCCAAACACGCGGTGTTTTTCTCCCTGCTGCGCAAGGCATTTATTGTGGTGCCTCTGACCCTGCTGCTGCCCTATGTGGGGGGACTGGGGGTGAACGGGGTCTTTTTGGCCGAGCCCATCTCCAACCTGATCGGCGGCCTGGCCTGCTATATTACCATGCGGCGCACGGTGATGCCGGAGCTGTCGGCGATGGAGCGGGGAAGCCCGCCGCCGGAAAAAGAAGATTGATTTCAACAGGCAGCGCCCTCATCCAAGAGGATGAGGGCGCTGATCTGTTTCATGATTGGTTCAGGGCGCGCCGGGCGCGGGCAAAGCGAATCCGTCCGGTCAGGTCCGTTCCCAGCGGCAGCAGGCAGAGGAAGCCCCATCCCGCCCAGAACACCAGAGACAGAGGAGTAAAGGGCGCGGGACGAAGAACCAGGTCAAAGCGCATCCCGGTCTGTCCCAGCAGCCAGCCCATGGCGGACAGGGTGATGAGGAAGGCCAGTGCCACCGCACAGCTCCGATCCCGCAGGTCGAAGCGGTAGAGGGCGTAGGCAGTGCGTCCCCGCAGCGCCCCGCCCCGGGCCTTCATGGAGGCGGAGGCCTCCATGATCCGCTCCAGCGTCCAGCTCACCAGGCCGGAGCAGCGGATCAGGGCATTGCGTGCCCGGCGGAGCAGGTTTCCCTGGCCGGATCCCAGGCCCAGGCCCTTTCTGGCGGTGTCAAGCATTAACGCTTGACGGCAGATCCGGGGAACCAGACGCAGCAGGATGGCGCAGACCAGGGACAGTTTGGGAGACAGCCGCCCCAGCAGAAAGACGATCTTGTCCGCGGTCAATACCGCGTGAACACAGGACATCCACACGAGCAGCGCGGCGATGGTGCTCCCCAGCGCCAGCCCGCAGGCCAGGCTCTCCAGCGTGATGTAGTTGCCCACCGGGGTGCGCCACAGGTTGGTCACTCCAAAGTGGCGAAAGCTGGCGTACCAGAGGGTGAACAGCAGGATCAACGGGATCATGCACACGTTAAAGCGAAAAGCCTTTACACCGTTCAGTTCCACGGACCAGGCAAAGGCGGCGCAGAAGGAGACCGTCAGATAGGCCGGGTGGCGGAACAGCGCCGTACCGGCCAGCGCGGCGGCCAGGCAGCAGAGCAGCAGGACGGGATGGCGCTGGGAGAAAGTCATGTTCCGTCCTCCAGCATGCCGTATTTGGTGCGCAGCCGGTCCAGTTTGTCCAGCATGGGCCGGGCAAAGAGCGCCAGAGTCAGGGCGGTGGCCAGGGCGTGGATCAGATTGACCGGGATGCCCGAGGCATAGACCGCCAGAGCGGCAGCCGGGGTGATGGCAGCGCTCATGGTGAACAGGGTGCTGGTATCCAGCAGCGGCCCGACCACCAGTGCCACGGAGAAAAAGCCAAATAGAGCCAGTCCCAGGCGTCCGCGCTTCAATATGCCCAGCCGGGCCAGCAGTCCGGCCAGAAATCCCCCCACCCCGTAGGCAAACATTTGCCAGGGTGTCCAGGGGCCTTGGCCAAACAGAAAGTTGCTGACAAAACCGCTCACCGCTCCGGTGAGAAAGCCGGCGGCCGGGCCAAAGGCCATGCCGGAGATCATGATGATCCCTGTCATGGGCTTGAAGTGGGGGACGGCCACAAAGGCGGCCCGGGCGGCCACGGCCAGAGCGCAGAGTACCGAGAGCACCACCAGCTCCCGCGCCTGCGGCCGTCTGGCCTCAAAGGCCAGGAAGAAGGCGGCCAGGGTGAAACAGATGATGAGCAGGCTGGTCAGATACCATACCCGCCCCCCCAGCCGGGGGGTGAGGATCAGAGCGGCTGGAATCAGGAGAAACAGCAGCCCCAGCGCCAGCCAGCGCCGGGGGGACATCCGCCCCTTCACTGTGCGTTCCTCCGGCACAGCTGGGCCACGTCCTCCGCAGTCAGCGCGTTCTGGAACAGGTGGCGGCTCATCCGGTTGGCGGCGGTGGTGTAGAAGCTGTTTTTGGCAAAAAACCGCCGGGGGGTGTTGACGGCGGTGAGCTGCCCGTCAAAAAACAGCCCCACCAAATCGGCATGCCGGGCGCAGAATTCCACGTCGTGGGACACCAGCAGCACGGCGCCCCCCTGATCGGCAAAGGTGCGGAGCATCGCCGCCAGCTCCTGCTTTAAAAAGCAGTCCAGCCCTTTGGTGGGTTCGTCCAGCAGCAGGATTTTGGGCCGGGTGAGTAGCACTTTGGCCAGAGCGGCGCGCTGCTGCTCGCCGCCGGACAGATCATAGGGATGCTGTTCCAGCAGCCCCTCCAGGGCGCACTGGGCCGCCGCTTGGGCCACTGCCGCGCCGCGTTCCTCCGGCGACAGACCGGCGCACATCTCCTCCAGCTCTTCCCGCACCGTCTTTTTGACAAACAGGCTTTTCGGATCCTGAGGCAGCATGGCAAGCCCCCCCTGAAACAGGGAATTGCCCTTATAACTGGCCAGCGGCCGGCCATCCACCCGAATCTTGCCCCGGTAGGGAGGGCAGATGCCGCACAGCGTGCGCAGCAGGGTGGACTTTCCCGTGCCGTTGCCCCCCAGGATGGCGAACACGCTGCCCCAGGGGAGCTGGAAATCCACGCCCCGGAGCACATCCGGGGCATTCTTTTCGTAGCGGAACCAGACCTCCCTTGCCTCCAGGGCGGGCTTGGCCGGCGGGGAAGGGGGCGGTGTCTGGGGAAGGGCGGTCTCCGCGGGGCGCTGATGCGCAAAGCGCTGGGACAGCCAGGCGCGGCCCTCCCGCACGGTGAGGGGGCAGCGCGGATCCGTCTCGCCCGCAGCATAAAAAGCCCGGGCTGGGGCGGGCATGGCGGCGAACAGGCCGCTGTCCATGCGATGCAGCGCCGCCGCTGTATTCCGGGGGGTGTCCAGGGTGAGCAGCCGCCCGTGCTCCAGCACCGCCACCCGGTCCGCCGCAGGCAGGACGTCCTCCAGCCGGTGCTCTGAGAGCAGAATGGTGGTGCCCAGCTCCCGGTTGAGCTTGGCGATGGTGTTCAGAACGTCGGCGGCGGCGATGGGGTCCAGCTGGCTGGTGGGCTCGTCCAAAATGAGCACGTCGGGCTGCATGGCCATCACCGAGGCCAGATTCAGCAGCTGCTTCTGTCCCCCGGAGAGCTGGGCCACATCCCGGTGAAACCAGTCCTGGATGCCGAAATAGCTGGCCATCTCCGCCACCCGCAGCCGCATGACGTCCTGATCGCAGCCCAGGCTCTCCAGACCAAAGGCCAGTTCATGCCACACCTTGTCGGTGACGATCTGGCTGTCCGGATCCTGCATCACATAGCCGATGCGGCTGGACTGCTCCCGCAGGTCGACCTGTTCCAATGGGCGGCCGTCGAAGAGAATTTCCCCGCCCCGGGTTCCGTGGGGGGACAGCACGCTCTTGAGCTGGCGCAGCAGGGTGGTTTTGCCGCTGCCGCTCTTGCCGCAGAGGGCCAGGTATTCCCCGGCCTCCAGGGTCAGATCGATTCCGGCCAGGCTGTGCTTCCCCTCTGGGGCGGTGGGATAGGAAAAAGTCAGATTGTGGATTTCAAACAGTGCCATTTGTCTTCCTCCAAAGGGTCAGGAGATGGAGCGGGCCGCCGGGCGGTCAGGACAGGTCGGAGCCCAGGCCGGTGCAGGTGTAGCAGAAGACGATGGAGTCCCCCTGGCTTACCGTGTAGCTGGAGCTGCCGTAGCTGAGGAACTGGCCGTTGACCTGATACATCCAGCCCGACTCAGGGCCGCAGTCAAACTCATAGATGTTGTTGATGCCCTCTATGTAATAACTGCCGTACCCCGGGGTATAGCTGGCCTCCAGCTGGATGCCCGCAGAGGAACAGGCCCGTTGAAGGATGTCGTAAGCGGTTTCGCCGTCGGAGAATTCCACCGTGGTGGCGGAGAGAATCACGCCGCTGGAGGGGACGTAGGCCGACTTGGCCGGATCCAGGGAGTCCATATTGTTGAGGATTGTATCGCAGCGGATGGAGATAGTGCAGGTGCTCTTGGGCTCCGGATCCGGTTCAAGCTCCGGCGCGGGGGCCTGGGCAGGGGGAGTCTGGGCCTCCGGAGCGTCCGCCGTGTCCTGCTCCTGGGACTGGCCCTCCGCCGGAGCCTGGGTAGAGGTGGTTTGGGAGGCCTCTTCCGGCTGGCTGCCCGCCCCGTCCGCGGTTTCGCTGGTTTCGGCCTGAGCATCGGATGCCTCCGGTTCCACTGCGTCCTGCGCCTGCTCCGGCGCCAGCTGGGATTGGATCTCTGCCTGGCGCTGGGCCTCCCGTTCAGAGAGCAGCTGTTCCAGCTCCTCACGGGAGCAGATCAAAGTGTGGCTGTCCGCAGCCTTCAGAGCCGCGGTGAGACAGAAGTCATCCAGATCGCCTGCCTCAAAGTCCAGCGACCGAAGTTCCTCTCTGGCCCAGATCAGAGCCTGGCCCTGGGAATAGGCAGTCCCATCCAGGGACAGGGTGCCGGCGAGCAGATAGAGGGTCTCGTCACCTTCTCCCACCGCCAGATCGGCCACAGCGGCGGAAAGCGTGCAGTGCTGTCCGCCGAAGCCGACGGACACCGGAGAGGACTCCTCCGCCTGCACAAAAAGCTGGCCGCCGGCGATGGAGATGATGTAGCTGCCCCCGTCGTTGGAGAGGAAGGCCTGGCTCTCCTCGTCCAGCTGCAGACTGCTCTCCCCCCATTGGATGGTGACGCTGGTGCCAGGATCTGTGGTAATCAGGTCGCCCTCCCGAAGGGAGAGCTCCTCCTCCAGGGGAGAGGCAATACCGGAGCGCTCCAGTTCAGCGGTGCCCGACACCTGGATGACAACCGGGGCCTGGGCGGGATCCCTGGAGTCAAACCAGCCCTGCCGGAGCCCGACGACAACAAGTCCCGCCAGCACAATCAGCACGATGATCAGCGCCGTGATGAGATTTGCAATCTTGCGTTTCTTAGGCTGCATAGATCCATCCTCCTGTCCGCACCGCTGCGGCTGAACTACTTGAGATGGGATTATAGCATACAGATTTGCCTTTTTCAATTGGGGGTCTGGAAAAAGTGGGGCATGACAACAAAATGCCAAAGATCATAACGGATTACTTGCATCTGTAAAATAAATCCTGTATACTCATTACAGCGCGTGGTTTCACGCGGACAGAACAATTGCATATGGGTGAGGACAGCATACTTTTTGTGGCCCTGCGGCGGGGTAGACCGCAGGGATGGACAAGGGAACCGGGTGAGAACCCCGGACGGGAAACGCCGCTGTATGTGTCCGAGCACCGCGATCCGTCGATGAAAATCGGTCACTGGGCAACTGGGAAGGCAGGACGCGGCGCGCAGGCCTCTCTCTCCCGAGGGGGACCGGAAGGACATGAGTCAGAAGACCTACAAAAAGCGCTTTGAAGATAGCTCCCGGGGCGGAGTCTATCCGTTTGCAGGAAAACGTCTGCGGCGATCGGTATCGATGGCTGCGGACGTTGTTGTTTTTTCTGCACCCCGCCCGGATGCACCCACAGAGGAAGGAATGAGAAGATGAAGAAAAAAGTAGGAACACGTATTCTGTCCCTGCTGATGGTGCTCGTCATGGCACTGAGTCTTCTGCCTGCCGCCGCTCTGGCGTCGGAGGGGCAGCCTCAGGGACAGGAGGAACCGACTGCCTGGCAGACAGAGGACGCCGGGAGTACATCCGCTCCGAGCCAGGAGGATGAGCAGACTTTGAACAGCGGGGCGGCGGAGGAGGAGAACAACGGCGCTGAGCCCGCTGCTGAGGAGGAGGACAGCGATTCCGCTCCGGAAGCCCAGGGAGAGACGGCGGAGGGGAAGGATTCCGACCCAGCGCTGTCAGTGCAGGCGGAGGACGGGAGTGCCCTCACCGTCGGAGCGCCGGCCGGGGAGAGCGACGGCGCTGCGGTCAACGGCAACGGCGCTTCTGCCGCGGTATCCCTTGCCGTGCAGGCCGGCGGCGCCGTCCTCTGCGCCCCGCAGCAGGGCGTGAGCGTGTCGAGGAATCTGGCCGAGTCCTATGGCTATACCGACGCGGTTGCAGACGGGGTGTCTGTGCTGGATGTGCTGGTGTATGCCCATGAGCTGGTCTATGGGGACGCCTTTACCCCGGAGAGCTGCGGGGATTATCTGACGGTGTCCAGTGCCGGTTGGGCCAGCAATGTGTTGGGCCTGGGGGGCAATTTCGGCTTCTCCGTCAACGGCGCCACCCCCAATGACGGGGTGTGGAACGAGGCGTACCAGAGCTATACCGCCTATACTCTTGCCCAGGCCCCGGTGACCGATGGGGACTTTGTGGAGTTCTATTTTTATCAGGACAGCTATTACCTGGACAACTACGGCTGGTTTACCTCCGGCGGCAGCAAAACGCTGACCGCTGTGGCCGGCGGGACGCTCCCGGTGGATTTGCAGGGCTACTGCGTGTGCTATTATGGCGCCTACCCCCAGGAGACGATTGATGCCCAGACACAGGGCATTGCAGACGCTCAGCTGGCCTGGGTCGATATGGAGACCGGGGCATTGACCGATATTGACGGTGCGGTCACCGATGAGAACGGCAGCGTCACATTGACGACCCCTGCCCAAGCGGGCACCTACTATCTGACGGCCTACATCCCGGAGGAGGAGATCTCAGAAAATTATGCCACCCCGCTGATTCTGCCGCTCCAGCCCGTCACGGTGACGGCGCCGCCCACCGCGCTCTCCCTCAGCCTGGAGGAGACCTCCCGCTATGTGGACGGCAAACTGTATGCCAGTCAGGGGGACAGCTTCCAGCTGACTGCGGTGGATGAATACGGGAACGAGACCCCGGTGACCTGGAGCCTGGGCAGCAGCTACACTCCGGCGGAGATCGACAGCGAGAGCGGCAAGTTCACCATCACCCAGCAGGTGACCAGCGGCAGCACATCCACCATGTATTTTAAGGCCACGTCCACGCTGGCGCCCAATCTGACGGAGGAGATCAGAATTTCGCTGTCCGGCTACCAGTTCAGCAGCTATAACCGCAATAGTGCCGTGGCCCTGTCCGAGGACGGCCAGACCGCCAAGACGGTTTCCATCACCGGCGGCGTCAGTGGACACAACGTCTGGAGTTACGACGAGGCGGCCGCTCAAAATGTGGCAGCCCTGTCCGGCGATCCGGGCACCGGCAGCTCCATCAAATTCAACGCGCTGCGGCCCGGCTCCTTTACGGTCACCGTGGCCCTGGATTTTGACCCCGCCCTCACAGACACCGCCACAGTGAATGTCACCGGCGTGGCGGTGGAGGACGCCCAGGGGAATCAGACCAAGACCTACCTGACCCTGGACGAGGGGAGCGCAAGCCCCACGGCCCAGCTCACCGCCTACTGCGAGGCGGGACAGAGCGTGGCGGGGTGGAGCAGCTCGGACGAGCAGGTCGCCACCGTGGATGAAAACGGCCTGGTGACCGCCCGGGGGGTGGGCAGCACCATCATCACCGCCACCGACACCCAGGGCAAGCGGGGCGGCATCAAAGTGGTGGTCCGCACCCTGGAGACCCCCTATTTTGAGAGCCTGGAATTTTTGACTTCCGCCCTGGAGTCCGGCGCATGGGTGAAGGATCAGACCTTCTCTCCCACCCAGTTGGAATACACCCTGCCCATCCGCAGCTATTCCAACGCCACGCTGACCCTCCAGAGCGCTACCCTTTACGATACGGAGCGCTACGAAGCGCTGGCGGAGTATACCGACGCCAATGGCGGACTCCGCCAGGTGGCGGTCAACAGCGGGGCCGCAACCTATCTGGAGGACATCCCCTTTGATGCCTCCACGCTGACCATCACGCTGACGGACCGGGAGGATGCGGACAGTCAGACCGTCTATACCTTCCATGTCACCCGGCCCCGGGACACCAGCAAGGCCATCAAATCCAGCACCGGCATTGTGCTCGCCCCCGACGGGCGGAGCCTGCTGAGCACCAAATACAATGGCTATGCCGAGGGCACTATGCTGCGGGCGGATGAGAGCGGCGATCCGACCTCAGGGACCGGTACCGCCGCCGCGCAGCGGTTCTACCGCACCTATTTGCTGGAGGGAACCCGGGACTTCACCCTGAACCTGGCCAGCAGTACCGCCTATGCCCATCTGCGCTATTCTGACGACAGCGGCGCGACCTGGAGCGAGCTGCCTCAGGGCGGCGGCGCCACCCAGACGTTCACACTGCCCGCATCCGGCGTGGCACAAATCCAGATCCAGCTCATTGACGATGCGGCCTATGCCGCCAATCTCGCCCAGGGCAGGGATGGATTTGACGGGGAGATCACCACATACACCCTCTGGGTGGAGGGTGTTTCCGCCTCGGCCGCAGATGCCCAGATGTTGACCGCCTCCTCAGATACCGGAGACTGGTATCCCAACTTCGCCCCGGATCAATACAGCTATAATATCGTGGTGCCCAACGGCACCGCCTCCGGTACCCTGACCTATACCGTGGCGGAGGGCGCCGAGGTACGGGTGGGCTCTGCCGAGCAGACGCCCGATGGGGAGGGCGTCTACACGCTGAACCTCAAGACCAGCGCTCAGACCATCACCGTCACCTCCGCCGACGGGAGCATCTCCAACAGCTATTCGGTCAAGCTGCTGGCCAAAAGCAGCGATCCCGGGCCGGATGCGGTGGTGGACTACCTGTGCATCAACAGCCAGTACACCAACGCCGGTTACGGGCTCCAGCCTGAGGTCACCCTGGCCGGCGGCGCCGGCAATGTGAAGAGCCTGGGCAACTTCGGCGGCTATATCACGTACTATTTTGCGGATGCGCTGACCGACAATCCCAACAACCCCTATGGCGTGGACTTCTATGTCTACGGCAACAGCAATGCCGATGGCGGCAGTTTGGGGGAGAGCGGCCAAGTCTGGGTCTCCGAGGACGGGGAGAACTGGTACGCCCTGGCGGGAAGCGAACACTACGAGGCGTCCACCATCTGGGACTACTCTGTCACCTATACCCGCACCCCCTCGGGCAGGACCGCCTGGACGGACAACCGGGGCAACGGCAACGACGGCACCGCCCAGTCCGGGGCCTGGCCCCGGGTGGAGAACTATCCGCTGACGGACCTGCTGGAAGAGGACAGCGTCACCCTCACCGGTATTCTGCTGCCCTGCATTGACGGCACCATTACCGGAGACGGCACCACTGATTCCTTTGCGGGTGAGACCAGCTTTGGATATGTGGACTACTATAAGAACGGCACCATCGGCGCCAGCGTCAACCCCTATGTGGCGGCGCCCACCCAGTCCAACGGCTTTGACCTGGCCTGGGCAGTGGACGGCAGCGGCACTCCGGTGGATGTGGAGGGCATGCAGTTCCACTATGTGAAGGTGGTCACCGCCTCCAACATCTGGGCCGGGAGCTTTGCGGAAAAATCCACCGAGGTGTCTCAGGTGGTGGTCGCCGCCCCGGCCGAGGCCGCTGTGGGCCAGACCAGCGCCGCCGGAGTCACCATTTCCGACGCCAACGGCGCTGAGGCAGACCGCACTGTGTCCTTTACAGAGGAACAGCAGGTTTACTCTGTGGACCTCGGGGAGATGCGGTATATCACCCTCTCGGTGGACGGCGCGCCGGAGGACGCCAACATCTATGTCAACAACCGGCGCCTGGAGGCCGGTCAGGCCGCCGAGGGCATTCGGGTTACCGCCGAAGACGGGGAAAAGCTGGTCCGGGTCATTGTCCAGCGCGGCGAGCAGGAGCCTGCCATCTATCTGCTCAAGCTCACCAGTTCCGCCCAGGCCAGTGACGAGATCATCGAGCGGCTCAAGCTCACCGTCTCCGGTCAGCCCGCGGAGGCCCGCACCACCGACGGCGTGCATTACACCCTCTCTGTGGGCCATGACGTGGACCGGATTTCCATCCATCCTGTCTGCGCCCCCGGCGTGTCCTATACGGTGAACGGCAACGCCCCTCAGGACAGCTACACCCTGGAGGTGGGGGAGAATGGATTCACCATCACCGCGACCCAGGGCTCCACGGCGGAGCAGGCTGGGCTGGATGAGGCGGATGCCGCACTGGAGAGCCAGACCGTCACACTGACGGTCACCCGGGCGGCCCAACCGACCGCCTCTGGTGAGACCATTGCGGTCACCTTCTCCCTGTTGGGAGATGACCTCCACGGAGAGGACGGGGAGACCCACACGCTGAGCCAGGGGAACTTGACGGAGTGGATTGCCCCCACCGAGTACACCGTCCCGGCGGATGCCACCGTTCTGGATGTCTTTGAACTGGCGCTGACCCAGGCGGGCTACACCTGGAACAATGCCGGAGGTAGTTACATCGATATGATAAATGGGCTGGCCGCCTTCGATAACGGCCCCAACTCCGGCTGGCAGTTCACATATAACGGCACATACGGCAGTTACAGTATCGCTGAACAGCCCCTGAAGGACGGGGATGTCGTGGTATTCCACTATACTGACGACTACTCACTGGAGGATTACGGCGGCGGTACCGACCATCCGGAAGAGCCCGGGACGCCGGAGACGCCGGAGCCCGGGGCAGATCCGGCGGCAGAGCAGATCTACCGTGATACCGGCGCCTGGATCTATGCCTCCCTCAGTCAGCCCACCTATGGCGGGGAGTGGATGGTCTTTGGCCTGGCCCGGTCGGGTTATCCGGTGCGGGAAGGCTACTATGCCGACTATTACCAGAGTGTGGCGCAGGCGGTGCAGGAGAGCGGAGGGGTGCTGAGCACCAACCGGTACAGTGAGTACGCCCGGGTGATTCTGACCCTGACCGCCGCCGGATACGACGTCACCGACGTGGCGGGCTATAACCTGCTCTCCCCCTTGGCCAACTTCAACCGGGTGGTGCGCCAGGGGATCAACGGCCCCATTTTTGCCCTGCTTGCCCTGGACAGCGCCGGATATGATATCCCCGCGGCGGAGGCAGGGACCACCCAGACCACCCGGGAGGAGCTGATTGCCTATATTCTGGAGCGGGAGCGCTCCGGCGGCGGCTGGTCCCTCACCGGGGATACGGCGGACCCGGACGTCACCGCTATGGCCATCCAGGCCCTGGCCCCCTATTATGACACAGATTCCGCAGTCCAGGCCGCAGTGGACCGGGCGCTGGAAGCCCTCAGCGCCATGCAGGATGATCGGGGCGGCTTCTCCAGCTACAGCGAGGCGAACAGTGAGTCCTGCGCCCAGGTGGTGGTGGCCCTGACCGCCCTGGGAGTGAATCCGGATACCGATTCCCGCTTCGTCAAGGCGGGAGGCTCCGTGTTGGATGCCCTGTGCGCTTACAGTGTGCCCGGCGGCGGCTTCAGCCACGTGTCGGGCGGGGAGCGCAACGGCATGGCCACCGAGCAGGGCTATTACGCCCTGTGCGCATACTTCCGCTTTTTGGCGGGGCAGACCGGGCTCTATGATATGAGCGATGTGACCCTGACCAGCGGCGGGGCGGGGCAGACCGACCCGGGGACTCCGGAGAAGCCGGAGACGCCGGTGGATGACGGCGCCGCTTCCGGCGGCGAGGGTCAGACGGGGGATGCCCAGACCGGGAGCGGCCTGAATGGTTCGCCGCAGACCGGCGACGCGGGCCATGCCCTCCTTGTGATGGCGGTTCTGGTGTGCTCCGCCGGAGTGCTGGCCCTGCTGATCCTCCGGAGAGGACGCGCGCGGCGGTAAACACCTGCCCAAGTACATTCAGACGCACAAAAAAAGAGGAGTGCCGCAGTCAGCTGCGGCACTCCTTTTGTGTATGCCAGAACACATTGCCCCAGGGCTCAGATCTCCTGACGGGCGAAGAAAGCGGCGGTCTCCCGGGCAAACTGGGGCAGGGCGCGCTTGGTGCTGTCCTTCCGCCAGGCCAGCGCCACCGGAATGGGCAGGTCAATGGCCAGACAGCGCAGCGCCGCGTTGTTCTTGTAGCGGCTCCAATAGTCCATCAGGGCCACCCCTTTGCCCAGCTCCAGCTCCAGCGCCAGCTCGTCGGTATTGGAGAGCAGCCGGGTTTTCATGGTGAAACCGTAGCGCCTTTCCATACTTTTTGCCTGGCGCTGAATCATCTCGCTGGTCAATACGTCGTCGGGCACGAAGAGGAACTCCTCTCCGGCGAAATCTGAAGGGGTCAGGCCGCTCTTTTGGGCCAGCGGGCTGAGGCGGGAGTAGAGGATGATCTGGGGCAGTTCCAGCAGCGTTTGGGTCTCCAGTTCCGGGCGGCCCCGCAGCAGGCTCCCCACAGTGAAGATGACATCCACCCGCCCCTGGAGCAGCTCCTCCACCAGAGCTCCGGCGGGACAGATTTTCAGAGAGATGTCCCAGTTGGGGTGGCGCTTCATGACGTACTCCGTGTTCTCATACAGCAGTTTTGAGATATTCCAGGCCGGAAAGATGGAGTATTGAATGGAGAGCGCGGCCTGGTCCGAGGCAGCCTGGTGCTTGCGCCTGAGGGCCTCAAATTCCGCCTGACAGCGCAGACACAGCCGGTAATATTCCTCCCCCTGGGCGGTCAGCACCACGCTGCGCCCGCTCCTCTGGAAGAGGGTCACGCCCCACTCCTGCTCCAGCTGGCCGATATAGCGGCTCACCGAGGGCTGGGTGAGGTAGAGGGCTTCAGCGGCCCTGGAAAAGCTCTGGAGCTGGGCTGTAGTCAGGAAGCAGCGGATTTGGGTGCTGTTCACAACGTTCATCTCCCCGGGATAAGGTGTCACCCTCATTGTAAAGGAGGACGCCCGCTTTTTCAACCGGCCCGTCCCATCCCATGCAGATTTTGATATGGCCGGAGGAGGATATATCAATATTTGAATTTCTTTTTGCCCTGAAGTCTGGTATGGTAGAGGCAGAAACAATGCGGGAGGATACAGGTATGGATTTCTATGCGCAGTATAAAAATAAACTGGTCTCTGTGGAGGAGGCGGTGCTGTCCATCCAATCCGGAGAGACCGTGGCCTTTGCCCAGGCTGGCAGCTGCCCCAACGTCATCTGCCAGCATATGACCCTGCTGAAGGGACATGCCACCAATGTTCACACCTATCTGCCTGTTACAACCAGAAACTACCCCTTTATGAATGATCCCGCCTATGCGGAGACCTTCGACCACACCTGCGGCTTCATGATGCAGGGCCCGCGGCAGGGATACCAGAACGGCATGGTGTCCACCTATCCCAACGACCTGCACAGCGGCGTGGGCCGCTGGATTGAGGTCAATGGGGACGACGTGTTTATCACCGGGGTGGCCCCCATGGATGAGCACGGCTATTTCTGCATGCCCCTGAGCCTGATCTATGAGCGCACCTTTTTTGAGCGGGCCAAGCGGGTCATTGTGGAGGTCAACCCCCGGCTGCCCCGGGTCTGGGGCGATACGATGATCCATATCAGCCAGGTGGACATGATTGTGGAGGCTGAGTCGCCGGTGGAGACCCTGCCCGAGAGCCGGCCCACAGAAAAAGATCAGATCATCGGCAGCTATGTGGCCAGTCTGGTCAACGACGGGGACACCATCCAGCTCGGCATCGGCGGTATCCCGGATGCGGCGGCCCATGCCCTGCTTGGCAAACACGATCTGGGGATCCACTCGGAGATGCTCTGCAACTCCATGGTGGATCTGGTGGAGGCCGGAGTGGTCACCGGCCGCAGGAAAACCTATCTGCCCGGCATGATTGTGGGCACCTTTGCCCTGGGGAGCCAGAGGCTGTATGATATGCTGAACAATCACCCCATGGTGCGCCTGTTCCGGGGGGACGTGAACAACGACCCCCGCACGGTCTCCCGCAATGACAACTTTGTGGCCATCAATTCTGCCGTCAATGTGGATTTGAGCGGCCAGATCTGCGCGGAGAGCATCGGCTCCCGCCAGTATTCCGGCTCCGGCGGCCAGTTCGATATGAACTATGGCGCCCTGCACTCCAAGGGCGGACGCAGCATCATTGCCCTGCCCTCCACCCAGAAGGACGGTACCGTCTCCACCATCACTGCCCAGCTCATTCCGGGCAGTGCGGTCACCACCAGCCGGAACACCATCGACTATGTGGTCACCGAGTTTGGCATCGCGCCGCTCACCGGGCGCAGCCTCCGCCGCAGGGTGGACAACCTGATTGAGGTGGCCCATCCGGACTTCCGCGCCGAGCTGCGCCGTCAGGCCCAGCAGCTGATGCTGTGGTAGTCGGCGGAATATATTTAAATGTATATTACTCTATTTTCCGGCCATTCTCCCCATTTCCCTGGAGAGCCGCCGTTCCCCCAGCGGGGGAACGGCGGCTTTCTTATTGCTCTGGTTTGGCCCGCATCACCTGTTCCAGCAGAGACAAAAACTGCCGCAGGGTGGGATTGAGCGATTCACTGGAGTAGACCGCTCCAAAGGAGAGAGGGGAGAAGTCGGGCAGCGGAAGATAACAAAGGCCGGGCATACGCACAGAGGGAAAGTCCGGCATCACCGCGAAGGCATAGCCCGACTCCACCAGCGTATAGAGAATCTCCAGGTTGTCGCAGAACAGCATCTGGTCCGGACTTTTTCCGGAGATAATCTGACTCTGAATGGAGAACAGGGCGGGGGGATAGATGGGATGGGGACAGGTGGCGATGCGTCCGCCGGTGCGCAGCTGTTGGAGACTGAGCTGGTCATGGCGGGCCAAAGGATGGTCCTGGGCACAGATGCAGACCAGCGGACAGCGGGCCAGCTCCCGGTAGACTGCTTTGGCGGGAGCGGACTCCTGCAGGGAGAGCAGCACCTGGACGTCTCCCTCCTCCAGCAGGTTTTCCAGGGAGGAAAAGGGAATCAGGCGCAGAGAGGGCAGCAGGTTGGGCGTCTGCTGGCGCAGTTGGGCCAGCACCGGCTGCAGCAGCCGAAGTTCCACAAAGTTCCGGCAGCCGATGCCCAGCCGCTGGGGCATGGTCTCCTGACATTCCTTCATCCGGGCCTTGGAAATTCCGGTCAGCTTTAAAATGTCCATGGCGTAGGAGGTAAACAGGTGACCGGGCTGGGTGAGCCGCACCATTTTGCTGGTCCGGTGAAACAGCTTGACCCCCAGCTCGTCCTCCAACGTGTTGATCTGGTGGCTGACGGCGGGCTGGGTGATGCGCAGATCCTCCGCCGCGCGGGAAAAATTCAAATAATTGGCCACGGCCAGAAAACATTCCAATTGTGTGGTATTCATACAAAGGCCCCCTTGAAATCCGACTGCAATTTGTAGCATACATATAACCAATAAAATTTCTTTATAGATAATAGCATATTTGTATTTCACATACAAGGATTGTTGTGTTATAAATAATAAGGCGCAAAACAATTCGTAGGTTAACCAGTACCGGAAGGGGGGAAGAACATGAGAGAGGACCGGCGGACCCTGGTCCTGGAGACCCGCCGCATTGGCATTCGGTTGGAGATATTAACCGATCAAATTATGGCTCAGAAAGGCCTGTCTGCGGCCCAGGGCCATATTCTTTTGTTTATTCTCAGCCGCGCCCGGGAGGGCACCTCGCTGACCGAGATCCATCAGGAGTTCGGCTATTCCATGGCGTCCCTGAGCGGTATCCTGAAACGGCTGCGCAAAAGCGGCTATGTTCGGGTAGAGCCCTGCCTGGAGGACAACCGGCGCAAGCTGCTGTTCTGCACGGAACAGGCGGTGGAGCTGGAGCAGTTTTTGGCCCACGCCATCACCGCCACCTGTGACCAGGCCTATCAGGGCTTTTCTGATGGGGAGCTGGCACAGCTGGACCGGCTCCAGAAAAAAGTGATGCGGAATCTGTCCATATCTGCGGACCCTCAAGCAAAAACCAGGAGGAGTGAACATTGTGAAGAAAGTCCTACAACAGTTGAAGCAGTATAAACGGGACTCCCTGCTCTGTATCGGGCTGACAGCCCTGGAGGTCATCATGGAGATCCTGCTGCCGTTCATTACTGCCATCATCATCGATCAGGGCCTGGAACAGAGCAACCTGCCGGTGGTCTACCGCTACGGCATTCTCATGGTTGTCATGGCCTTCCTGAGCCTGATCTTTGGCGCCCTGGCGGGCAAATTCGCCGCCAGCGCCTCGTCGGGCTTCGCCGCAAACCTGCGGGAGGCCATCTACGACCGGATCCAGACTTTTTCCTTTTCCAACATCGACAAGTTCAGCGTGCCCGGCCTGGTCACCCGGATGACCACCGACGTCACCAACGTGCAGATGGCCTTCATGATGGTGATCCGGGTGGCGGTCCGCTCCCCGCTGACGTTGGTTTTCAGCTATATCATGTGCCTGATTATCAATGTCCAGCTCAGCCTGACCTTCCTGATCGCCGTGGTGTTCCTGGTGGTGGTGATCGGCGCCATCATGCTGGCCACTCTGAAGATATTCGACCAGGTGTTCAAAAAGTACGACGATCTGAACGCCAGCGTCCAGGAGAATGTCTCCGCCATTCGGGTGGTCAAGGCCTTTGTCCGGGAGGACTATGAAAATAAGAAGTTCGCCAGGGCCTCCCAGAACCTGTACAATCTGTTCGTCAAGGCTGAGGGCCTGCTGGCCTTCAACAACCCGGCCATGATGGTGGCGGTCTACTTCTGCATCATTATGGTGTCCTGGCTGGGCGCCCACTTCATTGTGGGCGGCAGCCTGACCACCGGCGATCTGACCAGCCTGTTCAGCTACATTATGTCCCTGCTGATGAGCCTGATGATGCTGTCCATGGTGGTGGTCATGATCAGCATGTCCCTGGCCAGCATCCACCGGATTCGTGAGGTGCTCAATGAGATCCCCGACCTGAAGGATCCCGAGCAGCCCGTGGAAGAGGTGGCCGACGGCAGCATTGACTTCGACCACGTCAGCTTCTCCTACAAGCACGGCAGCGGCAAGGATGCCCTGACCGACATCGACCTGCATATCCACTCCGGCGAGACCATCGGGGTGATCGGCGGCACCGGCGCCGGCAAGAGCAGCCTGGTCAACCTGATCTGCCGCCTCTATGATGTGGACGAGGGCACGGTGAAGGTGGGCGGACTGGATGTGCGCCGGTATGATATGGAGGCGCTGCGCAACCAGGTGTCCGTGGTGCTCCAGAAGAACACCCTGTTCTCCGGCACCATTCTGGAGAACCTGCGCTGGGGCAACCCGGAGGCCACCGAGGAGGAGTGCGTGGAGGCCTGCAAGGCGGCCTGCGCCGACGAGTTCATTGACCGGATGCCCGACGGCTATCGCACCCGGATCGAGCGGGGCGGCTCCAACGTCTCCGGCGGCCAGAAGCAGCGGCTGTGCATCGCCCGGGCCCTGCTGAAGCGGCCCAAGGTGCTGATTCTGGACGACTCCACCTCCGCGGTTGACACCGCCACTGATGCCAAGATCCGCGCCGCCTTTGCCCGGATCATCCCCGGCACCACCAAAATCATCATTGCCCAGCGCATTTCCAGCGTCCAGGACGCCGACCGCATCCTGGTGCTGGACAACGGCCGGGTGGACGCCTTTGACACCCATGAAAACCTGTTGAAGACCAACGCCATCTATCAGGAGATCTACGAGTCCCAGATCAAGGGCGGCGGCGACTTCGACCAGCCTGCGTGAGAGGAGGACGGACCGTTATGAATCAGAAGAAACCCAAGGCCAGCTCCATGGCGGTGCTCAAGCGAGTCATCTCCTATATGCTGCACAACTATAAATACCGCTTCATTCTGGTCGTCTGCTGTATCGTGGTGAGCGCGGTGGCCACCGTCATCGGCGCCACCTTCCCTCAGAGCCTGGTGGATGACTACATCACCCCCATGCTGGCCAGCGGCTCCCAGGACTTCAGCGGACTGGCCCGGCAGATTGTTCAGCTGCTCTGCGTTATGTCGGTGGGCGTTGTGGCGGCCTTTGCCTATAACCGCATTATGATCACCGTCAGCCAGGGCACCATGCGCCGGCTGAGGGACGACCTGTTCAGCAAGATGGAGGCCCTGCCCATCAAGTATTTCGACACCCATGCCCATGGCGACATCATGTCGGTGTATACCAACGACGTGGACACCCTGCGGCAGCTGCTCAGCCAGACCATTCCCCAGGTGATCAACTCCGGCATCAGCATGATTGCCACCCTGGTGACCATGATTGTGCTCAACCCGGCGCTGACCGTCATCTCGGTGCTCACCGCCGTGGTGATGTTCCTGGTCACCGCCAACTTCTCCAAGCTGTCCGGCAAGTACTATGTCCGCCAGCAGCAAGACCTGGGTGCTGTGGACGGTTTCATCGAGGAGATGCTGGACGGCCAGAAGGTGGTCAAGGTGTTCTGCCACGAGGAGCAGGCCAAGGCCGACTTCCGCAAGGTCAACGACGACCTGCGGGACAGCGCCAACATGGCCAACCGGTACGCCAACCTGCTGATGCCTGTCAACGGCAACATCGGATGGCTGAGCTATGCGCTGGTGGCCATTGTGGGCGCAATCCTGGGCATCAACGGCCTGGCCGGCGTCACCCTGGGCACCGTCATCACCTTTGTCGGCCTGAACAAGAGCTTTACCCAGCCCATCACCCAGGTGAGCCAGCAGGTCAACTTTGTGGTCACCGCGGCTGCCGGCGCCCAGCGGGTCTTCGACCTGATGGATCAGACGCCGGAGACCGACGAGGGCTATGTGGAGCTGGTGGACGCCCGGGAGGGGGCCGACGGCGAGATGGAGGAAGTGCCTGAGCGCACCAATGTCTGGGCCTGGAAGCACCCCCACCATGACGGCACCCTGACCTATACAAAGCTCCAGGGCAGCGTGGTCTTTGACGACGTGGATTTCGGCTACGACGAAGGCAAACTGGTGCTGCACAACATCAGCCTGTGGGCCAAACCGGGCCAGAAGATCGCCTTTGTCGGGGCCACCGGCGCCGGCAAGACCACCATCACCAATCTGATCAACCGCTTCTACGACATCGCCGACGGCAAGATCCGCTACGACGGCATCAACATCAACAAGATCAAGAAGCCCGATCTGCGCCGCTCCCTGGGCATCGTGCTCCAGGATACCCACCTGTTTACCGGCACCGTCATGGAGAATATCCGCTACGGCAACCTGGACGCCAGCGATGAGGAGTGCATTGCCGCCGCCCAGCTGGCCAACGCCGACGGCTTTATCCGCCGCCTGCCTGACGGCTATCAGACCATGCTCACCGGGGACGGGGCCAACCTGTCCCAGGGCCAGCGCCAGCTGCTGGC
>JABLTR010017529.1_pt1 | contig 26207 bp, 25 predicted proteins | sample 7160071 | NCBI WGS metagenome assembly JABLTR01 (sample SAMN14651230, study PRJNA627086) | human gut metagenome | isolation source: feces | host: Homo sapiens | reverse complement strand
GACAAGTTGCGGAAGCCGCATAAAACCTGATGATTCCTTCAATTTGTCCCTTTTGAGATTTCAAGTCATAGGGGGGACAAGTTGCCCCCCGGCCGAAGATAGGAAAATGAGCAAATTGAAGAAAAACCCAGGAAACCCCGCGTAAAACCTGACAATTCCTTCCATTTGCTCATCTGAAATATTCAAGTGGGCAAATCCCTTGACTTCACCCCGTTAAAGTGATATAACTATAGCAGAAGCAAAAGCCCAACGGTGGGAGTGCCGTTTGGGCTTTTCCTATAAGCAAACCAAAGGAGGAATTCACTGTGGAAATTTGTGGGAAGCGGGAGATGGAGCTGCTGGAGAAAATCGGCTTTACCCGCATTGCCGGCTCTCCCGAGGAGGAGAAGGCCGCCCAAATCTTAAAGGCAGAGTGCGACGCCATCGGCGTGCCCGCCATCATCGAGCCCTTTGAGATTGAGCAGGGCATTGTGGAGGAGGCCACGCTGGAGATTCTGGAGCCCTTCCAGCAGGAGTACCCCGTCACCGGGTACCAGTGCGCCGAGAACACCCCCGAGGGGGGCCTCACCGCGGAGTTTGTCTATGTGGAGAACGCCACCGACGTGGATTTGCAGGACGTCCAGGGGAAGATTGTGCTGGTCAACGGTTTTATGCGGGTGCCCCTGTATAAAAAGCTGATGAAGGCCGGCGTGGCGGGCATCGTCACCATGGAGGGCGAGCTGCGGGATAGGCGGGAGGAGACGGACCTCTCCACCCGGAAGCTCCGCCGCACCCTGCGCACCTTTGGCAACGTGCCCATGGTCCACACCCGGGTGCTGGACGCCATGGATATGGTGCGCAAGGGCGCCTGCAAGGCCCGCATGGTGCTGAAGGGCCGCACCGAGGAGCGCACCTCCCACAACGTGGTGGCCACGGTGCTGGGCACCCAGCGGCCCCAGGAAATCCTCTCCTTTGGCGCCCACTACGATTCCGTGGCCTTTTCCAAGGGCGTGTACGACAACGGCGCGGGCAGCGTCATCAACATGGAGGTGCTGCGCTACTTTAAGGAGAACCCGCCCAAGCGCACCTTAAAGTTCATGTGGTACGGCAGCGAGGAGATCGGTCTGGAGGGCAGCTGGGCCTATGTAAAGGCCCACAAGGAGGAGCTGTCCGACCACCTGCTGATGATCAACGTGGACGTGGGCGGCCCCATTCTGGGCCACGACGGCATTGCCGCCACCGCCGAGGACAAGCTGGCTACCTACCTGGAGTACTTTGTGAAAATCCATGGTTTCTCCGCTGAGGTGAAGCAGGGCATCTACTCCAGCGACAGCATCCCCTTTGCCGACAGCGGCATCCCCGGGGTGAACTTCACCCGCTTTGGCGCCCCTGGCGCGGCCTACATCCACAACCGCTTTGACACCCTGGACTTCCTCTCCGCCGACGCTTTGGCCAAGACCACCCGCACGGTGCTGGCCTTTGCCCAGGAAATGGCCAATGCCGCCGTGCTGCCGGTAGAGCGGAAAATCCCCCAGAACATGGTGGACGAGGTGGAGAAGTACCTGTATAAGAAAGAGCTGGCGGAGGCCGGCGGGTGCTCCCGCTGAGCAGTAAACTGCTGAGGCAGTTTACTGAGAGAATGTCTTGGAGATTTTACAATCTCCGTTTTGCTAACGCAAAACCGCCATTCTCTGCCGGTTGTCTTTGCCGCAGGCAAGAAGGCGGCTGAACGCCGCGCCTAATCAGGCCAATAGAGCGGGTGCGCGCCGTTCATTTCGGTGTTTGTTTTAGCGTTGTCATGCAAAAGGCTTGCGGTCGTTTTGACCGCAAGCCTTCTTTGCGTTAAACGGAGGCTTTAGCGCCACTGGTTCTCCACGGGGACTAGGCCCTGGGGCTCCAGCTGATACACCGTATCGCACACCTGGCCGATATACTTCCGGTCGTGGCTGACGCTGAGGATGCACCCGGGGAACTCCTCCAAAATGCCCCGTATCACCGGGCCGGATAGGGGGCTGAAGTTCCGGGTGGGCTCGTCCAGCACCAGCACGTTGGCCCCGTCCAGAATCATCTTTAAAAAGAACAGCTTGGCCTTCTGCCCGCCGGAGAGCTCTTGGATGGTGTGCTCCTGCTCCTCGGGGGTGTACTTCATGCTGCCCAGGTAGGTCTTTACCCGGGTGAGCTCCTCCTTCTCCCAGCTTTTGGCCAAAAATTCCACCGGCGTCTGGCTTTGGTCCACGGTCTCGCCGTAGTCCTGGGGCATGTAGGCCGCCCGGATGTCCTGGCGCCCCAGCAGCTCCCCGGCCACCTGCCGCAGGAAGGTGGTTTTCCCCGCGCCGTTGCGGCCGATGACGCACACGTGCTCCCCGCCCCGGACGTACAGCCGCAGGTTCTCCGCCAGGGGCGGCTGCCCCTGGGAGGCTTCCCCGGCGTACAGGGCGGGCAAGGTGAAGTCCAGCACGGTTTTCCCCGCGGGGATGGCCGTGTTCTCCCCAAATCCCACCAAGATGGCCTCCTCGCTGTCGGGGAACTCCGTCATGTCCTCCCGCTCCCGTTCGAAGCGGTGCTCCAGGGACTTGACCGCTTTCATTTTCTTTTTCAGCAGCCGGCCCCCGTGGGGGTCTTGGCGGGAGATGGTGTTCAGCTGGTGTTCCACCTTTTGCTGGATTTTCTGGAAGCGTTCCTGCTGTTTGCGCTCCTCCTCCCGCTCCTTGCGGGCCAGCTGCTCCTGGTGGGTGAACTTTTGCAGCCGCTCCTCCACGTACTGGCGGTAGCCCATGCGGGCCACGGTCCAGCGGGGCAGGGTCTTGCGCCGCAGCTGCTCCATGTGGAGGATGACGTTGGCGGTGCGCTCCAGCAGCAGCTCGTCGTGGGAGATGAACAGCACCGGCTGGGCGCACTCCCGGATGAAGGTCTCCAGCCAGTCCAGGGTGTCAATGTCCAGGTCGTTGGAGGGCTCGTCCAGCAGGTAGCAGTCTGGGCGGCCCAAGGTGAGCAGGGCCATGCGCAGCTTCACCTTCTCCCCGCCGGAGAAGGTCTTTACCAGCCGGTCGGAGTAGAACCAGTCCAGGGGGAAGCGCAGCCGCTTGGCCGCCGCGGCCAGCTCCCCGGGGGAGGCGTCCAGAAAAGCCGGGGACTGGCAGCAGAACTCGTAGGCGCTCAGCTCCCCCTGCTCCGGGGGCACCTCTTGGGAGAGGTAGCCCAAAAGTATCCCGTCCTTTTGGATGGCGCCGGTGTATTCCACATAGCCCTCTACCAAGGCGGGGTCGTAGAGGAGCTTGAGCAGGGTGGATTTCCCGTTGCCCTCCTCCCCGATGATGGCGGCCTTGTCCCCGGGGTTCAGGGCAAAGGTGAAGCCCCGCAGCAGGTCCCGCAGGTCTTTCTTCATGGTTACGGTCAAATCGCGTATTTGCAGCATGATAGTGTCCCTCCTTTGAGGCGCGAAAAAGGGCCTGTCCCATGCCGGACAGGCCCAGTTTATCCCAAAGGAAAGCGCGCCGGGGCAAACCCCAGCAAGGCAAAGAAACAGGGACAAAAGCACAAGCCACCAAACCGGCACAGGGAACCAGCCCCCGGGCGCTGCCCGAAAGCGTTTCCAATGTTCCGAAAAATAGGGAGGCTTATACTAACATCCTTTCACTCCTTTGCGTGTTCTGAGGATAGGATAGCACGGCCGGTGGGTTTTGTCAACGTGATTTTTCCCCGGGTCATTGACAAACCGCCCGCCATCCCCTATGATAGCCCCAAAGGAGGGAAGCGCCATGGGACAAGCCACGCTGTTTTTGATGGTGGGCCTGCCCGGCTCGGGAAAGACCACCCGGGCCAAGGAGCTGGAGCGGGAGACGGGGGCCATCCGGTTTACGCCGGACGAGTGGCACCTGTTCCTCTTTGGGGATGACTTCCACGACCCCCAGGAGCACGAGCTCCACAACCAGCGCCACGACAAGGTGGAGGCGTTGATGTGGCAGGTGGGCAAGCGACTGCTGGCCCAGGGTGTCAGCGTCATTTTGGACTTTGGCTTTTGGGCCAAGGAACAGCGGGAGGAGAAGTTCCGGGAGGCCCAGGCCCTGGGCGCAGGCTTTGCAATCTGCTATGTCCACGCGCCCCTGGAGGAGCTGTGCCGCCGCCTGGAGCACCGCGCGCAGGCGGGGCGCAAGGACGTGTTCCAGGCCATCAGCCGGGAGGACATGGAGCGCTGGGCCGCCCTGTTCCAGCCGCCGGACGCGGGAGAGCTGCGCGGGGAATACGGCCCGGGCTGAAGCACCGGCGGAGAGATTTTTAAACATTTGTTCGAAAAATTTTGGGAAATCCATTGCTTTTCCCCGGGGATTCTTTTATAATAGAAGACAGAAACAAACGCTTCACAGGAGGTTATGGATATGGCGGAAAGCAAGCGGGCGGCGGCAAGCGCCAGGGCAGGCGGCGCCGAGGAAAAGGCCAAGGCCCTGGAAACAGCCCTGGCCCAGATTAAGAAACAGTTTGGCGAGGGGGCCGTCATGCGCCTGGGGCAGGATTCCGCCCTGAACGTGGAGGCCATCCCCACCGGCAGCTTGTCCCTGGATTTGGCCTTGGGCATCGGCGGCGTGCCCCGGGGGCGCATCATCGAGATTTACGGGCCGGAATCCTCCGGCAAGACCACCTTGGCGCTGCACTGCATTGCCGAGGGCCAAAAGCGGGGCGGCAACGCCGCCTTTATCGACGTGGAGCACGCCCTGGACCCTGTCTACGCCGGCAACCTGGGCGTGGACGTGGACAGCCTGCTGGTCAGCCAGCCGGACACCGGCGAGCAGGCCTTGGAAATCACCGAGGCTTTGGTGCGCTCCAACGCCATCGACGTGATTGTGGTGGACTCCGTGGCGGCCTTGGTGCCCCGGGCGGAGATCGAGGGCGAGATGGGCGACTCCCACGTGGGCCTGCAGGCCCGGCTGATGAGCCAGGCCCTGCGCAAGCTGGCCGGCGCCATCTCCAAATCCAACTGCGTGGCCATCTTCATCAACCAGCTGCGGGAGAAGGTGGGCGTCATCTACGGCAACCCCGAGGTGACCCCCGGCGGCCGGGCGTTAAAGTTCTACTCCTCGGTGCGCATTGAGGTGCGCAAGGCCGAGGTCATCAAAAGCGGCACGGACATCATCGGTTCCCGCACCCGGGCCAAGGTGGTGAAGAACAAGCTGGCCCCGCCTTTCCGCACGGCGGAGTTCGACGTGATGTACGGCACGGGCATCTCCCGCACCGGCGAGCTGCTGGACATCGCCGTAAAGCTGGAGATTGTCCAAAAGGCCGGCGCCTGGTTCTCCTACAACGGGGAGCGCATTGGCCAGGGCCGGGACAACTCCAAGGAATTTTTGGCCACCCATCCCGAGATCGCCGACGAAATCGAGGCCAAGGTGCGGGAGAACGTGGACAAGCTCTACGATAAGATTCCCGGCCGGCCGGCCCCCAGGGAGGTGGCCAAGCCTGTGGAGCTGCCCCCGGCGGAGGCCCCGGCCCAGCAGACCCTGACCCCGCCGCCGGCCAATAAAGCCGCCGCCAAGAAGAGCATCGACATCACGGTGGACGACGACTGATGGAGCTGACAAGCCTGGAGCCCCGGCGCAAGGGCCTGACCCAGCTGTACCTGGACGGGGAGCCCGGCCCCAAGCTGGACACCGAGGTGGTGCTGCTCGCCCGGCTGCAGCCTGGGGACATCCTCTCGGAGGAGGAGCTTCAAGAGCTGGTGGAGCGCTCCGACGCCCGCCGGGCCCAGGAAAAGGCGCTGTACCTGCTGGAGCACCGCAGCCACAGCAAGCGGGAGCTGACGGAGAAAATCGCCCGCACGGCTGCCTCCCGGGAGGCGGCCCAGGCCGCGGCGGACCACCTGGAGGAAATCGGCCTGGTGGACGACCGGGCCTTTGCCGAGACCTACGCCCGGGAGCTGTTCCAGCGGAAGCGCTACGGCGCCCGGCGGGTGCGCCAGGAGCTCTCCCGCAAGGGCATTGGCCGGGACATCATCGACCAGGTGCTGGAGCAGTACCAGGACATGGACCAGGCCGCCGGGGAGAACATCGCCCTGGTGCTGGAGCGGCGCTATCCCACCTGGCGGGAGGACGAAAAGGCCCGCCGCCGGGCGGTGGCGGCCTTGCAGCGGCTGGGGTACTCCTTCGAGCAGGTGCGCGCCGTCATGGGCGGGCTGGATACGGAATAAGCGGGAAGCCGGGCGGCAGTCCGGCTTCTTTTTTGTGAGAATGGGCAAAAGTCTGGACTAACCCACCCCAGTGCCTTGACAAGGGGCCACACAGCCAGTATAATCAGCACAGGAAACTATACTGAATCGGTATACATTCCAGTTGGGAAATCCCAGGGAAAGGAGCGTTCCCATTTTGAGCGAGAGCATTTTAAGCCTGCAAGGCATCACCAAAAGCTTTGGGGGCACGCCGGTGCTAAACGGCATCGATTTGGAGGCGGCCCAGGGGGAGTTCATCACGCTGCTGGGCTCCTCGGGCTGCGGCAAAACCACCACCCTGCGCATCATCGCCGGGCTGGAGGACCCCGACCAGGGCCGGGTGCTGCTGGAGGGCCAGGACATGACCCACACCGAGCCCAACAAGCGGGACGTGAACACGGTGTTTCAAAACTACGCCCTGTTCCCCCACATGAGCGTGGAGCAGAACATTGGCTATGCCTTGAAAATCCGCAAGCGGCCCAAGGCGGAGATACGGGAAGAAGTGAAGAAGATGCTGGAGCTGGTGCAGCTGGAGGGCTACCAGCGCCGCAAGCCTGCGGAGCTTTCCGGCGGGCAGAAGCAGCGGGTGGCCATTGCCCGGTCCCTTATCAACCGGCCGAAAATCCTCCTGCTGGACGAGCCCCTGGGCGCCCTGGATTTGCAGCTGCGCCGCCAGATGCAGCAGGAACTCAAGCGCCTGCAGAAGAAGCTGGGCATCACCTTTATCTACATCACCCACGACCAGGAGGAGGCCCTGAACATGTCCGACCGCATCGCGGTGATGCGGGAGGGCCGCTTTGAGCAGATTGGCACCCCCGCCCAGGTGTACGATTCCCCCAAGACCGCCTACGTGGCCCGGTTTGTGGGGGAGGCCAACATTGTAAAAGGCCAGGCGGGGGCCCTCCGCGGGGAGCAGGTGGAGTTTGCGGCCCCAGGCGGCAGCGCCGGGTTCCTCCGCCGGGGATACAGCTTTGCCCCGGGCCAGGAGGTCACCTTGGCCATCCGGGGGGAGCAGGCCCAGGCTGTCAAGGGGGCAGAGGGCCCCGGCCTGGCCGGCGTGGTGAAGGAGAAGAGCTTCGCCGGGGGCATGCTGCGCATCGCCGTGGAGCTGGCCGGCGGCGGGGAGTTTATCTGCAGCCGCCATGGCATTGACTCCGAGCTGGCCCCCGGGGACGCCGTGCGGGTCCTGTGGGAGCCGGACAAGGCATGCCCCGTGGACGTGCCCGCTGGGAAGGGGGAATAGCCGTGGCCAAGGAAATATCCCAACTGCGGAAAAAGCAGAAGCGCCGGGAGTTCCTCATGGCGGTGCCCCTCATCCTGTTTACGGTGCTGTTCATTGTGGGGCCCATGGTGTACATGGTGGCCCTCAGCTTTATGACGCGGGCGGACACCTGGGGCGTGGTCCCGGAGTTCACCCTGAAAAACTACGGGGACATCGGCCAGCCGGTGTACCTGCGCACCTTTGGGGAGTCCTTAAAGCTGGCGGTCATCAGCACCGTGCTGATTATCGCTTTGGGCTATCCCTTTGGCTACTTCATGGCCAAGCTGGGGCCCAAGTGGAAAAAGCGCACCATGCTGCTGTTGATGATTCCCTTCTGGACCAGCTCCCTGATACGGCTGTACGGGTGGATCATCATCTTCCGGGCCGGGGGCGTGCTGGACTCTGTGCTGATGGCCCTGCACATCACCAGCGAGCCCCTGAAGGTGCTGTACACCTATCCGGCGGTGGTGGTGGGCATGGTGTACGCGCTGCTGCCCTTTATGATTTTCGCGGTGTACTCCAGCGCGGAGAAGCTGGACTTCTCCTTGGTGGAGGCCGCCCGGGACCTGGGGGCCTCGCCCATGAAGGCCTTCCTCACCGTGTCCCTCAAGCTGACGCTGCCGGGGCTGCTCTCTGGGGTGGTGCTCACCTTTGTGCCCAGCATGGGGCTGTTCTTCATCGCGGATTTGCTGGGCGGCAACAAGGTGGTGCTGGTGGGCAACCTCATCCAGACCCAGCTGATGAACGCCCACAACTGGCCCTTCGCGGCGGCGCTTTCGGTGGTGCTGCTGGTGCTCACCACGGTGATTATCTGGCTGTACAGAAAGCTCTCCGGCGTGAAGGACTTAGAGGGTATTGTATAGTCCCCCGCAAGGTTGCGTGTCCGCCGCAGGCTTTGCGGTACGCAAAAACCTTGTCCATCGGCTTGTCTCGCGCACGCGAGCTTACGCTCGGATCAACCCGAGCGGCAGCGAGCGGTCCAAGGCGCGAAGGAAGGTTCTTTGCCCAGCTTTCTGCGAAAGAAAGCTGGCAGGGTGTGGGGCTGCGCCCCACGGTCTTAGCGGGGGTGCGGGGCTTAGCCCCGCCGTAACAGGCGTAAGCTTTTTTGGGGACGTACGTCCCCCAGTTTTGCAGACGCTTTTTATGGCGTGCCCTTCGGCCCCGCAAGGGCAAGACCGTGGGGACCCTGCCCCCCTGCCACTTTTGAAAAGGTGGACGAAACTTTTTTGCGCCTGCGGCGGGCGGCTTGCCCCGCTCATTTTGTGATTTGGAGGTGCCCATGAAAAACCGCACAAAACTGCCCAATGTCTATCTGGGCTTCCTTTTGGCCCTGATGTATGTGCCCATCCTGCTGGTTATCATCTACTCCTTTAACGAGAGCAAGCTCAGCTCGGTGTGGGGCGGGTTTTCCCTGAAGTGGTACGCGGAGCTGTTCCGGGACAGGGACTTGTTCCAGGCCCTGTGGAACTCCATTGTGCTGGGGGTTATCTCCAGCTGCAGCGCCGCCGTCATAGGCACCTTGGGCGCCTATGGCATGAGCAAGGTGAACTTCCCCTTAAAGGGCGTGGTGGAGTATGTCTCCACCTTGCCCATGATGATACCCGAGATCATTATGGGCATGGTGTCCATGGTGTTCTTCTCCCTCATTGGCATCCCCTTTGGCATGGGGACGTTGGTCATAGCCCACACGGCCTTCTGCATCCCCTATGTGTTCATGCTGGTGAAGGCCCGGCTGGTGGGCATGGACAAGAGCCTGCCGGAGGCCGCCCAGGACTTGGGCGCCTCGCCGGTGCGGGTGTTCTTCGACGTCACCTTGCCCCTGGTGGCGCCGGCCATTGCCTCGGGCATGCTGCTGGCCTTTGCCATGAGCATGGACGACGTGATTATCAGCGTGTTCGTCACCGGCGTGGACACCAACACCTTGCCGGTGAAAATCTACAGCCAACTGAAAACCGGGGTCACCCCGGAGATAAACGCCCTGTGCACCTTGCTTTTCCTGGCCACTTTGCTGCTGTGCGGGCTGGCCGCCCTGGTGGGCAGGACGCCGAAAAAACAAGATTCTGGAAAGGACGTGACCGAGCGATGAAAAAGATTCTATCCATGGCCCTGGCCGCTTTGCTGCTGGTGGGCACCTTGGGAGGGTGCTCCAGCTCTGGCGGGGAGAACGGCAAGCTGGTGCTGTACACCTGGGAGAACATGTTCCCCCAAGAGGTGCTGGACGGCTTTACTCAGGAGACAGGCATCTCCGTGACCTACTCCAACTTTGACACCGACGAGACCATGCTGGCCCGGCTGGAGGCAGCCGAGGGCGGCGACTACGACCTGGTCATCGCCGACGACTACATCATCGAGACTGCCATCCAGGAGGGGCTGGTCCAAGAGCTGGACACCTCCAAGCTGGAGAACTACGGCAGCATCAACCCCGTGTACCAGGGGCAGTTCTACGACCCCGAGAACAAGTACACCGTGCCCTATGGCGCCGGCGTGCAGACCATCGTCTACGACCCCAGCGCCGTGGACGTGGAAATCAAAGGCTACGCCGACCTGTGGGAAGCCTCCCTGGAGGACAACCTGGGCATCATCGATAACTTCCGGGTGGTCAATGGCATGGCGCTGAAGGTGCTGGGCGAGAGCTACAACACCGAGGACACCGCCGCCATCGAGGCCGCCGGAGACAAACTGCTGGAGCTGGCCCCCAACATCCGCCTGATTAAGGACCAGAACACCCAGGACGACCTGCTCTCCGGCGAGGTGGGCGCGGCGGTGCTGTACACCTCCCAGGCCACCATGGCCAAGATGGCCAACCCCGACCTGGAGGTGGTCTTCCCCGAAGAGGGCATTGGCTTTGGCATTATGGCCCAGTTCATCCCCGCCAACGCCCCCAACGCGGAGAATGCCTACAAGTTCATCGATTACATCCTCCAGCCGGAGGTGGCCGCCCAGTGCTTTGAGTACATCGGCTACTACTGCACCAACCTGGACGCCGAGGAGTACATCTCCGAGGAATACCGGGACTTCCTCACCTTGCCCGCGGACATCGACGCCAGCTCCATGGAGATGATTGAGAACGTCAGCGCCGAGGCCCTGGAAACCCACAGCCGGGTGTACACCGAGTTCAAAACCGCCTGCGGTGCGTGACCGCACGGGACAAGCCGCCCTCTTGCCTGCGGCAAGGGCGGAAAGGCCAGGGTGAGAGGGCAGCGGACGGGGTGCTGCGTTAGGCTTCCAAAATCTCCCAGCGGGTTTCTTGGGAAACTGCCGCAGCCGTGTGCGGTCTCCTGAGGGGCGCTGCCGCGCCGGCCGGGAATGGGCGCAGCGCTTACGCCTGTGCAAAAGCGGAACCGCCATTTTCCGCCTGGCCCTACCCATACGCGAAACAAACGCTAAAAAAGGACAGCCAAGCAAAAACGCCTGGCTGTCCTTTCGCGTTTTCAGGGCTGGTCGGGCGGCGGGAAGCTGCCGATCTCCGGGAGGCCGTCCTCTCCTACCCATTCCGCCTCCCCTTCCAGGGAGTTCCACAGGGCGTCCGGGTCAAGGGGAAACTTTTGCCGCAGCTTGTAAAAGCCCTCCCCGGTGGTGAGCAAATCCCTGCCGCTGCCCAGGAGCACCACCTCTTGAGAGCCATCCGCCCGGCGGAAGACAAAATAGGTGCCGATGCCCCCGCAAGGCACGTCCTCGTTGACGGCGTCGCGCGCTGCCTCCAGGGAAAACAGCGCCTGGGCCACCCGGCGGATGTCCTCTGTATCCCGGGTGATTTTCCGCTGTGCGGCAGCGGGCACGCCGCCGGTGAACACCTGCAGCTCCACCATCTTCTCCGCTTCCCAGTCCAGGCCGGGGACCCGAGAGGCTTGACAGCCGGACAGGGACAGGCACAGGATGAAACACAGACAAAGTATTTTTTTCATAGAGCTGCCTCCTTTCTTAAAAGCCGAAAAATTCCGCAGTTTCCTCATCGGGCTGGGTGTGGTTGTGCTCCGGGGGGAACTCCACCGGGACGTCCACCAAGGCCCACAGCTCGTCCTGAGTGGGGGAGGCATCCTTCGGCAGCAGGAACTCTCCTTCCGAGGTGGAGAGGCTGGAGCGGCACCCGTTGTAGCACACCACCGCCTGGGAACCGTCCGCTCGCACAAAGGTAAAGGTGATACTGCCGCTCCCCTCGGAGCAGGGGTCGTCCGGCCGCCATTCCCGGAGTACTGCCACCGAGCGCAGGCCCTCCGCTACGGCCTGGATTTCCTGGGGATCGGTGGTGGTTTTCTCCCCCACCAGGTACATGACCCGTTCCAGGCGCAGCTCCACCATCTCCTCCGCGTCCCAGTCCAGGCCGGGTACCCGGGCGGCTTGACAGCCGGACAGGGTCAGGCACAACGCCAAAAGAACCAAAAACCATTTTTTCATTAAGAAAGGACCTCCTTTCCTTCTCTGTCTAAGAGAGGGAGCGGGAGGCCTGTTTTGTTGGCGCGTATTCACTTTTTTTGCCGGGGACGCTTCCAGCGCTGCCAGCCGAAATAAACCGCCCCTGCCAAGAGGACGGCTGCCGCCGCCAAAAGCAGCGCCCCGGGCAGCCACGGCGGAGGGGCTGGCGGGGTGAAGCCGCCGGGGCCGCCCTCGCTGGGGGCCCCCGCAGTGGGGGCTTGGGGCAGCAGCGCCCGCAGTCCCAAAAAGCCCAGCAGCAAAGCCCCCAGCAAGTCCGCCCAGAACAGCCGCAGCCCGTGGATGGCCTTGGCGTACTTCCAGCGGACGGTGGCGGGGTTCTGGTGGAGCAGGGCGGCAATCTCCCGGTGGGTGTAGCCCGCCGCCAGCTTCAAGGTGACGATTTGCCGGGACAGCTCGTCCAGGGGCGCCAGCAGCTCTTGGAAGGACTGCCAGTCCAAGGCTTTTTCCAAGGGGGAGGAAAGCTCCGGCAGGGGAGGGGCCTCCTCCAAGGACTGGGGCCGCTGGCGCTGGAGGTGCTCCAAGGCCTGGCGGCGGGTGACGGTGTACAGCCAGGCGCCGGGGTTTTCCCGGGGGAAGCGCGCGGGGGGCAGCGTCCACAGCCGCAGGAACACCTCCTGGGTGGCGTCGGCGGCGGTGTGGGGCTCCTTCACCACCGACAGGGCAATGCCGTAGACAGTGGGGGAGAACTCCTGGTAAAGCTGGGAGAAGGCGCTGGCATCCCGCTGGGCCGTGCCGGCCAGCAAAGTGGAAAGGCGCTGGTTGTCCATGGGGCACCTCCTGCTTTTTGGGTGAGAGGGATTTTCAGGCTGGGGAAAAAGCCCCGGCTGTCCGCGAAACAGTACGGGACGTTAGGGATGTTTGCCGCGGACGACCCGGTCCAGCCCGGCCCAGTCCTGCAGGATTTCCACATCCACCAGGCCACGCTGTTGAAAAAGTTCCGCCACGGCCGGGCCTTGGGTTTCGCCAATCTCCACGGCCACCAGGCCCCCGGGCTTTACCAGGGGCACCCACAGCTGGGCGATGGCCCGGTAGAACACCAGGCCGTCCCCGCCGCCGTCCAAAGCCAGGGCGGGCTCCCGCCGCACCTCCGGCTGAAGGGTGGCCAGCTCCCCGGTTTCGATGTAGGGCGGGTTGGAGGCCACAAAGTCCAGGCTGCCGGGGGCGAACTGTCCTGCCAGCGCCGGGGAGAGGACGTCCCCTTTCCGGGCGGTGACTTGCCCCCTCCCGTGGCGGCGGAGGTTTTCCTCCAGGTAGGGGAAGGCCTTGTCCGAGAGCTCCACACACTGGACAGCGGCCCCCGGCAGGAAGGTGAGCAGCCCCAAGGCCACCGCCCCTGTGCCGGCGCACAAGTCCAGGCCCCGGGGGGCGGGGCGGCCCTGTAAGCCCTGGGCCAAAGATTCCACCAGCACGGCGGTGTCCTCCCGGGGGCAGAGGACGCCCTCCCCCACCGCGAGGGGCAGGCCCAAAAACTCCCACTCCCCTAAAATGTATTGCAGCGGCCGCCGGGCAGCCCGCTCCTCCACCGCCTGGAGGAACGCGGCCGCCTGTTCCGGGGCGGGCTCCTCCTCCCCGTGGAGGGCCAAGCCCGGGCGGTCCAGCCCCAAAAACCGCTGGGAAAGCAAGGCGGCGTCCACCCCGGGGGAGTCGATCCCCGCCTGGGACAGGCGCCGCCGGGCTTCCAGGTACAGCTGCCGGCAGGTCACCGCAGCAGGTCCTCGCCGTTTTCGGGGATGACAGCCTCCATGGCGGTGATGGCGGCCGCAATCATCTTGTCGTCGGGCTCCTTCACGGTCAGGCGCTGCATCCACAGGCCGGGGGCCACCACAGCCCGGGTGAACCAGTTGTCGTGACGGGCGCAGGCCTTTTGCACCTCGTAGCCGATGTTCATAATCACCGGGATGCACAGCAGCTTGGTAAAGGTGCGCAAAAAGGGGTTGGAGAAGGGGATGAAGAACCCCACAATGATGCCGATGACCAGCATCAAAATCATAAAGCTGGTGCCGCACCGGGGGTGGAACCGGCGCTGCTTGCGCACATTCTCCACGGTCAGGGGCAGGTCGGCCTCGTAGCAGAAGATGGTCTTATGTTCGGCGCCGTGGTACTGGAAGGTGCGCTTGATGTCCGGCACCAGGGCGATAAGGGCCACATAGCCCACAAACAGCCCGATGCGGAGGACGCCCTCGAAGATGGAGCGCCACCCGGCGATGTCGGCGGGCACGGCGTTCTCCAGCAGGTTGAACAGCACCGTGGGCAGCATGAAGAACAGCACCACCGCCAAGGCGATGCCCAGCACAGAGGCGGCGGCCATAATCACCCCGGTGATTTTCTCGCCCAGGTGGTCGTTCAGCCACTTGTCCAGGCCGGAGAGCTCCTCCTCCTCGTCCCCCTCGGTGAGCTTGTCCGCGGAGAGGGACAACGCCTTGTAGCCCATGCGGAAGGAGTCCGCCAGGGCGAAGATGCCCCGGATAAAGGGCTTGCCCAAAAGGGGGTATTGCTTGGTCAGCCGGGGCACGCTGATTTCCTCGGTGGAGATGTTGCCCTCCTCGTCGCAAAAGGCGGCTACGGTGCGCTTGGGCCCCACCATCATGATGCCCTCCATCAGGGCCTGGCCGCCAATGGTGGTAATTTTCTTGGGATTCTCCATTACAGGTTCCTTTCTTGGATGAATTTTAGCAGCTCGGGTGTTTCGGTCAGCTGGGGGTCGGCCTCCAGGTGGGAGCAGGTGGGCAAAGAGATGGTCACGGTGGTGCCCACGTCTTCCTGACTTTGAATGTCCAGCGCGCCCCCGTGGAGGCGGACGATCTCATCGGCCACCGCCAGCCCAATGCCCGAGCCCCGCACCAGCTGGTTGGCCTTGTAAAATTTCTTTTTCACGTTGGGCAGGTGCTCGGCGGGAATGCCGCAGCCGGTGTCGCTGATGACCACCCGCACCCAGCCGCTGTCCTCCCGGGAGGAGACGGTGATGGTCCCCCCGGGGCTTGTGTATTTCAACGCGTTGTCGATGATGTTGACAAACACCTGCCGCAGCCTGTCCACGTCGCCGTACACAGGGGGCAGGGCGGTGGTTTCCTCGTAATTCAGCTGCTTCTCCTCGGTGCGGGCCCGGTCGGTGAACATATACACCGCCTCGTCCAGCTCGGCCAAAATGTCCAGCCGGGAGACCATCAGCCGCATGCGGTTGTTTTGCAGGCGGGAGAAGTCCAGCAGCTCCTCCACCAGGCCGGAAAGCCGCTCCGATTCCCGGATGATGACGTTCATGCCCTTTTCGGTGGTGTCCGGGTCGGCGCCCTCGTGGAGGGTTTCGGCCCAGCCTTTAATGGCGGTCAGGGGCGTGCGCAGCTCGTGGGAGACCGAGGAGATAAAGTCGTTTTTCATCTGCTCGGCGGCGCCCAGCTCCCCGGCCATGTCGTTGATGGCGTCCACCAGCTGGCCGATTTCGTCGTCCTTGGCCTTGTCGATGCGCACGGCGAAGTCGCCCTGGGCAATCTGCCGGGCGCTTTGGCTCAGCTGGCGCACCGGCACCAAGATGGAGCGGATGAAGTAGGCCCCCGAAAGGGTAAGCAGCAGCATGATGAACAGCCCCGCGGCAATCAAGATGAAAATCACCAAGGAGATTTGCCGGTCGGCCCGCTCCATAGACACCAGGTACCGCACCGAGCCGATAAGCCCGCCGTTGTCGTCCCGCACCACCCGGGTGATGGCCATGGCCTTCTCCCCGGTGTTCAGGTGGCCCACCCACTTGCCGGAGCCGTACTCGCTGCGCAGGGCCTGCTCGTAGTCGGGCATTTCCTGGTCCTGCTCCGGCTCAAAGCCGGTGGAGGTGATAAACACCTTGCCGCTCTGGTCCAGGGCCATAATTTCCATGTTGTTCTTGTCGGGGAACTTCTCGATATAGTCCCGCACCACGGCGGTAAAGCCAGAGGAGGTGCTGGTCAAGGTGGCGCTGGAGGAGAGCCAGTTGAGCAGTTCGTCCGAGCGGCCGGTCAAGGCCAGCTCGATGCCGTTGTAGGTGGAGCTTTGCACCATCACGGAGATGGTGGTGATGGAGATGACCAGAATCAAAAACACCACGCCGATGGTGTTCACCAGCCATCGCCGGGAAACGCCTTTCGCGAACATCGGGGCTTTCCTCCTTTCTTTTCTTTCTTGCAAGAAAGAACCAAATATGTCACTGGGGCTGGGGGTTGCGCCCCAGGCAATTCGCGGGGGTTGCACCCCGGGCAATTCGCGCCTGGGGGCGGTGAGCTGCGCTCACGCCTGTACGAACCGCTGGCGCACGTGCGCGGCGGGGGTTATCTCCCAGGCAAACATGCCGCATGGCAGCGCAGGACAATTCGCGCCTTTGGGTCCTGGTCCCCAGTGGGGACCGTCCAGGACCGACCGAGCCGGCAGGCGAGACGCTCGCTTCGCTCGTGCTCATCGGGCCGTCAGCGCACGTCCGCGGCCCAGTGCCTGGGCTCTCAATTCGCGCCCATGGCAGCTCGCTGTCGCTCGTGCTCATCAAGAGACTAGCGCACGTCCGCGCCGGTGGTTTCGCTGAGGCCTTTTCGGCCTTTTAGAACGCAAGAAGCCGGCTTGGTCAGTCCGGCCACGGACCGGCGGGTGCTCCCCAAAGGTCACTCGTCCCACCGGTAGCCCAGGCCCCACACGGTGACGATGTGCCGGGGGTTGGAGGGCTCCTCCTCCACCTTCATGCGCAGGCGGCGGATGTTCACGTCCACGATTTTCTCCTCGCCGGTGTACCCGGCGCCCCAGACGTGCTTTAAAATATCCCCCCGGGCCAGGGCCACCCCGGGGTGGGAGAAGAAGTATTCCATGATCTGAAACTCCACTTGGGTCAGCTCGATGGGCCGTTTGCCCTTTAAGAAGGAGCGGTTGCGCAGGTTCAGGGTGAACTCCCCCGAGGTGAGCTCGTCCCGGGCGCCGCCCTCCCGCCGGCCCGCGGCCAGGGCCACCCGGCGGTAGACGGCGTCCACCCGGGCCACCAGCTCCGAGGGGGAGAAGGGCTTTGTCACATAGTCGTCTGCGCCCATCATCAGGCCGGACACCTTGTCCATCTCCTGGGTGCGGGCGGAGAGGAGGATGATCCCAATGGAGGGGTTGCGGCGGCGCAGCTCCTTGCAGACGGCCAGGCCGTCGTGCTCGCCGGGCATCATGATGTCCAGCACCGCCACGTCAAAGTCGCCGTCCTCCTGGGCGTAAAGGGCCAGGGCCTGGTCGCCGGTTTCGGCCTCGTAGGTCTTGTAGCCGGCCCGCTCCAGGTTGATGACCACAAACTCCCGGATGTTCTGCTCGTCTTCCGCAACAAGGATTTTTCGCATAACTTTCGCTTCCCCTTTCTGGCTGAATGGCCCCTTTGCCGGGCCTTCTATTCCAACGTGACGTGGAACTGGCTGCGTATTTGGGCAATGGCCCGCAGGTGCTCGGCATCCTGGGTGAGGGTTTGGATGCCAAAGACCAAGTCCCCCTGGGCGGCCAGCTGCTCATAGCCGCTGGTCTCCCCCCGGCTGTCCCAGGCGGAGCGGGTGAACACCCGGATGGTGAACAGCGGCGAGCCCAGCAGCTGGGAGCCGTCCTCCCCGGTGACCACCTCGGTGTACGTCACCGAGCGGGCGGCGGTGTTGTTGGAGGCGGAAATCTTCCCCACCAGCGAGGCGGGCAGCCGGAACCAGTAATTCTCCCCCAGGTTCATCAAGGCGGTGAGGGCTGTCTCGTAGTTCCCGGAGGTATCGGCGTTGACCCACTCCACCAAAAAGCCGGTGGAATCCAAGGAGACGTCCTCGGGGATGGCAGGCAGCTGGCTGGCCACGGGGATTTCCAGCAGCCCGTCGCCGTTTACGTCCTGGGAGGTGAACACCGCCGCCGAGGGCCGGGAGAAGGGGTTCTGGTAGCTCTCCGAGTTCACCCCCGCGGGGGAGTTGAGCAGCAGGCCGTCCTCCAGGGTGAACACCTGGGTGGTCATGCTGCCGTCGGCCTTGGCGCCGTCCACCACCACGGCGGAGAGGTCCCGGCCCAGCTTGCCGAAGTGGATGGCCGTGTAGCTGGTGATGGAGTTGTCCGCGCCGGCGGTGTGCAGCTCCTGCAGGGCGCCGTCCTGCCAGGCGTAGATGTGGGCCTGGGCGGGCAGGGCCTCGGCGCCCTCCTCCTCGGCGGCCACGTACTTGTCCACGGTGAACACCTCGCTGACGCCGTCGCCGTCAAAATCCGTGACGGCCATTTCGCCGTAGGTACCCAGCAGCGTCTCGGTGACGTCCCCGTCCCGGTAGAGGTAGGCGGACACGGCGGCGGTGCGGCCGGTGGTGCCCGCGGCGCTGCCCCAGCCGATGAGCACGTCCTGGGCGCCGTCGCCGTTTACGTCCCCAAAGGTGACCAGGTCCACCTGGGTGGCGGCGTTGACAAAGGAGGCCGCCGTGCGCCAGCGCTCCTGGTATTTTTCCAAAAAGGAGACCCGCACGCCGCCCCCCTCTGTGGAGACAAAGCCCACCGCGTCGGAGACGCCGTCGCCGGTCCAGTCCTTCATGATGATGGCCGAGCGGTTCTCCCCCCGCTTGGGGTAGACGAAGGTCAGCTCTTGGCTGTCCCCCTCCTGGAGGAGCTCGTAAATGCCCTGCTGCTCCAGGTTGGCCCGGGGCGGGGACATGAGGTTCTGGGCGTCCAGCCCGGTAAAGGAGCACCCGGCCTGGCACAGGCACAGCAGCGCCCCCAGGGCCAAAGCGGCCAGGCGCTTTCCGTCAAAGGGTTTCATGGGCTCCTCCTTTCCAGGCGTCGATATACTTGTACCCCAGTATAGCACATTCCCAGAAAAAAATCATCATAAAACTGTGAACCCCCTGGGGCGTTGACAAACAGGGGGGCGAGAGGATAGAATCAGGGGAGAAAGGGGGCGCTGCTATGCCCAGATTTTTTGTGGACCAGCCGCTGGAGGGCCAGGTGTTCCTGGGCGGGGAGGACGGCCGGCACCTGGCCAAGTCCCTGCGGGTGCGGCCTGGGGAGGAAGTGACACTGTGCGACGGCCGGGGCGCCGACGCGCTGTGCAAGGTGCTGTCCATCCAGGGGGAGGGGGCGCTGCTGCAGGTGGAAAAAACCAGCCCCAGCCAGGGGGAGCCCCAGACGAAAGTCACCGTGTGCCAGTGTTTGTGCAAGGGGGACAAGCTGGAGACGGTCACCCAAAAGGCCGTGGAGCTGGGCGCCGTGGAGATTTGGCCCCTGGAGAGCGCCCGCTGCGTGGTGAAGGTGGGTGGGAAATCCGCCCCGAAAAAGGTGGCCCGGCTGCAAAAAATCGCCCGGGAAGCCGCCATGCAAAGCGGCCGGGGCGTCATCCCCCAGGTGCTGGCGCCCGCCTCCCTCAAGCAGGCGCTGGAGGAGGCCGCCCGGCAGGGGGAAATCCTCTTTTTCTACGAGCGGGGGGAGGAGAGCCTGCGCCAGGCCTTGCGGGCCGCCGGGGAGAGGCTCTTTGTGTTTGTGGGGCCGGAGGGCGGTTTCGCCCCCGAGGAGGCGGCGCTGGCCCAGTCTTTGGGAGCCAAGCTGCTGACCTTGGGGCCCCGCATCCTGCGCACGGAGACAGCGCCCCTGGCGGCTTTGTCCGCCATCTTCTATGAAAAGGGCGACATGGAGCGAAGGGGGGAGGCCACATGAAAACCGTGCTGGTGACGGGGGCCTCGGGTGGCATAGGCTCCGCCGCGGCCCTGGAGCTGGCCCGCCGCGGCTGGAACGTGGCCCTGCACTACCGCAGCAACCAGGCCGCCGCCCGCCAGGTGGAGCGGGACATCCTGGCCCTGGGGGGCACGGCCAAAACCTACCAGGCGGACCTGACCCAAGAGGCCCAGGTGGAAGCCCTCTTTGCTGCGGCCGAGGGGGACTTCGGCTTTGTAGAGGGCCTGGTCAACAACGCCGGCACAGCCTGGAAGGGGCTGTTCACCGACATGACCTTGGCGGACTGGCGCCAGGTATTGGACGCCGATTTGACCAGCGTGTTCCTCTGCTGCCGCCGGGCGCTGCCCCCCATGATTCGCCGCAAGCGGGGCAGCATCGTCAACGTCAGCTCCATGTGGGGCCAGGTGGGCGCCTCCTGCGAGGCGGCCTATTCCGCGGCCAAGGCGGGGGTCATCGGCCTGACGAAGGCCCTGGCCCAGGAGGAGGGCCCCTCGGGCATCCGGGTGAACTGCCTGGCGCCGGGGGTTATCGACACCCCCATGAACGGCGACCTCTCCCCAGAGGATGTGGCCGCCCTGCGGGAGGAGACGCCCCTGGGCCGCACCGGCACCCCCCAGGAGGCGGGGGAGGCCATCGCCTACCTGCTGGAGGCGGAGTTCCTCACCGGCCAGGTGCTGGGCCTCAACGGGGGCATGGTGGTGTGAGAGGGCGTTTCTGCAGGTTCGTGCCGGGAGACTTGCTTGGCGCCGGATCGCCTTTTCCGGCGGCGGCGCCTGCCCCTTAGGAATATTTGACAAATCAGTCCTTTTCTTATAAAATAAAGAGGTTACTTCCCCTGGTGGCAAGGGCCCGGATTTCCTGGGGAAAATCCAGGGGGACCACATGGAAAAAAACAAGAATTTTGACAGGAGAACAATCATGAGCTTTCAGATTCTGGGCACGGGCAGCTTTGCGCCGGAAAAGATTGTCACCAACGACGACCTTTCCCACATGGTAGAGACCTCGGACGAGTGGATCACAAAACGGGTGGGCGTAAAACAACGCCATGTATGCACCACGGAAACCGCCACCGACATGGGCGTGGCGGCGGCCCGGCGCGCCCTGGAGAACAGCGGCGTAATGCCCGAGGAGCTGGATATGATCATTGCCGCCACCATCAGCGCGGACACCATCTCCCCCGGCTTGGCGGGCATGGTGCAAAACCGCATTGGGGCCCACTGCCCCTGTTTCGACATCAACGTGGCCTGCCCCGGCTTTCTCTATGCCCTGGATGTGGCCGACGGCTTCTTTGTGCGGGGGCGGGTGAAGAAGGTGCTGGTGGTCAGTGCCGAGCGCATGAGCGGCCTGATCGACTGGACCGACCGGAGCACCTGCGTCATCTTTGGCGACGGCGCGGGCGCCGCGGTGCTGGGCGAGGGGGAAGGGTACCTTTCCTCAGTGCTCACCACAAAGGGCGGCGAGGATGTGATCTCCATCCCCACCAAGTGGGATAACTCCCCCTTCTACGAGCACCAGCTGAAGAAAAACGTGGTGAATATGCAGGGGCAGGAAACCTATAAATTTGCTGTCACCTCTATGGTGCGGGATGTGCGCCAGGTGATGGAGAAGGCCGGCATTACAGGCGACCAGGTGAAGGCGGTCATCCCCCACCAGGCCAACTACCGCATTATCAACGAGGCCCGGCGGCGCCTGCCGGAGATCGCCCCGGAGAAGTTCCTCATCAACATCGACCGCTATGGCAACACCTCTTCCGCCAGTGAGCCCATCCTGCTGGATGAGGCCAACCGCCAGGGCCTGCTGCAGCGGGGCGACTATGTGGTGCTTACCGCCTTTGGCGGCGGCCTTTCCACCGCGGCATGTATCATCCGGTGGTAAGATAAGTACAGGACATCGCCCGCGGCTTTTGGGCTGGCGGGCGGCTGGATATAGAATCTTCACAGGCGGGCCCAGCCCGCCGGGAAAGGATGGAATGTCATGATTAAAACGCCCATCTGCGACCTTTTGGGCATTGAGTACCCCATTTTCCAGGGCGGCATGGCCTGGATTTCCGACGGGAAGCTGGCGGCGGCCGTTTCCAACGGCGGCGGCCTGGGGATTATCTCCGCCATGAACGCCAACGCCGAGTATCTGAAAAAGCAGATCGACCTGGCCCGCAGCCTGACCGACAAGCCCTTTGGCGTAAACATCATGCTGATGTCCCCCTTCGCCGAGGAGGTGGCCCAGCTGGTGGCCCAGGAGAAGGTGGCCGTGGTGACCACCGGCGCCGGGAACCCCTCCCGCTACATGCCCATGTGGCTGGAGGCTGGCATCAAGGTTATCCCCGTGGTGGCCAGTGTGGGCATGGCCAAGCTGGTGACCAAGGCGGGCGCTGCCGCCATCATTGCCGAGGGCGGGGAGTCCGGCGGCCATGTGGGCGACCTGACCACCATGGTGCTGGTGCCCCAGGTGTGCGACGCCACCCCCCTGCCTGTGCTGGCAGCCGGCGGCATTGGCGACGGCCGGGGCGTTGCGGCGGCCTTTATGCTGGGCGCCCAGGGCGTGCAGGTGGGCACCCGGTTCCTGGTGGCCGAGGAGTGCGGCGTCCATCCCAACTACAAGAAAAAGGTCTTAAAGGCCAACGACATCGCCACCATGGTCACCGGCAAGCGGCTGGGCCATCCGGTGCGGCAGATCAAGAACCAGTTCGCCAAGGATTACGCCAAGGCCGAGTACAGCCAAATCTCCGACGAGGAGCTGGAGAAGCTGGGCAGAGGCGCCCTGTACCGGGCCGCCGTGGAGGGCGACGAGAAAACCGGCGACTTCCTGGCCGGGCAGATTTCCGGCATGATCAACAAAGAGCAGCCCGCCGCGGAAATCATCCAAGAGATGTTCCAGCAGGCGGAGGAAGTGCTGAAAGGAGCGGGCAAATGGGTAAGATAGCCTTTGTGTTCGCTGGGCAGGGCGCCCAGTACAGCGGCATGGGCCAGTCCCTCTGTGAGATGAGCCCCGCCGCCCGGGCCGTGTTCGATGTGGCGGACAAGCTCCGCCCCGGCACCAGCCAGCAGTGCTTTACCGCTCCCGTAGAGGAGCTTTCCATCACCGAGAACACCCAGCCCTGCCTCTACTGCGTGGACCTGGCCGCGGCCAAAGCCCTGGAGGAGGCCGGTGTGCGGGCGGACGTGGCGGCTGGCTTCTCCCTGGGGGAGATTGCCGCCCTGAGCTTTGCCGGTGTGTTCACGCCGGAGCAGGGCTTCGACTTTGTGTGCAAGCGGGGCCGGGCCATGCAGGCCGCTGGGGAGGCGAACCCCGGCGCCATGGCCGCGGTGCTCAAGCTCTCCAACGAGCAGGTGGAGGCGCTGTGCGCCGGCTTTGAAAAGGTGTGGCCCGTCAACTACAACTGCCCCGGCCAGCTGGTGTGCGCCGGGGAGGCCGCCCAGATCGACGCCTTCTGCGAGAAGGTGCAGCAGGCCGGCGGCCGGGCCAAGATGCTGGCGGTCAGCGGCGGGTTCCACTCCCCCTTTATGGAGAGCGCCAGCCAGGTCCTGGCCCAAGAGCTGGCGGGGATGGAGCTGGCCCCCTCCAAGGTGCCGGTGTACGCCAACTACACCGCCCGGCCCTATGACATCGCCGCCAAGGAGCTGCTGGTGAACCAGGTGAAGAACCCCGTGCGCTGGCAGGAGACCGTGGAGCGCCTGGCCCAGCTGGGCGTGGACACCTTCATCGAGTGCGGCCCGGGCAAGACGCTGTGCGGGCTCATCCGCAAGACGGTAAAGGGCGCCACGGTGCTGAACGTACAGGACGCCGAGACCCTGCGGGCCGCGGTGGAGGCCGTAAAGGCCCGGGGCTAACACCCTCTCTTAGCAGTGGGAACTCTCCCCCAGCGGCGGAGGGAGGCCGGCTGTGGGCCGGTAAACCGCCGGACGGGGATGGTCCATATAGATTTTTGAAAAAACGAAGCCGCCCGCTTTTGTGGCGGACAGGAGGTACTTGAAACATGAAGCTGGAAGGAAAGATTGCGCTGGTCACTGGGGCCTCCCAGGGGCTGGGCAAGGCCATCGCCCTAAAGCTGGCGGAAAACGGCGCGGACGTGGCCATCATCTTTGTGGGGCCCCAGGAGCCTGCCCTGGAGACCAAAGCCGAGATTGAGGCCTTGGGCCGCCGGGCAGAGTGCTATCCCTGCGACGTGCGGGACGAGCAGGCGGTGGAGGACACCGTGGCCCAGGTGAAGAAGGACCTGGGCAAGGTGGACATTTTGGTGAACAACGCCGGTGTCACCCGGGACGGCCTGATGGTCACCATGAAGGACGAGGACTACGACATGGTGCTGGACATCAACCTGAAGGGCGCCTTCCACATGATTCGCGCCTGCTACCGCGACTTTATGCGCAAGCGCAGCGGCAAGATCATCAACATCAGCTCCATCGCGGGGCTGGTGGGCAACGTGGGCCAGGTAAACTACGCCGCCAGCAAGGCGGGGCTCATCGGCCTTTCCAAGAGCGTGGCCAAGGAGCTGGGCAGCCGCGGCGTGTGCTGCAACTGCATTGCCCCCGGCTTTATTGAGACGGACATGACCAAGGACATCAAAGAGGACAACCCCCTGCTGGTGCAGGTGCCCATGAAGAAGATGGGCACCCCCGAGGACGTGGCCAACGTGGCTTTGTTCCTGGCCTCCCCGGAGAGCGACTACATCACCGGCGAGACCATCCGCGTGGACGGAGGCCTGGCTATATGAGAAGAGTTGTGGTAACCGGCCTGGGGTGCGTCACCCCTGTGGGCAACGACGTGCCCACCTTTTGGGAGAGCCTGAAAGCGGGCAAGTGCGGCATTGGGCCCATCACCCACTTTGACACCACGGAGCATAAGGCCAAGGTGGCCGCCGAGGTGAAGGACTTCGACCCCCTGCAGTACATGGAGAAATCCGACCTGCGCAAGTTTGACGTGTTCTGCCAGTACGCCATGGCCGCCGCCGCCCAGGCGGTGGAGGAGAGCGGCATCAAGGGCACCTTGCCCCCCGAGCGCATCGGCACCTACTTTGGCTCCGGCATTGGCGGCATGCACACCTTTGCCGAGGAGCAGAAAACCCTGATGGAGAAGGGCCCCCGGCGGGTGTCCCCCTTCTTCGTGCCCGGCATGATCATCAACATGGCCGGCGGCCTTATCGCCATCAAGTACAACTTCCAGGGGGCTTCCATCCCCATTGTCACCGCCTGCGCCACAGGCAATAACGCCATTGGCGAGGCCTACCGGGCCATTAAGCACGGCTATTTGGACGCGGTGCTCACCGGCGGCGCCGAGGCGGCCATCATCCCCATTGGCGTGGCGGGCTTTAGCAACATGAAGGCCCTCTCCACCCAGGAGGACCCCTCCATCGCCTGCACGCCCTTTGACGCCCGCCGCAGCGGCTTTGTCATGGGCGAGGGCGCCGGCGCCCTGATGCTGGAGGAGTACGAGCACGCCGTGGCCCGCGGGGCCAAGATTTACGGCGAGCTGTGCGGCTACGGCGTCACCTGCGACGCCTACCACATCACCGCGCCCCAGCCCGATGGCCTGGGCGGCGCCGCCGCCTTGAAGATGGCCCTGGAGGAGGCCGGCGGCTGCGAGGACTACAGCAAGCTGTACATCAACGCCCACGGCACCAGCACGCCTTTGAACGACGCCTGCGAGACCAAGGCCATCAAGACCGCCCTGGGCGAGGAGGCGGCCCGCCAGTGCATGGTGTCCTCTACCAAGTCCATGACGGGCCACATGCTGGGCGCCGCCGGGGCCGTGGAGGCCATCGCCTGCGTGCTGGCTGTGAAGGAGGGCATTGTGCCCCCCACCATCGGCTATGAGCAGCCCGACCCGGAGTGCGACTTGGACTATGTGCCCAACCAGGCCCGCGAGGCCCAGGTGGACCTGGCCCTGTCGGCGTCTTTGGGCTTTGGCGGCCACAACGCCTATCTTGCTTTCCGGAGGGTATAACATATGGACGTAAAGAAGATTGAAAGCCTGGCAAGGCTGATGCAGGAAACGGGCCTGACCGGCCTGGAGCTGGTGGAGGACGGCCAGCAGCTGCGCCTGGAGCGCCAGGTGGAAGTGGTGGCCGCCCCCGTGGCAGCCGCCGCCCCGGCCGCTGTGGGGGCCGAGGCTTTGGGCGTCACCCATGAGGCGCCCCAGCCCGCCAAAGAGGGCACCCTGGTGCTGTCCCCCACGGTGGGTGTGTTCTACTCCGCCCCCAGCCCGGACGCCCGTCCCTTTGTGGAGGTGGGCGACCAGGTGAAGAAGGGCGACACGCTGTGCATCATCGAGGCCATGAAGCTGATGAACGAGATTCCCGCGGAGCTGGACGGCACCGTGGCGGAAATCTGCGTGGGCAACGGCCAGGTGGTGGAGTTCAACCAGCCGCTGTTCCGCATCGTATAAATTAAAGTGAAGTCCGAGCGGCGGAGTGCCGAGCGAAGCGAGCGTAAAGTTTTTTGATGAAACTTTTTTTCAAAAAAGTTTCGACCTTGCCCTTGACCTTATAGGCGCGCAGCGCAGGAAAGAAATCTAGGGAAACAGCCTGGCAACCTCTGGTTGCCTGCGCCTTTCCCGGACGGTAGCGCAGTTGCCCTCTCCGCCCTCCTTTGGAGGGCACTCTCGCCTGCCGGCTCGGTCAAGCGCTGAACGGTGCCCACTGGGCACCAGCGCCCCCCAAAGGGGGAGGCGAGACTTGGCTCTCCCTTC
>JABLTR010010198.1_pt1 | contig 26218 bp, 23 predicted proteins | sample 7160071 | NCBI WGS metagenome assembly JABLTR01 (sample SAMN14651230, study PRJNA627086) | human gut metagenome | isolation source: feces | host: Homo sapiens | reverse complement strand
TTGGGGTTCATTTCAAACTGCTTCGCCATTTCGAGCATGTAGAGGATTTTTTCTTTAGAATGTTCGGCAATGGTTACTAAACTTCTGTTTTCCATTTTGTTATCTTTTATGTGGATAGAACTTGTTTTACCGGAGCGTAAAGGTACGAAGAATTTGTGAAAAGCACAGATTTTTCGTACCTTTTTTATCAGCTTTTAATCAGTCGGTTTATTTCCGTCCGCTAGCTAACGCTGCAATGATATATTTCCCCGGTGCTCCGATTTTGCTCCAGGCTGTATTGGAGAGCAGTTTCCACACCTGGGTGCCTTTCCTGCCATAGTCCGATAGCCGGAGAATCGTCTGTTTCTCTTTTGGGTCGGTCACTTTATGGTTGTCCAGGCTCTCCATCAATCCTGCTATGTTGTGTGTAGCCAGATTGTAGGCATACCCCGGAATTTCAATCGAAACAACGTTGGTTTCTTCTTCTTCATGATTTAGTTTAGTTTCCTTTAGTTTAGTTTGTCGGGAAATGTCTGCATTTTCTTGACTCACCTCCTCTTGAGTTTCAAAAATGTCTGCATTTTCCGCGTTCAACTCTTCTTTTTGCATCCCTTTTTTCTTCTTGGTCTCTAATAAATAAGGTAGTTGGGAGAAATCTATTTTCCTTCGTGTAGTGGCTTCGAACCACACCCTTTGAATCTGTTCCGAAGTGAGTATGCCGTATTTTTCGTAGGTTTCCTTATGGAAAAATCCTTTCTCCAATAACAGATCGACAATCTTTTCCATCATATCCTCTTTAATCCCGCCGCCTACTTTACGGACAAAAATCAGGTTTTGTTCCTTTCCCCAAGAGATATAATATCCCTCTTTATATATTTTGCAAAGTAATCGCATGACAATGTAAGAAGCTAACACTCCAAATTTAGCTTCTAATAGTTCCATCACTTCTTCGTCAAAGAAGTTTGCCGGTGTCGGGAAATAAGGTATCCCTTTGTTAATCATATTCATTGTTAAATATATTTTAATCTGATTTATACAATAGCTTTCCACTCCATCAGGTTTCCGATCATAAATCTTCTCCATCCTTTTTGTTCTTCACTCCAATAGACAATAGACTCTTGTTTTGCTGTGATATTGAATTTTCTATGAAAGAATTTTTCATATCCTACTAGTGTTCCTTTTTCCAGGCAGAATGTGCCATCCTGCCTATGAAAAGCGATCATTGCATTTCCATACAACATGCGTTCTATTAGTCTAATACACTCTTGTACAATTCTCTCTGCGCATTTATCCGAAATCCCCTTTTCAGCAGTAATACGTTTTTTCCATACTAATTTGCAAGCTTCTAACTTGCTCTTCCTGATTTTTTGTCTCATTTTCTTCTGTTTTTAATTATGAAAAATAGTCTGTTTGAGCGTAAATCTTCCCTTATAGATAGTGACGGTATGTTGTTGTCATAGCGTTACTATCCTTTCATTATAGTGACGCTATAACGATAGCATACCGTCACTATTTTTTAAGAGAAAATCTGTTAGTTTTCGACCGGTTGAAAACGGCGGCGAAGGTAAGCCTTATATTCCAACTGTCCCATTATTTTTTCTTAGTACTTGCTTTTGACCTTTTCAGCTTGTTCTCTTTTTTCCTTTTTTTCTTTCATGTACTCTTCTTCAACAGGTTTTCTCAATGCCCCCAATTCAGCATGTATACTGCTAAGTTCCATTAACTTATAGCCACCGTGTTTGTGGATGTATAATACTTTTTGGTCATAGATATATTGGGCTAGATTTATCAGCTTTCTTTTCTTGGGATGGCGGAAATGTCCATCAATAAAGATTTTTAAATACATGGTGAAATAAAGACGGATATCTCCATCGATTGCTATTCTGTTATCCAGTTCTTCTTCACTGATGATTTCTTCCCTTGAATGCCTCCTGGGGGCTTTTTTCATTGTTTGGACACCTCTTTTTACCTTGTCGTTTTTACTACCTTTTTTGGCATTTTTACTTTTCATAATCTACTAATATTAACGTTGGTTAAATATGTGTTAATTCTAAAAATAATATCTGGAAAGCGGAATTAAACGTGCAAAAAGATTTGTTCTTTTGTCGCTTGCCAAATAGTATATATATAAAATAACTAGTGATGCAAATGATGAATAAAAATGGATTTAGTCGATGTGGGGAAAACTACATCAATCGTTTACGAAAAGAGGGGCGTTATTCTACAGCGCATGTTTATAAGAATGCCCTTTATTCTTTCAGTAAGTTTTGTGGTACGTTGAATATGTCGTTCAGGCAGGTCACCAAAGAACGTTTGCGACGTTATGGTCAGTATCTTTATGAGTGTGGTTTGAAGCCTAATACGATTTCTACGTATATGCGTATGCTTCGTAGCATTTACAATCGGGGAGTAGAAGCGGGGAGTGCTCCTTATGTTCCCCGATTATTTCATGATGTTTATACAGGCGTGGATGTCTGCCAAAAGAAAGCTTTGCCTGCCGGTGAATTGCACAAACTTCTGTATGAGGATCCCAAATCGGAGCGTTTACGTCGCACACAAATTATTGCCGCCCTGATGTTTCAGTTTTGTGGAATGTCATTTGCTGATTTGGCGCATTTGGAAAAATCAGCTTTAGATCAGAGTGTGTTACGCTATAATCGAATCAAGACGAAAACTCCCATGAGTGTAGAAGTGCTTGACACCGCCAAGGGAATGATTAATCAACTCCGAAGTAATCAGGAACCCATTCCCGATTGTCCGAACTATCTGTTCGACATACTTTGCGGTAACAAGAAACGAAAGGATGAAAGGGCATACCGTGAATATCAGTCTGCTCTTCGGAGATTCAATAATCGTTTGAAGGATTTGGCGAGAGCTCTACGTTTGAAGTCTCCTGTTTCTTCTTACACACTTCGCCATTCTTGGGCAACGACAGCCAAGTATCGTGGAGTGCCAATTGAAATGATTAGTGAATCATTGGGACACAAATCAATAAAAACCACACAAATCTATTTAAAAGGTTTTGAGCTAAGAGAACGTACAGAGGTAAATAAAGGGAATTTATCTTACATTAGGAACTATCGTTTAGGTAAATAATTAACGATAAAACATTAGAAATCAAGGGCGAAGTATATCTGTTACTTCTTAGGTAACGGATAATTATTCGATGCAAAGATATGCAAAAATACAAATAGTAAACAAGTAAAATCTTCTTTTTTTTCTGATTTGTTGAAATATGCAACAAAAATATATCAGGACATGATAATTCTGTTTCATCATGCCCGATATTCCTATATTCTGTTTTCAAAGATGTTTTTCCCTTCGCGTAGGTTAGAAAAACATTGCTGTAGGCGGTTCTTGTCTATGTTTTTCTGTTTTCATCTGTTTTCCTGTGAATGAGTACCTTATCCGTTACCTAAGAAGTAACGGATACATAAGGGGTAAAAAAGTATGATTCTAACGAAAGAAACTTTAAGTGCTGGGCCTAAAATTGGGACAGGGGAAGGCGTAGCACACTCTAAACGCTGGTATGTCGCTCTGGTCCGTATGCATCATGAGAAGAAAGTAGCCGAGCGTTTAGACAAAATGGGGATTGAAAATTTTGTACCGGTTCAGCAAGAAGTGCATCAATGGAGCGACCGCCGTAAAGTGGTTGAATCCGTGTTACTTCCTATGATGGTTTTTGTGCATGCTGATCCTAAAGAACGTAAAGAGGTTCTTTCCTTTTCTACAGTTAGTCGGTATATGGTAATGCGTGGTGAGAGCAGTCCGACTATTATTCCTGATGAACAAATGGCCCGTTTCCGTTTTATGCTTGATTATTCCGAAGAGGCAATCTGTATGAATAGTGCTCCTTTGGCACGTGGTGAAAAAGTGCGTGTCATTAAAGGTCCCTTGACAGGGCTTGTAGGAGAACTTGTTACAGTAGATGGCAGAAGTAAGATTGCTGTCCGGTTGAATATGCTGGGGTGTGCTTGTGCAGATATGCCGGTTGGGTATGTGGAAGCAATAGAGATGAGATAATTTCAAAATAGGATTTTGATATTTCTTTATTTCTGGTTTTCTTAGTTTTTTTCTTGTTATTCTGGAGTGTTTTATGAAGCTGATATTTGTTATTGTTAGCTGCCGTTGATCTTTTGTCATTTATTGAATTTGAGAAGAAGTAAATCATGATAACTATTACAGATAGAAAGGATTGTTGCGGTTGTAATGCTTGTGGAGATATTTGTGCACATCACGCTATTACATTCGAAACGGATATAGAGGGTTTTTGGTATCCTGTTATAGACAAGAGTAAATGTACTGATTGTGGTCTATGTGAGAAAGTATGCCCTGAACTTCAGATAGTGAATTTGAAGAAAAATGATTATGAATATCCTTCACATACAATAGCTGCTATTCATAAAAAAATGAATATCCGATGGGATTCAACATCAGGAGGCGCCTTTTCTGCATTAGCGGAGGGTATGTTTGAGCAGGGAGGATATGTTAGTGGTGCTATCTATAATAGTGATTTTTCTGTTAGCAATTATATAACAAATAATCCGGGTGATTTGGGCTTATTGCGGAGTTCTAAATATCTTCAAAGTAATGCATCCAATCTTTATATTGAAATAAAATCATTACTTCGAAAGGGAGAAAAAGTTTTGGCTTGTGGAACTCCTTGTCAAATGGCTGCTCTTCGTTCTTTTTTGCAGAAAGACCATGAGAATCTTATTATTGTAGATTTTATTTGTCGTGGTGTTAATTCGCCCAAAGTTTATCGTAAGTATCTTGATTCTTTAGAAAAAAAGTATGGGGGAAAAGTTGTATATGTAAAAGCTAAAAATAAGGAATTAGGTTGGAGAAATCTTACGCGTAAAGTTGTGTTTGATAATGGAAAAAGCTATTATGGAGTCGGTATGATTGATGATTTCCGGCGTGGTTACCATACGAATGTGTTTTGCCGTCCATCTTGCTATACCTGTCAATATAAAGGTTTTCCGCGTATGGCAGATATAACAATTGCTGATTATTGGGGAATTGAAAATGTCGATAAGAATCTTGATAATAATATTGGAACCTCCATGATTCTTCTAAATTCCCAAAAAGGCGAAAAATTCTTTGATTTAATAAAAGATAAATTGGAATGGAAGGAAACTAGGTTCGAAACAATTCTTCCTGGTAATATTGCTCTAAGAAAATCTATTGAACCGGCAAATATAAATAGACGACAATTCTTTGAAGATTTAGATAAAGGAACATTTGATGATGTCGTCAAAAAGTATTTTCTACTTTCTTCTCATACAAGGAACGGTGGATGGTGGAGAATTAAATCTACTCTTAAGCTAATTCGATCGTTATATCGAAAATTAGGCTTTTCTTTCCGGGCTTATTATAATTTTATCAAAATAAACTATAGGAAAAATACTGCTAGTGATTTTGAAAAAAACAATGTAATATACACGATGCCCAACACTGTTTTTGATTTGCATCCTACTGCTAAGATTAAAATACAAGCTCCTTTTATTTATGGAAACAATCCTGTAAAAGGATTGAAAATGCCTACTTGTTTAAGAATGGAAGCCAATACATCACTCGAAATACATGACGGTCCGTTGACTCGTTATGGAAGAGGAGCTTACAACCTTCGTTATGGGGCATATATAGAGATTGTTAATGGTGGTCGACTTGTGATTGGTCAGGGGGCTAGTAATGTAGGACTTACCATTATGTGTGCAAAAGAAATAAGCATAGGTAATGGAGTTCGTATAGGACGAAATGTGGCAATTCGTGATTGGAATGGACCTCATGTTATTATCAATGACCGATATGTCAATCATGCCCCTGTACACATTGAAGATCATGTATGGTTATGCACAGGATGTACTGTTATGCCAGGTGTTACTATTGGGAAAGGTTCCGTTGTAGCTGCCAATTCTACTGTAACTAAGGATGTACCGCCGTATAGTCTCGTAGCAGGTTCGCCAGCCAAAGTTATAAAAGAAAATGTTGAATGGTATTAAGTTATGACGAACAATAAAAGAATTGCTAAAAACACAATGTTTTTGTATTTTAGGATGCTACTAGTCATGGTAGTATCTTTTTATACGTCACGTGTTGTGTTAAAGACTCTGGGCGTAGAGGATTTTGGGTTGTACAATGTTGTAGGAGGCATTGTAACAATGTTCACATTTCTTAATGGATCTTTAGGAGGTGCTACGTCTCGTTATATCACATTTGAGTTAGGACGGAAGGATCATGAAAAACTGAATAAAATATTTAATACGGCACTACTTATTCATTTAGCGATAGCAGGCATTGTAGTTTTTCTTGCCGAAACGATAGGGTTGTGGTTCTTTTATGAGAAAATGACAATACCGGAAGATAGATTAAATGCTGCTTTTTGGGTTTATCAGATTTCAATACTTACCTGTTTTTGTTCTTTAACTCAAGTACCTTACAATGCTACAATCATAGCTTATGAAGAAATGAAGATATATGCATACGTAGGAATAATAGAGGTTGTTTTGAAATTACTAATAGTATATGCTTTAATCATATCCCCTATCGATAAGTTAGTTTTTTATGCAGTATTATTATGTGTGCTACAAATAGGAATCATGCTTTTTTATCGATATTACTGTAATAAACACTATTCCTCATGTAAATTGAACTTATACAAAGATAAACAATTATTTAAAGATATGTTTTCTTATGCGGGATCTGACATGATAGGCAATATTGCTGTATTAGCTCAAGGGCAAGGATTGAATTTATTATTAAACGTATTTTTTGGACCAGTGGTTAATGCAGCTCGTGGTATTGTTTATCAAGTACAAGGTTCTATTACTCAATTTAGTAATAACTTTATGACAGCTGTTCGTCCTCAAATTATTAAATTATATGCCGAAGGTAAAACAAAGGAGATGATGCAGTTAGTAAAACAGAGTAGTTGTTTTTCATATTATTTGATGTGGATGATCTCTTTACCTATTTGTTTAGAGGCCAATTATGTCTTAAAATTGTGGTTGGGTGAATATCCAGAATACACAGCAAATTTCTTATATTTGATTATAGTACTTTGCCTTATCCAGACGATAAAAACTCCACGTTCTACAGTTTTTCATGCTACAGGTCGTCTTAAGCTAGTTAATATTGTTGTAGGTTCTATATTATGTGCCGCCTTTCCTTTGGCCTATTTGTTTCTGAAATCAGGTGGGAGTCCTGAAAGTGTTTTTTGGGCTGCAAATATAACATTGGTTCTTTCAGAAATTGCCAGTATCATAATTTTAAAGAAATATATTAAATACTCAGTGGCTGATTATTTAATGGCTGTATATGTACGGTGCGCTGTTGTTACTGCTATATCTTTTGCTTTGTCTTATCTTTTGTATAATCTTTTTTTAGGAGAAAGCTTCTTGAGGCTGATCTCAACAGGAATTCTAACAACATTGTCAGTTGTATTATCTAGTTTATACGTGGGGATGAATCGTTCAATGAGAATGAAAATATATTCTATAATAGCTGGTAAAATGAAACGAATATGAAAAAAAGAATATTAAGCAATGGCATAGAAATGCCATGTATGGCAATTGGCACTAATTGGATGACATATAAGGAGTTGAAGCCAATAATAAAGGCTGGTTTCGAAGCAGGGTTCAGGGCTGTTGATACAGCGCGTGATTATGGCAATGAACCTATAGTTGGTGCAGTGGTGAAAGATGTTTTGAGGGAAATGGGTATGAAACGGTCTGATATATTCATTACTACTAAAATAGGAAACAGCCAACAAATAAGTAGTGATTTTGAAAAACAATTAGAAATTTCGTTGGAGAATTTGCAAACTGATTATATCGATTTATGGTTGTTGCATTGGCCGTATCCAGATTTTTATCAAAAATCATGGAAAGCAATAGAAACCATTTACCAACAGAAAAGAGATAAGGTATATGCCATTGGTGTGGCAAATTTCCAAGAGAGACATTTTAGACAATTATTCGATACGCATCCTACCATTGTACCGATGGTGAACCAAATGGAATTCCATCCTTTAAGAACTTGTCCGTCTTTAGTGAATTATATGAATGAACATCATATAATTCTTGAAGCTTATGCACCTTTGTGTAGGTTGGTTTCGCCTTTAAGAACTACCCCTGTATTGACCGATTTACAAAATAAATACAATAAGTCAATAGGGCAAATAATTCTAAGATGGCATATTCAACAAGGAAGTATTCCCGTATTCAAATCTTACAGAGAGAGTCGATTTACAGAAAATGTAGCAATATTTGATTTTGAACTTACAAAAGAAGAAATGTCAGCTATTAGTTCACTAAATATAGACTATAAATATCATTTGGAATCTGCAAGTTGTCCGGGATATTGATTTGGAGGAATTATATAATCATTAGTATTATATTGATAACGATGTAATTTAAGCATGAATAAATATTTGCGAAAAGCTGCTAAGCTTTGTTTATCACCAGTGTATTTATTAAATAGTTGTGTGAAACGAACGAATTGGTATAAGAATGTTATTCCTGAGATTAACAATTATCCAACTAATGAATGGTATAGAACCCATAATGAACGGAACTTTGATGTAGTTAATGTGGGGAGTTCTTCTGGGGTGCATGCATTTGATTATTCGGAAACTGGTTTAAAGGCTTTTAATTGGGCTTTACAACCGCAATCTATGGAATACAGCTTTAAAATTCTAAAAAATTACTTCAGTGTCTTGAAAAAAAATGGAATTGTGATAATTCCTTTTAGTCCATTTTCTAGTCTTTCTGTAATTGGTAAATGGTCTGAAAGCTCTGATGATAAATATTATTATATACTTGATCGTTCGCTAATTGATAATTATTCTAGAGTGTCGCGCCGTAGGAGATTTCCATTACTTGTTCAGCCGAAGCAATCACTAAAGTATTTATTCAAAGATGTCCTTCCAAAAAATAAAGTACGAAGTTATAAGGTTTGTACTACCTCATCGGAATTTCAAAATGATGCGATAAAGTGGATTGAAAATTGGATGAAAGAATTTAATATACAGAATTTGGAAGCACCATTGTCTGAAGAAAATAAGAAAGGTACGGAACTAAGAAAAAAGACAGTTCAAGAAATGATTACATTTTGTTTGGAAAGAAATTTGTGCCCTGTTTTGGTTATTCCTCCCATTCATCCCTCTTTAGCTAATAGGCTGACGCCTGTTTTCAGAAAAACCTATATTTATTCTTTTATTGAGATGATCAATACAGCGAAAGTTCCTTTTTTTGATTATATAGATGCTCCAAATATTAGAGAAGACTGTTATTTCTCTAATTCGTACTTTATGAGCGAAGAAGGTGCGAAAAAATTTACAAGGATATTGTTGAAACAAATATATGCCAATCACATATCTTGTTGCAATTAGCAAGTTTGAATATTGAAAAAATGAAAATTGGAATACTGACTCTACCTCTTCATACAAATTATGGAGGAATATTACAGGCTTATGCGCTACAGACAGTGTTGGAGCGAATGGGGCATGAGGTTACGGTGATTGATGAAAAGAGGAAACCTAAAAAGCAATCTATTTTATTGCAGAAAAAGAAATATATAGGTCGCTTCTTTAAAAAATACATTTTAAGGAAATCTATATATATTCATTATGAAAAGAAGATGGACTTATTTGCACCTATTATATGTAAGTATACAAATGCTTTTATTGATGAATATATTAACCGGTTGCAGGTGAATAAACTAAGTGAAATTGAAGAGGGGATGTTTGATGCTATAGTTGTTGGAAGCGATCAAATATGGAGACCCATATACTATAATAACATTGAAGATGCATTTCTTCTTTTTGCTAAAGATTGGAATATTAGAAGAATAGCATACGCTCCTTCTTTTGGTGTGGATAGTTGGGAATATACAGTAGAACAAACTAATGTATGTTCATTCCTTTTGAAGAATTTTGATTTAGTTACTATTAGAGAGAAATCTGGAGTTGAATTAATTAGTAAGAACTTGAAATGTAAGGCAGAACTTGTGTTAGATCCAACTTTACTTTTAAATAAAGATGATTATGTAAATCTGATTAATAGAAAAAAAATAAGGAATAGTAAAGGAAATCTTTTTAATTATATACTAGATCATACTTTAGAGAAGCAAGAACTAATTACGAAAATAGCTAAAGATTTAAATTTATTTCCTTTTAAAGTAAATGGAAATAATTCGAATGATACAAGAATTACTATAGATGAGAGGATTCAGAGACCTGTTGAAGATTGGATTCAAGGTATTATGGATGCAGATTTTATTATTACTGACAGTTTTCATGCCTGTGTTTTCTGTCTAGTATTTCAAAAATCATTTGTCGTTTTACAGAATAAAAAACGAGGTTTATCGAGGATTGAGTCCTTATTGGGACTATTTGGTCTAGAACGACTTATGATTTCATCATTTGATGAATATAAAGATTTAAATACAGTAATAGATTATGATCAAGTCAGTCAAATCTTATTGAAAATGCGTGAATTTAGTATTGAAATGTTACAATCATCGCTGAAATAGAAATGTTGAATTTATTTGATAACCTAGATACGTTTATTTATGTTATTTTCTTTTTGGCATTATATGTAATGTATGCAAAGAAAAAGGGAAGTTTTAAAAATTTTGATGCAACAAGTTATATTCTCATATATTATGCAATAACAGCGTTTTTTTCCTTGCTATATTATAATATAAGTAATGGTGTGTTTCGAGATTATTCAAAAATAACATTAACACCTTATGTGTATTTGTGTATTTGTTTCTGTATTGCTTTATTTCCTATATATAAAAATGATAATTCAACCATTTTTAGGGCTAATTTACCCGTAAAATCAGAAAGATTTGTCAATAGGCTCATTGTTGTGTTAATGATATGTGCCATATTGCCTTTTCTGGAGTCTATTATTCATCTTCCCAATGTATTAAGGAGTGGAGCTATGGCTGATGTATATAATATGAGATTAGAGGGACGTGGCTCTGATTATTTGTCATTTTTAGGTCGGAAATTTTTCTTAATATTATGGTTGTGTAATAATTTAATTCCTATACTTTTGTTATATAGCATTATTAAGAATAAGAAGAAAAAATATATTGTTGGATTGTCTTTGACTCTAATTACTATTTGGATTCACTCTATGTTTTTAGGCGGTAGGTCAAAGTTGGTGCAAAATGCTTTGTATGTTATTTTTGTATTCTTCGTATTTAAACAATTTATTCCAGAAAACAAGAGAAAAATCATTATCAAATATGGGGGTGTAGTTTTGTCTGTTGCTGTTGTGGGATTGGCTGCTGTTTCTATTAGTCGGTTTGCATCAATGGGGGATACTTCATCATTGTCATCAATATGGGAATGGATAGGGTTATATGCAGGTGAAGGTGCTCTTAATTTTAATGCCTTAGAATGGTATGTAAAAGGTTCTACAAATGGTTATACTACATTTGCGCTTCCTTTATCAGTATATGATGGTGCATTGATTACAGTAGAAGATTTGTGGAACATAAAATCTAAATTAGGAATACCTGGAAACATTTTTTATACATATATGGGCCCTTTCGTTGGCGATTTTGGAAAAACTGGGGGAATTGTAGTTTTTTTTATATTGTCGATGTTAGTAACCTTCATTTATAAGAGTAAATATATAAATGGGATGCAAAAACTTTGTTTGATTTGTCTATGGGGGAAAATCTTGATGGTTGGACCTATATTTTATACTTATTCTACAGTTGATGATCAAATCAATTTGTTAATTTCGTTGATAATAGTGGCTTTGTTATGAATAAAAATCATAAGGTTTCTGTAATTATTCCAATCTATAATGCTGAAAGATATTTGGAAGAATGTTTAGACAGTTTGAAAAATCAGACATACGTTAATTTAGAGATAATAATGATTAATGATGGGTCACAAGATCATTCTGTAGATATTTGTGAGAAGTATGTGAAAATGGACAATCGTTTTTTACTTATAAATAAAAGCAATGAAGGGGTAAGTATTGCTCGTAATGAAGCTCTAAAGAAGGCGACCGGAACATGGTGTGTGTTTTGTGATGCTGATGATTATTACTATAAAGATGGAATAGAAAAATTGGTATTAACGGCTGAAAAAAATGATGTAGATATAGCCTTATGTAATGCAGATATAGTAAAAAAAGGAAAGGTATCCGTTTTATTGAACATTAGTGATAATGCTCATTGTTCTATGTTGCCTATAAAACATTATGCATTATGGGGGTATATAATTCGATTGAGTATTATTAAAAATAATAATATCATTTTTGTTCCAAATTTGTCATTTTCGGAAGATCGGGTTTTCTTGTATACACTAAGTGTGTTCTGTAAAGATATTAGCGTTCAAAATGACTCTGTATATTTTTATAGAATCAATGATTTTTCAGTATGTTCCACGAGTTCTGGTTATAAAAAAGCTATTCAGCATATTAATGCGGCTTTAGAACTAAGAAAAATTGGAGATGAAAATTTTAAAGATGATCAATTGATATATTATTTGAAAAAAGAAATAAAACATGTTTTAGAGATGGGACTTTTACAATTCTCTCTAAAAAAATATACTTTTAAAGAGTTATATAATTTGTATCTTTATTATTCAACTACTATTGGAAAGATACACAGTTTTTGGGACTTGTTTTTGGTTCAATATTTAATAGCAAAAAAGAGATTACTAATGGCTTATTTGAAAACTTTCATTATTCTTTAATCTTTGAAATTATGATTCCTAAAATAATACATTATTGCTGGTTTGGTGATAATTCCATTTCTGAAAATCAAAAAAAATATATTGAAAAATGGAAACAAATAATGCCAGATTATGAACTTTGTTGTTGGAATGAATCGACAATAGATATTAATAGTTCTTCATTTCTAAAACAAGCATACGAGGCAAGGCAATGGGCTTTTGTTGCTGACTATACAAGAGTTTATGCACTGTTGACAGTGGGTGGTGTTTATATGGATACAGACGTGGAGGTTTTGGAAAGCTTCAATCCTTACTTAAAGTATTCAATGTTCACGTCATACGAATATCATCCGGGATATAAACACATGCCAATAATTCACGAAATGGTGGATGAGAAAGGATATAGGAAAAAAGGCATTGATTTATATAAGAAAATACCGGGAGTAGGATTAATGTCCGCCATAATTGCAAGCGAACCTAATACAATGTTTATGACTGAATTGAAACAATGGTATGATAGTATGAGCTTTGCTGAGAATAGAAAGTGTAATTATACTATTCCGACGACATTAGCAATAATTGCGGAACGATATGGATTTAGATATTCAAATGAATTTCAGTTACTTAATGGTAATATTGCTATTTTCCCTTCCAATGTATTTGCAGACTACAGAACACGTGATAAAAAATCAATAGCAGTTCATCAGTGTGCTGGAAGTTGGGGGAATAAGAAAGGATTGAAAAATAGAATACACAATTTCATATATTCTATTTTTTATAAAACAACATGGATAAGACGGATTTATCTTTTTATAAGGAATAAATTTGAGAAATACCCAATATACTATTGAAGGATGAAATAGTTGTATAAATATTTCAATGTACTATGAAAAAACAATGGGTGATATTTTATATTTCTTGAATAAAGAGGGGTGAGTTATACTGAACTGTCTAAAATAATGGTGTTTTTAGACTTGTAGATATAGAATCTGTTTTGAATTATTTTACTGTGTAAATGGCTAATAATATAAATTATACTGTGTCCAATCAAATGTGCACAGGTTGTGGTGTTTGCGAGGATATATGTCCGAAACATTGCATTACGATCAAGCGTATTGAAGGTGAGTATAGACCTGTGATTGATTCTAAGGAATGTTTAGGAGACAAATGTGGGCGGTGTTTAAAAGTTTGTCCTGGGGTTGGAACAAATCTTATTAGAATGTCTTCAGAAACATTTGTAGATGAAAAAATAAATGAGGATAGATACATCGGACGATATATTAGCTTACATACAGGTTATAGTATGGATGAGGATATCCGTTATCACTCGGCAAGTGGCGGTATGGTAAGTCAGTTCTTGATATACCTGTTAGAAAAACGAATAATAAACGGAGCTGTTGTGACTGCATTCTCTGATGAAGATCATATTACTCCTGTCTCATATATAGCGCGAAATAAGGTAGATGTTCTGAACGCAAGAAGTTCGAAGTACTGTCCGGTATCCTTGAATAAGGTAGGAAATGAAATATGTAATTCTGTAGGAAAATATGTTATAGTCGGACTTCCATGCCATATACAAGGATTTAGAAAGAGAGCGAGGCTCGACCACAAATTTAGTGAAAAAGTTGTAGGGTATTTCTCTATATATTGTTCTTCGGGACGTACTTTTAACGGGCAAGATTATATATTAAAGCATTATGATGTTAAGAAAAATGATATGTCGTATTTCACTTATCGTGATAATGGATGCTTGGGATATATGATAATTCGTCAAAATAGGAAAATTATAGAAGGCGAGAAAAAAATGTTCACTATCCGTAATAGTGAATATCAGGAATTGAAAGTTCCTTTTACTCACTATTATGGACCTATGCTTAGAAGCTTCTTTAAACCACATCGTTGTTTGACATGTATCGATCACTATGGAGAATTGGCGGATGTCTGTTTTGGTGATATACATATAGTACCTTATAACCAAGATAAGATAGGGGTAAGTTCTTGGATTACTCGTACTGAATATTGGGAGCACTTATTCAAAAAAGCAGCAGAAGAAGGATACATCAAGATGGATGAGTTATCTGAAAAAATATTGAATGCTAGTCAAGCCGCTATGTTGTATCCAAAACGTAGAAAGGCAGCAGCTGTGATGGCAATGGATAAAATACTTGGTCGTAATGTACCGCAATATGATAAACCGTTGGATAGGCCATCTGTGAAAGATTTTGTTACAGAATTAATATGTCATGCGCAGCGATTTATAGGGAAGCATCGTTCACTTTGGTGGATTATTGAATTGTTGAATAGAGGAAAATAAGATTATATGCAAATGAAAAAGAAAGTGGGTGCTGTGATTATTATGCACCCGGGACAATGTAACTACGGTAGTTCTTTGCAAGGGTATGCTACGGTGAAAAAAGTGGCAGATTTAGGTTATGAGTACGAGATAATCAGATATAATAAAGTGCGTGATATAAAATCTTCTATGAGGAATTTTATAGGATTGATGAGAAGTGGTGCTTTTAAGCAATGGAAGTATCTGCGTAAAAAGAAAAAAGATTTTTATTATTATCCAGAATTTGCAAGGACGAGAAAAATTCGGGAAGAGGCAGTGAATATGTTCAAAGCGAAATACTTGGATAGTGTGTCGCATTATTATAATGGTTATAAAGCTCTTCAAGAGGGCTCAAAAAATTATGGTGTGGTCTTTGTCGGGAGTGATCAAGTTTGGGGACCATTGAGTTTATACAGTCGTTTTTATAACTTGTATTTTGTAGATGACAGCGTACCAAAATTTTCCTATGCTTCAAGTTTTGGCGTTTCATCTATCTTCCCTTGGCAAAAAGAAGGGGTGACAGGCTTTTTGAAACGATTGGATTTGATTGGTGTGCGTGAACAGCGTGGAAAGCAAATTGTGAAAGAGTTGACAGGAAAGGAGGCGAAGGTGGTATGTGATCCGACTTTTCTTTTGACTGCTGATGAGTGGATAGAGGCACTAATGGAAAATGAAACAGAAAGAGGGGTAGAGAGAAAGGGAGAACCATATAAAATTGATACACCATACATATTAACTTATGTTTTGGGAGAAAGAAAAGATGTCCGTGAAGAGATAAAAAAACTAAGAGAACAATCGGGGTTGAAAATTGTAAATCTTCCTCATGTAGATAATTATCATGCAATGGATGATAATCTTGGTGATATTAATTTATATGATGTCGATCCATTTGACTTTATACGTCTTATACGTGATGCGGAATATGTCGTAACAGATTCTTTTCATGGTTCAGTATTCTCTATACAGATGCATAAGCAATTCCTTACTTTTTATCGTAAACCTTCTTCTGAAAAAGGGAACACGAATAGCCGGATAGATAGCTTATTCAACCTTCTTGGCTTGAGCGAACGATTATATCAAGGTGATATATTCAATCAGATAAAAAGAAATATTGATTATGGTTATGTAGATAGACAAGTTGAAGAGTTAAGAAAGGATTCTCTTTCTTTCTTTAAACAGGCATTAGGTCTTGGGCGGATTATTTAATTAGGAGATTCCCGACAAATGAATATAAGTGAAATAAAAGATTGCTATGGTTGTGGTGTTTGTGTCACAGTTTGTGCCAAACAGATTATTGACATAGCTCTGAACGAAGATGGTTTTCTTGCCCCCAAGATTACGGACGAGGGGAAATGTACGAATTGCGGCTTGTGCGTGGATGTGTGTTCTTATTCACATAAAGGGTTGTCGCTGAAAGATTCGTGTGCCAGGAGTTATGCCGCTTGGAGTAAGGATGCTGCTGTACGCCGTAAATGCAGTAGCGGTGGAGTAGGTTTTGAAGTGGGAAGAACATTGATAGACGAGGGATATAAAGTATGCGGGGTGCGCTATAATGCGGAACGGAATAGAGCCGAACACTATATAGCGACAACTGTTGAGGAATTGATTCCTTCGATCGGTTCGAAATATATTCAAAGCTACACAGTAGACGGATTCAAGGCTATAGACAGAAATGAAAAGTATCTGGTGACGGGGACTCCGTGTCAGATAGATTCTTTCCGTAGGTATCTTCAAAAATTTAAGAAAGAAGATAACTTTGTTTTGCTTGACTTTTTTTGTCATGGTGTTCCTTCTAAACTGATGTGGGATAAGTATGTGCATTGGGCGGAAAAGCAAGTGGGAAGTCTAACGTATGTCTCGTGGAGAAATAAGTTCACTGGATGGCATGATTCGTGGGCTATGGCCATTGACGGAAGTGAGAAAGGGGAATCTGTGAAATGGCACGAAAGTTACAACTTGTTAATAAGGGGAAAAAAAAGTTTCCTAAACACCCGATTGTCACAAGGCGATATGTTCTATCGTTTGTTTCTAAGTGATGCGTGCCTGGGTAAGGCTTGTTATGAAAAATGTAAGTTCAAATATGAGAATTCTTCAGCCGATATTCGGATTGGAGACTTGTGGGGTACGACCTATCAAGATGACGAAAATGGGGTAAGTGGTGCTATTGCGTTCACTGATAAGGGGAACAATTTATTGATGAAGGCCAATATTGAGTGTGTGGAACATCCTTTGTCCGTTGTAGCAGAAGGGCAAATGAAGGAATGTGCTCATCGACCGTTTTTTTATAAAAAATTGATGACGTTGTTGAAAGACAATAGCCTCGATATTGAAGTAATCATGCTACGCTCGGGAGGCTATTTGAAATGGAAGAAATTGAGGGAACGACTGATGAATCCTTCAAGAACAGCAAGAAATTTGATAAGACGATTCAGAAAATGACAGTAAAGGTTATTACAAGGCATGCTCCTTCGAACTACGGTTCTTTGTTGCAATCGATTGCGACTCAAACAGTTCTTGAACATTTAGGATATGAGTGCGAGATGATTGATTATCAGCGGAAAGATGAGAGGGGGATAAGAATGGTTCTGAATCAGGTGAGTCGGAAAAAAGATTTCAGTAGCCCTTTGAAGAAACTGTTTTATATAATAATTCGTTATCCTGTAGAAAAATATGCTCAATGTCGTTTTGATAGAATGAGGAATCGTTATTTGAAGATGACAAAACGATGTACGACACCGGAAGATTTGTCCCGATTAAAAGCGGATGCTTTTATGACGGGGAGTGACCAAGTGTGGGGACCGGTCATAACAGGAATGTATGATGCGGCTTATTTCCTACAATTTGCTACTGGAGGTGCGAAGCGTCTTTCTTATGCCGCCAGCTTTGGCAAGACAAATTTTGATGCTGCAACCACTGGGGCATATCAGCAAATGCTTGCTTCCTATGACAAGGTTACGGTTCGTGAAGATTCTGCCGTGCAGATGCTTGAATCATGGGGAGCAAAGAATTGCTGTGGGCAAGTGCTCGATCCTACTTTACTTTTGAATGTGGATGAATGGACTGACCTTCTTGTCGATGAGGAAATGCAAGCTAAGTATGCAAGTCAGAAATATATATTGGTTTATCAGATTCACAACGATAAACAGTTGTCGTCGTATGCTTTACGACTGGCTGTGCATACAGGATTGAAACTGTTGAGGGTGAATCCTTTTATGCATCAAGCTCACCGTGGAGGGAAATTAGTGTTGTGTCCTGACGTTACGGAATTTCTCTCTTTGATAAAGAACGCTACCTATATTGTGACCGATTCCTTTCATGGAACGTGTTTTTCTCTCATTTTCGAAAAACAGTTTATAGAGATTCTTCCTAATAACGCTACGGGAACACGCAATCAGAGTATCCTGACACTAACAGGATTGTCAGATCGAATTGTAACTGATTTTGACGATTTTAACATCATAAACAAAAATATAAATTATCAGCCTGTGAGAGAAATTCTAACGAAAGAACGTGGAAGGTCAATCAAGATGTTGAAGTGTTTATTGGATTTTTGATTTTTATTTGAATCAAATAATGGCTTGTTATTTATTGGGGTAATGGGCATTAATGAAAAGACAATGCGGATATTATTAGCAAACAAATTTTACTATGCTCGTGGTGGAGATTGTATTTGTACCATCAATCTGGAGGAACTATTGAAGAAAAACGGGCACGAAGTAGCAATCTTTGCTATGGGTTTTACGGAGAACTTGCAGACTTCATGGAGCAAATATTTCCCCAGTGAGATTCGGTTTAAACCGGGGATTGGGATAATAGAAGCTTTTGCTCGTCCTTTTGGTATAGGCGAAGTGAAAAGAAAATTTAATGCACTTTTGGATGATTTCCATCCGGACGTGGTGCATGTTCATAATATTCATAGCCAGCTTTCGCCAATCATAGTGGAATTGGCTCATCAAAGAGGAATAAAAGTGGTTTGGACATTGCACGATTACAAGTTGCTTTGCCCACGTTATGACTGCCTGTGCAATGGTACGGAAGTTTGTGAAGAGTGTTTTGCAGACAAGCATCGGGTGGTGGAGCATAAGTGTATGAAAAACTCTTGCTTGGCTAGCATGCTAGCCTATTGGGAAGCAATGAAATGGAACAGACAACGTTTGGAGGCTTCTACGGATGTTTTCTTATCGCCCAGTTCTTTCTTGGCCGAGAAAATGAAGCAAGGTGGTTTTGATAAATCGAAAATTCACATTCTCTGCAATTTTATAGATGTGAAAAAGACTATAAGACAAGAGTATAATAAGCAAGATTATTATTGTTTTATCGGTCGATTATCTCATGAAAAGGGGGTCGCGACTTTGGTAAAAGCGGCTCGACAGTTACCCTATAAATTGCGAATCATTGGCGGAGGTCCTCTAATGGATGAACTTAAGACATTGGCTACCGGAACTGACATTGAATTTTTGGGCTATAAACAATGGGCAGAGATTAAGGAATTGGTGGGATGTGCTCGCTTTAGCGTTATTCCTTCGGAGTGGTACGAAAACAATCCACTTTCGGTGATTGAGGCGCAATGCTTGGGTACTCCTGTGTTGGGGGCGCGTATCGGAGGGATACCGGAATTGATAGAGGAGGGAAAAAGCGGAATGTTGTTTGAATCGAAAAATACGGTGGATTTGAAAACGAAGATTGAAGCAATGTTTTCACACACATTCAATTATGAGGCATTGGCTAAAAGTTCGCAAGAAAGATATTCTGAAGATGCTTATTATCAACGGTTAATAAATGTTTATACCGGGGAATAGGGACTTTATTTAATTGTATATATTTAATCATATTCATATTATGGCTATAAACAGTATCCCGTGTCCTACGGATGCGAGCATCATCTTGACGTATCGTTGCCCGATGCGTTGCAAGATGTGTAATGTGTGGCAATATCCCACAGAAAAGAGTAAAGAGATACAACCAGAAGAGTTACGTACACTACCGAAGTTGAAATTCATCAACCTGACGGGTGGAGAACCTTTTATTCGTGAAGATTTGGATAAAATAGTTGAAGAATGCTACCGTCATTCCAACCGTATTGTAATCTCTACTTCGGGCTGGTTTGAGGATAAAGTTATAGCTTTAGCCAAGAAATTTCCGAATATTGGTATTCGTATTTCTATAGAGGGGCTAAGTTGCAAGAATGATGAGTTACGTGGTCACGCAGGTGGCTTTGACAAAGGTTTACGTACTTTATTGACATTGAAAGATATGGGATTGAAAGATATCGGCTTTGGATGTACGGTATCCAATAATAACTCCAAGGATATGCTTTCACTCTATCAGTTGAGTAAGTCATTGGGGATGGAATTTGCTACAGCTGCTTTTCATAATTCATATTATTTCCATAAAGACGATAATGTGATAACAAACAAAGATGAAGTCTGCAAAAACTTTGAACAGTTGATAGAATGGCAATTGAAAGAGAATCATCCGAAAAGTTGGTTTCGTGCTTTCTTCAATATGGGGTTGATTAACTATATAGAAGGAGGTCGCCGTATGTTGCCATGTGAAGCTGGTTCTGCCAATTTCTTTATTGAACCTTATGGTGATGTATATCCATGTAATGGTTTGGAGGAAAAATACTGGATGAAGAAAATGGGTAATATTCGTGAAACTCCGAACTTTATGACTATTTGGGAAAGTGAACAAGCACAGCAGGTACGTGATATGGTGCGCAAATGTCCGAAGAACTGCTGGATGGTGGGTACTGCTTCTCCGGTGATGCACAAATATATCAAACATCCGTTAAAGTGGGGCATAGCAAATAAACTTCGTAGTATGCAAGGGAAGTCTGCCTGTCTTGATAAGTGTTGGTATAATGTAGGCCAGGATCCTTGCCAGGGAGATTTGAGGGAGAAATTTTAAAGTGAGGGGTTAGAAGAAATGAATACTCAATTTAGTTCAGAAAACCACCAATTGGTCAATGTTGACAGAGAGCGATATAACTCGTTAGATGGTTTGCGGGCTTATGCGGCGATCGGGATTGTATTGATGCATATATTAGCAAATATCGCTATCAAACCATCGGAGAACTATATCACTTTAAAGTTGATTCCGTTTTTTACAGATTTCACTCTACTCTTTATGATAGTGAGTGGCTTTTCGCTTTGTTGTGGGTATTATGATCGGATAAAGAGTGGGGATGCCACTCCTAACACATTCTATAAAAAGCGTTATGCGAGGATATTGCCTTATTTTGCTAGCCTTTGCATATTAGACTTGATGATGAATCCCAGTTTAAAAGCGTTTTATGAAACTTTTGCCAATCTTACACTGTGTTTTAATCTTTTACCTAATCCGAAGATTGGAGTGATTGGTGTTGGATGGTTTCTAGGAGTAATATTTCTCTTCTATATACTCTTTCCCTTCTTTGTTTTTATGCTAGATAATAAGCGTAGGGCATGGAAGTCACTAGTGATAGCGTTAGGCTTTGTGCTAATAGCTATGCTTTATTTTTATACTCCTGAATTTGTGCCTAAATCGCCTGGTCGCACTAATATGATATTCTGTGCACCATTATTTTTGTCGGGTGGGTATAGCCTATTTATATCGTAAGCCCATTTTTGATCTGGTTAGAACAAATAATTTGATTTGTGTGGTCTTTGTGATTGCATTGACGGTGTCATTCTTTCTGTTTGGGCCGTTGGTTAAAAATGAATTCGCTCATTACATTATTGAGAATGGCATGTTTGTGATATGGCTGCTCTATGCTATCGGCTCGAGAGATATTATTCTTAATAATCGTGTAGTGAAATATATCAGTGGCATCAGTATGGAGATTTATCTTGCACATATGGTGATATATCGAGTAGTAGAGAAAATCCATATTGACCACTTCATTAGTTGGCCCGATATACTTTATATTGTTACTTGCATATTGGTGATAGGGGGAGTTATCTGCTTTGCGCACGTGATGAAATATTATGCTTTGCGGAAAGTGATGAATTGGATGGAGAAAAAAAATGAATAAAATGATATTTCTTGACATATCGAGAGTAATCTGTATTTTTATCGATGGGTATTAAAAAAATATAAGATAACAAGAATACTTTTGGGTTTGTAATCTGTAAAAAAGAACTATAAATGAAAGTCGTAGTAACCGGTACCCGGGGAATACCTAATATCCTAGGTGGTGTCGAAACGCACTGCGAGGAACTTTTTCCTCGTATGGCACAAAAAGATATTGATATAACTATTATTCGTCGTAAAAGTTATGTTCATGATTCACTTACGGAATATCAGGGAGTGAAACTGGTGGATATAACAACCCCGAAAAAAAAATCACTGGAAGCCGTTATTCATACGTTCAAGGCGATTTTGAAAGCAAGAAGTCTGCATGCGGATATTGTGCATATCCATGCTATTGGTCCGGCATTGTTGACTCCCTTGGCGCGTCTGTTGGGAATGAAAGTCGTTTTTACTCACCATGGTCCGGATTATGACAGGGATAAATGGGGGCTTGCGGCTAAAACGATGTTGAAGCTGGGGGAACGAATGGGTGTAATGTTTGCAAATGAGGTAATTGTCATTTCGGAAGTGATAAATGATATTCTGGTGCGCAAATATGGACGGAGAGACTGTCGTCTTATTTACAATGGAGTGCCTGCGCCTGATAAAATTACAGATACGGATTATCTGGAGAGTCTGGGTGTGGAATCTCATAAGTATGTATTTGCCATGGGACGTTTTGTGCCCGAAAAGAATTTTCATCATTTGATTCATGCGTTTTCGGCTTTAAAACGATTTGACTATAAACTCGTATTAGCCGGCGACAGCGATTTTGAAGATGATTATTCGATAAATTTAAAGAAACTGGCCAGGGAAAATGGGGTAATTCTTACGGGATTTATTAAAGGTAAGAAATTGCATGAATTGTTGACTCATGCCTGTTGTTTTGTGTTGCCTTCTTCTCACGAGGGATTGCCTATCGCGTTGCTGGAGGCTATGAGCTATGACCTGCCTGTAATCGTAAGTAACATCCCTGCTAGCCAGGAGGTAGGATTAGCGCATGACTGTTATTTTCAGACTGGTGATGAAAAGGAGTTAAAAGACAAATTACAAAAAGTGTTATCAAAAGATTTTGTTCCGGCATCTTATTCTATGGATGAATATAATTGGGATACAATTGCGGAGCAAGTATTGGCGCTATATCGGGGAATGGTTTAAAATTTTAATAAATGAATTTATGCAGGAAGTCCAACGTTTTAATAAAGTCCTAAAGTCTTTGGTCCTTTTGGGGGATCTTATTTTGCTGAACCTGCTTTTATGGGGATTTAATTTGTTTCTGGGCACTCGTTTCTGGTGTATCCATTGCGGTTCTATCTTTCAGGGTATGACTCTTATCACTCTGTGTTATTTACTTTGTAACATGCATTCAGGTGTTATTCTTCATCGTCCTGTAGTACGTTCTGAACAGATCATGATCCGTGTCTTACGTAACATGGTTCCTTTTGTCTTTTTTTCGGTTTGCACGTTGCTTGTTTTTCATTTTCATTTTTCTCATTCCCGATATTTCGGACTGTTTTATGTTGCACTGATAATTGTCATTATTAGCTACCGCTTAATTTCCCGTCACTTTCTGGAGCTTTATCGAAAAAAGGGCGGAAATGTTCGCAAGGTAGTATTAGTTGGGAGTCATGAGAATATGCAGGAACTTTATCATGCGATGACGGATGATCCTACGTCCGGTTATCGTGTACTGGGGTATTTCGAGGATTTTTCTTCGGATCGGTATCCGCAGGATGTTCCATATTTGGGACAACCCAATGAAGTAAGTGTTTTTTTAGAAAAACATGCGGGAGAGATCAACCAGCTTTATTGTAGTCTTCCTTCTGTGCGCAGTGCGGAGATTGTTCCCATCATAAATTACTGTGAAAACCATCTGGTTCGTTTTTTTAGTGTTCCTAATGTCCGTAACTATTTGAAACGTAGGATGCATTTTGAATTATTGGGTAATGTTCCTGTACTTTCCATCCGTTGTGAACCATTGGAATCATTGGAGAACCGTATTATCAAGCGTGCTTTTGATATTGTCTGCTCGGGTTTATTTCTTATTACGGTTTTTCCGTTCGTTTATATATTCTTCGGAATTGCAATAAAACTAAGTTCTCCCGGTCCTGTCTTTTTCAAACAAAAGCGCAGTGGTGAAGATGGTCGTGAATTCTGGTGTTACAAATTCCGCTCGATGAAGGTTAATGCGCAGTGTGATACTCTTCAGGCTACGGAAAACGATCCTCGTAAAACACGTATCGGAGAAATAATGAGAAAGACTAGTGTGGACGAATTACCGCAATTCATTAATGTGTTGAAGGGTGATATGTCTATTGTCGGTCCCCGTCCTCATATGTTGAAGCATACGGAGGAATATTCCAATCTAATAAATAAGTTTATGGTTCGTCACTTTGTAAAACCTGGAATAACGGGCTGGGCGCAGGTGACGGGTTTTCGTGGTGAGACGAAAGAGCTCTGGCAGATGGAGGGGCGTGTGCAGCGTGATATCTGGTATATAGAACATTGGACGTTTTTATTGGATTTATATATCATGTATAAGACGGTGTATAATGCCATACACGGAGAAAAAGAAGCATATTAGAAAATTAAAACTTAGGAATTAAAGGGCGTTTAATTATGAATTTAAGAATTATGATGAGAAGACTTAACAAAAGAAATTTGTGGCTACTATTGTTGCCATTCTTATTGACTGCTTGTCAGTCTTATAAAAAAGTTCCCTATTTCCAGAATGTGGAAGTTGTGAACGGGGTAGAACAACAGGAAAAATTGTATGATGCCAAGATCATGCCCAAGGATTTGTTGACCATTGTGGTATCGTGTACTAATCCTGAATTAGCAACCCCTTTTAACTTGACAGTGGCTAGCAATGCCGGAATAGCTGTGAGTACTTCGTCTTATGTGACTACTCAGCCTGTATTACAACCTTATTTGGTAGATAATGACGGAAACATAAATTTTCCGGTATTAGGAGAATTGAAGTTAGGAGGTTTAACGAAAAGGGAAGCGGAACGGTTGATTATAGATAGACTAAAACCTTACATGAAGGAGACTCCCATTGTAACGGTGCGTATGGTCAATTATAAAATATCTGTTATCGGCGAGGTTACTCGTCCCGGAACTTTTACTATTTCCAATGAGAAGGTAAATTTATTAGAAGCTTTAGCCATGGCTGGTGATATGACGGTATATGGTCTGCGTGATAATGTGAAGTTGATTCGTGAGGACGCAAACGGTAAACAGCAAATTGTAACTTTGGATTTGAACAAGGCCGAAACCATTCTTTCACCTTACTATTGGTTGCAACAGAATGATATTGTTTATGTAACTCCCAATAAAGCAAAGGCTCGAAATTCGGATGTGGGCAACAGTACTAGTCTCTGGTTCTCTGCCACCTCTATCTTGGTATCCATTGTCAGCCTATTAGTAAATATTTTAAAATAATGATTTGCAATGAAAGAAACAGATTTCAACGAAGCACAAGAATCTAAGGAAGAAAATATAGACGTCAAGGAACTGTTGTTTAAGTATTTGATCCACTGGCCTTGGTTTGTGGGTACGGTTGTGGCGTGTTTGATTGCGGCATGGGTCTATCTTTATATGTCCACTCCCGTATATAATATTTCCGCTACGGTTTTAATAAAGGATGATAAAAAAGGGGGGAGTGCCGGAATGCTTTCCGGGTTGGAGAGTCTAGGATTGGATGGTATGGTATCTTCTTCACAGAATATCGATAATGAGATTGAAGTTCTCCGTTCCAAGACTATCGTCAAAGAGGTGGTTGAAGATTTAGGGCTTTATATTTCCTATACGGATGAGGATGAATTCCCTTCCAGAAACATGTATAAGACTTCACCAGTACAAGTGAGTCTGACTCCACAGGAAGCTGATTTGTTGGAGAAACCGATGATAGTGGAGATGACATTGCAACCACAAGGAAGTATGGATGTGACTGTGAAGATTGAAGATGATGAATATCAGAAGCATTTCGAAAAGTTGCCGGCAGTTTTTCCCACCGAACGGGGAACATTGGCCTTCTTTCTGCCACCGGATTCTGTATTGTCTTCTAAAAGGACATTGGAAGAAATTACAGATTCGGAAAAGACTACACGTAATATTACGTGTAGTCTTTTCCGAATCTGTAA